>Ga0310910_10001384_pt1 | contig 13218 bp, 14 predicted proteins | sample GREbulkMGHF172_FD_203448 | JGI IMG/M metagenome (GOLD analysis project Ga0310910, IMG submission 203448) | Lab enrichment of tropical soil microbial communities from Luquillo Experimental Forest, Puerto Rico - GRE.bulkMG.HF172 | ecosystem: Environmental > Terrestrial > Soil > Tropical forest >... | reverse complement strand
ACAATCGAAGAAAGCCATAGGCCACGTGTCTCAGATAGGACCATGCGTTGCCACTCATCAAGTGGATAACCGTCAGGCTTGTTAGTTTCAAGAAACAAATGGCGCCGTCACGGTAGCAAAAATGGAATCACGGGGGAGCAGCGTTTCTCCGCTTCGTATGCGGAGACGAATCACGACCTCAGCAGCTGAACAAGACCACTCTCGGAGTGGAGCTTCAATCGGTCGGGCTGAATGCCGAGAAAAAAAGATCGGCATCGAGCCTAAGGGGAGCTTTTTTTTCTTGACATCCCCTTTAATAGGACAATGTTACACGCGTGATGTTTCAAAGCCAGCCAGCATTTTGGCGCGGGACAGGTCCCACGAAAAACCTTAAAGGATCCGCGGGTGTCCTTCCACAAGTCTCAATTCCATCTAACCTGTTAGATGGATGAATTCAGACGGCGTACGCAATTATCGCGGACCACAGCGGGCTTTCTGTCTTTAGTCCGATCCAAACGTCTTCGAGGCGCTCCGAAGGTTTTACTTTTCCACTTTTTCACTCTTATACTCTTCCACCCTCTTACTGGTACTCTTCTACTCTCTTAATCTTGAGGCCTTCACCATGCCAGAAGCGACAGACTATCCGCGGTTCGATTTAACCGGAGAAATCGCCTTGGTGACCGGCGCCGCTCGCGGCTTGGGACGCGCGATTTCCCTCGCGCTGGCTCACGCCGGTGCGGATATCGTCCTCGGCTTGCGCGATGTGAACGCCAACGCGGGCCTCCCCGCCGAAATCCTCAAACTGGGCCGGCGCGTGCTGCCCTTGCAGATGGACATGAGCCACATGCCGCAGATTTTTCGCGCCATCGACGATACCGTAAAAGAATTCGGTCGTATCGACATTCTCGTGAACAACGCTGGAATAGCCCCGGAGAATCCCGCCGAGAAAGTCCGCGAAGAAGATTTCGACGCCACCCTCGCCGTCAATCTGAAAGGCACGTTTTTCGCCAGCCAAACCGCGGGCCGCGTGATGATCAAGCAGAAGAAAGGAGCTATCATCAACATGAGCTCGCAGGCGGGATTCGCCGCGCTTCCCACCGAATCGGTTTACTGCATGACCAAAGCCGGCATCGCCCATTTGACGAAATGCCTGGCTGTCGAATGGGGCAAGCATGGAATCCGCGTGAACGCCGTCGCCCCGACGTTTATCCGCACGCCAGGCACGGAAGAGTATCTCTCCGACCAGCGCCACCTGACCGACACCATTGACCGCATCGCCGCCCTCCACCGCATCGGCGAGCCCATGGAAGTGGCTGGCGCCGTGGTCTTTCTCGCCTCGTCCGCAGCCTCGCTGATCACCGGCGAAACGCTTCTCATCGACGGCGGCTGGACCGCCCGTTAGCGTATGGACTTTGTAGGGTCCGCGGGTGCCGCGGGTTCGCCTTTTGAACCTGGGTTCTTCCATTCCCAAAAGTCGGAAACCAAGCGAGAGCCGACCGCGTGCAGAGAGCGCACAAACCGGTCAGCGTCCAGCATTCCCAGGCAAAGATGGTGCACCACCACGAAGACCGCACGCATCCTGGCCTCGCGAAGCAAACACCGGCCAGTAGAAGTTCCAGTGCGGCTTCCGGTCGCATCGGCTCTCAGCCACGGCTGGGCGGGCTGCACATCGCTACGATCGGGCTGCCTGATCCCGACTGCGTGCTGCGGAAGCCGGGCTGGGTTATCCCCATCCTTTATATATAGATGTGAAAGGCTGACCCGGTCTCCCGCCGGAGAGATCCTGTGCATCGCCCACCGTGCCGGCGGATCTGGCGACAGTGGAAGATTCCCGGTTCAATTTGCGGGTCGTCTTCGAGCATTCGTGAGTGGAAAATCGCTTAATTTGGGGTGGATGAGATTTGGGCGAAGGACAACAAAACCCGACTTGACGGCAGCCGGTTCATTTGACCGGCTCGGCACGCACACCTTCAATACCGAAAAAGGTGGCGGCTAGTACCCAGATCCCGATTTGCGAATCAATGAGAGAGTTCATGCGGAATGAAACCCTGCAAGTACCTGAATAAACTTCATCACGTCACTTGCATCGTTGTAAGGAGCAAGGGAGACTCGAATCCGTTCGCCGCGTGCCGAACATATAATCATCTGGTCGCGGAGTTTCTCCACGGTTTCCCATGCACGTTTTCGGTGGTGTCCGAGCGAAATGATGTGAGGAGATGCGGCCACAGCATGAACGTCACGAAACGGTTCCCAGCCATATTCGCGAGCGCCATCAACCAGCATCGCGGCCAATTGACGTGCATGCGCTTCAATCCGGTTCTCCCCCAGGGACAACAACTGTTCGATAGAAACAGTAAGACCGGCAATCGAGACATAAGACATAGTGGACTGCGTGAAGCGCCGAGCATCGGACGCGAAGGAAACTGATTTAGCATCGAAGTCAAACGGATCTGGGGTGCCCATCCAGCCTGACAAAATCGGAGGCTGTTTCAGTAAGGACTCAGACACTGTCGCCAGCGCGACACCCCCGTGTCCGCCAAGCCATTTATAACCGCTGGTAACCACGGCATCAGCTTCGAGCGTCGACGTATCCACCTGCATTGCACCGGCCGCTTGGGTCGCGTCAACGATCAGAAAAGCGCCCACCTTTTGAGCACTTTTGGCCAGGCGACGAACGTCCACGAGGGTGCCCGTAGCGTACTGCACACTGCTAACGGCTATGACACCGGTGGTTTCGTCTATGGTGTTAATGATCGCGTCTGTCAGATCACGATCAGGAAGATCATCGACAAAACGAACACGGATTTTTTGAAAATAGGATTGGCGAACCCACGGGCGCGTAATTGCAGGAAAGTCGGAGGAAACTGCGAGAATTGTAGCATTTGGCTTGAGACGAAATAGCCAAGGAAATTGTCCCAGCAGCTCGCTTGCACCGGCGAGAATGGCGATGCGTGATGGATCATTATGAAACAATTTGCCGGCAACTCCCCTAAGAGCATGCCCGTAGTTGATCTCATCGCTGTCTGACATATAGACATTGCCATGCCTCGCCACATTCTCAAGAAAGCTGTGCATCGCAGCGACTGCTGGCTGGCCAATCAATCCCAACGATGCTTGATTCAGATACACACTGTTGCGGAGGCATGGATATTGAGAACGATCCAACAAAGATGAAGTCATTGTCGAATGTGGCTACGCCTGGATTTCAACGCAAAACCAGTTGCGGTCTAATTGTCGCACGGAGTGCGGAAGTGCTATCCAAGGTCAGGCTGAGGCTTGTAAAGTCCTGCCTGTGATGCACACTTTTGTGATGGCGTGAACCCCAAAACTGAGACAGTTTGAGCGTGCACACTTTTCGGGTCAGGCTCACATTCAACCTATTAAGCCTCACATAATATAGAGTCATTCTGGACATAAAGAAACTTGCTACCTCGAACTTTTCTGATTCGTGCTGCCACAATTTTCCGGGCGGACTGTGAGCCTAATCGCCTGGTTTCGACAATTACCAATTCCATGTCAGAATCCTTTGAGGCACAAATGAATCGAACAGCGTTCTTCCTGCTTGCATGTCGCGTCGGCCCTTGCCTCGCCGTACCCCTTGCTGCTCAGGACCAGCCCACGCGCCCGCCCATCACGGGCATCGCGCATGTCCGCATCTATTCCACCGATCTTCGCAAGTCCACTGATTTTTACAGCCGAATGCTCGGCTTACCAGCACGCAGCGGAGGCTGCACGGGCATGACACGCCCGTGTTTCATCCTCAGTGATCGCCAGCAAGTTCTATTGTCGGGGGCACCTGCTGCTCCACCGCTCAACCTTCTTTTCGAAATCGCGTTTGCCACACCCGACCTTGGCCTGATGCGCACCTACCTCCTTGCCCATAACGTCGCGGTTGGCCCCCTCGCCCGGGACATCAACTCGGTCGCGTATTTCTCGTTGCGCGACCCCGAAGGTAATCCCATCGCCTTCGTGCAGCTTCACGCTCTCACTGGGTCCAAAGCCCCGGCCGGAAAGCTCGGCGGGCGAATGCTGCACGCTGGCTTCATCGTCAAGGATCGCGCGGCCGAAGATCGTTTCTACCGGGACCTGCTCGGTTTCCGCATGTACTGGCATGGTGGTTTCAAGGACACCGGCGACGACTGGTGGGAAATTCAGGTCCCCGACGGCACCGACTGGATCGAGTACATGCTTAACATTCCTGCCAAGGCAGACGCCAAGGAGCGCGGTGTGCAAAATCATTTCTCGCTGGGCGTGGACAAAATTCAATCCGCCGCAAGCCAACTGCACCAGAACGGCTTGGAAAAACTGGACGGACCGGAAATTGGACGCGACGGCAAGTGGAGCCTCGATGTCTACGATCCCGACGGCACGCGCATCGAAGTCATGGAATTCACGCCCGCTAAGGATCCCTGCTGCCATCCCTACACCGCAGATCACCCGAAACCATGACGACCTCCGCCGCACAAACATTTGAGAAGCGCGGCTTTGACTAACGTAATATCTCAATAGTGCGAATTGACCCGTCGATTCGACCGGCACGTGAGAACGGGCGAACTGACGGCGCATGCTTGCGACACCGCCTGCTTACAACAGCTATATATGGTTCAAGTACGCGGGCGTTGCTACGGCTACGCTGAAAGACAATTGCCAATACTGCGCACATCACTTCCTGATTGCAAGCAACGGAAATGAGACGATTCCTTTGCTAGACCGGGGCAGGATCACCCGGACGTACAACGCGCTATGCGAAGAAGTGACCTCGGTTGTAGTCTCTCGATTCCCAGTCCCTCATCGTTTACGGACAATCCAGAGTTGAATCCGTGGCCCGGCGGGCGAGTGCGCGGCCTGAGACATAGTGAGCGGCTGGGACCAGGCGAGCGGCCTTACCAGGTGAATCTGGTGGACGAGAGGCGACTCGAACCCCCGACTTCCTCGTTGCGAACGAGGAAAAATCTAAGCTAAGGCTCGGTGCGACAGTCACTTAGATTTTTGACGACGCCCTGAATTGCCCCGCTCGCCCCGCCAACCAATGTGCACACTCCGTCTGGCGAGGAGCTCTTCCTCCATGTGCGCGGACTCTCAATGTGACCCGCGGGAAAGAAGCGTTTACACCTTGTGGTGATCGGGGCCCCGACTGCACGATACTGCCAACGGCCATCGAGTTTGAACTTCATACCCAAGCGAGAATATCATGGCGATCAATTCGCTAACTCCCCGGCGAGTACCATTGTTAGTTAAAGGAGCACCGCTTCGATTGTTTTTAGTATTTTAGCGTCGAGCCTCTTCGTAATCTCGGCCCCGCCGTCGAAGCCGCGCACGAGATCGCCGACGCCGTCCCGCAATGCACAGGTTTTTCAAGACCCGCGATGTTGCGCGCCGAGCCCAGCGTCCGGTCGCCCGCAAGCGGCTAGACTGTTATCATGGGAGAGGTGAACCGAAACCGTTCAGCCCAGACCGCTCGGCAAATGCGACACGCATGATTCAACTCTCCTCGGCCGGAAAGCATTTCGGCTCCAAGACACTTTTCGAAGGCCTCAACTGGGTTGTAGGGGCGAGAGATCGCGTGGGGCTGGTGGGCGCGAATGGAACGGGCAAATCGACTTTGCTGAAGCTGCTGGCGGGAATGGAGACCCTCGACGAGGGCTCTTTCTCCGCCGCTAAGGACACGACCAGTGGGTACCTGCCCCAAGACGGTTTATCTCTTTCCGGTCGAACGGTTCTCGAAGAATGTCTGTCCGTGTTCGGGCATCTGCTTGAGATCGAAAAGGAGATGGAAGAGCTCACGCACAAAATGGCGGAGCTTGACCCGAACGGCAAAGAATACCAGAGAGTTACGGACCGCTACCATCGGATCGAAACGGAATTCCAGCGCAGCGACGGATATTCGCTCGAAGCCCAAGTGGGTGCAGTGCTCAACGGCCTGGGTTTTTCACGCCTAGAGGCCCGCCGTCCGGTAGAGGAGTTTTCCGGTGGCTGGCAAATGCGCGTGGGGTTAGCCAAGCTCCTGCTGCGGAAGCCCAATCTGCTCCTGCTCGATGAGCCGACTAATCACCTCGATCTGGAGGCGCGTAATTGGTTGGAGCAATACCTGAACGACTATCCTTTCGCTTTCGTTTTGGTTTCCCACGATCGCTATTTTCTAGACGTGACCGTAAACAAGATCCTGGAGATCTGGAACCGCCGCACCTATTTCTACACGGGCAATTACGACCGCTATCTCCAACAAAAGGCCGAACGACGGGCGCAACTGGAAGCCAGCCAGCGAAACCAGCAGGAGCATATTCATCATCTGGAGACTTTTATCAACCGCTTCCGCTATCAGGCCACCAAGGCTAGACAAGTCCAGGCCCGCATCAAAGAGCTCGAGAAGATCGAAAGGATTGAACTGCCCGAAGAAGACAAAGCGATTCATTTTTCCTTTCCGCAGCCTCCTTCGAGCGGGCGCATGGTGGCGGAGCTCGGCGACGTGGGGAAGAGCTTCGGCGACAAGAAGGTATTCGAAGGCGTGAACCTTACGCTCCATCGAGGTGACCGTGTGGCCTTGGTGGGCGTAAATGGTGCCGGAAAGTCCACGCTCATCAAACTTCTGTCCGGCGCAGAGCCGGTGACCTCCGGTGCCTTGCGTCTAGGGCACAATGTCGAATTCGACTACTTCGCGCAGGACCAGTACAAGGCGCTCGATCCCGATGCGCGGCTGATCGATGATCTTACGAACCTGGCCCCCACCGCCGTCAGCAACCAGACGCAACTGCGTACCTTGTTGGGGTCCTTCCTTTTTTCGGGCGACGACGTTTTCAAACGCATTGGCGTGCTCTCCGGCGGTGAACGAAATCGCTACGCGCTGGCACGAATGCTCCTGCGCCCAGCCAATTTCCTGCTGCTGGACGAGCCCACCAATCACCTTGACCTGCAAGCCAAGGACGTGCTGCTCGAAGCGCTGCGGAAGTTCACCGGAACAATCGTATTCGTCTCGCACGACCGGTATTTCATCGACAAGTTGGCCACCCGCATTTTCGAGATAGAAAAGGGAAAGCTTCAAGATTATCCGGGCAATTACGAAGACTATCTGTGGCAAAAGGAGCGAAGTGCGGCGATGGCAGATGCGCCCGGGAAGGCCAGCCGTCCTCTATCGGGTGCCTCCGCAAAGCCACAAGAGCATGAGAGACGGGCCAAAAAGTCGAATCCGATTTCCATCCGCAAGATGGAAAGGCAACGCGATGAGTTAGAGGAGCAAATTTCACGCTGCGAGGCGGAAATCGCAGGCTTGGAAGTGGAACTAGGGCGCTTCAAGAGCGCACAGGAATCGATTCGCGTTGCCGCGCTGATCGAAGAGCGTCGCACCCGGCTGAAGCAAGTGACTGAGCAGTGGGAACAGGTCGTGGTCCACCTGGAACGGGAGTGTTCTGCCGACCAATCGCAGGTCCCTTCTCCCAAGCTGAATTAGAAGCCAGTCCGGCTTCCGCCCCGCCCATCCCGGTTTGCCGGCAACGACTAACGACGGCCTCAGTGAGTGCGCAGATTGACCGGCGGGTGCCCCACCCACACACCAGCATACCAGCCTGATTTCCTCCACGTAACATGTTAAAGTCGACTGGAGTTTTCAGGAACCACAGGTTTAGCCGACTGTTCCGTCAGAGGCATGGGTGTCTGATAACATCGTCCGGGTCTTCTTCTATTCCGTTGGATTCGTTGGTTGCTGCTTTGAATCGGACATTGACTTTTATGTACGGCCATTCCGAATAGACATAAGTGCGCTAGAGCCGAAAGGACAAGCCCCCTTCGGTAGTGAAGACTTTGACCGGGTCCTGCCGCCTCATGCCCGGCTTAACTTTCCCGATTTGACGCAGGACCTTGGCAATCCGCGTGGTGCGCTCCTGGTTGTACTGGTCGCCCACAGGCACGGATTCATCCTGAATTTGAGCGCGGCTTTTTACCCATTCAGGGAGTAAGCTCTCGTTCGCTGTCGTTTCAATCTCGTGCGCCTTGAGCTGTTTCTGCTCCGGCGGTTTCATTCGGCCCTCGTAAGTCATGATCGACTTACACCGAGCAACCACTCAAGCAATTGTATCCGGACTGGCCGGCGGTTCCCAAGATCCATCGAACACGAGCCGAGTTCGCCCCAAGAACCGAACGACTGGTACCTCTTCGACCCGCGCATGCATCTCCGCACACACCTCGGCCATCGGCAACGGCACCCGCATCGGCAACTCTTGCCCTCCGACGATGTCGAACTTGTGATTGGACTTCCGGTCTATCGTCTGGTAATTCTTTCTCACGGCGGCTCTCTCCTTTAAAAGGGGATTCTCAACCCGAACTCTAACCGAGTTCGGGCCAGAGCCGCTGCTTCTTTTTCTCAAGTTTCAACTAAACGTGGGGCATCCTCTGGGTGAGAAATGGCCCCCAGAGAACCAGCGGCAATACTGGCTTCCGCTGGCGGCATGCCCTTGCAGGCTCGGCTTCGTTCGCGGCTCAGACTCCAGTTCTACGCTTCGATGGCTGGCTTTCATTCTATTTGATTTTGCGGGGCCGGATGAGTCCGGCTGCAGAAGTGTAGTTGGACGCGCCCCAACTGTGTTTAACGACCACGGACCGAGAGCCCCTGCGCTTGACCGACCGGATTGAGGACAAACCACTTACGGGATCAGAGGTTTGGTCCACGCCTTGCTTCATCTTCCAAAAGGGCGAGTTAGGAGTTTACCGTGGCCTACGTCTTTGAGTAAAAGCGGAATACCACACGCCGTACAGCCACCAGGCTGGTGCACCCACAGGCACGCCCGGAGCATCCCGTCGCGGCGTTTTCCAGAACTCTCCCGAAACGACCGGGCCCGCGGATATCGCACGCGACCACGGTGTTTCCGTCGGCGCAGACGCCAGTCTTCACGCGTTGGATCACGCGAGTGGCCACACGCATTCTGCTAGCCGCTCGCGCGATACGGTTTATTTCGGAATCGGTTTCAATTTGGCCCGATTTCTCGGTACTCCCTCTCATTAAGGAGGAATAAAGCAATGAAACGTCTGATCGTTCCGTTCCTGGCAGTTGGTCCGCTTCTCTTCCTGGGTCCGTCGGGCTATGCCCAGCACGGTCGGCCAGCGGGCACTCCCGGCAACATGGGCGCCTCAGGTACACACGGGACCAGCGCGTCCGCTGGAGAAAGCCATGGTACATCGAATCCGATGACCAGGACTGATCCTGGCAGCGTCCTGCAGCACAACTCGAACCTGGCAACCAAGCTCGAGACCCTGACAGGCGTCACAAACCTCACTGATCTGGAGGCGGATGCCAAAGCATTCAAGAACTTCGGTCAGTTTGTTGCTGCGGCTCATGTCAGCAAAAATCTGAACATCCCCGGTGGGTTTGCGGCCTTGATGTGCGATATGACCGCTACAGGAGCGACCGTTGGGGGAAAGACCTCAACGTGCTCGAACACAACTAAGATGAGCCTTGGCAAGGCCATCCAGACGCTGGATCCGCACGCGGATGCAAAGTTGGAGTCCAAAAAGGCCACGCAGCAGGCCGAACAGGACGTCAACGAGTCCGGTTCGTAATTTCTCGCTCAAACCGATTCTCTATGAGGCCCCGCTCTTTTGCCGCGACTCATCGCGCGGCCGGAGCGAGGACTCCTTTTCCCCTTCTCCTGGTCCACCACGTCCAAATGCTAGACATCGCGGTTGGAAGCCCGATCCGCCATCAGCAGATCATAAGGCATAGTCGGTAAGTCGCGCACGCGGGGCAACACGAGTGTCGAGGCCGTCGTTGGGACTGTGAACGTGATGTTGTGTGGGTTGCTTCCATCCAGGGTGATTGCGGACTGCGACGGCGTGCATGTGGCCTTGGGCGGAGCGCCTGAGCAGCTAAGCGTGACCGTTTGGTTGAATCCGCCCTGCGGCGACAGCGTGATGGTGTAGGTAGCCGTCCCGCCCGCCGTTACAGTCGCCGACGACGAGGTCCCCGAGGAGACCGCGATTGCAAAGTCCTCGCCAGCCCCGGCGAGCGGCCCGACCTGCGGACTCGTCGAAGCGTTATCCGTAATCGTCAGCGTCCCACTCCGGTTTCCGCTAGCCGTCGGCTTGAAGGTCACTCAAAGTGAGCGTAGAACCGCTCCGCCCCAGGCGCAGCCGCTCGTAAGGCCTTACTGCGCTCCTGAACCTCTGGCGCCTTCTGCGCTCTGCGCATCATCGCAATTCCGATTTTTCCCACGATCCACCGATAGGGCCGCGTTGAGCAAATTTTAATCAGAATGCGCTTGGACAGCTTTTCCATGGCAGTAGTGGCTTTTAGCGCGTATTCAGCAGTATATGGGGGCCTTCATGGCTGCGTGGCAGAGAGCAACGACTGATGTGGTTTGCCATGCGCCGTGCCAGTTCCTGTCGTCTGTGCGGTGGTATTTTTATCGGAGGTCCAGCACTTTAGGCAGACCAAAGATTGCAGCATCGCAATGCTCAACGGGCTTACGGGCGAAGAAGGCCAGGAATCGAGCTTCCACGGCCACAGGCGCAGCCATCAAGCCAGAGAGGAAGTTTCGGCGCCTCATACGGGCGATCCCTGGCGCGGATTGAGCAGAATGATGTGGAGGCCTTTGTGACCGTATGGTAAGGAGCAGGGATTGATCTTACAAATGCCCAATGTGGGAATCACGGGCTCCCCACATCGACCGCGTTTGAACCAGGCGATCAGCGGGGATGCGAGCAAGGCACACAGGAAGTTACGGCGCTTCATGGGTGTTTATCTCTGCTCTCTGTAAAGGTATGGAGCGCCCAACGAAGTAAGGAAACTGTGAAGAGGAGCTGGATGAACGCACGAAGCACTTTGAAATACCTCATTTGTGGCGTAGGACTATAGCACGAAAAAAGGGCGCCAGACTTCGACGTTCACCGAGAAAGCCGACCACGCCGTGGCAGGTTGTCGGGTAAGGGGCTGGCGCCTGGAGATCGTCGCCCAGCTAAACCCGCTTTAGCCCAGAGCAGTATCTCGTCCAGTTGCTGCACCATCGTCGCGTGGGTCTTCCGAATCTGGATCAATTGCTCCGCAACACGAAGCGCCCGCTTCCTCAGCCCGAAATAAAACAGCGCCCAAGCTACATTGGTCGCCAGAAAGAGAAAGTATGGAAAAACCCATGACATTGCGTCACGCCGTGGCGAAAGGAAGTACGGGTACGAAAAATAGGCTCGTTTTCATGGCTTTTCCCCGGTCTTGGCCTCGAGTTACGGTCATCCATGCACATTCCTCGCCAATTCAAAAGAGGGCGCCAGACTTCGACGCCCCGCGCCTCCTGTTTGTTTTGCCAGTTCCAATAAATGCACCGGTAGAACTAGCCTTTGTCACTCAGTTACCACGAGGAGGCGGCCAATAACCAATAACCCTCCTCAAAACGTTCGTTTCTCCTAAAAAAAAAGCCGCCTCCTCATCCCGTTCAGCCCTTAGCCTCGCGCAAGAAGTCCAGCGGATTCATCCTTCCGCCAGGAGCGCTACGGCTCCCGAATGCCCCCGGCGCCAATGCGCTCAATCTGTCCCGCTTGGCCACCGCTCATCAATCTTTTCGAGGATGCGCTTGGCGTGCGACTGCGTCAGCAATGGCGCACTCCCGCGCCGGGCATGACTTGACACATATTTCGCTGAGTTTCCGTGCTGCTAGGATCGTTGCGGCAAAAAGGATTGCGTATTTCCGCTGTTCATCCATTCCAGTCCTCCAGCGGAAACGGGGCTGTCAGATACCACTCGGCGTCGGATATACAACTCTTTTTGGGGCAGGCTCGCTCGCCGGGGAATTATCCCTCTCGTGGCGGTTCGGGCATCAGCGTCTCCAGAGCCGTGACTAACTCCGATAGTCCGTCGTGTTTAGTGAGGACGGCATCGAATCCGGTTTGTGGAGATACCTGGTTTCCTAACTCCGCCGACGAAGCGCTGAAGCCGAGGACCTTGACATGGGGAAGCTTGCTGCGCAGAAGCGACACTGTCACCAAGCTATCTTGAAGCGGCATGCTGAGATTGAGCAGTATTAGGTCGCAGTGAGCCTCCATCGCTTTGTGGATCGCGAACACGCCATCGTCTACTGCTTCGCACACCTTGTACGACGTTGTGGCCTCGATAAAATCACGAATAGCACCGCGCACGGCGGTACGGTCATCAACAAGAAGGAGTCAGGGCCTGCGCGCGCTAGTCATAGGCGCGAAAAACTACTACGATACGCCGCAAATGACAATACGCAAATTCGTATATTTCCGCATTGCGAGTGATCCAGGCAAGTTGGTCCGCGCTAATTTGCTCGTGGTGTTTTGGCTCAGGAAAAAGTAGAAGTCGCGCCGGCGTGGTAGATCACTTTCAATTCTTCAAAGCTCTTGGCCAGCGAGTCAGGAAGCTCCGCAGGAGACGCGGCTACAGCCAAGAGGATATGATTACTTTCGGATTCTCCTCTCGCCATTGGCAACAGACCGAAGCTGGCCGCCCGATTAACATGACGACGCTTCTGAGGATTTGCGATGCGTTCAAAGTTCGAATTGCGGCCGTCGTCCGAGATGCAGACGAGGGAATCTACGGCGATTAAGTCTTGGGATAAACTGCTTTTAGCTTGCATCGGAGACCTTACCTCCTGACACCGCCATTCCGGCAAATCTGTCACATGGATGTTATCGATGCTAATCAGGCCACATCTCCTAGAGGACGACTTATTGGCCCCATGTGGTTGTGCGTAGCTCAACTTCCGAGTAGCCAACGTCAACCGGTCCTGATCGCTCCTAATCTGAAGTCGGCCAGCACTGAAGGGCACGGACATCTTGTTCAACTAGCAGCCTGCCCGTGCCTTGAACTCGCGCGCGCGGTCGCGCGCAACAGTGAGGTCCGTGTTCTTGGCGTCTTTTAGGCGAATGTTCAAGGATCCCCCGGGCAGTGATGTGACTTCCTTGATCCAGGCGAGGCTGACCACCGTGCCGCGGTGAATGCGAACGAACTTTCTCGGGTCCAGCCTCTTTTCTAAATCAGCGATCGAGTGGTCGACACAATAGACCTTGCCCTCCGAGGCGGCGTAGGTCAGCTTATCCTCGGCATAGAAGTGGGTTACGCGATCCAGGTTGAGAAACCAGAGCCGGTCGCCGAGCCGAGAAGCAATTCGCTCGAGATACTCCGGCTTCGCCTCGCGAAGCGAGTCGGTGAGTTGCTTCAGCAAGGCCTGAAGGTTCGCCTGCGATGGCTGGCCCGAGTTTCGAAGGGCCTAGACTTTCTTGAGAGCGCGTTTCAACGCTTCG
>Ga0310910_10001381_pt1 | contig 13224 bp, 9 predicted proteins | sample GREbulkMGHF172_FD_203448 | JGI IMG/M metagenome (GOLD analysis project Ga0310910, IMG submission 203448) | Lab enrichment of tropical soil microbial communities from Luquillo Experimental Forest, Puerto Rico - GRE.bulkMG.HF172 | ecosystem: Environmental > Terrestrial > Soil > Tropical forest >... | reverse complement strand
GAGCCACGACCTTTTCCGTGTTGATTTGCCGAAAGATCGCCGTCTTGTGCCTAGAACCTATCTCAAAATTGTCTGAACAGGATAACGAGGCAGGCGAGCTGGACAAAGCCGAGGAAGTTCTGAGTGTGGAATTCCCAGCGGACGAGTATGCGGCGCTGCCATTGTATCCAGGCAAAGAAACGCTCGACGAGCCAGCGTCGCATATAGCGGCTTAGCCGTCGTCGATCTTGTGTTGGCGGCTTGATGCGATTGGCGCGGTGTGGCGCGATCATCTCGACACCATCTCGTCGCAATTCCTCATCGAGCGGATCGCTGTCATAGGCACGGTCGCCGATCAGGTTTTCCGGCTTGGCTTCGATCATGTAGAAGTCGAAGCACAACTGCACCAAGCGGACCTCGTGGTGGTTCGCGGCATGCGTGCTGACCGAAAGCGGTAGCCCATGGCGATCGACAATCGCCATGATTTTCATGCCTTTTCCGCGCTTTGTGGTTCCGACCTCTGCCCCGCCGCCTTTCGCCATAACGAAGCTCGCGTCAATGAAGCATTCTTCTTCATCGAGTGCACCTTTGTCGCGAAGTTCGTTGGCAACATCGGTCAGCACGCGACGCAGAATTTCATCGCGGCACCAAGTCTGAAAGCGCCGATGTACAGTTTTGTAGTTCGGATAGCTTTGCGGCAGCATGTGCCACTGCGCACCGGTGTTGAGAATCCACAGCACCGCTTCAAGGACACGACGCGTGGCAACCGGCCTTCGACCAGGACGACCATCCGGAATGTTTTCTTCCGGAAAATGATTCCGGATGCGTTCCCACTGCCCGTCCGTGAGCCGAATCATTCAACCTTTATAGCGGATCGACAACCGCCGGTGATTTTGAGATAGGTTCTAGTCATTGCAGCGACATTGATCTTGAGCGTGCTTGGCGTCGGTACTGCGACAGCGCAGCCGTATCCGTCGCGTCCGGTCACCATGGTGGTGCCGTTCGCGGCGGGCGGACCCACCGACGTGCTTGCGCGCATTCTCGCACAAAGCATGAGCCAGACGCTCGGGCAACAGATCGTGATCGAGAACGTCACGGGTGCCGGCGGCTCGATCGCTGCGGCGCGCGTCGCCAAAGCTCCTCCCGACGGCTACACCATGATCCTGGGCAATCTCGGCACCCACGCCGCGAGCGTCGCGCTTTATAAGAACCTATCCTACGATCCGCGCGTCGATTTCGAGCCGGTGATGCTGGTGGCCACCACGCCGATGGTGCTGCTGGTGCGAAAGAGCCTACCGGTCGACACGCTCAAAAACCTCATCGCCTACGCGAAGGAGCATCCGCGCAAGGTGAGCTTCGGCAGCGCGGGAACCGGCTCGGTCTCCCATCTCACCTATCTGCTGTTCACCCATCTCACGGAAACCGAAATCCAGCACGTGCCGTACCGGGGTTCTTCCCAGGTCTCCAACGATCTGCTTGCCGGCCAGATCGACATGACTTTCGAGCAGGCGATTTCGGCGAGTCAGTACATTGCGTCGGGCGCGGTGAAGCCGCTTGCGGTCACCGCGCCCACCCGCGCCGCGGCCATTCCCGACGTGCCGTCGACTACGGAGGCTGGCCTGCCGGACCTGCAGACCATCGCCTGGACCGCGCTGTTCGTTTCAAAAGCAACCCCGCAGCCGATCATCGAGCGCATCAACGCGGCCGTGGACAAGGCCATGCGCGAGGAGACGTCCGCGAAACGAATGGCGGACCTGGGCGCGGACTTGCCGCCGCCCGATCAGCGCACGCCGCAGACGCTCGGCACGCTGGTGCGCAGCGAGATCAACAAATGGGGACCGCTGATCAAGGCCGCGGGCGCGGTGGGGGAGTAGCTAAATCCCGACCATGCGCTCGCTCACCATGTAGCCGGTGAGCAGAAGCACGCCGAACGCGAGGATCACGACCGCGGCGCCGACCTCGATGCCGCGCATGGCGAGCAAACCAAGTCCCGCTCTGCTGTGCGCGAAACGGCCAGCCCAGGCCTTGGCGCCGACCGCCAGCGTGGCGATCGCGGCGACGGTGATCGCGGTGCCGAGTCCCATCACGAAGGTCGCGACCACGCCTGCCCAGAACAATCCCTGGGCAAGCGCGAACACCAGCACCAGGATCGCGCCCGAGCACGGGCGCAGCCCCACGGCAACGATCGCGGAGAACCCGCGCCGCCACCCGCCGGGACCGGCGAGCTCCTCCGGCTCCGGCGCATGGGCGTGTCCCCAGGCGGAAGCTTCGTCTCCGTGATGATGCGCGTGGCCATGATGGCAATGCCGATGCTCGTGATCATGCGCGTGGGCGTGCGAGGCATGCGCGTGATGATGGCCGCCATGCGAATGGTCGTGCGTGGGCGTGACCGCGGCGCCCACCGCAGCGGGCTTGTTGAGCGTGAACAGCGTGTTGAAGAACGCCCGCCCCTTCACCCACATGAGCCGCGCGCCGATGAGGATGATCAGCGAATAGCTGGCGATCTCGATCCATCGCACCGCGCCCGCCATGGTCGGCGCCGTCGCGTTGAGCAGTCCCGCCGCGATTGCCACCAAGGCCACCGCAACCAGCGCCTGCAGCAGAGCGGAGGCGAACGACAACACGACGCCGCGCTTCCACGTCTCCTCGTTGGCGACAAGATAGGAGGAGATCACCGCCTTGCCGTGACCGGGCCCCGCGGCATGGAAGACGCCGTAAACGAAGGCGATCGCGAACAGCGTCCAAGCGGCGGTGCCATCCGACTTGGCCGCCCGAATGGATCCGGACAGCGCACGATAGAATTCCGCCTGCCGGGCGAAAATCCAACCGAGCACGCCACCGACCGGCGCGGCCGGCGCCTGCGCGCGCGGCGCTCCGAACGGGCCAATCTGCGCAAACGCGTCATTGAGGGCGCCGGCGAGCAGCAGCATGCCGGCAAGCACAGCCGCCACCAGAACGACGTGCACGAGCAGCTGCTCCGCGGGCGCCGGCTTCACGGGCATTTCACGACGATCCTGTTGGCGTACTCGGCGCCAATGGTGAGCGTAGGATCGCGTTGATCGGGACCGAGCTGGCCGAGCCGCTGTGCCAGTGCTGCGTCCATCTGCTGCGGATTGAGCACCGCCGCCTTGCATTGCGCCGGCGCGCCCACGAGCTTGACCGGATTCTTCTCGGCAAAGCTGAAATCGACGAAGAATTCCCGGTCATACACCTCGACGGTGAGATCCTTGGCCTTCACCGGCGTCTTGAGCGGCAGCGTGAAATGCAACGTGAGGACCGTCTCCTTGGGATCGAAGTCGAGATAATAGCCGGAGGACGGCTCATTGAATTCGAGCGGCTTGCCGTTCGCTTTGCCATAGGTGAAGAAGTCGTATTCCTTGAGCGAGGTGACGTTGACCTCGGCGAGCGGCGCCAGCTCCTCGCGGGTGAACTCACCCTTCTTTTTCGCCTCGATGCCCTGGGTGGCGAACACCGAAAACATGTCGTCGAACGTCCAGGCATGATGCACGCCGGTCACCGAGCCGTCAGGCGCATAGACGAGCTCGCTTTGCATCGTGACCCAGACGTGCGGATGCGCGGATGCCGCACCGGGAAGCGCAAAACCGGCGACGATAACCAGAAGCGGGGCGACGAAACGATGCATGAGAAAATTGCGACTCTGCGCGCCAAGCCTGCGGCACGATATCATGGACTGCGGCGGAATGGAGGCACGTTACAGCGCAACAAAGTAACGGAAAATCTACACGCCTGCCGCGCCGCCGTCGGCGCGCGGATCGTGCGCCGCTTCCAAGGTTCCGTTCGGATGCAACACCACCGCGCCGGCATGGCCCATGAGATCGGAATAGGGGTGCGGCAGTAGCTCGACGTCGTGGTCGGCGGCGATGAGCTGGTCGACCAGCGCGTCGGCGAAACGCTGCTCCATGCGCAGGCTGCTCTGCCTCGAGCCCCAGGTTCGCCCGAGAAGCCAGCGCGGCGCGTCGATCGCGCGATCGAGCGGCGCGCGATAGAGCACGTGGCGCGTGAACAGCGCCGCCTGGGTTTGCGGCTGGCCATCGCCGCCCATGGCGCCGTAGCCGATGACGCGGCCGTCCGCGAGAGCAGCAAGGGCCGGATTGAGCGTGTGGAATGGCAACCGCCCGGGCTCGAGTGCGTTCAAGGCGCCGGCCGTGAGCGAGAAGCTCACGCCGCGATTCTGCATCAGCACGCCGGTCTGCGGCAGCACGATGCCGGACCCGAATTCCCAGTAGAGCGATTGGGCGTATGAGACGGCGAGGCCGCTGGCATCGGCGGCGCCCATCCAGACCGTGCCGGCCTCACCACCCGGCGGCGACCACGACGCCGCCTTGTGACGATCGATCTGGCGCGCTTGCGCGTCCAGAAATGCGGGATCGAGATAGCGCTCGATCGGGTGCGGCAGGCGTTCGGGATCGGTGACGACGCGATCGCGCGCGCGCAGCGCCTGCTTGGTCGCCTCGACGATGCCGTGGATGTGCTCGAAGCTTTCCGCCTGCGTCACGCGCAAGCGCGCGAACAAGGCAAGGATGATCAGCGACGCAACGCCTTGAGTTGGCGGTGGCGTGTTGAACAGGGTGCCGGCATCAACGTCCAGCGAAAGCGGCTCGGCCAGCGTGGCGCGGCAGGTTTCGATATCGGCCCGGGCGAGCGGGCTGCCGAGACGTTCGAGGTCGCGGGCGATCTCGCGCCCCACATCGCCGCGGTAGAAATCGGCGAGACCAGCGTGGGTGAGATGATCGAACGTCGCTGCGAGCGCCGGTTGGCGCAACGTGTTTCCGGGCTCGGGTGCGCTGCCATCGATGAGGAAAGTGGCGGCAAAGCCCGGGACATCCTTAAGCTCGGCAAGTTTCTCGGCGGTCAGCCGCGCCTGCCCGGGCGTCACGAGATAACCTTCGCGCGCATGCCGGATCGCGGGCTCGAGCAGACCGGAGAGCGGCAGGCGGCCGCCGAGAGCGCGCGCCGCTTCCAGCGCCAGCATCCAGCCGGCGATCGCGGCCGGCGCGGTAATAGCCGCGAGCGGGCCGCGCGGCGGGATCGTCTCGTGCTCGCGAAAAAGTTCGCGCCGCGCATTGCGGCCGGCACGTCCGGCGGCGATCAGCGCGCGCACGCGGCCCGAAGGCTCGCGCAGGAGCCACACGCCGTCGCCGCCGACATGATTCATGTGCGGATAGACCGCGGCGATTGTCGCCGCCATGGCGACCATCGCTTCGAGCGCATTGCCGCCGTCGGCTAGGATCGCGCGCCCCGTCTCGACCGCAGCATGATGCGGCGCGGCGAGCGCGCCTCTGCGATGTCCAGCGGTGTGGAGGTCCATGGTCAATTGCCTCGCGTGGTGCACGATCCGCTCGTCCCCGCGCGGGCACCCACGAAAATCGCCTATTCGAAATCATCCCCCGTTGCGCTGCTGCGCCTGGCGATTTTCGTGGGGACCCGGATAGCGGGGACCCAGGTCAATAATTCCGAGCGAGCAGCCCTGGATTCCCGCATAGCGCGTCGAAGACGCGCCTAAACGCGCTTATGCTGCGGGAACGTGCGATGACATACACCGAGACATTACGCGTCGACCGGCGCCTCCAGAAGTCCGCGCCGCTTGAGTAGGCCTTCGGGCGTGGGCAGGCGCCCGCGGAACGCCGTGTAAAGCTGTGCCGGATCGCGCAATCCACCCGCTGCGTAGACATGGTCGTGCAGTTTCGTCGCGGTCGCGCGATCGAAGATATCACCGGTCTCCTCGAACGCGGCAAACGCGTCGGCGTCCAGCACCTCCGACCACATATAGCTGTAATAGGCGGCGGCGTAACTGCCGCCCGCGAACACGTGCTGAAAATGGGTTGGCCGGTGTCGCATGACGAGCTCGTCCGGCATGCCGATGCGGCCGAGCGCCGCTCGCTCGAACGCGTCGATGTCGAACGCAGCGGCATCGAATGCTTGTGCTTGCGACGCAGCCTGCAGGTGCAGGTCGAGATCGACCAGCGCCGAGGCCACGTATTCCACTGTTGCGCGCCCCTGGTCGAAGGTACGCGCAGCGATGAGACGGCGGAGGAGCTCCTCGGGCATCGGCTCGCCCGTGACATGGTGCGTCGCGAAGCCGCGCAAGATTTCCGGCCGCTCTAGCCAATGCTCGTAGAGCTGCGAAGGCAGCTCCACCCAGTCGGTCTGCACGTTGGTGCCGGCGATCATGGGGAACGTGACATCCGAGAGAAGACCGTGCAGCGCGTGCCCGAATTCGTGAAACAAGGTCTTGGCGTCTTCGAACGACAGCAGCACGGGCTCGCCCTGGCCCGCCCGGGAGAAGTTCAGGACATTCAGGATTAGCGGGCGGACATCGCCCCGCAGCTTTTCCTGCTCGCGCAAGCTCGTCATCCAGGCGCCGCTGTGCTTGGAGCTGCGGGCGAAATAGTCGCCAAAGAAGACGCCGCGATGCTTGCCCGCTGCGTCGCGCACCTCCCAGACGCGCACGTCCTCGTGCCAGACCGGAATGCCTTCGCGGCGCTCGAAGGTGAGGCCGAACAGGCGATTGGCGGTGTAGAAGGCGGCCTCGATGATTCGCTCAAGCTCAAAATACGGCTTGACCGCGGCCTCCTCGATGTCGCAGCGCGCCTTGCGCAGCTTTTCCGCATAGTAGCGCCAGTCCCACGCGGCCAAGGTGAAATTGTTTCCTTCCTCCTGCACCAGCGCCTGCAACGCATCGCGATCGGCAAGCGCATGGCGCCGCGCAGCGGACCACACCCGATCGAGCAACGCGCGCACCGCGTCGGGCGTCTTGGCCATCGCATCGTCGAGACGGTAATGGGCAAACGTGCGATAGCCGAGCAGCCGCGCGCGCTCGATGCGCAAGGCCAGCATCTCGACGATGATCGCCTTGTTGTCAGTCGTGCCGCCGCCGTCGCCGCGCGCGATCCAGGAACGGAAAATTTTCTCCCGCAGATCGCGGCGCTGCGAGAACTGCAGAAACGGCTCGATGCTGGAACGCGCCAGCGTGATCACGTGCTTGCCGGCAAGGCCGCGCTCGTCGGCGGCAGCGCGCGCCGCTGCACGCACGAAGTCGGGAAGGCCAGCGAGCTCGTCTTCTCCCTCGAGCACCAGGGCATAGGCTTGCTCGTCCGCCAGCACGTTCTGGCTGAACGCGGTGCCGAGCGTTGCCAGCCGCTCGTTGATCTGGGCGAGATGCGCCTTGGCCGCAGCGTCGAGCGCCGCGCCCGCGCGCATGAACATCAGGTGATAGCGATCGAGCACGCGCGCCTGCTCCGGCGTGAGCGTAAGCGTGTCGCGGCGGCGGTGAAGCGAATCGATGCGTCGAAACAGCGCCTCATCCATAAGGATGTGATTCCAGTGCTTGGCTTGGAGCGGCGCCAGGTCGCGCTCAATCGCGAGGATCGCATCGTTCGTGTGGGCGCCGGCGAGCATGTGGAACACGTTCTCGACGCGGGTGAGCGCGGCGCCGCTTAGTTCCAGCGCCTCGATGGTGTTGGCGAATGTGGGCTCGGCCGCATCGCCGGCAACAGCGGCGATCTCCGCCTCGTGCGCGGCAAAGGCATGCGCGAAGGCGGGCGGGAAATGCTGCGGCTCGATGCGGTCGAACGGCGGCACGCCGAACGGACCGGTCCACTCAGCGAGAAGCGGATTGTCGCTGTGAGCGTCGGAGGCGAAAGTCTTGTCCTGCATGTTGCCTATATGGTGTCGGCACAATCGTCGTGCAGTTTAGACGTACGTCAGAATTGCTGCATCTTTTCAATTTTCCAATGTGAAAGCGCGGGCGCGCTTGCTAGACTATCCGCAGCTCCGCATCGAGCGAGCCATTCATAACAGAGCCGCCCGGTAACCGTCTCCAATAAGCGGCCGTCACGCGAGAGGAGGACCCATGATCTCATTCACCTTGAACAATCGCGCGGTCGCGGTCGATGCCGACCCGCGCACCCCGCTGCTTTGGGCGATCCGCGATCATGTCGGGTTGACTGGCACCAAATACGGCTGCGGCGCGGGACTTTGCGGCGCCTGCACGATCCATGTCGATGGCGTCGCGCAGCGCTCCTGTCAGCTCGACCTCGGCTCGGTCGCCGGCAAAAAGGTCGTCACCATCGAGGGACTTTCGGCGAATTCCTCACATCCCCTGCAGAAGGCCTGGATCGCCGAAGAGGTGCCGCAATGCGGCTACTGCCAATCGGGCCAGATCATGAAGGCGGCCGAACTGCTCGCGAAGAATCCGAAACCGAGCCGCGCGGACATCATCAGCCACATGAACGGCAATATCTGCCGCTGCGGGACCTATCACCGCATCATCGCGGCCATTCAGCGCGCGGCGCGGGAGGCCTGATCATGACCAACACCGATAGCAATCTCTCCCGCCGCAGCGTGCTCGCCGGTCTGGGCGGCATGACCTTCTGCATCGCGGTGAGCAATAACGGCGTCCGCCTCATGTCGCGGGCGCAGGCCAATGCCTTGGCGAATGCGCCGGTGACGCCGTGGGTGCGCATTGCGCCGGACGGCGTCATCACGATTCTCAGCGCCGGTGCGGAAATGGGCCAGGGCTCCATGACCTCGCTGCCGCTCATCGTCGCCGAGGAAATGGATGCCGACTGGTCGAAGGTGGCAATCGAGTGGACGCCGGCCGACGCCAAGGTCTACGGCTACAAGGATCCGTTCGGCACCGAGAACCTGATGTGGATCGTCGGCAGCCGTGCGGTGCAGCTCTATTTCACCCAGCTGCGCATGGCCGGCGCACAGGTTCGCAAAGTGCTCATCGCCAACGCCGCGCGGCGCTGGGGTGTCGATCCTGGCACGCTCAAAACCGAGCCGGGCGCCGTCATCAATCCCGCAAGCGGAGCGCAGCTCGGCTATGGCGAGATCGCTGCATTCGGCACAATTCCGGCGACCCTGCCGACCGTCGATGCGAACGAGCTCAAGGCGCGCAAGGATTTCCGGCTGATCGGCAATACGGTGCCGCGCCGCGACACGCCGCTCAAGGTCAACGGCAGCGCGCAATACGCCATCGACGTCAAGCTGCCGGGCATGGTCTATGCGTCGACCCTGCATTCGCCGGTGCACAATGCACAGGCCGGGATCTGGGATCCGGGCAAGCAGGAGCAATCCGCGTTGCCGCCGGAAGGTTGGAACGACGCCGAGATCAAGGCGATGAAAGGCGTGATCGACGTGGTCAAGCTGCCGAACGGGCTCGCGGTCGTGGCCGACCATTTCGAGAACGCGAAGGCCGGCCGCGATGCGTTGAAGGTCACCTGGGCGAAAGCGCGGGCCGCGGGCTTCGATTCCGACCGCGCGCTTGCCGACTACGGGCGCATCCACGACGATCCCAATGCGCAGGCGGCCAAGCTCGAGGAGAAGGGCGATGTCAAGGCGGCCTTCGCGAACGCGGCAAAGACCTATCAAGCCACGTTCCGCAGCGACTATGGCTATCACGCGCAGATGGAGCCGCTGAACGCCGTCGTTCGCGTCGACGGGGATAAGGTCGAGGTCTGGGAAGGCAGCCAAGCGCCCGATGAATCGCGCAAGGCGGTGGCGAAGGCGCTCGGCGTTGCCGACGAGCAGGTCACTTTCCACCAATGCTACATGGGCGGGGGCTTCGGCCGGCGCTCGATCGGCGACTACGCCGCCGAGTGCGCGCGCGTTGCCAAGGCGGTAGGCCGTCCGGTGAAACTCATCTGGACGCGTGAGGAAGACATCGCGCAAGGCATGTTCCGCCCGCAATCCTTCCAGTGCCTCGAGGCGGCGACCGACGCCTCCGGCAAGGTGACGGGGTGGAAGCATTGCGTCGTCGGCGACGGCGAATTTCTGCTCATCACCGGCATCAAGATTCCGTACTACGGCGTGCCGAACCAGTACATTGAGCGGCGCGGCGTCTCGCACGGCATCAAGCTCAAGCACTGGCGCGCGGTCGGCCACGTGTTCAACACGTTCGCGATCGAAAGCTTCGTCGACGAGATCGCCGCGGACCAGGGCATGGACCCGATCGCGTTCCGGTTGGAACGGATGGGCGCCGCGCCCAAGGCGCGCAAGGTGTTCGAGGCGCTGGCGCAGATGGCCGACGCCAAGTCGAAGCGGCCAGACGGCCGCGCGCTCGGCATTTCCATCACCGAACGCTCGGGCTCGCTCGGAGCCGGCGCCGTGGAAATCTCGCTCGACCGGGCAAGCGGGAAGATCCGCGTGCACAAGGTGTGGGCGGCGATCGACGGCGGCCTGATCGTGCAACCCGGCGCCGCCAAGGCGAACGTGGAAAGCGCCATCCTCTACGGCCTTTCCAGTGTGTTGCACGAGCGCGTCACCATCAAGCAGGGCGCCGTGCAGCAGTCGAACTTCCACGACTACAGCGTGATGCGCATGTCGGACGCTCCGGAGGAGATCCACGTGCAATTCGTGGACGTGGATACCCGGCCGACGGGCCTGGGCGAGATCGGCAATCCGTTCATCGCCGGCGCCGTCTCCAATGCGTTCTTCCGGCTTACCGGCAAGCGGCTGCGCCACCTGCCGTTCACGCCGGAGCGCGTGCTGAAACACTGAAGGCGTGAGCTGGCTGAGCAACACGCCGCGCTCGAGCAATGCGCGCAGCGACTCAGCCGTCAGAGTCCGACGGGCAGTGCCACAGGGTCCCCTCCCCCGCTTGCGGGGGAGGGACAGGGAGGGGGCATGCGATCTCTCATACTCGTGCATGCATTCCCCCCTCCCCCACCCTCCCCCCGCAAGCGGGGGAGGGAGCGCACCGAGTTCGTAGCTCGCGCATCGCCTGCAACTTATTGAACCAGGCCGTCAACCAAACAACAGTTCGTGAGGCGGCGCGATTGCCCGACCACTCGCACCACCCACGCACTTAAATTGAGCGCATGCCCGGATCGGATCAATTGCTGCAGATGGACGGCCCGTTGCTCGTATTCGGCGGGCCATACAGCAATCTCGAAGCCACGCAGGCACTGCTCGACGAGGCGGTGCGGCTGAAAATTCCTGCCGAGCGGGTCGTGTGCACCGGCGACGTCGTGGCTTACGGCGCTGATCCAGCGGCAACGGTCGATTTGCTGCGCGAGGCGCAATGCCACGTGGTGATGGGCAATTGCGAGGAGAATCTTGCCGCGCGCGCCGCGGACTGCGGCTGCGGTTTTCCCGCGGGCAGCGCTTGCGAGCGGCTCTCGGCAGCTTGGTTCGCCCATGCCGCAATCCGCCTCGATGCTGACGCGCTGACCTGGATGGCCGGCTTGCCGCGGCGGATCGACATCGAGATCGGCGGCTACCGGTTTGCCGCCGTGCACGGAGGCTTGGAACGCATCAATCAATTCGTCTTCGCATCGACGGCCGCCGCGATCAAACACGAAGCGCTCAGCAAGGTCGGAGTTGACGGGGTGATCGCCGGCCATTGCGGCTTGCCGTTCACCCAGGCGATCGGTGCGCGGCTGTGGCACAACGCCGGCGTCGTCGGCTTGCCCGCGAACGACGGCACGCCGCGGGTCTGGTACAGCGTGCTCGCCGCGGCTGCGGGCGGGATCGTGATCGAGCATCGCGCGCTCGAATACGACCACCTGAGCGCGGCGGCAAAAATGCGCCGCGTCGGCCTGCCGGAAGAGTATGCCGCGGCGCTCGCAACCGGAATCTGGCCGAGCTGCGACGTGTTGCCCTGGAAGGAAATCCGTGAGCGGGGGGCGCGCCTTGAAGCAGGCCGCGCGCGATGGAGACCGACACGACTGGCAAAGCCCTATCGCAGCCGGCAAATCGTTTGCGAGCAGCTATGGCCAGCGTCAAATCGCGACGCGGTGCCCAAGCTCGATCCGCGCAAATTCCGTGATCCGACGATCACCGCCAACGGTGAGCGGCGCGCCAGCGTCGCCCTGCATCAATTGAAGACGCTGTGGTTCAACACCGGCACGCTGTGCAACATCGCGTGCCGCAACTGCTACATCGAGTCGAGCCCCAAGAACGATCGCCTCGTCTATCTCAAGCGCAGCGAGGTCGCCGCCTATCTCGACGAGATCGCGCGAGAGGGATGGGCGACCGAAGAGATCGGGTTCACCGGCGGCGAGCCGTTCATGAATCCCGAATTCCTCGAGATGTTGGAGGATTGTCTCTCCCGGGGCTTCCGCGTGCTCGTGTTGACCAACGCGATGCGGCCGATGCAGCGCCGCAAGGCGGCGCTTCTCGATATCAAGCAGCGGGTTGGCGGCAAGCTGATCATGCGCGTCTCGCTCGATCATTACAGCGCGGAACGGCACGAGGACGAACGCGGGCCGGGCACGTTCAAGCCGACGCTCGACGGCCTGATCTGGCTTGCCCGCACGGGCTTCAACGTGACGGCGGCGGGTCGCACGATGTGGGGCGACGAGGAACAGGGGCAGCGATCCGGCTACGCGCGGTTGTTCGCGGAACACGGGATCGCGATCGACGCGCATGATCCCGCCGCGCTCGTGCTGTTTCCGGAAATGGACGCGCGCGCGGACGTGCCGGAAATCGCGGCGACGGACTGGGACGCGCTCGGCAAATCCGCGGATACGGTGATGTGCGCCACGTCGCGCATGGTGGTCAAACGCAAGGGCGCCGAACGTCCCGCCGTGCTCGCATGCACGCTCATTCCCTACGACGAGCAGTTCGAGCTAGGCACTACGCTGCGCGAAGCGGCGCACGCAGTGCCGCTCAACCACCCCAACTGCGCGCGCTTCTGCGTGCTGGGCGCAGCCTCGTGCAGCCCCGGCGTGGTTCGGCCTCATGCTGAGGAGGCGCCTTAAGCGCGTTTACGCGCGTCTTTGACGCGCTATGGCGTCGTCTCGAAACATGAGGCCGCCCTCATCCTTCGAGACGCTCGCTACGCTCGCTCCTCAGGATGAGGGCGGGGACAGCAAACGCGCCGCCAGGAAAGGTTACGGCATGAACCGCTCGCCGGTCGGGAAATTGGCGAACGTGCTCTCCGGCACGCGGAAATTGGTCGCGAGCAACAGGCGCGGGTTGGATGCGATCCAGCCGGTGAGCGAGATCGATTCGTAGTTGCCGTTGTTGAGCACGACCAACAGCTCGAGGTCTTCGTTGCCGGCGTTCTCGATGTAATGGCCGTAGCCCTGCGGCACATAGCCGACGTCGCCCGCCTGCATTTCCTCGGTGCGCGCGCGGCCGTGCGAGCCGAACACGCCCAGGCGGGCGCGGCCGCTGATGAAGTACTGCCATTCGTCGGCGTTCGGATGCCAATGCGGCTCGCGCACGGCGCCCGGCTTGATCCGCATGAGCGCGCCGGTGATCGTCGTCGAGATG
>Ga0310910_10001371_pt1 | contig 13271 bp, 14 predicted proteins | sample GREbulkMGHF172_FD_203448 | JGI IMG/M metagenome (GOLD analysis project Ga0310910, IMG submission 203448) | Lab enrichment of tropical soil microbial communities from Luquillo Experimental Forest, Puerto Rico - GRE.bulkMG.HF172 | ecosystem: Environmental > Terrestrial > Soil > Tropical forest >... | reverse complement strand
GTCCGCCCATAGAGTCTGCACGACAAGGAGGCAACCGCGCTCACGGCTCCTTTAGAGCGTGCACATGCTCGCCCTCGAGGGAATGATGAACGCACAACGGAACCGCGGCATGTATCTCCGCGTCGGCGAGAGGCGTGCCGAAATTCGCAAATCCCGCAAGATATCGCAGGCTAAACTCGCGAAGCTCCTCGGCATCGTCGAAGGTACGATCCAGAACTACGAGCACGGACGCAACGAGCCGAACATAACGCGCCTATATGACGCTAAGCGGGGCAGGCAGCCCCGAGTGGAATACATTTGCCGGCACAGTCAGCAACAGATAGCGTGCCTGCCGGTCGTGCCAATCGGCAAGCAGGCGCAGATACGCAATGTCCAGCAACAGATAGCGTGCCTGCCGGTCGTGCCAATCGGCAAGCAGGCGCAGATACGCAATGTCGTCGTTTGTCATTTGTCGGTTGGTCGCTGCGAATATGCTTTTCGTTCAACGCTGGCCAGTGGGTCGCCCGCCCGGTGTGCCCCGCTGCCCAAGCCGCGAATTTCGGCCTGCTCGACCTTCAACTCACCGAAGCCGACCGCCGTCCGTTCAAGCTGCCGCCTGCGCAGCTCGGTGAACTGCCTATCGAGCCTGCCGAAGAGCGCCTTAGCTCGCTGCGGGTTGCGTCGATCGCGGCCTTGCGCCGACGCTCGTCATCGTCAAACCGTGAATGAATGGCCTGTGCCAACCGGTCACCGCGTGCAACGCCCCGTGCAACGGACGTGTAACGGCTCAAACAAGTTTGTCAGTAACTGCGAGCGTCCCGATGCGTAGACAAGCCCAGCGTTCATCCCAACGAAACGGCACGTCAGTCGTTACAGAAATGAAATCGCGACAGGCCGCGAAGAGCGTGCAGCTTGCACGTGAGCGTGCTTGGCCACCGATAGGCGGTTCGGATGAAAATACCTTCAAACGGCGAGACGAGTCAGTGTGGAATTCTGAAACCACGGGGCTTGATCGGCAGAGTGCCAGCAATCAGAGATTACTCGAGCGGCTCGAAGCCGAGAATGCACAGCTGCGAGGCAGTTTGGTGAATCTCATGCTCCAGATTCAAGCATTGCGCGAGGGCGCCAGATGTTGCCGCCACTTGGCCGGTTTTCGATGATGATGCTTCGGCCGAGACGCGGCTCCATGATGCGAATCCACGCCGGATGGAATTTTCGAAAAGGACACCCAATCATTTGTCGGGATGCTCGTCTCGTCCCGTGACGCCAAAAATTTTTGTCTCGGGGCAGCTTCTTCGAGCTTGATCTTCTCAAGAAGTAGATCGGTCACCAGACGCCGCAGCCGTGAATTTTCGAGCTGGAGTTCAGCAATTCGGTCGCGTCCGCCGCGCGTCCGATCGGGCTGGCCCGCCTCGTGTACAGGCTGAGGCCCAGCCGCCGCCTTGCGCCACCGGTGCAAGGTCATGACACTCACACCAAGCGTGCGCGCAATTTCACTTTGCAGTTTTCCTTGCGTCGCCAGATCATTTGCCTGCGCTAGCTTCGTCGCGATTTCCACCCTCGAGTGCCTTTTCTTTTTAGCCATAGCAGCTTGCATTCAACCTCCTAGTTGAAGCATCAGCTGTCTGCTTCTCGTCCTGTACGCAGTAGCTTGGCAATCACGAATCCGATCGCGGCACCGACTGCCAAAGCGACATAGATTTCGAGAGCGAACATTCAATGCAGACCTTTATCGACAGCCCGCAATGCTCGCGAAGTTCACGCAGCCGCCGCAGTTGCAACATAACGCTGTAATGCGGGAGTCGATTGACCAAAAATAGATTCGCGCTGTCATAGGTTGCGCGCGTAACCGGCGTCTAGCGCTCGGTGGCGCGATAGCAGACAAACCCCAGGGGTTGTGGATGGCGTAAACAGGGATCAGGAAAACCCCGAGAGTTACCCTAGTCTTGCTGTCCCCGCCATGGTTACAATTTTGTGACCGTGGCGTGAACGTTTGCACGTTGCCGGCGTTGGATCCCATGCAGATTGTGCAATGGCGGGGATCACGCCGTGTCGCATCACGCCATGTCGCATCGCCGCGCGGTGACTGCCGCAATGAGTCTTGCCGGTCAGATCGACCGGCTCGAACGGCCTGCCGACGTACTTGACGCGCTTCACCGCCATGTGGCGACGATTGCGGAGGTCAGTGTCTTCGGCGCGTGGCGATCGTCGTTGAGGCGGGACGATTTGGACAGTTACATCGTGGGTAAAAACGTCTTCTTGCATCCAACTGTCCCGCACACTTTTATCGACGATTTTTTTGCGATGAGGCGAGAGCACGGCCCCAGCGTGACGGTGCGAAGAGCCTGGCAAAACCGCGGCCCGTTCACATTGACTGAAGCGATGCGAGAGGCGAAAGCCTCGGGTCGCGATCGTTGGGTCTTCGATTTGTTTGCTCACTACGGCATTCGCGATGGATTTTACTGCCCCCACGGCATGTGGATCGTACTGTTCTGGTCGAAAAGAATATTGAAGTTGCCGGTCCCGACGCGCGCTATGTTGAGCTTTGCTGCGGAGCTTGCAGCGTTTCGGTTGGAGGACTTGATGGAGCGAAATCGCAAGCAATTTGCTGGCAAGCGCGAGCCAGCGCTGACGGGGCGCGAGCTGGCAGTCCTTTATCAAGTCTCGGTGGGCGAGCGTGCGGACGAAATTGCAAGGGCGCTTCAGATCGCAGAGGCCACCGTGCGCACCTTCCTCAAACGGGCGCAGAAGAAGCTCAATGCCAGGACGCCCGCGCATGCGGTCGCCGAGGCCATGCGGGGGCTGCTGATGCAGTAGGCGCGAGCGGTCGTGAATTGGGATCCGATATCGTCCGCCCAAGCCAAAAACCGAGACGAAGCGGGAGTGAGCCCACGGCGCGGCCGCATTCTCAAAGGCGAAAAGCCCGGCGAGCTGCCGGTTCAGCAGTCCACAAAAGTCGAGATGTTTCTGAAACCTCAAGACCGGCAAGGCGCTCGGCCTTACTATCCCGCTCCCGCTGCTCGCCCGTGCCGACGCGGTGATCGAATAGCGGGACTTTTGCTGCGGCGCGTTAGTCCGCTTTTGGCACAAAGCGGACTTAGCGCGAGGTCACCCTACTTGTCCGCTTTTGGGGCAAAGCGGACATGGCGCGACCGCCGCTGGCGTATCGACCGGTCGCTGATGACCCAAAGCGGACAAAGACAGGAGTGAAATCCCGCAGTGCAGCGGCCTCCTGCCGCGTCGTGTGCCGACACCGCCTCGATTCAGAACAATTCAGGTCGGCCCCAAGGACTTGGCAGCCCCTCTGCGGCAGCTTGAGCATGCGGTAGACTGACCGGCGGCGCCACGCGGGAGGACGCCCGATGCTCGACGTGAGACGGCGCGATTTCATCACGCTGCTCGGCGGCGCGGCAGCATGGCCGCTCGTGGCGCGGGCGCAGCAGGCGGGGGGCATTGGCAGCATCGGCCTGCTGTGGCCTGGCGACGCGCCCCCTGCGTCACCCCGGATGGAGTCGTTTCGGCAGGGACTTCGCGCGCTTGGTTTGGTTGACGGCCAGAACGTCGCCATCGAACTCCGGTACGCTCAAAGAGGCCCCCAACAGCTTCCCGAGCTTGCCGCTGAGCTGATCCGTTTGAAAGTAGACGTCATTTTTGCATCCGGCGATCTCGCGCCCAAAGTGGCCCAGCAAGCAACGGAGACGATCCCTATTGTCGCGATCAGCGATGACATCCTTGGTGCCGGGGTGATCGCCAGCCTCTCCCGACCTGGCGGGAACACTACCGGGCTCACCATCCTTTCCCCGGAACTCAGCGCGAAAAGACTGGAGGTACTGAGGGACATAATCCCCGGACTGTCGCGGGTCACTGCGCTCTGGGACCCGACGACCGGCGCGTCGCAGGTGACGATGACAGCGAGCGCGGCTCTGTCGTTGAATTTAAAGCTGCAAGTCGTGGAAGTGCGACGTCGTGAGGACGTCGCTGGGGCGGTCCGTGCAGCACGCAATTCCCAGGCGGAGGCCCTCAACGTTTTCTCTTCGCCGTTTCTCGCGTCACTGCATCGAGAGATCATCGCCTTCACGGCGGAATACCGGCTTCCTGCAATCTATCAGTGGAAGGAACACGTCGAGGCCGGTGGTCTGGTATCCTATGGGCCCAATCTCGCGGCGATTTGGCGGCAGTCCGCGATCATCGTGGCCAAGGTCCTCAAGGGCGTTAAGCCTGCTGACCTACCGGTCGAGCAACCCACGAAACTCGAGTTGGCAATGAACCTCAGGACCGCGAAGTCTCTCGATCTCACCATCCCGCCTTCGGTTCTCTTGCGCGCCGACGAGGTGATCGAATGACTCGCCGCGCGTTCATCACGCTGCTCGGCGGCGCGGCAGCGGCATGGCCGCTCGCGGCGCGCGCGCAGCAGCCGGCGAAGCTGCCGATCGTCGGGTTCTTGGGCACGGACGTTTCGGGTTGGCGTCCCTGGACTTCTGCTTTTGTGCAGCGACTGCATGAACTCGGGTGGATCGAGGGTCGCACTATCGCGATCGAGTATCGCTGGTCGGAGGGACGTCCCGAGCGCCACGCCGAGATCGCAGCCGAGTTCGTCCGCCTCAAGGTCGACGTCATTGTCTCAAATGCGATCGCCGTCCCCACATTGATGCAGGCGACGGCAGTCATCCCCATCGTCTTTGCATTGGGGCTAGACCCGGTCGGCGCGGGCGTAGTCGCAAGCCTGGCGCGACCAGGCGGCAACGTCACTGGACTATCGACCCAGTCGACCGATATTGCCAGCAAGCGTCTCGAACTCTTGCGTGAGGTTCTCCCCCGGCTCCGTCGGCTGGCAATCATCGGAAATGCTGACTTTCCCCAAGGCATGTTGGAGATGGCCGAGGTTCAGGCCGTGGCTCGCGGTCTCGGCATCGAGGTCGTGCCGCTCGAAATCCGGCGAGCCGAGGATATTGCACCCGCGTTCGAGGCGCTCAAGGCACAAGCGGACGCACTTTACGTTGTGGGCGATGCACTCGTTAACGCCAACCGTACTCGCATCATCACGTTTTCGCTCAGCGCGCGTCTGCCGATGATTTTCAATACCCGCTCTTTTGTTCAAGCGAGCGGTCTCATGTCCTACGGCCCAAACTTCTCGGATCTGTTCCGGCGCACGGCCGAGCTGGTCGACAAGATTCTGCGGGGTACAAAGCCCGGCGATATTCCAGTCGAGCAGCCATCCAGATTCGAGCTTGTCATCAATCTCACGACCGCCAAGGCACTCGGCCTGACCATTCCGGAGTCGTTCCTGCTCCGCGCCGACGAGGTGATCGAGTGAAGAGGCGCACGTTCATCGGCCTGTTCGGAGGCGTGGCTGCGGCATGGTCGCTTGCAGCACACGCGCAGGAATCGGCGACGATGGGGACGACCAAAGCTACGACAGCGGCCTTGCCGCAAATCGAAGTGGCGCGCGTAAAACCTGTCGACAGGATGCCTCCGAATCTTAGATTGAGCGACGACCCGATTGACCTAATGAAGGACTTTAGTCTTTCGAGCACCCAGGGTATCGGTGGAGCCTGGGTAACACCACTGCGCCCGTCGACGCCCTTCGACGAGCGCTACGGGCAATGGTGAAATCACTTTGTCCCCGGCCGCCGTGGTACAAAATGGGGCTCGACCCATGCGCGCCGACGAGGTGATCGAATGACGCGCCGCGAGTTCATCACGCTGCTCGGCGGCGGAGCCGCTGCGTGGCCACTCGCGGCGCGCGCGCAGAGACCGGGCAAGATTGCTCGGCTTGGCTATTTATCGACGGCGAACCCGCGCTCAGTGGCGTTCTTCCGTGCCTTCGAGGAGAGATTGCGCGACCTTGGCTACATCGAAGGCCAGAACATACTCGTCGAGTACCGGAACGCCGAGGGGAATGTCGATAGACTTCCCGACTTAGCTGCCGACCTAGTCCGTCTGGACGTGAACGTTATCGTCACAGCTACCGCTCCCGCAACACGTGCGGCCATAAGAGCTACCACTACGATCCCCATTCTCATGGTGGCGATTAACTACGACCCGATCGCACTTGGTTATATCGATAGCCTCGCTCGGCCCGGCGCGAACGTCACAGGCCTATTCTTCCAGCACCTCGAATTGGTGGCCAAACGGTTTGGACTATTCAAGCAGACGCTGCCGTCAATTGGCCGGGTAGCCGTCCTTTCGGATGCACTCACGGCTGACCAGCTCAAGGCTGTGGAAGCGGCAAATCAGGCCGTAGGCCTGGAACTCCAGCCACTGGAGTTGGAAAATCCGCCGTACAATTTCGAGAACGCGTTCCGCGTCGCGGTAGGCGCTCGCGCCGAAGCCATTTTCGTGTTGGAGTCTGCATCGATCTTCCGCGGGCGCGCGGAAATCGCCCAGCTTGCCATGAAAAACCGAATGCCGGCGAGCTTCGCATTCCGCGATTATGTGGAGATCGGTGGGCTCGTCTCCTACGGCGTAAATTTCTCGACGATGTACCGGCGCGCTGCCGAGTACGCCGACAGAATACTACGCGGCGTGAAACCAGTCGATCTTCCGGTGGAGCAGTCGACTAAATTCGAGTTGGTCATCAATCTCAAGACTGCCAAAACGCTCGGCCTTGCCATTCCGCCGGGTGTCCTCGCCATCGCCGACGAAGTGATCGAATAGGGCGACCCACGCGCGTTGTTTGCTGCAATGCACTAGTCCGTTTATGGCACTAAGCGAACCTAGCGAGGCGTCTGCGTGATTGTCCGCTTTCGGAGCGAAGCGGACATGTGCGATGCCGCCCTTGCAACCTCCTCGGTCGCGAATGACCCAAAGCGGACAAAGACCCAATCGAAATCCCGCAGTGCAGCGAGCCTCTGACAAATCATTCCCAATCCGATATCCTGCAATCAACCTCCATTCCAAGGGTTGATCTGAAAATATCAGCACGGGAGGATAAAATGCGCGCACTGCTGTCCGTTGTCGCCTTGTTCGGGTTGCTTTTATCAGCTGCGAATGCAGGACCTAAGGAGGACGCGCTTGTAGTTCTGGAAAAATGGACCAAGGCATTTGCAGCTTCGGATGTCGATGGCATCGTGAAGCTGTACGCACCTGATGCGCTGTTCGTCGGCACGGCCAGCAAGGCGGTGGTCGTCAAACCAGAGGGAATTCGCAGTTACTTCGAGAATGCACTGCTCAACAACAGACCCCGCGGCGCGACCCTCAACAACTATGAGGCGATGGTTGTGTCCGATGCGGTCGTCGTCATCACCGGTTTGGACACAGTAACCGGCGTCCGAGACGGACAGCCATTTAGTGCCAATGGTCGTGTCACGTTCGTTGTTGCAAAGCGCGGCCCGGATTGGCAGATCGTGCATTTCCATCGGTCCGCAATGCCGAACTGACATGGAGGCGACGTCGCTGCTCGCCCTCGCGGACGAGGTGATTGAGTGAAACGCCGTGCGTTCATCACGCTGCTCGGCGGCGCGGCAGCCGCGTGGCCGCTCGCGGCGCGGGCGCAGCAGCGCGAGCGGGTTCACGCGGCTGAAGTCACCTGGCACTTCACTGCCTAAAATGGGCGGGGTCAGCAATCTAATGACTCTGGTGCTGATACTGATAGCTGGCCTGATGGGAACGAGCGGAGTTGTTCTTGCCGCTGCGGCAGCACACGCCAAGTCTGGCATGGGACTTGATGGCGCCGGTTATTTGCTGTTGTTCCACGCTGTCGCAGTTCTCAGTGGAGTCGCGCTATTACAGCAGGGTCTGCTGCTGAGGCCGCTGGTGCTCGGTGTGCTTAGCGGGTGGGTGCTTGGCAGCGCACTGTTTGCTGGCGACATTGCCCTTCGCGCTTTCGTCGGCTACCGCCTATTTCCCATGGCGGCGCCAACCGGCGGAGTCGTACTCATTCTGGCATGGCTCGCGCTCGCTGTGGCTGCCATTTTGGCGTTGTTGCACAGCTAGTCTAGTGGGCCAAATGACGGGCCGATGATGACCCGATTGGAATATGCCTGCTTTCAGGCCAATCCGGACTGTGAAATGGATGTGGGCATGGGACCTGATGGCAAAGAATGACCCACTCCGGTCATGCGCGGCTCAGGCTAAATAACCGCGCCGTTTGCTGCACCTGCTCACGTCCGGTCCTGGCACAGAGCGACGCTTCGCGGCAACGCAGCACTTGGTCGCTTTCGGCGATTAGCCTTATTGCTGCGCGTCGCTTTCAATTTGATCCGCGGGCAGACGACATCTATCGAAGGGCGGCCTGCGCGCCGCCCACCTTGGGTGCCGCGCTGTTAGGGACAGCACGCTCGTGGCGTGGTATCGTTCCCTTTACGCACCTCGCACGGGAGGGGCGTATGACAGTCACCATCGGACGGCGGGGATTGCTGGCTGCACTCGGCGGCGCGGCGGCCGGCGCCGATGGTCCGGTTCGTGATTAGCGGAACGCCGGACGGATCGGAAAGCTTTCTTACTTCACTTCACACAGGAGGAAGCCGTGAAGCGCAAGACTTTCCGTCTCATTGTTGTGTTGGCGAGCGTCATCGCTGCTGGTCTGCCAACGACATGGCTTTTCGCTACCAAGGGCGCGGCTCAATCGCCGCAGACGCAAGCCCGCGGCGTGCCGGCGTTCGAGGTCGATCCGGCGTGGCCGAAGCTGCCGCCGCAGTTCAAGCTCGGAGATGCATCGAGCTTCGCCATCGACGCGCAAGACAATGTCTGGCTCCTGCACCGTCCGCGCACGCTCAAGCCCGAAGACGCCGGGAAGGCGGCGCCCGCGATCGTCGTGTTCGATGCCGCCGGCAACTTCGTCAAGGCTTGGGGCGGGGCGGGCAGCGGATATGACTGGCCCGAGCGCGAGCACGGCATCCATATCGACTACAAGGGCTTTGTGTGGCTGGGCGGGAACAATTGTCCGACCTCGGGCCTCGCCGGGCTCAAGCCGGCCGCCGATGACGCGTACTTGAAGTTCACGCCCGACGGCAAATTCGTGCTGCAGATCGGCAAAAGCAACCAAAGCAAGGGCGATGCCGACACGGTCAATGTGCACCGCGCCGCCGACGCCTGGGTCCATGCGCCAACCAACGAATTGTTCGTAGCCGACGGTTACGGCAATCACCGCGTCATCATCTTCGACGCGGACACCGGCGCGTTCAAGCGGATGTGGGGCGCCTTTGGCAAGCCGCCAGGCGGCGAGGACAGCTGTGCGATCGTTTCGCCGAAGACTTTTCCCGATCCCGAGGGCCCCGCGCATTTCAATGTCGCGCATGCGATCCGCGTGGCCAACGACGGGATGGTGTACCTGGCCGATCGGGAGAACCGGCGCGTCCAGATGTTCACCAACGACGGCAAGTTCATAAAGCAGCTGATCAGGACCGGGACGCCATTTGCACGGAATTTGGCGCTGTCCGCCGACTCGCAGCAGCAGTTCCTCTACGTCGGCGCCGACAAAGGCATTACTGTCGTCGATCGCAAGACGCTCGCTGTCGTAGGCGCGATCCAGCCGGCCGGCATTCTGGGACCGGGCCATCACATCGCGACCGATTCCAAAGGCAATATCTATCTCGCGCAAACTACCGCCGGAATGCAGAAGCTGGTGTTCAAAGGGATGCCGCCGACCCAATAGCAGGAATGTCAAAATGGACCTGAGCGGCGCCAAGATTGGTGCTGCTCTACGTTAGCTGCGTCACGCCGACTTGCCGAAGCCGTAGAGCGCTTCCGGATTCTGCACCAGAATGCGGTTGCGCATGGCCTCGTCGGGGGCCCACTCGGTCAGGAGGTCGAACAGGAGCGCGTCGTTCGGCTTGTTGTCGTCGGGCAAGCCAGGGTGCGGCCAGTCGCTTCCCCAAACCAGGCGCTCCGGCGCCGCCTTGACGAACGCCTGCGCGATCTTAGTGGCCTCGGGGTAGGACGGCGGACCGATCTTGCTGTTCGAATAGGCTCCCGAGACTTTCACCCAGGTGCGGCCCTTGTCGATCAGCTCCCGAACGATCTTATGCGATGAATGCTCGATACCGGCCGGCAGTGGTGGTCGCGCGAGATGATCGAACACCACCGGCGTGGGTAGACGGCGCAGAATCGGGGCCATTTCGTCGATCATCTCGCCGTCCACGTTAAACTGCACATGCCAGCCGAGATCGGCGACGCGTTTCGATAGTGGCTCGACCATTTCGGGCGTGACCGCGCGCGAGCTCGGGTCCGATAAACTGAAGCGAATGCCACGGATGCCACCGGCGTGAAATGCCTTGAGGTCAGTATCCGTGATCGCCGGGGTGACGACGGCAACCCCGCGCGCGTTCGGTCCGAGTTGCGATATCGCGTCGAGAGTCACCCGGTTGTCGGTCGCATAGTTGCGTGGCTGCACAATGACGACGCGCGTTGTCCCGATCCGCTTTTGCAGCAGCCGGTAGTCCTCCACGGTGGCGTTCGTCGGCGCCACCCGCGGGTTAGGCGGCATAGGGAAGCGGGCCGGGTCGTAGGTGTGCATGTGGCAGTCGGCGGCATTGGCCGGCGCCTTGAGCTTGGGCGGCTCGGCGCCGACCGAATTCGGCACTTGCTGGGCCTCACTCTGGCCAACGCGGCTTCCCGAGGCAGTTGCCGTGATCGCCGCCATCGAGGCTCCCTTGATGAAGGTGCGACGTGCGATCATTTTTTCCTCACGAGTTGTTTGATATCGATGAGGCTACACCACTCGGCCGAGCGCTCGGAAGGGGCGACATGTGAGGTTGCAGTTGCGGCGCAGCACCGGCATCCTCGCCTTCGCGAACGTGAAATTGTCTCGCACACCGCGCGAAAGGGTTCCTGCATGTCCGTCGTTTCTCCGCATCAGACCGTCGCTGCCGAGGCGCCCCGGGACACATCGCCCGGCGCTCGACCGCCCGGCAGCACGTCGCCCCAGACTACAAGCGCGGACCGACCGCTCGCGACGGCGAAACGTTCGCAAACGGCGGTTCCGCGCCGCCTGCGGCGTTACCTGTCGCTTGCGGATTTTGAGAAAGCGGCCCGCCGGCGCCTTCCGAGGATGATCTACGGCTTCATCGCCGGAGCCGTCGAGACCGACGCGGCACTGCGCGATAACCGCCGCGCTTTCGACGAATACGGCTTCGTTCCGCGCGTGCTCAACGATGTCTCGAGCCGCAACCAGATGACGACGCTATTCGGCATGATCTACGCCGCGCCGTTCGGCATCCCGCCGTTCGGGTCCGCTGCGCTGTGCGCGTATCGCGGCGACATCGTGCTCGCGCGCGCGGCCGCGGCAGCGAATGTGCCGATGATTCTCAGTGCGGCCTCCTTGATCAAGCTCGAGGACGTTAGGCGGGTAAACCCGGCCGCCTGGTACCAGGCCTATTTGGCGGGCGATGCGTTGCGCATCGAGCCGCTCGTCGATCGGGTCGCCGCCGCCGGCTACGACACCTTCGTGGTGACCGCCGACGTGCCGGTTCCCTCGAACCGCGAGCACAACATTCGCACCGGCTTCCAGGTCCCGCTCCGGATCACACCGCGGGTCGCCTGGGATGTAGCGACGCATCCGCATTGGCTGCTCGGCACCTGGATGCGCACGCTGAAAAATCACGGCATGCCGCATTTCGAGAATATGGACGCGACGCGCGGTCCACCCGTCCTGTCCAAGAATCTCGTGCGCAATATCGGCAATCGCGACCAACTCACCTGGAAGCATGTCGAATTGATACGCCGGCGCTGGAAGGGAAAGCTCGTGGTGAAGGGCTTGATTGCCCCGCAGGATGCCCGCATCGCGCGCGAATGCGGTGTCGATGGAGTGATGGTCTCAAATCATGGCGGCCGGCAGCTTGACCATACGGTGTCGCCGCTGCGCACGCTGTCCGAGATCGCAGCCGAGGCGAAGGGTATGACCGTGATACTGGACGGGGGCGTGCGGCGCGGCACCGACGTGCTCAAGGCGCTCGCGCTTGGGGCGCAGTTCGTGTTTGTCGGCCGGCCGTTCCTCTTCGCGGCGGTGGCTGCTGGCGAGCCGGGCGTGCAGCGCGCGCTTACCCTGCTGAAGGATGAGGTGGATCGCGACATGGCATTGCTCGGCGTGCGCAGCATTGCCGAGGTCACGCCGGACCTGGTCCGCCGGCTCGGTCCCGAACCGCCATTCGGCCGCAACACTCCCTGACCGACGTGCCGCCAAATTCGAACACGTGCTCAATCTAAAGACCCGCCCTGACGATACCGCCCTCGCCCTTGCCGACGAGATAATCGAATAAGCGAGCGTTTGCTGCGGTGCATGAGTCCCTGGCGCAACATTGATTTCACGCGACTATTTTCCCAACTGGTGCCAAATCGGCGCATTTCGTTTCAATAGGTTGCGAAGATTTTCCCAACTGAGCAGCCGCCTTGTCCAGGCGGCCCCACTCTGATCCGATCCGCGGAATCGAGGCGTCGGCTCCGGCCATTGCGCGCCACTAAAATCAGCCGCGAGCCGCGTATTCCAATGCCGGCAGCCGCTTTCTGGATCGGTGACGGACCATCAGTCCCGTGCGGGGACATCGCAAGATGCAACAAAGGCTGCAATCCGCCGTATCGCCATGGGCTCGGCCAGGAGTGGCGCGTGACCCTGATCCGGTATGACGACGACTTCGAGCTGACCACGGCGTACCAGCATCGCATTCACAGTAGTCGAGGCCAGCATATCTGAATTGGCGCCGCGGATAACCATAAGCGGGATGTGGGCCAGCGCGTCAAACTGGTCCCAGAGAGTCGGGAGCCGTTCCAGACTGAGGCCTCGCAACGCTCGGGCGAGCTTCAGATCGTGATTGGGCATGAGCGCACCGCGGTGCTCGCGCCAAGTGCGCTGGGCAAACGCGATCCAATCCTGAGGTGTGAGCTTCGTGAACTGCGCCTCAAATAACCAGCGCAGGATTTCCGCGCCCTCTTCGAAGTTGCGTGCGATCGGGAGCTTTCCCACATAGCTTTTGATCCGCATCAAGCCCCGTGGCTCCATCACGGGACCGATGTCGTTGAGGAGAACGCCGGCGACTGCAATCGGCGGCAGTACCGCCAGCATCATGGCAAGTACGCCACCAAAAGACGTGCCGACAAATATGGCCGAAGTGATCTCGAGCGCGGCCAGGACTGCCGAGAGGTCGGCGAGTGCAACTCGAATAGTGTAGTTGTTGTGATTGCGATCGTATTGGGACTGTCCGTGACCGCGATAATCGAGCGCCAACACAAGTCGAGGCTTTGCAGGATCGGCTGCCAGCGCCGTCGCCAGGGGATGAAAGTCGGCTGCGGTGCGGGCGAGACCAGGTAGGCACACAACTGAATGCGCACAAGCGTGGCCGGACCCATAGCGGCGTACA
>Ga0310910_10001356_pt1 | contig 13313 bp, 8 predicted proteins | sample GREbulkMGHF172_FD_203448 | JGI IMG/M metagenome (GOLD analysis project Ga0310910, IMG submission 203448) | Lab enrichment of tropical soil microbial communities from Luquillo Experimental Forest, Puerto Rico - GRE.bulkMG.HF172 | ecosystem: Environmental > Terrestrial > Soil > Tropical forest >... | reverse complement strand
GCCGGCGACGATGACGTTGATGTAGTCGCGGCTGCGCAGACAGTGGTCCGCCACCGACAGCAGCGTGTTGCCGTCCGGCGGCAGGTACACCCGCGTCAGCTCGGGCCGTTTGTTCGCGACCAGGTCGATGAACCCTGGGTCCTGGTGGGACGCGCCGTTGTGGTCCTGGCGCCACACGTGGGAGGTCAGCAGGTAGTTCAGCGATGCGATCGGCCGCCGCCACGGCAGCTCCCGGCTGGTGGCGAGCCATTTCGCGTGTTGGTTCATCATCGAGTCGACGATGTGGACGAACGCTTCGTAGCAGTTGAACAGGCCGTGCCGGCCGGTCAGCAAATATCCCTCGAGCCAGCCTTGGCACAGGTGCTCGGATAGCACCTCCATCACGCGGCCGTCGGGCGCGAGATGCTCGTCGTCGGGCTCGATCTCCGAAAGCCACACCTTGTCGGTCGACGCGAACACGGCGTCCAGCCGGTTGGACGCGGTCTCGTCGGGACCCATGAGACGGAATCGGTCCTTGTTGCGGGCGATCACGTCCCGCAGAAACGTGCCCAGAACGCGGGTGGCTTCGTGTGTTGTGGCGGCCGGTTGCGACACTGGCACGGCATAGTCGCGGAAGTCCGGCAGGTCGAGGTCGTGCAGCAGCAGCCCACCGTTCGCATGCGGGTTAGCGCTCATTCGGCGATCACCGCGGGGCGCGAGCGCCCGCAACTCGGGGCGCAGCGCGCCGTCACCGTCGAACAGCTCCTCGGGCCGGTAACTGCGCAACCATTCCTCCAGCTGCGCGCGGTGTGCGGGATTGTCGTGGGTCTCGGCCAGCGGCACCTGATGCGAGCGCCAGGTGCCCTCGACCTTCTTGCCGTCGACGATCTTCGGCCCGGTCCAACCCTTCGGCGTGCGCAGCACGATCATCGGCCAGACCGGTCGCTGCGTCCGGTTGCCGGCGCGCGCCGCACTCTGGATGGCCGCGATGTCCTCGAACGCGTCGTCGAGTGCCGCGGCCAGTTGCCGGTGCACTTTCGCCGGGTCGTCGCCGGCCACCGTGATGGGCCGGTAGCCGTAGCCGCGCAGCAGCGATTCCAGTTCCTGGTGGGGGATGCGGGCCAGCACCGTCGGGTTGGCGATCTTGTAGCCGTTGAGATGCAGGATGGGCAGCACCGCGCCGTCGGTGACCGGGCTGAGGAACTTGTTGGAGTGCCAGCCGGCGGCCAGTGGCCCGGTTTCGGCCTCGCCGTCGCCGACCACGCAGGCCACGACGAGGTCCGGGTTGTCGAGGGCCGCGCCGTAGGCATGCACCAGCGCGTAGCCCAGCTCGCCGCCTTCGTGGATCGACCCCGGCGTCTGGGCCGCGACGTGGCTGGGGATGCCGCCGGGAAAGGAGAACTGCCGGAACAACTTCCGCAACCCCTCGGCGTCTTCCTCGATGCCGGTGTACACCTCGCTGTAGGTGCCCTCCAGGTAGGCGTTGGCGACCAGGCCGGGGCCGCCATGGCCCGGTCCGGTGACGTAGATGACGCTGGCGTCGCGCTCCCGGATGACCCGGTTCAGGTGCGCATAGATGAGGTTGAGCCCCGGCGTGGTGCCCCAATGACCCAGCAGCCGGGGTTTGACGTGTTCAGCCGACAGCGGCTGGCTCAGCAGCGGGTTGTCCAGCAGGTAGATCTGCCCGACCGACAGGTAATTGGCTGCGCGCCAGTACTTGTCGATTAGGGCCAGTTCGTCGTCGGAGAGGACTGCGGTCGGGGCTGTCGGGGTTTCTACAGTCATCTCGCCGATTGTGCGCGCCTCGGATGAACACCGCGCGTCGGCGCCTATTCCCCGCCGCGAGCCCGAGCCTCGTAGGCCTTGCGCTTCTCGACGTCGACGTCATCGGTGAAGACGGTCTCGCCGCCCAGGGCGCGGTTCAGACTCTCCGCCATTCTGCGCGGCATGAACTTCGTCGATGCGACCATCGCACCGGCCGCCCTGGTGACCCGCACCCGCGGCCTGGGGCGGGCCACCAGCCCGACGATCGCGTCGGCGATTTCTGAGGGCTCGGCGTTCCTGAACCCTCTGGCCCCCTTCGTGCCCGCGGTCAGCTCGGTGTTGACGAACGACGGCGACACCATCGAGAACTCCACGCCTGCTTTGCGGTACTCCAGCCGCGCCGAGTCGGTGAACGCGACCACCGCATGCTTGCTGGCACAGTAGGTGGCCAACCCGATGGCGTAGATCTCGCCGGCAAGCGAGGCGACGTTGATGACGTGTCCGGACCCGCGCGGAACCATCCGCTGGACCGCCAGCTTGCTGCCCAGGATCACGCCGAAGACATTGATGTCCAGGATTCGCTGGGTGACCGCGTCCGGCTCGTCGATGATCCGGCCAACGGGCATGATGCCGGCGTTGTTGATCAGCACGTCGATCGGGCCGAGTTGGCGCTCCACCTGATCCAGGAAGCTGGAAAACGACTCTCGGTCGGTGACATCGAGCTTGCCGTAGACGTCGAGGCCCAGCGCGGCGCCAGACTCCTTGACCCGTACCTCGTCGACGTCGCCGATCGCGACTTTGGCGCCCAAATTGTGCAGCGCGGTCGCCGTGGCCAGTCCGATTCCCCGCGCACCGCCGGTGATCACGATGACCTTGTCGCGGACCTTGAGGCCGATTGATGCCGTGTTTGCCATTTTCGTCCTTGGTGGGGTTGACGGGTGTCAGATGGGCGATCCGGTAAGCACAGCACTAGGTGGAGCTCTGCGCAAATAGCTAGTCAGCGCAGGCAGAGCCACACCAGGCTGCCGGCCCCGACAACGACGCAGTAGACGGCGAATGGTGTGAGAGTTCGAGTCTGGAAGTACCGCGTCAGGTAACGCACGGCAAGGTAGGCGCACACAAACGAAGCGATGCTGCCGGCCAGGACCTGCCCGTGGATTCCCACTCCGAGCGGCCCGAAAAGCTCCGGGATCTTGTAGACCCCGGCCGCCAGGATGATTGGAGTCGCCAGCAAGAAGGAGAACCGGGCGGCATCCTCATGCGACAGGCCGCGCCACAGGCCGGCCACCATGGCAATGCCGGACCGGCTGATGCCGGGCAGCAGGGCCAAGATTTGGGAGGAGCCGATCAGCAGACCGCGGCGCATCGGCAGCCGGGCGAGCCGATCGTCGATCGCTTCGCCGGTGTGTGGCTGGTCGGGCTCGTCCACAGCGCCGGGCGGTGCGACGCGTCGGCGCAGAACCTCGCCGGCATAGAGGGCAATGCCGTTGAGGAACAGGAAGGCCGCCGCCGGAATGGGTTTGCCGAGCGTGGTGCGGAAAAGGTGTTCGAGGGCCACCCCGGCCAGTCCAACCGGGATGGTGGCAACCACGATCACCCACGCGAGCCGCTCGCCTGGAGTCTGGATCCGGCGATATCGCACCGACGAGACGAACCCGGCCACGATGCGCAACCAATCACGCCAGAAGAACACCAGCAGGGCGGCGGCCGTGGCGACATGCAGGCCGACGATGAAGGCCAGGTAGGGCGATTCGGGGGTGGAGACGTTGAGATCCCGGGCCCATTGCCCGCCGACGAGCGCGGGCACCAACACCGAGTGCCCGAGGCTGGACACCGGGAACAGCTCGGTGACGCCCTGAAACGCACCGACTACCACGGCCTCCACGTAGCTCAAGTGCGCGCTCACGGGCTGGGTCCCTCCCCTCGGATGGTGTCCTGCGACGTTAGCCGACGCCATTATCACCAAGGCCCCCGGCCGCGGCTCATACCGAATCACCCTGCAAGGCTTGCAAACCCGACCAGCCGGGTAGTGTGGTCAGATGCTCGACGGGTTGCTCGACGCCGTGCGCGTCCTCGACCTGTGCAGTGGCAACGCCGACGAGGTGACCCGCCTGTTCGCCGACCTGGGTGCCGACGTCCTGAAAGTGGAACCCCCGGGCGGGAACTTGGCACGCGACGAATTGCCGACGCTGGCCGGCGCGAGCATCCCGTTCGCGGTGCACAACGCCAACAAGCGCAGCGCTGTGCTGGACCCGCTCGAAGAAAGCGACTGCAGCCGGTTCCTCGACCTCGCCGCCTATGCCGACATCGTCGTGGACAGCGGCCTCGACGGGCTCGCCGGCGCGTTTGGAACCTCGGCCGCGGAGTTGGCCACTCAGTACCCGCACCTGGTGGTGCTGTCGATCACCGACTTCGGTGCGACGGGTCCGTGGTCGTCGTGGCTTGCCACCGATCCCGTGTTGTACGCGATGTGTGGCTCGCTGTCTCGATCGGGTCCCGCCACCGGCAAACCCGTGTTGCCGCCGGACGGGATCGCCTCGGCAACCGCCGCCGTGCAGGCAGCCTGGGCCGCGCTCGCCGCTTACTACAACCGATTGCGTTGCGGCACAGGCGATTACATCGACTTCTCGCGGTTTGACGCCGTTGTGATGGCGCTCGACCCCGTCTTCGGCGCGCACGGGCAGGCCGCCGCCGGCAACCGCGGCGCCGGGCTGTGGCGAGGGCGCCCGAAGGACCAGGACGCTTACCCGATCTATCCGTGCAAGGACGGTTACGTCCGGTTATGCGTATTGACGCCGCGGCAGTGGCACGGCCTGCGGCGCTGGCTGGGGGATCCGGAGGACTTTCAAGACCCGAAATACGACGTGATCGGCGCCCGTTACGCGGCCTGGCCCGAGATCGGCGTGCTGATCCGGGCCTTGTTCGCCGAACACACCATGAAGGATCTGGTGGCCGCCGGACAGGCGCACCGAGTGCCGATCGCCGCGGTGCTGGCGCCATCGCAGATCCTGGGCTCCGAGCATTTCCAGGCCGTGGGCGCAATCACCGACGCCGAGCTGGTCCCCGGGGTGCGCACCCGGGTGCCCACCGGATACTTCGTCGTCGACGGGCAGCGCTCGGGTTTTCGTGCGCCGGCACCGACCGCGGGGCAAGACGAACCCTGCTGGCTCACCGCCCCACCGGTGGTGCCGTCACCGCCGGGCAAGCTCGGCGACTATCCGTTTTCCGGGTTGCGGATTCTCGATCTGGGCGTCATCGTCGCCGGCGGCGAGCTGAGCCGGCTCTTCGGCGACCTCGGCGCCCAGGTCATCAAGGTCGAAAGCACCGATTACCCGGACGGACTGCGGCAAGCGCGCGGCGGCGACGCCATGAGCGAGTCTTTCGCTTGGACCCACCGCAATCAGCTGAGCTTGGGCCTGGACCTGCGCAGCGGCGAAGGCAAGGAGATCTTCGGCCGGCTGGTCGCCGAGGCCGACGCCGTCTTCGCCAACTTCAGGCCGGGAACCCTTGCAGCGCTTGGATTTTCCTACGACAAGCTGCGTGCCATCAATCCGCGGATCGTGCTGGCGGAGAGCAGCGCATTCGGCGACTCGGGGCCGTGGAGCGTCCGAATGGGCTACGGCCCGTTGGTCCGCGCCGCCACGGGCGTCACCCGGCTCTGGACATCCGACGATCCCGAGCACCCGGCCGACACGGGCCGTCACGCCTTTTACGACGCGACGACGATCTTCCCCGATCACGTGGTCGGGCGGGTCACCGCCATCGCGGCGATGGCCGCGCTGATCCACCGCGATCACACCGGGAGCGGATCCCGCGTCCACATCTCGCAGGCCGAAGTGGTGGTCAATCAGCTCGACACCTTGTATGTCACCCAGGCCGCGCGCGCCGCGGGCATCACCCGGATCCGTGACGACACCAGCCTGCACGCGGTCTACCCGTGCGCGGGCGACGACGAATGGTGCGTCATCTCAATCGGCACCGATGACGAATGGCGCCGTGCCACATGGATTTTCGACCATCAAGAATGGGCCGACGACCCGCGTTTCGCGACGGGCGAGTCGCGCCTGGCCAACCGGCGGGAGTTGGTGGAGCTGGTGTCCGTATGGACGCGCATGCGCACCCCGGTGCGGGCCGCCGAACTGCTGCAGGCGGCCGGAGTTGCGGCCGGACCGATGAACCGTCCGCCGGACATCCTGGAAGACCCTCAGCTGATCGAGCGAAAACTGTACTGCGACATGGAGCATCCCCTCATTGACCGTCCGCTGCCGGCCGAGACGGGTCCCGCGCCGTTTCAGCACATTCCTTTGGCCCAGCAACGCCCGGCGCCCCTGCCCGGCCAGGACACCCGCGAGATTTGCCGAAACCTGCTCGGTATGAGCACCGAACAGACCGAGCGGCTCATTCACGACCAGGTGCTGTTCGGACCGGCCTGAGCGTTCGATGCCCGCGGCGCGGCCAGATTCATAGCCTTGCTAAGTTCGTCGTATGACGGTCGACCCCAGGACACCGGTGCTGATCGGCTGCGGCCAGGTCAACTATCGGGACGAAATCGACCCGGCAACGCGGTCCGTCGAACCGGTCGATCTGATGGCCGCCGCGGCCCGTGAGGCCGCGGATTCCCGGGTGATCGAGGCCGTGGATTCCATCCGCGTGGTGAACGTGCTGTCCGCGCACTACCGCGATCCGGGGCTGTTGCTCGGCGAGCGGATCGGCGCCACCGACTTCACCACCCTCTACAGCCCCGTCGGCGGCAACGTGCCGCAATCGCTGGTCAATCAGGCCTGCCTGGACATCCAGCGGGGCCGGGCCGGCGTCGTGCTGCTCGCCGGTGCCGAGACCTGGCGCACCAGGAGGGGATTGAAGGCGAAAGGCGGCAAGCTCGTCTGGACGGTTCAGGACGAGTCCGTGCCGCTGGCCCAAGTCAGCGGCAAGAACGTGCCGATGGCCGGTGACGCGGAGATCAGGATCGGGCTGGGCCAGCCGGCCTCCGTCTACCCGCTGTTCGAGCAGGCGCTTCGCCTCGCGAACGGCGAATCCATCGAGGACCACCTCAAGCGGGTCGGTGAGCTTTGGGCGCGCTTCAACGCCATCGCCGTCGCCAATCCGCACGCATGGATCCGCAAACCGCTGACCGCCGAGGAAATATGCCAACCCGGTCCGGAAAATCGGATGATCAGCTGGCCCTACACCAAGTTGATGAACTCCAACAACATGGTCGACCAGGGCGCCGCGCTGATCCTGACCTCGGTCGAACAGGCGACCCGCCTGAGGGTTCCCGCCGAACGTTGGGTTTACCCCCACGCGGGCACCGACGCGCATGACACCCCGGCGATCGCCGAGCGCGATGAGCTGCACCGCTCGCCGGCCATCCGGATCGCGGGCACGCGGGCGCTGGAGCTGGCCGGTTTGGGCATCGACGATGTCGACTACGTCGACCTGTACTCCTGTTTCCCCTCCGCCGTTCAAGTCGCGGCGGGCGAGCTGGGGCTGAGCGTCGACGATCCCGCGCGCCCCCTGACCGTCACCGGCGGGCTGACGTTCGCGGGCGGCCCGTGGAACAACTACGTGATGCATTCCATCGCCACCATGGCCGACTTGCTGGTGGCCAATCCCGGACGGCGCGCCCTGATCACCGCCAACGGCGGCTACCTGACCAAGCACAGCTTCGGCGTGTACGGCACCGAGCCGCCGGCCGAGTTCCGTTGGCAAGACATGCAATCGGCTGTGGATCTGGAGCCCACCCGGAAGGGCCTGGTGGAATGGGAAGGCGTCGGCACCGTAGAAGCGTGGACGACACCGTACAACCGCGAGGGCCAACCCGAGAGGGCCTTCCTGGCCGTGCGGACGCCCGAGGGGTCGCGCGCGCTGGCGGTCATCGCCGATCCCGCCGCGGCGGAAGCAACTGTGCGTGCAGACATCGGCGGCGCCAAAGTTGCTGTCGCCGCGGACGGCAGCGCTTCGCTACAGTAGCCGGCCGGCAGCGTTTGACGAGGCCAGGGTGCCTTTGACGCGTTAACTGTCGCAGAAGTCGGGCCGGGTTGCCTATTGTCTAGGCTGAGGCTGGGGAAGGGAGCCCAGGTGCAGATCCTGGTTACCGACGCCACCGGCGCGGTCGGGCGGCTGGTCGCACGGCAACTGATCGCGGCCGGACATGCGGTCCGCGGCATTGCTTCGCGCCCGCACCCCTACCTGGACGCACGCGTCGAATTGGTTTGCGCGCCGCTCACTGCCCCCATCCTGCAAGACCTGGCCGACGAAGCCGAGGCGGTAATCCACCTGGCGCCGGTCGACGCTGCCGCACCGGGCGGCACAGACGTCGACGGAGTCGAGTATGTGACCCACGCAGCCGCCCGCGCCGGTGCGCGCCTGCTGTTCGTGTCGCAAGCCGCGGGCCGGCCCGACCTGTATCGGCCGGCCGAGACGCTGGTTTCCACGAGTTTGGGGCCGAGTCTGGTCATCCGGATCGCACCGCCGGTGGGGCGCCAGCTCGACTGGATGGTGTGCCGTACCGTGGCCACGCTGCTGCACGCCAAGGTCTCCGCGCAGCCGATCCGAGTGTTGCACGTCGACGACCTGGTGCGCTTCCTGGTTTTGTCGCTGGACACCGACCGCACCGGCGTGGTGGACCTCGCCACCCCGGACACCACCAACTTGATCACCGCGTGGCGGCTGCTGCGCTCCGTGGACAAGCGTTCCCGGTTGCATGGGGTTGGCACCTGGTCACAGCTGATTCCAGATTTGGATGTGGCTGCGGTGCAAGAGGATTGGTCGTTCGATTTCGGCTGGCAGGCGGTTGAGGCGATTGCCGACACCGCGCGTGGACTCGTCGGGCGCCGAGTCTATGCCGCGGGCGCGGTCAGCCACGGGCGTCGACTGGCGCTCCCGGTGGAGGTTCCGCCGCGTCCCGCGCCGTCGCGCGAGTTGCACAGCGCGGCCCCGGAGGGCATAGAGGGTGAGTTCGACGACCGGATAGATCCTCGGTTCCCGGTCTTCAGTGCGACCAGCCTCGCCGAGGCGCTGCCCGGGCCGCTGACCCCAATGACGCTGGATGTCCAGTTGAGCGGGCTGCGCACGGCCGGCCGGGTGATGGGTCAGGTCCTCGCACTTGGCGGCGTGGTAAGCGACGAGTGGGAAAGCAGGGCCATCGCGGTCTTCGGTCATCGCGCCTACGTCGGGGTGTCGGCGAACGCCATCGCGGCCACCCAGCTGCCCGGCTGGGACCAGCACGCCGTCGCCCGGAACGCCCTGGTCGACCAGCCGCAGGTGGGGGACGTCTTGCCGTTCGGTGAGCCTCGGCTGGCCGGGGGAGCCCTCGGCTCGATCGCCAAAGTGGTCGTCGCGGCGCGGTCGCTGACCCTCTTGCGCCGTCTCAGGTCCGACACGCGGGACTACCGTGCCGCCGCCGAGGCGGAACACTTCGATGCCGCGCAGCTCGCCGCGCTGCCGGCTGCCGCGCTGGAAGTTCGGGTTCGGCTGTTGCGGGATCGGATCCACCAAGGCTGGATCCTTACGGCGATGTGGTTGATCGACACCGGCGTCACCGCGGCGCTGCGGCGCACCCGATCCGTGTCCAGCGTGTCGGGGCTGGACATGATCATGGAAAGTAATCTCATCGCGACCGAGACCGCCGAGCTGGCGGCGGTGTTGCGCGGTGACCCGCCGTTGGATGCGCTGGCCCGAGAAGGCAACGTCAGCAGTATCCGCGCGTTGTCTCCAAACACCGCCAGAGCTCTCGATGCCGCCGTCGCCCGGATCGGGCACCGCGGGCCGGGGGAGGCCGAGCTGGCCAGCACGGTGTTCAGCGACGATCCGGCGATGTTGCTGATGGCGGCCTCAGAAGCCACCGTAGTGGCTCCAGCCGGTGCCGATTCGCGGGAGTTGGCCCACGACACCACCATCCGGTTCACCCACGAGCTGCGAATGACGTTGCGGGAGCTGGGATCTCGACGGGTCGCGGGAGACCTGATCGACGTCGTCGACGATGTGTACTACCTGACCTGTGACGAACTGGTCAGCATGCCGGCCGACGCCCGACTGCGGATCAAGCGCCGCCGCGACGAACGGGAACGGTTGCAGGCACAGCGCCCACCCGAAATCATCGATCGCACGTGGGTGCCCGTCGAGCGAACATCAGGCTAAGAGGTCGGCCAGTGCCGACTGCGGATCGGTCAGCTTGTCGACGTCAACGGGAGCCTTCGACCGAATCAGGGATTTGACGTCATCGAGCACATCCCAGATATTGACGTTCATCCCGGCCAGCACTCGATCGTCGCCGTCGAGCCAAAACGCGACGAATTCCCGGGCGGAGACGTCGCCGCGGAACACCACACGCTCGAAGACGGGTGCGTGCCCGACATACTCCATTCCGAGGTCGTACTGATCGGTGAAGAAGTAGGGTAACTCTGCGTATTCGCCTGGCTTGCCGAGCATTCCGGCCGTAGCCACCGCGGGCTGCTTGAGCGCATTGGCCCAATGCTCGGTGCGGATCCGGCAGCCGAACAGCGGGTGCTCGGCGGCGGCGATGTCGCCGACCGCGTAGATATCGGGATCGGTGCTGCGCAGCGACGCATCAACCAGCACCCCGCCGTCACCCATGGACAGCCCGGCCCCTTCGGCGAGTTCGACGTTCGGCCTGGCACCGACGGCCACCAGCACGGCATCAGCGGCAACCGTCGACCCGTCGCGCATCTTCAGTCCGGTGGCCTGGCCCTGCGCCGTCGTAATCTCGTCGACCTGCGCCTCGAGCCGTAGGTCCACCCCATGATCGCGATGCAGGTTCGCAAACACTTCGCCGACCGTTTCACCGAGCGCGGCCAGCAGCGGTTGTTTGGCGGTCTCGACGACGGTGACGTTGACCCCGCGCTGTCGGGCACCGGCGGCCACCTCCAGGCCGATCCAGCCGGCGCCCACGACTGCGAGCGAAGATCCCTCGGTCAGAACGGAATTCAACGCTGCGGCGTCGTCGTAGGTGCGCAGGTAGTAGACTCCGTCGGCATCGGAGCCGGGTATCGGTGGGCGCCGCGAGGCGGATCCCGTCGCCAGCAGCAGCTTGTCGTAGGTGACCGCGGTGCCGTCGGGAAGCCCGACGGTGTGCGCGGCCGGGTCCAAGGACGTCACCCGCGAGCCGAGTCTCAGGTCGACATTGTGGTCGCGGTACCAGTCGGAGTTCTGCACGGTGAAGTCGCTCAGCGACTTCTTCCCGGCCAGATACTCCTTGGAGAGCGGAGGCCGCTCGTAGGGCAGGTGCTGCTCTTCGCCGAACAGGATGATCTGGCCGTCGAAATCATTGTTGCGCAAGGCTTCTGCCGCTTTAGCCCCGGCAAGTCCGCCGCCGACGATCACGAATGTCTGTGAGCTGGCCATAATGGCACCCTACTCGTCTCGGCTTAACTCAAAAGCCCCCGCAACGTCAGCGCGTTGCGGACCGCGTGGCCGCCCAGGTCGTTGTTGAAGTACATCCACACGTCCTTGCCGGCGCCATCCCATTCCGTGATCCGGTCCGCCCAGCGCCGCAGCTCGTCGTTCGAATAGCAGCCCGCATAGATCGCATCCTGGTCCGGGCCGTGCATTCGGACATACACCAGATCGGTGGTGGCCCGCGCGACGCAGGCCAAGCCGGCGCCGCTCATCACCACATATGCGGCGCGGCGGCGTTCCAGCAGCTGGAAGACAGCGGGGTCGTTCCACGACGCATGCCGCAGCTCGACGGCCACCCGGATCGACGCGGGAACGCAGCGCAAGAAGGAATCCAAACGCGCGTCGTCGCGCTGGTGCTCCGGATGCAGTTGAACGAGCAGCACTCCGTGGCGATCGCCCAGCAGATGCCAACAGCGCTCGAACCGCTCGATCCACGGCTCGGGTGATGACAGCCGGCGGTAATGCGTCAATCCCCGATGCGCCTTGACCGACATCATGAAACCGTCCGGCAGCGCAGCGCGCCATCCGGCGAACGTCGAATCCTTTGGCCACCGATAGAAACTCGCGTTCAGCTCGACGGTGTCGAAAACCTCGACGAAGCGGGCCAACCGGCGCCCCGCCGGAAGGCCCGGCGGGTAGAGCACATCGGCCCAATGGTCATAGGACCATCCGGATGTACCGATTCGTACGGTCAACGCCGGGTCAACCGCCCAGCCGCGCATCGGCTTGCGGCGCAAGGGATCTCAATTTTGCCCGCTGTTTGCTCGCCTTTGTACATATCGCACTTATTTGGGAGGCAGGCTGCGCGCGTAGCCCACCCCCCGTGTGACCCAACTCTGAAGCTGGCGTTTCGCTTGCACGCCGTCGGCGTCCACGAGCAACCAGCCGCGGGCTTCCCGGCCGGCCATCACCATGGGACCGACGTGGGCACGCGCCAGCAGCTTGTCCGTGTCCTCCGGTGGCACCCGCACCAGCAGGCCGCCCTGCACGCTGGCGGCCACGGACATGTTGCCGTTGATCAGGAACGCGAGACCGCCGAACATGCGCTTTTCCTCGACGCCCCGCTCAGACACGAGCAGTTCGCGGATCCGGTTGGCCAAGTCTTCGTCGTAAGCCATGGGTTTCTCCTATGTCAAGCCGCTGCCGTTTGGCAAGGCTGATTGCGAGTTTGGTGGTCGGTGTGAAGGTGGTGGAACACGACGCGAGCCAGGCGTCGTTTGAGGCAGCGCAGTGCCTCTGTCTTCGAGGCGCCGGCATCTCGGCGCTTTCGGTAGTACGCCCGTCCGATCCCGTCGAGGCGGACCTGGGTGACGGCGATGCGGTGCAGGGCGGCGTTGAGCTGGCGGTTGCCGGCCGGGTTGAGCCGGTGCGGGCCGCGGGGGCCGGTGCCGCTGCTGGCCGGGATGGGGGCGGTGCCGTTGTGCCGGGCGTAGGCGGCGGTGGACCGGAACCGGGTGATGTTGCCGGTCTCGCCGAGGATCTTGGCAGCGGTGAGCACGCCGACGCCGGGGATGGCCAGCAGCGCCGGGGCCAGGGCGGTCACCAGGGGGGCGAGTTCGGCCTTGAGGGCGTCGATCTGCTGGGACAGGGCGGTGATGTGGGCGAGCTGGGCGGCGGCGATGCGGGCCGCGGTGCCGGACGGGACGGCAGCCAGGGCGGCAGCCAGGCGGGTGCGGGCTGGGGGCTGGGACAGGGCCCGTGCCTTGGGGGCCAGGTCGGGGGCCAGGTCGTGCAGGTGCCAGCGGAGCCGGTTGATGACCCGGGTGCGCTCGGCGACCAGCGCGTCGCGGTGGTCGGTCAGCAGCCGCACCGGCCGGGTCCGCTCATCGAGGTGCGCGGCGGGCAGGCGCCCTTGTTCACGCAGCGCCAGCCGGGCGATGGCGAGCGCGTCGATCGGGTCGGACTTGCCCCGCTCCCGGCCGCCGCGCCGCTCCCCGGCCATCAGCTTCGGCGGCACGAACACGACCTGCTCTCCGGCCGCCAGCAGTTCCCGGATCAGGCCGCCGGCCACATGCCGCACGTCCTCCACCGCCCACAGCCGCCCCGGGGCCAGCTCCCGGGCCCAGGCGATCAGCTCCCGGTGCCCGTCCCGCCGTGCCCGCACCGTGCGCTGTGCCTTCTTGCGGCCCAGCTCATCAGCCGCGACCGCGGTG
>Ga0310910_10001351_pt1 | contig 13341 bp, 8 predicted proteins | sample GREbulkMGHF172_FD_203448 | JGI IMG/M metagenome (GOLD analysis project Ga0310910, IMG submission 203448) | Lab enrichment of tropical soil microbial communities from Luquillo Experimental Forest, Puerto Rico - GRE.bulkMG.HF172 | ecosystem: Environmental > Terrestrial > Soil > Tropical forest >... | reverse complement strand
GAAGGCTTGGTCAGGTCTGTTGAAAATGGCGTTCGATGGATGCAAATAGTTGGTCGCCGCCGGGCTGGTGAACCCGATCGAGTCCACTTGGTTGAGCAGTCCAGGGGTGTACTGCGGATGATTCAGGACGTTTAGAAACTGCGCCTGAAATTCAAGACGCATGCGTTCCGTAAAGTTGAATCTCTTTCCAGCAGTGACATCCAGGTTGTCGATACGTCGCGTCTGGAGGGTGTTTCGGCCTGAGGTAGCCAGCGCCCCTTTTCCAGCAGTGATGTACTGGGCGTTTCCGTTGTTTGCCAAGTAGGCAACTATGTTGGCGGTCGAAGCTGCGCATGACGCACCCGCCGGAAGACTGCTATTGCAAAGTGCCGTCACCCCGGACCCAGTTCCGGGGATTCCCGTCGGGTTAAACACAGCCCGATCTCCTGCGGAGTCGCCGTTCAGGTTGGCGTCGACCCCGCTCTGCACGTCTGCAGGTTCACCCGTCTGGAATGTATAGATGGGCGCAACGAGCCAGTTGCCCAACACATTCTTTCGCAGCCAGTTGCCGTTCTTGAAATAGGGCAGGTCATAGTAAGCGGCGATACTGAAGCGGTTGCGGTGATCGAGGGCCGACGAGCTCTTGTCCGCGTTTATGTTTTGGAAGTCCTGCGGGCGGCGCGGCGTAATCACTGTGGAGAAAAAGTCTGCGGTGCTGTTGTCAATGGTGTGGCTCCAGGTGTAGGCGGCCAAGAACTGTAGGCCGTTAGAGAATTGCCTAGAGCCCTGAACGGCGAACCCGTTGTAGTCCGACCAACCGTTCGGCGTGAACTGAACAAGGTTGGTAGTAAAGTTATTTGCCGCATAGGCGGGAAGAATTCTCGGTCGGGCCGTAATGCTAGCCAGTGTGTTGCTTAGCGAGTCCAGAGTAGCCTGAGAAGGAGCCGTCAGATATGTCGGCAAGAAGTGAGTCGCATCAACCCTGGATTGTACGTTGATACGTTCTTGGGTGTTGAGGTGAACCCCACGAGTACCGAGGTAACGTACCTCGGCTGAGTATTTGGATCCGAACTTGTGCTGGACGCTAAGATTGTATTGGATCGAGTAAGGATCTTTCTGATCTACAACTACATGGTTCGCGGTGGCCGCTTGTTGGGCGGCGATGCTTGGGAAGGTTTGGATACCGCCAGCACCTGGCTTGATTCCTCCATTCGCCAGGAAGTTGCTGATGACCGGCGGTTGAGGCTCGTCGATCGTGCCACTCAATTGTGGAGGCAGAGACAGAATGCCAATATTGTCATAAAGAACGTCATACCCCATTCCAAAACCCGCTCGAATGGAGGTATTCCCGCTTGATCCGGGGGACCAGGCTAGACCAACCCGCGGCATGAAGTTGGTTTTGGGTGCGCGTGGCTCGCTGAAGTCGATGAGGCCCGGAACACTCGCCGCGACATTGAGTTTCTGAGACCTCTCTCCGAAAGGAATGGTAGTGTACTCGTGACGCAGGCCGAGGTCCAGCGTTAGGTTTTGTCGGATTCTCCAGCTATCGCTGGCGTACCAAAAAATACCAATTTGGTCGCCGTAATACACGGGGTTACCCAAACTCCGTTCTGCAAGATTGTCCGGATTTTGGTCGCGCAGGTAGAGGTCCACGGTGGTGTAGTCATAATCGCCGCGCGCGCGCTGCGTGAAGGATTGCGGCGAGATAAACTTGCGAGCCTCCATTCCCAGCTTAAACGTGTGCCGTCCCCTACTCCAGGTCACGTTATCGATGGCTTGATAGAGGTTTTGAATCGTGAACTGCGGAGCGTTGGAGTCAGGCCCGATCTGCAAGCCCAAGTCGAAGAAGAGCAAGTTTGGAAAACTGTCCAGCCCTGGGAATTGGAAGTTTCCTGCGGGGGTAGTATTGGCGAAGCGGTTAAAGGCCACGCGCAACTCGTTCGAGAGACTGGGATTGAAAGAGTGATATTCGGCGAGCGAGGCCAGATGAAACTTGGTAGGAGCCGAAAGAAAGAATGCTGGCAGGTTGGCCGCAGCGTCGATTCCCACAGCGCTGTTGTAAATGTACCGGCCGCGCAATTGATCACTGGCCGAGATGTTGTAGTCCATCGAGGTGGTCAAGTATTTAAAGTTTGTATAGTTCGGCGCTTGCACCGGAATCGTCCCGACCTGCACTGGCGTGAATCCCCCCGCTGCGTTTGGGTTGGCGACGAAGATCGATTTCGTGGTGTTGGCGTTTCCGGCAGGGTCTTTGGCGGGAACGTTGTTGCAATTGCCTCCCGTGGGAGCATTTCCCGCGTACTTCTGAAGAATCCCCAGGTTTGTCGAGGAAATATTCGGAATTGATTGAATAGTGGTGTACCCCGCTGCCGTGGGTGCGCACAGGCCGCCGGCTGCGACGCTCGCTTGCCCTCTCGTGCGGTACTCGAAATCACCAAAGTAGAACAATTTGTTCTTGACAATCGGGCCACCCGCTTGACCCCCGTATCGGTTGTCGTCGAAGCGTGGGTTGCTGGCACCTGGGCCGAGGGCTTGAATCACAGACTGATCGATAGCATTGAAGTTCCTGTTCTGAAAGTATCCGAAGGCCCCACCGTGAATGTCGTTGGTGCCGGTTTTCACTACGGTATTGAACTGACCTGCGTTCGAGTGGCCGAATTCCGGGCTGAACTGATTTGTAAGGGCCGAAAATTCCTGAACGGCGTCGTTCGGTACGATGACCAAGGGACCCGTCACGCTTTTGTTGTTGTTGTCGACGCCTTCGATTGTAAAATTGTTGTCGCGCGGCCTCTGACCCCCAACCGCAGGACCGGTCCCAGCTCCTACACCGCCGCTTGTGCTGACCCCCGCCTGAAGCAAGGACAAATTCAAGACTCCCAAACCTTGAGCAGCAACGGGCAGATCCGCGGTGACCTTCGTGTCGTAAGTCGTGTCGATGTGCGCGTTGGTGGTGTTGATCAGGGGTGTTGCTCCGGAGACTTCCACGGTCATTGATTGCTGTCCAACTTCCAGAGTAATGGTAATGGATTTGGTCTTGTTCAATTCCACGGCAAAGTCGGTAATCGTGGTGGTCGCAAAACTCGCCTTCTTGGCGCGGATGGTGTAGGTGCCCACAGCTAGATTGTCGAAACGGAACTCACCCACGCTGTTTGCCATGGTGTTGGTCTTCACGCCTGTGGCAATGTTTTCCACTTCGATTGCGGCATCGGGTACGGCGGCTCCTGTCTTATCGACCACGGTGCCGACGACATCGCCGCTAATCGCTTGCGCGGACAGTCGACCGGCAAGCGCAAAGCCCATCAGGAAAACGGCGACGCTGAGCAGTAGTATTAGCTTGCTGCAAGCTTGTCTCACGGAACCCTCCCCCTGTTTACAAGAAATGAAGAATTGCTTTAGGTTCCATTTTTTGATGAAACCGATGAAGCTATTAAAAGTAAGGACTTAGTACCTGCGGAGCACGGGGATTTCCACTTCTTGCGCTTGCCAGGCTTTTTCTAAAGAGATGCTAACTTCTTTGTTTAGCTGCTGGTACTAGAACCCAAATGCCCAATTTAGGTGGTCTTTATTCCATTAATTGTAGCCCAATCCAACATCGCATAGGTACTACAGGCAGACGTTTGGCCGACGGCGCCGAGTCGCGCGCTATTATCGGGGGAACTCGGGAAACAAGGTGGGAACAACCCTGGCGCCGAAACCAACCCGCCGAAAAGGGACGCTGTCGAAAGGTTGAGGTCGCATAGCGGCGACGGAGAGTGATTTCGCAAAACGAACCAACAAGCCCGAGCAGGAGCGGATACAGCTCGGTCAACCGGTCTTGCCCAAACTCGAAACGCACCCGTGGCAAGTGGCAGTATTTTCTCCGTCCTCACAGCGATCGCAGGCCTTGCTCCATTGCGCGAGGTTCACGGCGTCGCGGATCCTCTGCCTGCACTCGATGACGGCGTTTCGCGGCTTGCAATGGTTTCGTCGCAAATTTCGCCGAAGAAAAAGGATTATTGCGCGTATCGAAACTTACGAGACGAAAGAGGCTGACTTGGACTCGAGCCCCAGCCAATCTTTATCCGGTCTACTATAATGCGTCCGGAGGATTTAAGCCTTGATCGATACATCTCCTCGCGGTTCCGGGCGATGGATACTCATGGTCCTCATCGTTGTAGTGATCGTCCCGCTAGCGGGCTTTACGGCTTGGGCCTGGATCACTCTGCACGTTGCTTATTCGAATGGTGAGCGCGTCGGCTACGTCCAGAAGATTTCACGCAAGGGCTGGGTGTGTAAGACCTGGGAAGGCGAGTTGGCAATGGTTAGCATGCCCGGGACTGCTCCTGAGATTTTCTACTTCACCGTGCCGAGTGACGTCGTGGCTCGCAAGGTAATGGATGCCGAGGGACAGCGCGTGGCACTGATTTATGAGCAGCACCGTGGAGTGCCCTCCAAATGTTTTGGCGAGACAGAATACTTCATCACGGGAGTTCGCGTCGTGGGGCCATGAATTCATTACCAGCCGGGTGTGTGGGGCAACAAACCTGCTGACAGCCCGTGAGGAATCTGCCGCTTCAACGGATGCGGACCCGGCTAAGCGACCTGCTGAACTCAACGATGGGCAACCCGAGAAGCCGGGCGAGCCTCCCGCTTCCCGCCGTGCTTTCGAAGATCCGGAAGACGGTGGCCGGAAAGGTTGAAGCCGCATTGGGGCTGGCGTGGGTAACCACGCCAGCTCGACTAGGGCGGTGGAGCGCCGCAGGTGTTGTTCAGACGTCACCTTCAACTTTTCGGTGGGGCTTGAGGCTCGCGGACCGTCTCGGTTAGCGGCAATCTTTCGAGGCGCCCCGGCTCGCCATGCGTTGAATTCTTTATTTGCGGCTCCCGATCGAGCACAAAATCCAGTTTCGCTACTTGGATTGCCGACAGTCTCCGAGTTGTTCCTTGGAGTTCCACGATGAGCGCGTCGTTTCCCTGCCTGTGCGCGTGTCTGTGTACAACGCCTCCAATTCCAATGGTTTGGCCGTCGCGATTTAGCGTGGCGCGGGCCACCTTCCCATCGTAACGAAGCGAAACGGAGTATCTGCCTGGACGCAAACTTTTGCCATTGCACTGCACGGCGTGAGCTAGCCGAAACTTGCCGTCATAGCGAATTGTCCCCACATTGCTGCTAGTCTTCACCTTGTCGAACGGCTCCATGTTGGGCGCCTCGAAGTGATCGGGATCAATCTCGGCTTGGGCACGCGCGGTAGGCGCCCCAACCGCGATCAACCCCCAGAAAGCTGCCAGAGTCATTAGAACTTGTCTTTTCATCGAAGCCTCTCCTTTTTTTCGCTAGGTCCCGGTAGCCTGGTGCCGTTTGCTGCCGTGAGCGCGTCTACTCCCGTGCGGTTCCCTTGCTAGGGCAATGCACCGCAGGCGAACCGCGGCGTTTCTCGGCGTTCTACCGGCTGTCTTCTGGTTAAAGCGCAGAAGCGGCAAAAAACGGATCATTTGGCCTTTTGGGCGTTTGGGCGCGACGAATGTTGAAAAACGGGTATACTTCAGGGTACAGGCCCATCATGAGCAGCATGGGAACCGACACCTCGGAAATTACATTGCTTCTCCGGCAGATGAGCGGCGGCGATACGCAGGTGTCTGAAAAGCTACTTCCGCTGGTTCTCCCGGAGTTGCGCGCGTTAGCCCGGCACTATTTGAGCGGCGAACGCCCTGGCCACACGCTGCAGCCTACCGCCCTGGTGAACGAGGCCTACTTGCGGCTGGTGAGCGATCAAGCCCGGAACTGGCGGAGTCGCGCACATTTCGTGGGCGTGACCGCGGGCATTATGCGGCGCATTCTGATCGATCATGCCCGCCGGCGCCAGGCGCTCAAGCGGGGCCCCCAAGCGGCACCGATCGAAATTTCCGACGAACGCGAAGCGCTCTCCGCCAAGGAGGCGGAAGAATTGATCGCGTTGGACGCGGCATTGAACCGTTTGGAGGTGGTGAATCCCCGCCACCGCCAAATCGTCGAACTGCGATATTTTGGCGGCCTGTCGGTCGAAGAAACCGCAGAAGCCCTAAATGTTTCCCCCATCACCGTCAAGCGAGACTGGAGGGTCGCGCGGGCTTGGCTGAAGGGACAGGTACGTCCTGAAACCCTAGTTTGATACGGTGGTTTCCCGATGTCCCCCGAGCAATGGAACAAAATAGTCGAATTGTTCCACGCGGCTCGCGCGAAGACTCCCACGGAACGAGCGGCCTTGCTCGACTCCGCGTCTGCCGCCGATCCTGAATTGCGGCTCGCCGTCGAGCAAATGCTGAGAGATGACGAAGCGTCTTACAGTCTCCTCGATCGGTCACCGATTGAGGTCATGGCAGCGGGTGCGGCAGATCCTTACACACCGGCGTCAGTTGGTGCGAGATTCGGGCGGTATGAAATCGCCGCTCTCATCGGTCGCGGAGGAATGGGCGAAGTCTGGGCCGCCCATGATACTGAACTCGATCGCGCGGTCGCGATAAAGTTTCTATTCCCGAGACCTGGTTTTGGACGGTTGGCGGACCGCTTGACGCACGAGGCCAGAGCCGCCTCGGCATTGAACCATCCCAATATCGTTACTGTTTATGAAGTGATTCGGCACGAGGACACCCCCCTCATTGTCATGGAAATGGTGAAGGGCGAGCCGTTGGGCTCGGCCCGCGGAACTCCACAACCTCTGGAGCAGGTTGTGCAACTCGTTTCGCAGACGGCCAGGGCACTCGCCGCGGCACACGCACACGGCATCATCCATTGCGATATCAAGCCTGAAAACATTCTTGTGCGAAGCGATGGATATGTCAAAGTGCTGGACTTCGGCCTCGCCCGCCAGATCGGGCGCGACGCGACCGCAGCGGGCATTGCCGGAACGCCACGTTACATGTCTCCCGAGCAGGCGAGGGGCGAACTCATCTCGCCGGCAAGCGATATTTTTTCGCTGGGATTAGTCCTGTACGAACTAGCTACGGGTCAATACGCCTATCCCGGGCATTCCCCGCTCCTGCAGGCCATGCCCACCAGCGAGCCGCTTGCGCCGTCCTCCATTGACCCCCGCGTGCCAGCCAGCCTGGATTCGCTCATCCTGGCAATGCTCGCCAGCAAGCCTGACGCACGCCCCTCGGCGGCGGAGGTCGCCGAGAGATTAGGTGAGGCCTTCGTGAAGTCGCGACAGCTCCACCACCGCCGGATATGGCAAGTTGCCCTGGCAGGTGCTGTTCTTCTGGCGTGCGGGTTATGGGCGGTCAACTCGGCTCGGTTCAGCAGGAGAGATACACCGGAATTCGCCGATCTGAGAATCCGGCCTCTGACCTCGCAGGCTGGCTGGGAGGGAACTCCGGCGCTTTCCCCGGACGGGCAGACAGTAGCCTTCACCTGGACTGACAGGCTCGGTCGCCAGAGCGAGATCTATCGCAAGGGGCCCAACGACACGGAACCGGTGAAGCTCACTAATTCCGAATCCGAAGGCAACATCGGATATCTGGCTTGGTCGCCGGATGGCAGCCGGCTCGCGTTCAAGCGCCAGCGCGGCATGGGCGGCGCGATCTACTCGATCGCGAGTACAGGGGGAGATGAGCAGAAGATGGTAGACCTGGAGAAGGCCAATCGCACGTCGTCAATTGATTGGTCTCCGGATGGCGCGGAATTGGCATTCTCGGATGCCTCACTCATACCTAATCAATTAAGTATCTACCTCTATAATTTGCGATCGGGCGTAAAGCGCAAACTAACCGATCCGCCGCCGCTGGCAGATGGCGATTGGAGTCCCAAATTTTCACCCGACGGCTTGACGGTGGCGTTTAAAAGGGTCACCGGTTATTGGGCGGACGAGATTTACCTTGTGCCTACGGCAGGTGGAACACCGCGACGGTTAACCGATGCGCGAGGGGGAATCTGGGGACACGCATGGACCGCGGACGGCAAAAGTCTGATCGTCTCGTGGCAGCGAAGCAGCACCATTTTCGGGCTCTGGCGGATCCCCCTCGATGCACCGTCCCGGGCGGAGTCCATCACCCAGGGAGGAAGCGACGCGATCACGCCCGCCACCGGCCTGAAAGCCAGCCGTGTGGCTTGGGTGAATCAGCTCTGGGACCTGAATATCTACAGGATACCGGCAAACGGAGTGGGGAAGCCGACAAAGCTTATAGCGTCTACTCTCCGCGATCAGGGCGCTACCTACTCACCCGACGGCAGCATTGCGTTCATCAGCGATCGGTCGGGCAGCAAAGAGATCTGGTTAGCAAAAGGCGATGGCTCTGGGCAGGTGCAAGTCACGCACTTCGGCGGCCCGTCGATAGACCATCTGCAGTGGTCGCCAGACGGACGAATGGTGGCGTTTGATGCCAGGCCTCACGGCTACTCCGATATTTTCACCCTCGAGTGCGATTCGGCAAGGACGCGTTGCGGAGAGCCGAAGCCTTTGTCGATGGCTCCAGCGGTGATTCCCAGTTGGTCGGCGGACGGCGAATCCATTTACTTCGCCTCGGATCGAACCGGCAATTGGGAGATATGGCGGGTTGCGGTGTCTGGCGGCCGCCCTTCGCAGGTGACCAATAACGGGGGCTACATGAGCCGCGAGTCGCGCGATGGCAAATGGCTCTATTTTTCCAAGAATGTGAGAGACAGCATCTGGCGCACGCCGGGCTCCCAGGCCCAAAACCGAACCGCGTTCGGCGAGGCTCAGGTGATCGGTCCGCCCTATAAGGTAAAAACCGACGACTGGACAATAACTCCCGACGAGATAGTTTTTTTGGACCCCGCTACACGTACTCACCCGGCGGCGATTCGCGCCTATCGAATTGCTACAGGACGGACGCGCTTAATCCTCGAGTTGACAGAACTGTTGCCAGATACCAGGGGGAACATGGGGATCTCAGTTTCAGCGGACTCGCGATGGGTTTTATATTCGCAACTGGATAGATCCGGCAGCAACGTTATGGTGGCGGACCACATCCGCTGAGCAGCGATCTTAGGCCTATAGCAGATAACCCGTGATAACCAGGTCATTATTCAACCTGTGCGCTACAGGACAGTATTCTGGGCGGCGATTGCCAATTGCCGCGCGCGATGAGTGGCACTCAGACCGGCAGGTTGCCTAACTAAGGCCAACCCTCCCTACAACCTCCCTTACGATATTTGTTTCTTAACAGGCCCCAACCGGTCACCGCCGTGTGAGGAAGGGAGGTTTGTTGGCACCCGCCGCAAACGGTCGATGCATTCCACCATCGACCGCAACGCAGCAAAAGCAGGGGCCGACACCGTCCCATCGCACCAGGACCGCGCGGTGGGCACCGGAGGGCGCGTCTCTTGAAGAAAAATGATCCCCTTTTTCGGGCTGCTGCGCTTTACCGTACATAGGTCGATAAAAGACTCGGGAAGGAGACGTATCGTGCAACTAAACACCGCATCAGGCAAAGCAAGGGGCATGAAAAGGAACATATTTGTTGTGCTCGGAGTAGTGATCTTTTTGCTCGGCTTTTCCACGCTCAGTGAGGGACAGGAAAAGGCGGCGGCCCAGGAGGTAGTCCAGAAGGTACAGGAAGCGGCGAAGAGCCTGTCACAGTCGGGCGAGGCCGGCCTTGCACAATTCGACAAGAATGAAAGCCTCTGGGTTTGGAAGGACACCTATGTTTTCGTCCTTGACTGCACCAAAGGAACGGTAGCGGCCCATCCCTTTCGGCCCGATCTCATCGGCAAGGATGACACCAAATTGAGGGGCACTAGGGGGACTGAATTTTTCCCGAAACTTTGTGAAGCAACAAAAAGTCCCTCCGGCGTGTGGGTCGAGTATTGGTGGCCAAAACCAGGCGAAAAAGAGGGCTCGCGTAAAGTTAGCTATGCGCTGACGGTGAGCAACACGCCTTACATTGTTGGCGCAGGTATTTACGACGACAAAGCTACCATCATTGAGTTGCAAAAATTCAGCAGCCCCGGCAAATAGTACCATCGGCCAAGTCCCGCGCGTTTTGTTTCCAGAAAGTCCCGGTTGATGCGAACGGGACAAGCGGAGCCTAGTACCAGTCCGGTTATTCCGCCGTTTTTTACGGCTCGCGCCCAGGAAATCTGGAGTAGTGAACATGAACATCACGGGAGGGCGTGTTGGGTCTTCAAATCTCAATCCGGGAATGCTTTGACGTCACGGTATTGGATCTGCGAGGAAGATCCACCACCAATCATGGCGAGAGTGAGCTGCTGAACCAACATCTACGCGACTTGGCCGCCAACGGTAAGCCCAAGCTGCTGCTCAATCTAGCGAATCTATCTCAGGTAGACAGCTCCGGCGTCAGAGTCATCGTAGAAATGTACGTTTACCTCGAACGGCAGGATTATGGCGAGTTGAAATTGCTTAGTCCACGCGGCCGAGTGCTTGACGTGTTGACTGTGTGTCGCTTGCTGGACGCTATTCCAAGCTTTGCGGACGAAACGCAAGCTCTGGCAAGCTTCCGGCCGCGAAGTTACGCAGCAACACTCTAATGGTCATGCTAAATCAGACCGGGCGCGCAAGTCATGGTCCCTTTTCCACGTGATCAGAGCGTGATGGCGGGCTGTCGGGCGAAATTGACGAGCGCCCGGACAGCTCGTAAGGAGCCTTCCGCTCCAATGGATGCGGACCCAGCCCAGGGACCTGCCTAACTCAACGAGGAGCAACCCGAGAAGCAGGGCGAGAACCCCGCTTCCAGCGACGGCCGTGCTTTCGTTGGTTACTATATCTTGCGCACAATCCGGACGAGATGTTGTAAGTGGCTAGAGCTTGAGCTAGGTATCCCGGAACGATTGTAAGAACAGAATTCATTTGGCTTCACTAGTTAGTGTCATCCCGAGTTATCGGTGAACGGTAAACTGTCCGGATCTCGAGCATTACGGCTTCAGAGGCCGAAAACATAGAGGACGCGATCAGCAGCGATGCCAATGAATTGGTGGCCGTCGATGTTGAAGGATACGGGATTGGCGCCAATGGCACCTCCGGTTTGGAAATCCCACAACGGTCTACCGGTGCGCGCGTTGAGCGCGTAAAAGTTGCCTTCATTTGAACCGGAGAAGACTAAACCGCCACCTGTCGAAAGCACTCCTGCCCACGGAGGCGAGTGCAGCTTGAACTCCCAGCGCAGATCCCCTGATTCGGCCTTAAGCGCTTTGATGGCGCCCCAAGCATCATCCGGGGGCAGTTCGTCTTCCCCGCCGCCGGGGAAAAACGTACCCGGCTTGTATGGAGTGTCACGCTTGAAATAACGAGCTCCCATTTCGCGCGTGGCCACGTAGACGAGACCGGTTTGCGGATCGTAAGAAGGACTAAACCACACGGTTGCGCCATTCAAGTTGGGCCAGATAAGTGTTCCTTCTTTGGACGGTTCGGCATCGCGCGCAGCAATCGGACGGCCGTTGGGATCGAGCCCCGTCGCCCAGGTTTGCTTGGCATAAGGTTTGCCCGCGACAAATTTGCCGGTGGCGCGATCAAGCACGTAGTAAAAAGCGTTGCGATTGGCCACGGCGAGGAGTTGGCGTTTTGCGCCGCCGATTTCCGCGTCGAAGAGCATGGGCACGTGGGTGGCGTCCCAATCGTGTGTGTCGTGCGGCGAGAACTGGAAATACCAGCGGAGTTTTCCGGTGCCTGGCTCAAGAGCGACGATGGAACAGGTGTACAGATTGTCCCCAGAGCGAGCATCGCCATTCCAGTCCGGCCCGGGATTCCCTACGCCCCAGTACACCAGCTTCAATTCGGGATCGTAAGCCCCGGTGACCCAGGTAGCACCGCCTCCAGTCTTCCATGCGTCTCCGGACCAGGTTTCGTGTCCGGGTTCACCGGGCGCAGGAATCGTCCAGAAACGCCAGGCTCGCTTGCCGGATTTAGCTTCGTAGGAGTCGATAAAACCGCGAATGCCCGCTTCGCCGCCGCTGACGCCGACAACGATTTCTCGGTCGATGGCTAAGGGAGCCATCGTCATGCTGTAGCCAACTTTGTAATCGAGTACTTGAGAAGACCAGCGCTCCGCGCCGCTCTTCAAGTCGAGGGCCACGAGATAACCGTCCAGAGTGGCGACAAAAAGTTTGTCATCCAAAACAGCGGGGCCGCGATTGACGTGACCGAAGCCGATCGAATGATAGTCCGAGGGAAGCGGGCGCCTCCAGATCCAGAGAGGGCGGCCCGAGCGGCCATCGAGCGCGGCGGCGGCGTTGGGACCGGTAACGTAGAGAATGCCATCGATCACGATGGGAGAAGCTTCGTTGCCCGGGTCGGGAAATTGAAAAGCCCACTTGACCTTGAGGCGGGAAACGTTTTCGGTGTTGATTTCCGCGAGCGGCGAGAAGCGGTGGCCTTGCAGATCGCGCGAATAGGTGAGCCAGTTCCCGGGTTCCTTGTCCGCGTTGACGATGCGTTCGAAAGGAATCTGCGCGAAAACAGCAGAGCAAGAAAGGAGAAAAAGCGCCAGCAGTTTCATGGCTTGCCTCGTTGTGAAGCTAAAAAATTAATCAGATCGTCGAGCTCCGCGGAAGAAAGAGCGGAACCGTAAGCGGGCATGGGAGATTCGCCACGGAGTTTTTTCACATCGCGGAGTTCGCTTTTGCGAAAGCTGTAAAAACGGCCTTGCTGATCCCTGAGCTGAATCGAGAACGTGTCTTCGTTTAGACGGATGCCGCGAACGGTTTGCCCGGAGCCCGTCGTTATCGCTAACAGGAGAAAATTTCCGGGAATCGTTTTTGCAGGATTTTGCAACGTCTCGCGAAGGCCAGCAGAACTGCGGCGGGCTCCCACGTCGGTGAGTTCAGGGCCGTAACCGAAGCCTTCTCCATCCAAAACATGGCAGGCGGAGCACCCACTGCGTTCGTAAATTGCTCTTCCGCGCGCGGGATCCCCAGGCAGAGTTTCGGGAAGAACATTTCCCAGGCCGCGAACGTAAGCAGCGAGGCCAGCGATTTCTTCTTTTGAAAGGAACCACGCTTCGGGCATCTCCGGCGGGATGCCATCTTCGATGAGGGATTTGAGGGCTTCGTCATTGGCAGCGCGAGCGAGCTTAGGCCGGCGAAGAGAAGGGCCACGGCCACCACCGCCGTCAATTCCATGGCAGAGAGCACAGTGACTTTCGAAGATGAGCTTGGCAGCGGTGAGGTCAGGCGGTTTAGAAGCCGGCGACTGCAAAAGCGTTGATTGGGAAGACGGAGATTGCGGAAAAGGAGCACTGCGGGCGGCAAGAGCGCACAAAATTACATAAGCTATGGTGGCAATCGACGTGCGCATGAGAACCTCGGAGCAGACCTTTCTGGGGGCGGACGCGCTTGATGTGGGCAAAATGGTAGCCGTGACCGGTTGTGCTGTCAATCGGCGCGCGGCATGGTCGCCTCCGTTGGCCCTTTTCGCGTTGTTGTCTGCCGCC
>Ga0310910_10001343_pt1 | contig 13392 bp, 11 predicted proteins | sample GREbulkMGHF172_FD_203448 | JGI IMG/M metagenome (GOLD analysis project Ga0310910, IMG submission 203448) | Lab enrichment of tropical soil microbial communities from Luquillo Experimental Forest, Puerto Rico - GRE.bulkMG.HF172 | ecosystem: Environmental > Terrestrial > Soil > Tropical forest >... | reverse complement strand
TGCGGCGAGCAGAAATAGCGCAGCCGTATTGAGGATCACCCTGAATACGTCGCGACAGCGCCGCGCTGAGTCGGGATTTGCCAATCCCCGGCTCGCCCGAGATCAAAACCACCCGCCCTTCACCGGCTTTCGCCTGCTGCCACTGCCGCAATAGGAGATCGAGCTCCTCGTCGCGCCCGACGAGCGGGGTCGCTTCGGAGCGAAGGGCCTCGAAGCGACTCAACACCCCGCTCTCGCCAATGATCCGCCAGGCGCGCTGCGGTTCGGCAAACCCGGCGAGCGCCCGCAGCCCAACATCTTCGATCTCGAACAGGGCGCCGACTTGCCGTCGCGTGCTATCAGCGATGACGAGCGTGCCCGGCTGCGCGAGCGCCTGCAGCCGGGCGGCAAGATTGGGCGTCTCGCCAACGACCCCGCGCTCCTGCGCGGCCCCCGCGCCGATCAAATCGCCGACCACGACGAGCCCACTGGCGATGCCGAGCCGAACATTAAGCGCCTCGTGCGTCGCGAGCCCGCCAACCGCGTCGATGACGGCGAGCCCGGCCCGCACCGCCCGTTCGGCATCGTCCTCATGCACCTCGGGATAGCCGAAATAGATCAGCACCCCGTCCCCCATATACTTGGCGACGAAACCGGCGAACCGGCCGACCGTCTCAGCGACCGCGCGGTGATAGACGCCGATGAGTTCGCGTAGATCCTCGGGGTCGAACCGCGTCGAGAGCGGCGTCGAGCCGACCAGATCGCAAAACATCACGGTCAGCTGGCGCCGCTCGGCGTCGTTAGAGGCGGCCGCCGTCACCGCGGAGGTGGGCTCCGAGGCGCTGAGCGTAGCGATGGCGTCCAGCAGCTTACGCCGGTGGCCGATCGCCGCAACGCCAATCTCCCTGAGATCCTCCGATGTCAGCTTCGGCAGCACTTCCCAATCGATCTCGTTGTCGCGGAAGGCCGGCACATAGCGCTCAAGGCCCAAGCCCTCCAACCACGCCTCTATGTCCATGCGGTCATCCTCGGCTCCGAGGAGAGGCAGCTCTACTTATTCCAGGATATCGCTCTGCCCATCGACCTGCCAGCGGCCGCCGCGTTGTGATGCTCCTGTCGGGTGGCTGAAAGTCGGCTTGGCGAATCCGGACCTTTCCGCCCTCGCCCAGGAAGGGCGAGGTTCGGAGCGAACTGAGCCGGTTCCCGACAGGTATTGCGAACGGTAGAGCGTAATCGGCCGATCGTTTCCCTGCCGCTTGTCGGGGCGCTGCCACCACTGATAGCATCGGCTTCCTGAACAGTGCCTGGTGGGCGTCGTCCGCCAAGAGAGCGCGACACAGGGAGGTCACGGCATGGCAACATCTTCTGCCGCAGGTTTGTCTGACGCGCAACACCGGGTTCAGCTGCGCCGTGCGGTCGTCGCGGGCACCGTCGGGACGATCATCGAGGCCTACGATTTTCTGCTTTACGTGCAGGTCGCGCCGCTCGTTTTCGCGAAGCTGTACTTCCCGTCATCTGACCCGCTGGTTGGAACCTTGCAGGCTTTCGGCATCTACGCGGTCGGGTTTGTCTCGCGCCCGGTCGGTGCTGCGCTGTTCGGACATTATGGCGACCGCATCGGACGCAAGGTGACACTGATCGCGACCCTGCTCTTGACCGGCCTGTCGACCTTCGCGGTCGGCTTTGTCCCAGGTTACGCCTCGATCGGCATCTGGGGCGCGGTGATCCTGACGATCGTGCGCTTCATCCAAGGCGTAGGCATCGGCGGTGAGTGGGGTGGGGCGACTCTGATCGCGATGGAATGGGCCAAGACTAATGCTCATCGCGGCTTTATCACCTCATGGCCGCAATGGGGCGGTCCGGCCGGACTGTTCCTCGCCAATGTAATGGTGCTGCTGTTTAGCTGGATCTCGGGCGACCAGTTTCTCGACTGGGGATGGCGCGTGCCGTTCTGGCTCAGCATCGTCATGGTCGGGATCGGACTCTACATCAGGCTCGGCATTCTTGAGACGCCAACCTTTACTCGCATCGTCGAGGAGAAGCGCGTCGAGCCCGCGCCGGTTATCGAAGTACTGAAACGGCAGCCCAAGCTTGTCGCTTTGACAGCCCTCGCCCGGATGGGTCAACAGGGCCCGTTTTATATCTTCGCCGCCTTTGTCTTCACCTACGGCACGACGGTGCTGCACAGTTCGCGCGACCTGCTGCTGGCCGCGGTGATGAGCGCCACTGCGCTGTCGGCGGTTACCACCCCGCTCGCTGGGCACTTATCTGACCGCTTCGGTCGCAAGCGGATGTACATCATCGGCATCTCGGCAATTGGGGTCTTCGTGTTCGTCTACTTCGCGCTGTTAAATACGGCCATTCCTGTCGTGATCTTCGTTGCCATCATCCTGTCCTTCATTCCGCATGACATGGCTTACGGGCCGCAGGCAGCGCTAATCGCCGAGTGCTTCCCGGCGCGGCTGCGCTATAGCGGCTCATCGCTCGGTTTCCACTTGGCCTCGATTATCGCCGGCGGCCCAGCGCCGCTGATCGCGACGGCACTCCTCGCCTGGACCGGATCAGGATATTCAGTCGCGCTCTATGTCTTGTTGAGCTGTGTCATCAGCATCGTTGCGACGATCCCACTGCCAGACTACACCAACCGCGACATCTCGGAGGAACCGGCTTATGGGCTGGCCGAGAGCGCGGTTCCGGCGCAGGCCGTGCCCAGCGGCTAGAAGACGTGGAGCACTGGGGCGTGCCACCGGGGGTCAAAGCCGCGGCCGGAACCGTCGGCATGGTTTTCGACGCGATCCTGGCGAAGGCGCACAGCCTCTGTGGCGTCGAATACGGCGTCCTGCTCACATACGACGGCGAGCTTTTTGGTCCGTTGCAATGCTGGGGCACCGCCGTTTCAGGAGAGGCGGAATGGCTTTCGTCCAAGTTCCGGGTTTGCAGGCTTGGTGCGTGGCGAGCGGTTGCTCCACATACACGATATGGCCCAATTTGCGGCGCAGAAACCGGACGAGCCCGTTTACCGCGAGCTCCTCGACTACGGAGGTATCCAGACTCAGCTGGCAGTGCCATTGCGCAAAGAATTCCATAGAAGTTCGGCGGCGATGTAGTGCTCTTTTCACCTACACATTTCCTGAAATTTCAAATAATAAGCGGAGTACAAGGTTGGCTCTGGCGATTTATTTGGTGCTGCCTGCTTTCAGATTCCTGGTGTCGCCCACAGTGGTCAGGCGATCTGCCCACCCTGCCGGTAGATAATCCTTATCATCGGCGACAAAATCATTCATGGTGCCGTTGGGATGTGCTTTCTTCCACCTGGAATATAAATGATGTACATACATTCCGCCAGCGCACCCACCAAAAATACCGAGGAATGTATGGTGGGCCATATGTCCCGCTACGCCACCCAACACCGCGCCTTCGAGACAGCCTTTCGCATTGGCGGATTGAACCATTAGCAAACAAGCCACGGCAATAGCTAATAAGAAGCATTTCACGGCGCACTTCCTTGACCTAACGGGCGGTTCCCGGTGGTTGTTGGACCGAAGATCGCCCGGTCGCCCATCCTGGGCAAACGAAAATTGCCCAAGACGGACGGTAAAACAGCAAAGGTCGCCAGCTTTCCAACTGCCTCGACAACTCCAGGTCAAAGCGAAACAATTCCGATCATCGGATTATCGCCGTGATCTTGGGCGGCGCGGTGGACGCGACCCCCGATATTGCTGAACGCGTGTGGCACGCAAACCGGCAATCCCATGCGCCTCGAACGCACGCTGCCAGGACAGGAACTCCTCCTCCGTAAGTTGGTAGCGCCGCAGAACTTCCTCGATCGTAATCCTGCCGCTCAGTACGGCAGCCACTACCGCAGCTTTGCGCCGGGCAATCCACCGCGTTGTATTGGGGGGTGGTAGATCGTCCACCTGGGGTGCTCGCAGCGCGGACTGTTCGATGACGCTATTCAGTGGATATTGCAGGATATTGGACGCAGCCAAAACAATCGCTCACTCACAGTGAATTTCGTTGGCGAAATCGGCTGCCTGCCGCCGCATGATTCTGCACGCGGCCACTCTCGCCTCATGGTTGCTTTGATGCAAAATCTCGTTCCGACAGCAGTAAACGACGCTAATCTTTCTTGTGTGGCATCGTTCACGGTATACAGAAAATACGCAATAAAATTATATCGTTAATCGAACGAAATTTGTGATTAAGGGATAGAGATTAACTACACAGGCTCCCCTTAATCATCTCTGGTAGTATAGGCGGTCGGAATGTCCGAGCCCTTGTCGGCCATTCACCAGCATCGAAGGTCAAGGCCGCAAAACGGGATTTGCCGTGGTACTGCTTTGGCGGAGCCGCGTCTCTGCGGTTGGCCTGATATTGCTCTGCCTGTTTGATCTCGTCTTCAGTTCTCGTATGGTCCGCCATCATGCCCCTACGTCCGAAGCTCCGTCAGCCGAGCGTCACATTGCTGGGCTGAATTCTTGGGCTAAAGGGAGCCTCTGATTTTGGTTCCATTGGCCCCGAAACTGTATTACACCAGACGAGACCGGCGAACACGGCGTTCGGTTCTGATGGTCGGGATGGTCTTTGCCAAATGGCCCGTTCTTGATGGAACGATCCACCGGCCATCAATTGGTTTGTACCCGAGGAACCTTTTCGATGATCCAATCGAAGTTAGCCGCGCTCGTGCGGCTGACGCGACGATCCGTTTCGAGGCAACCGCCTCGAACGAAACACGCAAAGACTACATGGACGAGCCGCAACCTGCCGAAGAGATCTTGGCAGAACCTAGCCCTAATCGCGGTACCGGCTGCCGCTCTCGTCGGGATTGAGACATATCATGCGACCGCCATTCTGCCCGATTTGGCGCGCAACCGAGCCGTCGTCGAACACACATTGCAGGTGATCGATGCGGCGCGGATGCTCGACGCGGCGACTCAAGATGCGCAGCGTGGCGAACAAGGCTTCATCATTACCGGACACTCCGAATATCTCGAACCCTATAGGGACGGCATCAAAGAGATACCGGCTAGGCTCGCCGAATTAAAGAAACTCACCGAGGACAATCCCGAGCAACAACGCCGCCTCGGTCTCCTTGAAGAGCAGATCAATATTGAATTGTCCCAACTGAAGCGCTCGGTCGATGCACGCCAAAACGAAGGGTTTGACGCGGCCCGTCAAGTCGTCGCGAACAATATCACCCAAAACACGATGCGGACGATTGGCCAATCGATCGGATTCGTGATTAGCACCGAGTATAGCTTGCTAGACAAGCGAGAAGCGCGCGTCGCTGAGGGTCAGACAGCCAGTACCCGGATAACTGTCCTCGCGGCTGTGCTCGCGCTGACGATTATGATCGCGGGCATCGTACTCCTGATGCTCAATCTACATCGCGTCGCGAGGACGCAGATAGTTTCGAGGGAAAACGAAGAGCGGTTCCGCAGCTTACTCGAATCGGCTCCCGACGCTATGGTGGTCGTAGACCAGGACGGGATTATCGATCTCGTAAATGCGCAAACCGAGAGCCTTTTTGGCTACACCCGAGCGGAGATCATCGGCCAGTCAATCGAAATGCTCCTACCCGAGCGATATCGGGATCGGCACATCCAGCATCGCGGCGTTTTCTTCGCCAATCCGCGCACCCGTCCGATGGCGTCGGGTGTTGAACTTTACGGACGACGCAAGGACGGCACCGAATTTCCGGTAGAAATCAGTCTGTCCCCATTTCGCACCGATGAAGGTGTTCTTGCCTTCGGTGCTGTTCGCGACATTAGCGAGCGCCGTCAAAGAGAACAGGCACTGGAACAGAGCCAAGCGGCTCTCGCCCAAGCGCAGAAAATGGAAGCAGTCGGCCAGCTTACAGGCGGCATCGCGCATGACTTCAACAATCTGCTAACTGCGATACAGGGCAGCATCGAGTTAGTGATGCGCCGAGCCGATCGGCTCGCCCCGGAAACTGCACGGCTGCTCGGCTTGGCGATCAGTGCTGGCGAACGGGGCGCGGCATTGACCCACCGGCTGTTGGCCTTTTCGCGACAGCAGTCGCTCTCGCCGCAGCATATCGACATCAATCGACACGTTAGCAACGTTTCCGATCTATTGCGCCGCACGCTCGGCGAAGCGATTGCGATCGAGACTGTGCTGGCGGTGGGGCTGTGGCCCTGTTTCGTAGACTCCAATCAGCTAGAAAGCACGTTGCTCAACATCGCGGTCAATGCCCGCGATGCGATGCCGGATGGCGGAAAGCTTACCATCGAGACCGGGAACACATATCTCGACGAGGAATACGCGGCGATGCACGAGGACGTATCGCCTGGGGAATATGTCGTGCTCGCCGTCACTGATGCCGGCACCGGCATGTCGCCCGAGATAATGGCGCGCGCCTTAGAGCCATTCTTCACGACTAAGGAGTCGGGGAAAGGAACGGGTCTCGGGCTCAGCCAAGTTTACGGGTTCGTGAAACAGTCCGGTGGACACATCAACCTCTACAGCGAACTCGGCCTGGGGACGACAGTAAAGATCTATCTGCCGCGCTCTACATCCGTATCGTCGTCAGAGTGGGTTCCAGATCGTTCTGCAACCGTCCTGCCCGGCAATGGCGAGACTATCCTGTTGGTCGAAGACGATGCCGAGGTGCGTGAATTCAGCGCTTCCGCGCTGGCCCATCTCGGCTATCGCGTGCTTGCAGCGCCTGAAGCCAGCGCGGCGCTGAACATTCTAGCCGAGCATTCTGAGATCGCACTGCTGCTGACGGATCTCGGCTTACCGGGTCTCAACGGACGCCAACTGGCCGAGGAAGCTCGACGCCGCGTTCCGAGGCTCAAGGTCATCCATATGACCGGCTACGCGCGGAATGCCGTCGTGCACTATGGGGTACTCGATGCTGGCGCGGATCTGCTAGCGAAGCCCTTCACCACTGAAGGACTTGGCCGCAAGCTGCAAGAAGTATTACGAAGGGATTAGCCGGTCGTCGCATCAACGATTACGCTTACGGCAGCATCTCGGGATGAAAGATCTCGATCGCACCATTTTTCCCGGGTCTTCGGCTATGTTATGGTAGTTCTGAGCCATCATCCGCAATAGCGCCTTGGTTCCTTGCTGCATCTGGCCCGAGCTAATCGGTGGGCGCGGTCAAGTTTGCTCGCCATAAGCAGAGGCTCGATGCATATCGCAGGAAACGCCACGGATTAGGGCGAACGTCCACAATGGTTGATCGCTGGTTCCGGAATCCAAGTTTCCGCTGCAAAAGTGCCACAGATGCAAGCGCAATTGTAAAATAACTGTGAGAGTTGGAACTTCGCTCTTGCCCCAAGGTTGCCGTGTTTAGGCCAGCGGGTAAAGCGTATGACGCCAAAAAACGCCGAGTCAACAAAGGTTCTGGTGGTGGAGGACGAACCGACCGTTCGCGCTCTTGCGGAGTCCGTCATCGAGGGTCTTGGCTACACGATTTTGTCGGCAGCGAACGCAAGAGAGGCTATCGCCCTCCTGGAGCAAGATGAGTCCATCGACATCTTGTTCACCGACATCAACTTGCCGGATGGGCCAGAAGCGATCGATGGACTACAACTAGCCCGGAAAGCCGTTGAGCTTCGTCGGGGCTTGCGCGTGATCTACACGACCGGCGAGGGTCGAACAGATGGCATGACTGCATTGTTTGTTGATGACGCCACTTTTCTTCCCAAGCCTTACACGGTCAACCAGCTTACTGAAGCGGTTCTAGAGACTGCCGAAGAACACCGTCGTTGTTAACGTTGAACAGCAATATGTTTAGAAGGCGCTCCCCAACCTGAAATGCTGCCGGAGTCGGCGCGACCGTCTCCGCTTCTTGGCAAGTGCCGTTCAACCCGACCAAGGCCAAGCTGTTTGGCCGGACCGGACCGGATCGTCTGCGGTGGCACTCCAAACTGCCGACGCGGCCTTGCGACCGTTTACCGATAATGGTCAGCTTCGCTAAGCCCGATCCTTACCTCTTGACCGAATCTAAACAGCGAGCCACCCGGCAGAGCGACCGCCAACAGAAAAAGAAGACCGGCTCCGTATTCGTGATGCACCTTAAGGTAAGCGCTCCCAAATCCCACAACGAGGAGCAAAGACGTGCACATGCCGCTCGCCAATGCCAAGTGTGTTGCACTGTTCAACAGTTTGGCCCGCCGCTGTAAGCGCGGAATATCCGACTTGAGATGGGCGCGTGTGGTGTCGCTGTCGGCGATTTCATTCAGGCTGCGGATACGGTCGATGACAGTCGTCATCCGTCCAAGCAGGATCGAGACAAAGCCCGCGACTGCACCAAGAACGAATGCCGGTGCCGTGGCCTGGGACATTAACTGCGAAAGCTGTTGTACATCCGGGACGAGGTCCATGTCAGCGCTGCCTCCGAAAAGCGACAGATTACTTTCGCCGGGGTGCGCAGCAGTCCAGTCATGGGCATGCACGCTCCTGCACTCGGGCGCAGATGGGGCCAACGTGGATTATGAGCGCTCGACTTAGACTTTACCAGAAAAGAAGTGCTCTTTTCTTTCGTCGCCAACGACGACGGATTGCACGTTGTTGGTCTCTTGTCGTTTTGTCGAAATAATGTACCGGTCGGCCAATGTCATTGTTGAGTGAAAATGGGGAACAGGCGGCAGCACATCAAGAGTTTTCGATTCCCGGCATAAACCTCCAGCGAGACAATGGAGGCCGTTGGTATTTGCCCCGCGCTTGGGCGACACTCTCAAGCAGCGCGATCATAAACTGCAATCGCTCCGCCTCGCGTATCATCGCCGTCACAATGTAGGCGATCGTCGATCCCATTCGCGATATGACCGATACACTCGCACTCTCCGTTTGGTTTAGCGAAAACTCGCGCGATCATTTCGGATCGTACTTGTTCGAGATAAGCGAGCATCACGTGGTTGTTGGGCTCTTTGCGTACCCGCTCGATCACGCTGTCGAGTTCACGAAGTGCATTTCTCATATGATTTATCCTTCGTCCACCGGAGGATAATCGTCAACAATGTCGGATTATACCTATAATACATAATTTCGCATTAACGATTTGTTAAACATTCTGTTGTATTCTACGAATTGGAATATTATGGCTGAATCCAGGACGATTTACTGACGCCAGATTCGTAATATCGAACTCGGACTTGGCCATTACCTCTCCTTACCAAGTTCAGCCCTCCCTCTTGTGGCGTCGGATCGCAGCAGGCTCCGACGCCCCTCTTTTTTTGCGCCCCGTGAAGACTTATAGCAAACCTTGTCCGTAGCGACGCATGAATTACCGCACGGTTTTCCTTTGGTGCAGTGCGGTCCTTTGGTTTCGCTGCTGCCGCTAAGGCAGGTACTTGAACTGCTTCCGAGCATCCCTGTCATGCCGCTCGCCTGGGTGCAATATCGAGACGATCCGCTACTACGAACGGATCGGCTTGATGCCGAAAGCACGTCGAGAACAGGGTGGCTGGTTCCGCCGCTATGATGGCCACAATTTAGCCCGGCCTAGGTTTATCCGTCGCGCCGGCAGCTTGGCTTCACCCTCGACGAAATTCGCGGACTGCTCCGGTTGGCCGTAGCCGACGAGGAACATGCCCGCTCGGAAGCCCGGAACCTTACTTCCGCGCATATTGCCGACATTAGCACGAAAATTGCTGTTTACAGGCGGTGGAGCGGGTTCTAACCGAGGCCATGTGCGAGTGTGAGGCGAGCCAGCACACTCGGTGCCCGTTGATCGAAGTGATCTCGGGAAGCGCTGACTGATTTCCCACCCTCTCGGAGAACCCCTGGCGCTACCACACCTGCCAGTCTGGTGCACAGAAGCACCCATCGCCGTCCAGCGGGCCAACCTCTCCAAAGACCGGGAATCGCTTGCATGTGCATCTGCTTCGAGCCGACATGGCCAAATATCTGAGGTCAGCGCCTGATGCTGATAATGGCTTTAGCGAGTAGCACCACTCCCAGCAGGATAAAAACTATCGGGGCCAGTGGCCAAGAAGCCAGATCAAGAACTGTCCATAGCCCGCCAATGAGAAACACTCCCCCGCAGGTAACCCAGAACCCGTCGATCTTGATGTTCATCTGCAAGCGAGCAAGTTGCGCGGCCAAGATGAGAATGCCAAGGCCCACGACAAACCACCCCCAAGGTATCGCCAATAACATGGCGATACCGATCCAAATGAAGAATGCAGCCCAACCAATAGAATCGAGATGCTGGGTAAGCTCGCTCTTTTCTGTGGACGATCCTTGACCGGAGGCCGGTCTTGTGCTGTTCATCGCGCCCTTGCTTCCGAGCAGATCGCTACTTTTAGCCGAATACGGTTTAGACTTAGTATCGATGTTCGGGCAATGCGAGCAACAGCTAACGCCCGCCCTCGGCGGCGAGCAGCAGTAGAGCGAATCAGAGCATTGTCGCCCGGTCTGACGGCAACTGCCCCATCCCTACGTCCGAGTCTTCTGCTCCGACTACATCAGGCTTCAAGCTGCGCCGACATGACCTTCTCGCGCGCGGCGAGCTTCTCGGGAGCGTGCGCGGTGACTGTATTATGGACATACCGTTCGGCATTCCGATCGTATCCTTGGCGTTCGCACGCTTTGCGTCAGCGACGGAATCCCGCAATGGTTGCGGCGCATCGGTGATCTTAAGTTCGGCCTCGATGAAGGCGATGCGACCTTCGATGCGCCGGCCACGCTGTCTAGCCCATCATCATTTGCATCATGCCCATCACCGGCATACCAGAGGCTCCGTTCATCAGTCGCATCACCTCGCTATGGCAAACAGGGAGTTCGACCGCGAGCAACTGGCACTGAACGGCAAGAGAGCCGCAAACGCATCGGCCCCATCGGCATTCGCATTCCTTGAGCCGGTAGTGTCCCTGGTCCGGCTGGCGGCGTCGTGCTGGTCTGCGCAAGCGCGGCGGTATTCTTTACTGTTGGCCTTTAGTGGATGGTCTCACCGCGTGCTGGACCATGTTCGGCCATAATGCGCGCGTAAAGATGCTCGGTCAGGCCGGTAACTGGCTCCATCCGCTGGAGCTGCGCCATTGTTTCTTTGTACTGGCGCTGAACTTCCACACACCTGAGGTGAAGATCTAAAAAGAGGCAGGCTGCCGACAATGGGTGTTGAGCGATAACTCGGTTAAGACGATCATGCGCTGTACGGATTACCTGCCAATCTGCGGCGTCGGCATCACCCTTGGCCCGGTCGATGCTGCGCTGAAGAGTATCGGCGACCCGAGCGGCGTTGCCTTCTAGCGCATCATAGGCGCGACGGCCCATAGCAGATGCTTCTTCCTTAATTGCGGCCACGGTCTCTGGCGGCAGTGCTGCAAACCGCCGCAGGGCGGCAATCTGGGTCTCGGTCTTGGCGATCGTCCGCATGAGTTTACGGCGTTCGATCGCCCGCTGCCGCTGTGGGTCTAGCGTTAACATGGCATTGTTCCTGTTGCGATCACCTCCTCCGGCGTATAACGCGCCGGGATATTACCCGCCGGCGGCGCCAGCTCACTCGCCGGCCGCCAGCTACACGCCTCAACCGACTTACAAGCGATCAGGAGGTAACATCGCCAGACAATTGAACCAACAGGAGCTAAACCGCTTGCAGGCGGCGCCTATCAATTCACCGCCGCTGCGCTACTGAAGGACATCGCAGCTCTGGCCGCGTATAAGCAAAACGGAAAATCGCCCTGCCGAAGCCGGGAACTGAAAAGCGCCGCGCCGCTTCGCGCGGCGCACAGGAGGAATTTCAACTGCCTTTCTTTGCTTATCAAAAACCTCGAAACGATCTAATTCCTGTCAGCCCGTCGCTCATCGAACCAGTGTCCGGAGCTGTGGGTGGGCTGGCACCCACTCAACTGACATTGAAGAACCCGTAGAAACCAGCTTCTAGCGGTTATCATCTGTCTGATTTTGACCATCGGGGCTCTTAATTAAATTTCGGCCGCGTTTCTCAAATACATGGGAATGAGTTCCTGCACACCCAGGGGCATTCTTGAAAGCTGCCATCGGAGTTGCGTGGTTTTGAATATATACAATAGCGGTAGTTATATCCGTTCCAATGAGTACAACAGCACTGGTAGTCTTTGACATAACCGTATGTAAGATTGCCACATCTTGCGACAGCTGGTTTTGGAGGTGGTGGGGCTGGTGGTGTGGTTGGTGCTCGGATAATATCCGGTAGTTGTTCTGTCTGTGGTTTTGTAGGCGGTGGGACTGGTGGTGTGGTTGGTCCTCGGAGAATTGCCGGTAGTTCTTCTGCCTGTGCCACGGCTGAGAAGCCACACATTACCAAAATACTTAGCATACAACCTAGGTACACAGAGATCGGCCGGAGCATATACATGGCAGCGAACCTCCTGTTTGCGGGCGCGCGACTTCTATAGCGGAAGCCCTTAAAAGCACCTGCCGGCAACAACGTTCTAATCACCGAATAAAGTAGACGAAAACGTATACCCTGGGTTGTGCGCGTCATCTGTATCGCATCAACCTTATTTGTCGCGCGTAGCCCATCTACCCGGAACCGGACCCTCGACGAAGATTTTCACGCGGCGGCTGGCCGCGATGTGGGAACAACCACTTAGCTCGCGCAGAAATCCGGCGCGAATGTCTGCTGTCCACGATCTCATTTGTGAGACGATTGGGCAGATCTTTGCGATTATCCGCGATTGTGCCCCGAGCTGTGGTGTAAGAGCGGCGTCGATCTTGATGCTCTCCGGCGAGTTTGGCCGGCGGCTCAGGCTGCTACGGCGGGCAGCTTGAAGATCGGATCCTCGCTCAATGGAGCGATGGTTTCCAGCGTCATGTGGCGGGCGCGCTGTACGGCCCATTCGCACGCGCCGGCGACAGTCTTGAAGGCGCCTTCTCCTTTCTGGCAGGGCTTGGGTACCGAGCCTGCCGTTTCGAGCCAGAGGGTCTCGTACCGGTGGCCGTGCCGGTCACGGGCGACTTCTGGTTCATGCCAGCCGACGATCCGGCGTAGTCGCGTTCAACTGTCGCTGTCTGTGGTGCGGGACCAAGTTCCTATCCACTGGGCCGAGCGCCCTTCGCCCGCTCCATTGCGACCGGGCGCGGGGACCTCGCAGTCCTCGGGGCAGTATTGGACACCCTGCCGCCAAGCCCTGACACCGCCCTCCTCCTCTCAGCCCAGGAGGCCAAGGCGCAGTTGCGCGGGATCGTCGAGGGGTTCTGCTTCCGGCGGCTAAGGAACGAGGACGGGAAGGGGCCCCCCGACGCCTGCTCGTCTAAAGTCCGCCGGGTTGGGCAAGACGAGGACCCGGCGGTTCGCTGGATTTCTCGGGGACAAGAGGATTGGCTGGGCCGCCCTTGGCCTACAATCTTTTGATTTTGAGGGAGCTCCGATGAGAACAACGCTTATTCTGATTGCTAGTGTATGCGCCTTTCTGTCGGGGACGCAGGGCGCGTCGGCATTTTCAACGCGGCAGG
>Ga0310910_10001341_pt1 | contig 13395 bp, 10 predicted proteins | sample GREbulkMGHF172_FD_203448 | JGI IMG/M metagenome (GOLD analysis project Ga0310910, IMG submission 203448) | Lab enrichment of tropical soil microbial communities from Luquillo Experimental Forest, Puerto Rico - GRE.bulkMG.HF172 | ecosystem: Environmental > Terrestrial > Soil > Tropical forest >... | reverse complement strand
CCGAACATGCAGCGCAGCCGTCGAAGGAAGGGCGGTCGCTCGCGCGATCCATGCGACCGCGCGGTGTCAACGTCGGGCGGGTCGCATGCTTGCTCGAGCTCGGCCCACTCGCACACCTGCTTAGCTTCGGCTTCCTCCGCCCAGCGGACAAATGTCGGCTTGCGGCTGGTCACGGCGAACTCCCCGAGGTTATGAAACCGCGCGATGGCGGGCCGCATATCACGGGTCCCGAAGAGGCAAGTGTGAGGTCCGTCACACTCGGGGAAAATTTTTACCTGGAAGACCACGGATCGCCGTTCGGGGGCAGCTCTATTCCAGTTCAAGCTTTGGTAACTTGCCCCCTTGCAGCAAGCCATTTTTTGCTGGTTCCGGAGACCGCAAATTTCCCGGCTTGACGGGAAAATTGCCGCAAAAACCGAAATCGAGAGGTTAAATCCACTGGATGATTACCGAAATTCCATGATAATCAAATACTTATGTCACGAGGGCGCTGCTTATCGCCGGTGCGGAAAACGGCGAATTTCCGGTCGCCGGAAACCGGGAAAAATCTTGATAACCGGGAAACGGCAGCTGATCGTCCGCCGAGGCCGCCCATCTTCGCGCGCAGCATACGCTGCGATCTTGGCGCGAGGATGGTTGACCCCCTCACCCCATGGCTTGCCGCGCGGCGACTCTGTGATATCCGGTGTCCTGGAACTGATAGGAGACCGTCAGGGGCGTGACCCCGGCTGCGAGATGGGCGCGGATCGCCGCGACCATCTTCAGCGCATCGGCCCGCTTCTGATCAACCTGCCGGCGACGCGACCAGGCCACGAGGTCGGCGAGCGGTCGCGGCGGGAGACCGCCGCCGGCGGCGAGCCGGAAGATCGCCTCCCAGCTGCGCTCCTTGTAGAACAGCGCTTTGCCGATCTCGGTAAGGCGAGACGCGAGCCAGCCCTCCACGATCCCCTCCGCGACCGCCTGCTCGAGAGTCGCGCGGATGTTAACCATTGCCTCGGTCACGGCGGGATAGCCCAGCTCTTCGGGGCCGTGTAACACAGCGACCTCATCGTCATCGGCGAGGATGCCGTCGCGGTAAGCGACAAAGATGCGACCAACCCCGACCATGCCAAAGGAAGAGAGCTCGGCCGCGCGCAGCGCGCCGATACTGGCGCTGCCATAAACGTGGATCCCCTGCGTCATCGCCCACAGGATTTCCTTGTGCCAGACCGTCGGCGTCACCTCGAAATAGCCGTCGATGATGCCGATGATCGCCGGGCGGGTCAGCGCGGCTTGGTACATTTCGCCCTGCTTGACCGGAGGACGCCATTCGATCGCCGGATTGGCCGGACGGACGGCGGGGGGAAGCGACGGGCCGGCAAATATGACCGCGGCCGACGAGGTGCTGTTCATCGCGGCGTCACCGCTGCCCGACGCGCTCGCGGGCCAGGAACGTAGTGCGGGTGCCTGATGTCGCCTTCGAGACCCGGGATGACCACTCTGACCACCGGGATGCCGAACTCCGCACGAGTTAGGTCGACGGCGATGACTCGGGTTATGCCGGCCGAGCGCAAGTGTTCAAGCTCCCACCGCAGGTCTCGATTCATATCATCTGCGCTAAAGCTCGGAACCTGGGGGAACAGATGAGGCTCGCTCTCCTGGCACAGGGCGTCGAGCAGCGCGTCGACAATATCGGCATTCGTCGGCTCCTCATATTCGACCGGTAGCAGATCGTCGCGAATGCCGGTGATATACGTAAGGCGGGTCTGCGCCGCCTCGCTCAGCGCCCGGGCCAGCGCGACGACCCGATCGGGATGGCAGCCGGCGCCATGGAAATGCCGGAGCCGGCGCGGCTCGTCGGCGGACGGATCGCGGATGTCGCAAAGAAAGGCGGCAATGCCGACATCCGTCGTGACGTGCCATAACCGCACGTCGATGCCCGCCCTGTCGTATTTGGCCAACAGTGCGCGGCAATCCGGGTCGTCGTCGGAAGCGATGTCGAGCGCCCGCCGGGCGCGCGCGCGAATGCCCGATGCACTCCACAACGCGACGGCATCGCGCTCGGTCAACTCGCAGACCGCCGAGCTAATCGCCTCGACCAGGTGGTTGCCCGATGCCAGCCCGTTGGAGCCGGCGAGAAAATAGCCGTCCAAGGGACGCGTGTAGTCGGTGTGGACGATCTCGGCCGGGAGCCAGCAGGACTCGTGGCGCAGCAGGTCGAACCCCTCGAGCCAAGGGATCGGGACATCGAGTTCGAAGGGCCGGCCGGTCATGCACAATATCAGCGGGTCGACGACGTCGCGGTCGCGGGCAATCTCGCGATAGGTAGCGCGCCGGCCTTCGCCGACTTCCTCGGCGTGGAAGCCCTCGATGGCTTCCATCAGCGCCGTGGCCTGGGACAGATCCAGTCCCTTTCCTTGCGAGACCGATACCGAGCGAGAGTTGGGGCGTATGGCGGCAACGACCGGGATGCCAATGCGGTCGAGACCCGTGATGTTGCCCAACCGTGTGATCCCCATCGACGATGCGAGCGGACGGTAGCGGGCGAGCGTCTCCGACGGTTCGACGATACGGTGAGTGCCTCGCTGAAATGCCTTCGGGCAAGCCGTCTCGGCAATCGCGGCGGCGATGCGCGAGCCGGCGGGCGTCACCATCGGTGCACGGCGCGTTGTGTGGCCATCGGCCCCTCCTCGGCGCGGAGCAACTTAATTTGGCGGTTGCGGCTCTCGCAAATCGAAAACTCCCCGGGTTCGCTCGCATTTGCTTTCGCTCCGGGCCATCGACCGCAAGCTCCCGCAGGGTTAAGCTTTGGGTATCACCAGGGAGGTGCCGATGAAGCACAGCACACATCGCATATTGACCACCCATGTGGGGAGCCTGCCGCGGCCGCCCGATCTGCTGGCAATGACCGTGGCTAAGGAGAAAGGCGCCCCGTTTGATGCCGAGCGTTATGTGAGCCGGGTCAAGAGCGCGGTTGCCGAAGTCGTCAAGAAGCAAGCCGAAGCCGGCATCGATGTCGTCGCCGATGGAGAGATGGGCCGGTTCGGGTTTATCCCCTATGTCAACGACCGCCTCGCCGGCATCGAGCCGCGTCCGAACCCAGGCGGCGAAGGAACCTGGTCGCGGTCGCGCGAGCATCTCGCCTTCCCCGAATACTATGCCTGGGCCGCGCAGATGCCGGGTGCGGCCGGTGGGGCGCAGGCGACCCGCTGGGTGTGCACCGGCCCGATCGCCTATAAGGGACACAAAGCGTTGGCGCGCGACATCGCCAACCTAAAAGCGGCGCTCGCTGCGGTCAATTGCGAGGAAGCCTTCATGCCGGCCGTATCGCCGGCCCAGCTCGCCGGCTGGAACAAGAACGAATTCTACCGCACCGACGAGGAATTTCGCATCGCCGTTGCCGACGCGCTCCACGACGAGTATCAAGCGATCGTCGATGCCGGCCTGGTGCTGCAGATCGACGACCCGCAGCTGGCGAGCCATTACACGACGCACCCCGAACTCGACATTACGCAATGCCGCTACGTGGCGAATGCCACCGTCGAGGTGCTGAACCACGCGCTTGCGGGCATCCCTCCTGAGCGGGTGCGCTACCACACCTGCTACGGCATCAACATGGGTCCCCGGGTGCACGAGCTCGAAATGAAGCACATCGTCGACATCATGCTTCGGATCAACACCGGCGCCTACTCCTTCGAGGCCGGCAATCCACGTCACGAGCACGAATGGCGGGTTTGGGAGGAGGTCAAACTGCCGGCGGGCAAGGCGCTGATCCCCGGCGTCATCACGCATGGCTCAAACTTCGTCGAGCACCCCGAGGCGATCGCCCAGCGCATCGGCCGCTTCGCCAAAGTCGTCGGGCGAGAGAATGTGATCGCCGGCGCCGATTGCGGCTTTGCCAGCTTTTCGACCACCTGCGAGGTGCATCCGACCGTCGTGTGGGTCAAATTGGCGGCATTGGCCGAAGGCGCGAGGCTTGCGACCAAAGAATTGTGGGGCCGGGCGTAAAGCGCATCGGGGATAATGCAAGCATTCACCGGGCGTCCAATAGGCCCCGTATGAGATGCCCTCGATGCGGTGCCAATAACACCGCAGGCATGAAGTTCTGCGGCCAGTGCGGCGCGCCGCTAGGTTCCGCCTGTCCGTCCTGCGGCGCAAGCAACCCTTCCGAGCACAAATTCTGCGGCCAATGCGGCACGCCGCTTGCCGCGGCCGGTCTTCGAGAGACGGGTACCCCGGAATTCGATGTCGCCAGGACCGAAGCCGTCAGGACGGTCAACACCCTGCCCGGCGAAATGAAGCAAGTCACGGTGCTGTTTTGCGACATCGTCAACTCGACTCCGCTCACCGAACGTCTCGGACCCGAGGCAATGCGAGATCTCGTCAGCGTATTTCTCGAATCGAGCCTCGCCGAGGTGCGTCGATACGGTGGAACCGCACCGCAATTCAGCGGTGACGGCTTCATGGCCCTATTCGGGGCGCCGATCACACACGAAGACCACGTCCGCCGCGCCCTTTTGGCCGCGCTCGGCATCCAACGGGCGCTCCTGAAGGCGGGCAAGGCCCCAGTTCGCGAGCGCGCGGAGCTGGCGGTGAGGATCGGGCTTCATACTGGGCCCGTGGTATTCGGTCCGATCTCCGAGAAATTGCCGATGGATTACACAGTGATCGGCGATACGGCCAATGTCGCCGCGCGGCTGGAGCAGGCGGCAACGCCGGGAACGATCCTCGTCAGCGAGGAGATCCACCTCCTGGCCGAGGGCTATGCTCGTGTCGAACCCGTCGGACCGCTCATACTCAAGGGCAAGGTTGATCCGATCCCGGCCTACCGTTTGCTTGGCGTCTCCCACCACCGCTCGATCCAGGGAGAGGGGGCGGCGTCGCGAACGTCAGTGTTCGTCAATCGCGAGAGCGAGCTTGCAGCTCTGGTCAATGTCTTACGGGAAGTCGAAAACGGACACGGCCAGGCCGTGGGCCTCGTCGGCGAGCCCGGCATCGGCAAGTCGCGGCTGCTGGCCGAGTTCCACCGCGAGGTCGCCGACGACCGGGCGACCTGGGTCGACGGACGATGCCTCTCCTACGGCACGGCGATCCCCTATCTGCTGATTCTCGATTTGTTGCGCAACAATTGTGGAATTCTCGAGAGCGATAATCCCGAAGCAGTCGGCGAGAAGGTCCGTTCGGGCTTGCTCCTGGTCGGGATGGACGCCGATGAGGGCGGGGCGGTCCTGCTTGATCTACTCGAAACCGAGCGGGTCTCCGCCTCGCCGGCACTGTCAAATCCCGAATCGTTCAAGCGCAAGGTCTTCGAAACTTTGCGGCTCTTTGCAATAAAGGGCAGTCAGCGGCGTCCTTTGATCCTTGTGTTGGAGGACCTCCATTGGGTTGACAGGTTGTCGGAGGAGTTTGTTGGGTTTCTCGCGGAAAACATTCAAGACGCCCGGGTGCTTTTGTTGGCTACGTACAGGCCGGGCTACCGGCCGCCTTGGATCGACCTGTCTTGTGCAGGGCAGACACAGCTGGAGCCATTATCTCGTGACCACAGCATCGCGATGGTTCGATCGGTACTCCGCGCCGGGCGTCTGATCGATCTCGTTTCCCAGGAGATCGTCGCCAAGGCTGACGGCAATCCATTCTTTCTGGAACAATTGGCGCTGCATGCCGGGGAGGCGAGGGACCTTCGCTCGGACCTGATGGTGCCGAACACGATCCATGACGTCGTGATGGCGCGCATCGACCGCTTGCCCGAAGAGACCAAGCGGTTCCTGCAAACCGCCGCCGTGATCGGCCGCGAGTTCCCGCTACGTCTGTTGAACGCCGTGTGGCGAGGCACCGGATCGGTCGAAACGCAGCTGCGCGAGCTGTGCCGCCTCGAATTCATCGATGAGCGCGCCGAGACCGAAGATGCAGTCTACGTGTTTCGCCATGCACTGACGCAGGAAACCGCCTATGGCAGCTTGCTCGAACGGCATCGCCGCACTTATCACGGTGCTGTCGGCCGCGCGCTCGAGGAATTGTATGACGGCCGCGCGAACGAGGTCGCGGAACTATTGGCATTGCATTTCGGGCGCAGCGATGCAGCGGAAGAGTCAATCGATTACGCAATCCTCGCGGCGGAAAAATCGCAGCGTCGGTGGGCAAACACCGAGGCGCTGACCTATTTCAACGGCGCCCTGCAGCGCCTCGAGCGGATGCCGGATACGGGGGCGAACCGGCTGCGCCGCATCGATGCCGTGGTCAAGCAAGCCGAGGTCAAGTTTGCGCTCGGTCAGCATGCCGAGCACATCGCAGCGCTCGAAGGAATCCGCGATATTGTCGAGGCAAGCGACGATCCTCGGCGGCGGGCGACCTGGCACTACTGGACCGGGTTTTTGCATAGCTTAACAGGAAGCCCGCCGGCGCTGGCAATCGAGCATTGCCGCCAAGCCTCAACAATCGCGTCGGCCGCCGGCTCGGACGAGCTCGAGGGCTTCATCGCGTCCTGCGCGGCCCAGGCTTATGTCGTGGCCGGTGAGCTGCACGCCGCCGTCGAAGCAGGCGAGCGCGCCCTCGCCATCTTCGAGGCGCGTGATAATCTGTGGTGGGCCAGCCGTACATTGTGGCACTTGGCCCAGGCCACGGTTTACCTGGGCGAGTGGGACGCGAGCCACTCCTATTGTCGCCACGCCCTGGCTCTGAGCACCACCTTGAACGATCTGCGCCTCAAGGTGGTCGGTTTGTACCGCACCGGTGCAGCCTGTATTCAACAGGGCGATATCGAACGCGGACTGCGCTGTTGCGATGAAGCTCTCGCGCTTGAGCCAATTCCCTACGATGTCGCGATGGCGAAGCTGTTTCGAGGATACGGAAAAATCAAGGCTGGCTGCCATGACGCAGGTATTGCCGAGCTATGGGAGGCTATCGCTTGGTTCGATAAGTCGCACCTGGGTCATGTTAGATTGATGGCCACATTGCGTCTTGCGGAGGGCTTGATTCTCCAAGCCAAACTCGAGAGTGCCCGGAAGTTCCTCAATGAAGTGCTGTCGGAGAGCCGGGTGATCGGCTACCGCTATCTCGAGGGCCTGGCGCACCGGCTGATCGCCGAGAGCCTCGTCACGGAATCATCTGCGATCGGCATGCAACACGTCACTTACGCGCAGCAGATCTTCGAGACGATCGACGCGCGAAATGATCTCGCAAAGAGCCTAATGACGCGCGCGAAATTGAGTCAGGGTAGCAGTGACACTGCCGAGGCACGCGGGCTGCTGGAAAAGGCCGTGGCGATTTTCGAGGCACTGGGAACCCTAGACGAGCCTCCCCGCGTAAGGTCCGCCTTGGCTGCGCTAGAAGAACGATCACCTAGCCCACCGGAGCTGGACCATTCGTGACGCCAGCTGGACCGATAGGTTGCCGCCTAAAATTATTGCAAGTGTGAAATGCTTCACACACGTGGCAAGGACACGGTCCTAGGTTAAGTATCAAAGGCGCCTATGGAATCCACCATCAAGTTCCATCCAGCCAAGGGAGGCAACCAGTGCCGCTGAACACCGATCTCGGCCAACTGATCCTCAACCTGAATCCGTACACGAACCGCGATGTACCCTATAGCGACCCGCTCCGCAAAGTGGGGGAAGTGGATATCTACTGCGATGATCCTGTATCGGGAAAATCAACCCCCGACGTCAGCCAGATTGCGGTGGAAGCGGACGGTCCTTACCGCCAGGAATGGACTTTCAAGGGGGAACCGCGGAGGGTTGGTATGGCCTATCGCATCAAGTATCGGTTTCCAATCAATGACAAGGATGGGAACGCGTTATACTGGCTCGAAGACTATTTACTGATCGGCTTCGAAGGCAGTATGGGCGGCTGACCAGCCGTCGGGCCCGGCCGCGGCCCCGCCGCTGATATGTGGTGCCGGGGCGGGTAAATTAGCAGTGGCGGCGGTTCGAAGCAGAGGGGGGCGGCGTGATGCAGCAGACTACGCCCCGGTTGGACCTGAGCGACATCCAGGGCGATATGCTGGTCGGCATGCAAAAGAATGCCGAACTCTTTACCTTCTTTAAGATCACCGATGCGTTGCAGCTTAAGGCGCAGTTGAAGGAACACGTAATCGCTCGGATGACCAACGCGCGAACCCTGCAGGAGCGCGAGGGACGCGTCGACGAGCGCAGACGCCGCCAGCGGGCAAAGACCGAAGCGTGGATGGGCTCAAACCTCGGCTTTACCAAGGACGGCCTAACCCAGTTGCTCGGTCCCGACCGTCCCCACCTTGACCCCGCTTTCGAGCGCGGCGCCGATCATCCGGAAACAATCGCGGCGCTCAATGACCCGCCCGTTTCTAGGTGGTTGCGAAACTTCCAATCGGATCGGATCGACGGGGTGCTGCTGATCGCCGGCCCCGATCCGTCTTTTGTGACATATCACGGCAATGCGATGCGTGAATATTTTGGGGCGACCGTCAAGGTGGTGCACTCGGAAATGGGCACGGTGCGGCCGGGAGCGCAACGCGGCCATGAGCATTTCGGCTTTCTCGACGGGATTTCACAGCCTGGTATTCGTGGCGTAACGCGACCCTCGAAGCCGATTTACCGGCCGAACCAAGGGCTGCCGGGCCAGGATCTAGTGTGGCCGGGTGAGTTCGTGTTCGGTTATCCGGGTCAGGATCCGCACGATCCAGTCAAACCTGGGCCGGCGCCGCCCATGGCGGCGCCCGGGATGCGCAACGGCTCTTTCATGGTGTTTCGGCGGCTTGAGCAGAAGGTGCCGGAGTTCCGCCGGTTCGTCGCTGGGCGCGCGGCACGGCTCGGCATGGATCGGGAATTGCTCGGGGCGCGGATGGTCGGCCGCTGGAAGAGCGGCGCGCCGCTGGAGCTGGCACCGCTACGCGACAACGCGGCGCTCGGACCCGATGAAAACCGCAATAATGATTTCGAATTCGGCGACGATCCCTTTCAGCGCAAATGTCCATACGCGGCGCATATTCGAAAGGCATACCCGCGCGACGACACCGGCAATGAGGCGGAGGTGCAGCGCCACCGGATCATTCGCGCCGGCATCACGTTCGGGCCGGAGGTCGAGCCGGGGGAGACGACAACCCGGCATAGCCGCGGGCTGATGTTCGTGAGCTATCAGACCTCGATCGAGCGTCAGTTCGAGTTCATCCAACGCAAATATTCGAACAACCTCGATTTTGTCGGCGGCAAGACGCGTCCGGGTGGCGGTGCGGTTACCCCTGGGTTCGACCCGATCATCGGGCAGGCGCCCGGCGGCGGCGCCCGCGAGATGGACGAGCCTTATCCGAACTACCCCGCCGGCAACCGGCGCACGACGCTGGACATGCCCAACCAATTCGTGGTGCTGACGGCTGCCGGTTACTTCTTCGTCCCATCGATTACCGCCCTTCGCACGGTGCTGACTTGAAGCCCGGGGGCACCTCACAAGGAGACAGTTAATGAAATTCGGCTATTTCACGTTGAGCGACAACCACTACGACAACAACATCAGGACACCGAACGACTTTGTCGCCAACATAATCGACGAGGCGGCTTACGCCGAGGAAGCGGGTCTGCATTCGGCCTGGATCGGCGGGCATCACTTCAGCACCTTGGTTTGCTTTCCTGCCCGGATCTGGTACTCGCCAATGTCGCGGCGCGGACGCGCCAGATCCGGTTGGCTCCCGCCGTCACCGTGCTACCGTTGCATCACCCGATCCGCGTCGCCGAGCAATGGGCGACACTCGATCTGCTGAGCGCCGGCCGCGTCGATTTCGCCGCCGGCCGCGGCTATGACCGGCGCGAATATTTGCCGCTCAATGTCTCTTTCGAGGACAACCAGAAATCTTCGAGGAGGGGATGGAGGTCGTTCGGCGCCGGTGGTCGAGCGACGCACCGATCTCCCACCACGGCAAGCACTACCGGTTCGAAAATATCGCGATCACGCCCCAGCCGCTGGAGTGTCCGATCCCCGCCTATGTCGCCTCGTTCTCGCAGCCTTCGATCGAGCTCGCCGGTCGGCTCGGCTGCGGCGTGATTGTGGCGCCTTTTGCCGCCGCAATGACCTATGGCGGGCTACAGCAGGTGAGGGAGCTTTATCACAAAACCTGCGCTGGCTATGGCCGCGCCCCCGGACGGCTGATGTGCAGCTATTTCACCCATTTCGCCGACACAAAAGCCGAGGAGCAGGCGGCGCGGGCGCGACAGATCCGCTACTACAAGGAATGCGTGATCGCCGCATTCCCCGGTGACCCCAGCACAGCGCCGCCGAGCTACCGCTACTTCATCAGGATGGTTGAACGGCTGCGCTATGTCCGCCCCGAGGACCTGACCGAGAACTCGGTATTGCTCGGCTCGCCGGCGCGGATCACCGCCACCTTGAACGAAGGTCGAGGCCGCCCGGTTCGATGGGGTCATTCTCTGCTTCAATGTCGGTCTGAAGCTGCACCCTCAGGTCGAGGATAAGATGGCGCGCTTCATGGCCGAAGTCGCGCCCGTCTTCGTCTAGTCGCCAAGGGCGGAGAGCGGGCGGGCGACGCTTTCCAGGGGCTGCCGCTCAGCCTTGACGCCGATCGCGAGTTCGGTCAGCGCTGCTCCGATCATCAGTGCCGCGCCGAAGAGATAGCCGTTGAAGACGGCGCCGCGATCCCCCGAACCAATCAGGGCGCCAAAGAGCCACGGGGCGACGGCGCCGCCGAGCGCCGTGCCGACGGCGTAAAAAAACGCGATCGCCAGAGCTCGGGCTTCGAGCGGGAAGCTCTCGCTGACCGTCAGATAAGCCGCGCTCGCCGCCGCTGAGGCGAAAAAGAAGATCCCGCTCCAACACAGGGTCAGCTGTCGAGCATCGACCACGCCTTCGCGGAAGAGATACCCGACGATAGCGAGCAGCACCCCCGAGATCGCGTACGTCGAGGCAATCATCGGCTTGCGGCCGATCAAATCGAAGAGCGGTCCGAGCAGCAAAGGGCCGAGGAAATTCCCGAGCGCGAAAGGCAGGATGTACCAGCCGATCGAAGCCGAGGGCACGCCAAAAAATTGGGTCAGAACGAGTGCGTAGGTGAAGAAGATGGCATTGTAAAAAAATGCCTGCGAGCCCATCAGTACGAGGCCGAGCACGGCGCGCTGCGGATAATCGCGCACGATTGCCAACACCATTCGCACCATCGGCGTTCGCGAGGTCGCGGCGAGCCGGATTCGTCCGCCCGCCGGCGCCGGCAATGGCGCAGCGGTGGCGTGCGCAACGCGGCGCTCTATCTGTTCCATGACCGCCTCCGCCTCACCGGGGCGGGCGTGCAGGATCAGCCAGCGCGGGCTCTCCGGGAGGAAGCGGCGCAGCATCAGGATGCCCAGGCCGAGCACGGCTCCGATCCCGAAGGCCGCGCGCCAGCCCCAATCCGGCGGCAAGGTGCCCTGCTGCAGGAACAGAACTGCGCCCGCCGCGCCTAGCGCGGCACCGATCCAGAAGCTGCCATTGATCGCGAGGTCAGTGCGACCCCGAAAGCGCGCCGGTATAAACTCTTGGATCGCCGAGTTGATCGCCGTGTACTCGCCGCCGATGCCGGCGCCGGTCAGCGCACGGAACAGCGCGAAACTCCAGAAACCCCATGAAAAGGCAGTCGCCGCGGTCGCGGTCAAATAGAGGCCCAAGGTCACAAAGAAGAGCTTCCGGCGGCCGAAACGATCGGTCAGATACCCGAACAGCACCGCCCCGGTGACCGCCCCGATGAGGTAGGCCGTGCCGACGAGGCCGACCTCCGCGGCGTCGAAGCGCAGCACCGGGCTTTCCTGCAGCGCCCCCGCGATCGAGCCCGCCAACGTCACCTCGAGCCCGTCGAGGATCCAGGTGATGCCGAGTGCGACGACAACGAGGGTGTGAAATCGGGTCCACGGCAGGCGATCGAGCCGTGCCGGGATATCGGTCTCGATGACGGCGGCGGTGTCAGGCATGTTGAGTCACCCTCGCCACGGCACAAAGGTTTCGCGAAGATGATAAAGCAACTCCCGCTGATCCTGCTCTTCTGTGTGGCGGCCGCGGTATCGCGGGCCGACGACGTCGGCCGGTTCAGTAATGACTGGACCGGCAACGGCATGGTCATCGAGGCCGTTCCCGACCCGAAGGTCGACGGCGTCACTTGTCACCTCGTGCGCTTCGACCGCAGCGTGATCGACCGGCTGACCAAGGGGAATTGGTTCGAGAACCCCTCGAACAGCAGCATCTCATGCCAGCAGACCGGGCCGATCGTGATCGGCAAGATCGCCACCGATGCCAAGGGCGAGGAGGTGTTCTCCGAGCGAGTGAGCCTGTTCTTTAAGTCGATCGCGGTGCGCCGGATCTACGACAAGACCACCGACACGCTGGTCTATGTCGCTTACAGCCGGCAGGTCAAAGACGCGAGCGCCAAGATGGGCCTGTCGACCGTTGCATTGTTCAACGCAAACGTCACCTGGAGCGTCGGCAAGCCCTAGCCCCACGAAAACCATGGCCGCCAGTCGTGGCAAAACCTATCCTCGCCACCGATATGCGGGTCGGAGGTGAGGACTCATGAAACAGTTCGGCATCGGTCAGCCGGTCCGCCGCGTCGAGGATCGGCGCTTCGTTACCGGTCGCGGCATCTACCTCGACGACATCAACCGCCCGCGCCAAGCCTGGGCTTTTATGCTCCGCTCACCGCATGCGCATGCGCGGGTCCGCGGGGTCGATACCACCGCCGCCGCGTCAGCGGCGGGTGTCCTGGCTGTCTATAGCGGGGAGGACCTTGCCCGCGACCAGCTCGGCACGATCCCGTGCCTGAGTGCCGTCACCAACCGCGACCAATCGCCCTCGGTGATCCCGCCGCACCCAGCGATGGCGCGCGACCGCGTGCGGCATGTCGGTGACACGGTGGCGATGGTCGTAGCGGAGAGCCTCGCCGCCGCGCGCGACGCAGCGGAGCTGATCGCGGTCGACTACGCGCCGCTCCCCGCCGCGGTCGACATTGTCCGGGCGCTGGAGCCCCGGCAGCCGCTGGTTTGGGATGAGGCGCCGGGCAATCTCTGCTTTGACTGGGAGGTCGGCGACAGCGCCGCCGTCGCGCGGACGATGACCGAGGCGCGCCATCGCATCGTGTTGGAGCTGGTCAACAACCGCGTTGTCGTCAATTCGATGGAGCCGCGCGGCGCCGTCGGCAAATACGATCCGGGAGAGGATTCCTATACCTTGTGGAGCTCGACCCAAGGCTCGCATTTCGTCCGCAACCTCTTGGCCGAAAGCATCTTCAAGATCCCGGAGAACCGCATCCGCGTCGTAACGCAAGATGTCGGCGGTGGCTTTGGCATGAAGCTCTTTCTCTATCCCGAGCACGCGCTGGTGCTGTGGGCCGCCAAAAAAGTCGGTCGTCCGGTCAAATGGACGCCCGAGCGGTCGGACGCCTTCATGACCGACACCCAAGGCCGCGACAACGTCACT
>Ga0310910_10001327_pt1 | contig 13434 bp, 8 predicted proteins | sample GREbulkMGHF172_FD_203448 | JGI IMG/M metagenome (GOLD analysis project Ga0310910, IMG submission 203448) | Lab enrichment of tropical soil microbial communities from Luquillo Experimental Forest, Puerto Rico - GRE.bulkMG.HF172 | ecosystem: Environmental > Terrestrial > Soil > Tropical forest >... | reverse complement strand
ACGGCCTCACGCGGGAGTACCCGGTGGAGAAGCTGTTCCGCGATGCGCGTGCGGCACGGATCGAGGACGGCGAGAACCACCTGCTTGCAATGAAATTCGGGTATCTGACGTCGCTACTCGGCCGCGGCAAGAAGTGACGGCGGTCCCAAAGAAGCCATGCTGAGAACGATTTACGACGAGGATCACGAAACATTCCGAAGTTCGGTGCGTGGATTCGTCGAAAAAGTGCTGCGCCCTCGTCATGACGAGATGCTGCAGTCCCGCACCGTTCCACGGGACCTTTGGAAACAGGCGGGCGCTCAGGGCCTGCTGGGGCTGAGTATCCCCGAAGAGTTCGGTGGCGCAGGCACTGGCGACTTCCGATTCAACGCCATCGTGGCCGAAGAAGTCGCGGCGTTCAGTCTCGGTGTTGCGGCATGTTTCGGAGTTCACTCCGACACCTGCACTCCTTACATCGTCGAGCTCGGATCGGCCACGCAGAAACAGCGGTGGCTGCCAGGAATCGCCGACGGCGAGCTGATCTGCAGCATCGCGATGACCGAACCATCGGGCGGGTCGGACCTGGCAGCGTTGAAAACGACCGCACACCGCGACGAGGACGGCTGGGTGATCAACGGCGCAAAGACGTTCATCACCAATGGCTTCGGCTGCGACCTGGCGATCGTGGCCGCACGCACCACGCCTGGCGCCGGCGCGAGGGGCATCACCTTGTTCGTGGTCGAGGACGGCACCGCCGGGTTCGCTCGCGGACGAAAGCTGGACAAGGTGGGCCAGGAAGAGGCTGACACCGCCGAGCTCTTCTTCGAAGATGTGCGGGTACCCGACGCTAACCGCATCGGCGAAGTCGATCGCGGGTTCGCGGCGATGATGCGGCTGCTGCCCCAGGAGCGGTTGGCCTCGGCAATCACCAACGTGGGCAACACTGCTCAGATTCTCGCCGAGACCATCGAGTATGCGAAAGAACGCAGTGCGTTCGGCCAACCCATCGGGTCATTCCAGTACAACAAGTTCACCATTGCCGAGTTGGTCACCAAGGTCGAAGTGACTCGAGCGTTCCTCGATCAGTGCGTCATGGCCCAGGTTCGAGGGGACTTGTCGCCCATCGATGCGGCCATGTTGAAGTGGTGGTCGGCCGAAATCCAGAACGACGTGTTGGATCACTGTGTTCAGTTGCACGGCGGCTACGGGTTCATGAATGAGTACCGCGTCGCACGAGCCTGGCGAGACGCTCGCATTAGCAAGATTTGGGGCGGTTCCAACGAAATCATGAAAGAGCTCATCGGCAGGGATCTGGGTCTGTAGCCCGGGAACCGTTGCACCACAGGAAAGGACACGTCATGTCACTGCCCGTCGCCGCGATCACAGGCGGCGCCAGCGGTATCGGGCTGGAGTTGGCTCGGCGGCTGGCGCCGACGCACCGCGTTGCGCTGCTCGACATCAGCCTTGAGCGGGCCGAGGATGCCGCGGCCGAACTCGGGCCCAATGCCGTCGCCGTCTCTTGCGACATCACCACGCAGGCCTCGGTGTCGGCCGCGGTGGCAACGGTCGTCGAGCGATTCGGCGGCATCGACGTGGCCGTGTCCAACGCCGGAATCGGCACCGTCGGCGCAGCCCGCCATCTCGATCCCGACGTGCTCGCCGCCCAGCTCGACGTCAACGTGACCGGCAACTGGCGGTTCATGCACGCTTGCCTGCCGCATTTGGTGCACAGCCGCGGCTACCTCCTGGGAATTGCGTCAGCCGCGGCGATAACCAGCCCACCGGCGGAGGCCTTCTACAGCGCCAGCAAGGCCGGATTGGAGGCACTGCTCAACGTGGTGCGCGTCGAAGTCGCCCACCTCGGCGTCGCTGTCGGCATCGGCTACCTGATGTTCATCGATACGCCGATGGTCCGCGAAGGTGACCGCCAGCACAGCGACCTCGCGACGATGCGTGCGATGCTGCCCGGCCCGGCAGGAAAGACGTATCCGGTCTCGCTGGCAGCCGATCGGCTGTCGAAGGGCATACGGCGTCGAGCTAACCGCATTTTCGTGCCGTCCTCGCTGCGCTGGCAGTACTACTTGAGGGGCCTGCTCGGCCCAGTGACCGACCGCGGTTTTGCGCAGGCCGCCCGTCACGTGGACCGGTTGACGCAGGCCAAGGTCGCCGAGAAGGGCTCTGTGGCGGCGGCGTTCAACAGCGACCGGATACCCGAGGCGTAAGTGCGCACGCCGGTTACCCAAATAGGCAAGCACGGTTGCGTTCGCAGACAAGCGTTCCAAACGCCTCGCGAGCAAACTGATCACACACTATGAACTCCATTGCCCACCAACGACCGCTGGGAACGACAGGAGATGAGACCGATGCTCAACGCACTAGGGGGCGCGCTGACAATAGCGCCGGTGACTTGGCCTCTCGCCGGCTTTGTGCGGTTGTCGAAGTGAAGCCGCACTCCGGCCCGTCGGGTTCGCGGCCCACCGAACCCGCCTGGGTGGTGGGTGTCGGCATGACACCGTTCGGCGTGCGCCCCGAAGCGTCGGTCAAAGATCTCACCCGGGAGGCCGTAACGGGCGCCCTGCGGGATGCCGGCGCACAGCTCGCTGACATCGACGCCGCCTATTTCGGCAACACGGTGCAAGCCGTGCTCGAAGGGCAGGTGGTCGTGGCCGGGCAGATGGCGTTGCGCAGCATGGGATTTGAACGGATTCCAATGGTCAACGTCGAGAACGCTTGCGCCACTGCGGCAACCGCCCTCCACCAAGCCGTCCTGCATGTCCGCTCTGGCGCGGGCGACATTGTGCTGGCCGTCGGTGTTGACAAGACAAACATTGACGACAAGGACAAGATGCTGGCGGTCTTTGACGGCGGCGTCGACGTCCATGATGGCGATGGCGTGCGTGCGATACTGCATGAGCTGGGTGGCGATGTCACAGCGGGCGGCGCCGAGCGCCGCAGCCTCTTCATGAACATTTACGCTGCTCTGGCCCGCTCCCACATGGAGACCTTCGGGACAACAAAGCACCAGTTGGCCATCGTCTCGGAAAAGAATCACCTGCACGCGGTGCACAACCCGTTGGCACATTTCCGCAAGGCAATGTCGGTCGATGAGATCCTGACTGCGCGAACCATTGTCGAGCCACTTACGTTGCCGATGTGTGCGCCCTTGACGGACGGGGCGGCCGCGGCGATTGTTTGCAACTCCGAGGGCCTTCGTCGGCTCGCCGCCACCCGACCGATACGGGTGCTCTCTACGGTCATTCAGACGGGATCGCGGCGCACCCTGTCGGACTGGGCCGCCTCGGTCAGCAGGCGCACCGCTCAGGCGGCCTACGAGCAAGCCGGTGTTGGACCGCATGACGTATCGGTCGCCGAGGTACACGACGCGTCGGCGTTCGGCGAAGTCCTGCAGACCGAAATGATGGGGTTCTGCGAGATTGGGGCAGGCGGGAAGCTTGGCGAGTCGGGCGCGACCACGCTCGGCGGCAGCATACCTGTCAACACGTCGGGCGGCCTGGAATCCAAGGGCCACCCGATGGGAGCCACCGGGCTTGCACAGATCTATGAACTCGTTGGACAGCTTCGCGGCGAGAACGGAGCGCGCCAGGTACCCGGCGCACGCATTGCTCTCGCCGAGAACGGCGGCGGTATGTATGCCGGCGAAGAGGCAGTCGCAGCGGTGACCATCCTGGGAGCATGACCGTGTTCGCTCGAACGCCGATCACGTTCCGGAGAGATCCGCACATTTTCCAAAATCCCTGCATCACTGGACCTTTAAATGCGCTGTCGCCGCTACTACCGGCTGATCGGCAAATCTTCCCCGATCCACGTTATCCCGCAGCCGTTTTCCTCTCGATCTCTGGAAGGAGCTTGTGATGCAGCAGCTATCCATGACTGACGCGTTCATGCTGGCGGCGGAAACCGATAGGCAAAAGCTGCAGATGGCGTCCGTGTCCATCCTCGCGCCGCCGGCGAACAATCGTCAGCGACTCACCCGCAAGCGGTTGCACGAGCACATCGCGAAGCGCATCGATCTCGCCCCGATGCTGCGACGCAAACTCATGCACGTGCCGCTCGGCCTTGACTTCCCGTACTGGGTCGACGCCCACGACCTCGATTTGGACTATCACATCCGTGCAACGAAGTTGAGCAGCCCTGCCGGCGACGAAGAGCTTGCTGCGGCGGTCAGTCAAATCGTCTCAGAGCCCTTTGACCATTCGCATCCGCTGTGGCAGTTGCATCTCATTGAAGGATTGACAGGGGATCGCTCGGCATTGGTGTTCAAATTGCATCACGCGTCCGTGGACGGGATCTCGGGTATAGAGCTGCACTGGGTTGTGTTCGATCCCTCACCCGAGACCCGCAGAATGCCGCCTGCGGCCGCGCGCACGGCGCCACCGATCGCTCCATCCACTGCAACGATGCTAACGAACGCGATTACCGCCCTGCCGGGGCAGGCACTCCGCGCAATCGTCAGTACTGCGCGATCGCTGCCTTATCTGGATCATCTGATGCCGTATCGGGTGACCCCGGGCGTCCCCACCGTCGCGGCGGCCAGTCGGCGCATCCTGGGCTTACTGCCAGGGGACTACAAGCCCGTCGTCCTCGAGGGAACCGCGTTACGCGTCCCGGCGACCGTATTTGACCGCCCGGTGAGTGGCCAGCGGCGATGGGCTTTCGCCCGGCTGTCTCTTGAAAGTGCCCGAAAGTTGAAGCATCACTTCGGAATCACCCTCAACGATGTGATCGTGGCAACGATGGCAGGTGCGGTACGCAGCTGGTTGCTGGAGTCGCAGGAGCTTCCCGACGAACCCCTTGTGGCGGTCGTGCCCATCTCCGTGCGCTGCGAGGACGCCGCGTTCGGCGGGAACGAGGTTCAGGTGATGCTCATCGAGCTGCCCACCGACGAGCCCGATGCGCAGCGGCGGCTGATCCGAGCTCACGAGGCACTGCGTTCGGCGAAGGAGCGGCACAACGCCGTACCGGTCGCCGCGATGCGGGCAGCGAACGACATGCTGATGCCAGCGCTGTTCATCCGGGCATCACGAGCTGCAATGCTGCTCACCGGGTTACGCGGTCCCAGCGCCAACCTGATCGTATCCAACGTTCCGGGCCCAACCAAGCCCGTGTACGTCGCGGGCACGCAAGTTGAAGCCCTCTACCCGGTCGGTGGCGTGGTCGGCGGATTCGGTTTGAGCACAATCGTTTTCAGCTACTGTGATGCACTCCAGTTCGGTTTCGTCGTCGACGCCAACTGCCCGGCCGACCCGTGGCGTCTGGCCGATGCTTGCGAGCGCGAACAAAAGGAGCTATTGAGCCTCTTGCCCAGCCTCGACTAAATATCCGGGCATTACCCTTCGCGGAGGGCATAGGACACCGCGTCGTCAAAGCGCAGCGTGCGGCCCTTCTCGCAGGCAGCGTCGTGGGCTCTCGCACCGATCGCATTACGCACGCGCTGGTCGCATTCCTTGTGGAAGACAGGCAGATCCGGAAAAAGGAAGGCGTAATTGCCGGCGGTGCCCCCCATTGCCTCTGCGACAGACAGCATGACCGCGGCGCGCTTCGGCTTGTCGTCCTCGGCAGCGAGCCAGGCCAGCACCTCCAGGTACGACGCGGCCGTTCGCGCATCTCGCAGCTGCTGGGCCACCTGGAGACCCTGTTTGAGCATCTCGGTGGCACGTTCGCGATCACCCTTGCGCCAGCGTTCGATGCCGATGCTCCATAATGCCCATGAGCGAAACACCGATTCACCATGCGCATTTGATAATTCGAGCACTCTTTGATTGCAGGCGAGTGCCGCGTCCGCATCGCCGCGCGATTCGTGTGCCCGTGCAAGTAGTGCCAAAGCCATGGCCTGCGTTGTCAGGTCAGCGCACTCATCCACGACGGGGTCGAGGCGTTTGTTTGCGTAATCAGGGTCGCCGCCCACCAGGGCGGCGAACCCGTCGGCAACGGCAATGAACTCGTGCGCCGCGGGGTCGCTTAGCCGCTGGGCCAACGCGTCGGCTTCTTGCACCCGAGCTACCGCAGCGCGCACATCACCCTGGGTGCTGGCCAGCATGCTCGCGTAGTAGAGCGTTTGAACCCGTTCAATCGTGGCCGTGGGCGCCGTTGCTGCCAAGGCCCGGTCGAGCCAGCGGCGTCCCTCACCAACCAGGCCGTGGGCAGCGCACAATAGGGCCAGCCCGCTGGCCATCCTGGACGCGGTCTCGGGAGAATCCGTCAGGCTGAACTCGATTGCCTCGCGCAGGTTTGGCAGTTCGCGGTCGAGGCGCTCGATCCAACCGATCTGGCGCGCGCTGAACCATTCGGCTTCGGCATCACCGGTCAACCTTCTGTACCAACCGAGGTGCCGTCGACGCAGTTCGAGAAACGCGCCCGTTTCCTGAATCTTCTGCCGGCCGTAATCACGAAGGGTGTCTAGAAGCTGAAAGCGCACCACGCTGTTGGATTCGGCGCGGATCAGAACCGATTTGTCCACTAACGAAGTGAGTAGATCAATCAGATCATCCAAGTGTCCGCTACCGCAAATATCTTCTGCTGCTTGAAGTTCAAAGCCGCCGGCGAACACTGAGAGCTGCAACCACAGCTGTTGTTCGGCCGGTGTACACAAGTCATAACTCCAGCCGACGCTCCATGCGAGGGTCTGTTGACGTTGCGGCGCGCCCCGATGGCCCCGGGTCAGCAGCGCGTACCGGTTGTCCAGCCGCTCAAGAATCTGTTCGGGCGACATGGCGCGCAGCTTCGCGGCCGCCAGCTCGATCGCCAACGGCAGCCCGTCGAGTCGCGAGCAGATCTCTGCCAACGTGGCCTCGTTCCCAGCCAGTGCAAATCCTGGTACCGCGGCCGCCGCGCGCTCCGCAAAAAGCATCACTGCATCGTCCGTCAGCGGGGACAGCGGCAGCACCGCTTCCCCGCCGATACCCAGCGCCTCGCGGCTCGTGGCCAGTATCCTCAGGTCGGTACAGGCTCGCAGTAGCGTCTCGGCAAGCTTCGCCGCGGCGTCGACCACCTGCTCACAGTTGTCCAGGACCAGTAACAGCTTGCGCGCGCTCAACCGTTCGATCAGCATCTCCGTCAACGGAGTGGCGGCCTCATCGCGCACGCCCAAGCTCGCGGCGACGACATCGACCACCGCCGACCCGTCGCGTAGCTCACCCAATTCGACCAGCCGCACTCCATCATGGAAGGCTCCGACCGCGTCGGCCGCTGCCCGCAGCGCGAGCCGGGTCTTACCCACTCCGCCGGTCCCGGTCACCGTGACCAGCGGGTAGCTGGTCATGAGCTTGTTGAGTTCGGCCAGTTCGGAGCCACGACCAACGAAACTGGTCAACTCGAGTGGAATGTTGCTCAGCGTGCGGCGGTACCCGAGCGACGCGATCGGGTGCCGCGCCGGTTGGTCGAGCTCGTCCCTGCCCTCAAGTGCCAGCTCTTCGACGGGAAAGCCGTGCCGTTCCTGGAGCTCTCGGAGTTGCTCACCCAGCGCCAGTGCGGACAAACGGCCTTGTGGGTCGCGGGCCATGGCCTTTTCGATGACGGCGGCAACATCATCGGCGATGCCGCTGTCGCGCAGATCGGGGGCCGACTCGGTGGCAATCCGCAGAAACTGCGTCACGACCTGTTCGCCGCTGCGACGCTCGTAGGCCGCATGCCCGGTCAGTGCGCAGAACAGAGTTGAACCCAGTCCGTAGACGTCGGAGACCTTGCTCGGTGGATCACCACTGAGAATTTCCGGGGCGGTAAACGCAGGCGAACCGGTGAACGTGCCGGTGGCCGTCTTGAACGCGCCGGTGACATGGGCGATTCCGAAGTCGCTCAATGCCGGCTCACCGTAGTCGGTGTACAGGATGTTGCCCGGCTTTATGTCGCGGTGCAGGATCTCGGCGCGATGTGCGGTCTCCAGCGCGCCGACCATCTTCACCCCGAGTCGCAGAACATCGGCCAACGGCAGCGGGCCCTGCCCGCGAATCCGCGTCTCCAGCGAACCGCGCCGGTAATACGGCATCACAAGATACGGATAACCGCTCTCAGTTTGACCGACCTGCAGCACGTTAACGATGTTCGGATGGCCGGTCAGTCGACCCATCGCCCGCTGTTCGCGCACAAACCGCTCCCGGTTTTCGTCGAGATGGGCGGTGAGCACCTTCACCGCAACCGCGCGGTCCAGTCCAACCTGGACGCAGCGATAGACGATGCCGAATCCACCACGCCCGATCTCCTCGGCCTCGTCGAATCCGGCCGCATGCAACTCCGAGGCGACGGCGAGACCGACATCGCGTTGCGTCGTGAACGGATCGGCGTCCGGCATTGGTTACCTGCTATTCACCCCGGTTGCAGCATCAGCGTACCTCCGAGAGCAGGCCAAGTGACCTGGTCCGTCACACGACTGGAGTCCATCGAGGCGGCCGCGGAACCCATCGACAGCGCGGCTGCTCTGTGCAGCACAATGCTTTTTCGTCCCCGGCTCCGGCGGCCGGCCGACCATCGGTGCGATACGCCGGTCCGTTACCGAATCCCGTCACTCCTCCACATTGGAGTCGACGAAGCGCGCGGCGTGGCGCCTGTCGAACGCCGCGGCGAAGGGCCCGAGTTGCTCGACCTTCTCAGCGGTGAGCGCATCGACCTGAGGCACCATCGGAGCGAACAGGCGATCCATCACCGGGCCGAGTACCCCCTTGAGTGTGAACTGGATTCGCAAGGACGGCGGTACGAAGATGCGCGCAGAGCGGCGGCGGACGCCTCGCTCCAGTAGCGCAGCGGCGTACTCCACCGGATAGGTCTTACCTGCCGATCCGGGTAGCTGTTTACGCATCGTGGTGAAGTCGCCGTGTTCGTCTTCGCCATCGCGGAGCATCGGGGTGTCGACGAACATCGGATAGGCGATGCCCACCCCGACACCCAGGTGCTTGACCTCGACGCGCACCACATTCAGAAGCGCTTCCAGTGCGGATTTGCTTGCACTGTAAAGGCTTTCGGATGGAGGTCCGAAGACGGCGGCTCCCGAGGCAACGCCCAAGAGATACCCCTTGCTGGCGATCAGGTATGGAAGGCAGGCATGGATGAAGCGCCAGTTTCCGGTGACGTTGACATCGAGTTGAGTGGCGAGCACGTCGGGGTCGAGGTGACGTGCCGTGCCGATGCTCGCGATACCTGCATTGGACACCGCGATGTCGATTCCGCCGAATTTGTCGACCACTGTGCTGATAGCGGTAGTCACCGACGTCTGGTCGGTGATGTCGCAAAGAACGGGCAGCGCCGGTGCTCCGATTTCTTCCGCTGCCTGTTGGGCGCACCCGAAGTCGCGGTGGAGGACGCCGATCCGATGGGTGCCGGCGAGGCGCTTGGCAAGTTCGAGGCCGATCCCCGATGCTGCCCCGGTGATGACGACAACTTGTTTGGTCATGGCTGTCGGCTCTCGCGCGCGGTCGGGTTGGCGTACCGGCGACCATCGAAGAAGTCGAGTGCGGCCACTGTGTGTCCTTCCCTCGTTGTCCATTGCGCTGAGCAACACCTCACGGCGCCGCACAGGTGTGACGCGGCCACACTGACGGTAGTGCCGCATCCGGTCGTGTCGCATGTTCGGGCGTGCAAGCTCGCTTGCCCGTTCGCGCACCGCCCCCCAAAGCCGCTTTACGAAACCGTCACGGTTTGGGCCTCAGCCAAGCAGTCGATCCGCCGCCGCTCGTGGTGTCCGGTGCGCGCCCCGCTTGCACCGACTGGCGACTCGTGGCAGCCCACGATTGCGCAAACCGGCACCTGCCTTTGCGCGCTCAGGCAAGCGACGGCCGCGAATGGCACTCAGGCTGTGGGGAGGCCGCAACAGTGTGCCCAGCGTCCGCACACGGCGAGAACGTAACGACGAATGCTGAGCCGCGACCTTGCCCCAACACAGGAGACGGACCGATGAAAAACCGCCAGTGGCTGCTCGCACACCGCCCCAAAGGCGCAGTCAAGCCCGATGACTTCCAATACGCAGAAGGCGCGGTGCCCGTGCCGGGTGATGGTGACATCCTCGTGCGCACTCTGTATTTCGGCTACGACGCGAGCCAGCGCATCTGGCTCACCGACGATGGCGGTTACCTACCGCCAATCCAGGAGGGCGACCCGATGCGCACGATGGGTATCGGTCAGGTGGTCGAGTCACGCAACCCTGACTACGCCGCCGGTGATCTGGTCGAAGGATTTATGAGTTGGCAGGACTACGTGGTGGTCCGCGCTGACGGCTGGATGCCTTTACGCAAATTGCCGCCCGCGGAGTACCCACTGTCCTGGAACCTGGGTGTCTTCGGGGTCGGGGGCCTGACCGCTTACTTCGGAGTGACGGACGGGTTGCAAATCAAGCCCGGTGACACGGTGGTCGTTTCGGCCGCCACCGGTGCCACCGGATCGCTCGCCGGGGGCATCTGCAAGGCGCTCGGCGCCGAGACAGTGATCGGAACTGCCGGAGGTCCGCAGAAGAGTAAGTGGATTGTCGACAAGGCCGGATACGACGCTGCCATCGACTATAAGAGCGAAGACCTTTCTGAACGATTAGATGAGTTGTGTCCCAACGGCGTCGACGCATACTTCGATAATGTGGGCGGCGACATGCTCGACACGTTGCTGCTCCACATGGCGCCCTTCGGGCGGATCCTGATTTGTGGCGCGATGTCGTCGGGATACACCGATGTTCGCCTGCAAGGTCCGACCAATTACATGCGAATCTGCACGCAGATGCTGACGATGCGGGGCATCCTGCTGACCTTCTACGATGCCGACCGCCTACAGCAGGGTGCTCTGCAGCTCGGCCAGTGGGTGCTGGAAGGCAAGCTGCACGTCGAAGAGCACGTCGTCGACGGCTTCGAGCAGGCACCCCATCTGTTGCCGACGATGTTCAGCGGGAAGGAGCCCGGAAAGCTCGTCCTGAAGGTCGCCGACCCGGAATAGCTCCACCCTTGAGTCAGCTATCCCAGTAAGCGCCACACCCGACACTGTTCATGGATAACCGCTGTTATCCATCCGGCATGCCGCCCTCCCCTGACGTCAATTTGTGTCACACCCGTCCGGCGTCGTCCCGGGACTAGGGCCGTAGCGCGAGCCTGCTGCGGGACCGGTTTTAGCTCTTTAGCAGTGAGCTTTTGAGTAAAACTACATTTTGGCAAACGACAGCCGAAAGCGCCGCGGAGCAAGGGAACGCCATCGTCCTCGGCCAAAAGGCTGGAATCTAGCAACGAAGGCACAGGTCAGTTAACTAGTTAACCCAGCTAATGTGTCCAAATACGTGACCATCGGGCATGAAAATGACCCCAGAGGTCGCACCTCTGGGGTCATTTCCGCTGGTAGCGGGGACAGGATTCGAACCTGCGACCTCTGGGTTATGAGCTAACCGGTCGCGGTCTTCCCTGATACTCTCGGTCTCATAGCTGCAGGTCAGCGACGCTCAGTCGTCCAACCTGTCTCGCCGCGTCCCGCTTGTTCGCATCGGTTGCACCGTGTTCCGTGTCCAAATCCGTGGCCAACCCACGAAGCGGCGAGTGCAGCATGCTCGCCATCTCAGGGGCGTTGTTGACGACACAGTTGCAGCATCCTGGAGGTTGCTGCTCGATGCTCAGCTGACGATTGCGGGCATGGTGTCCCAGCCACGGACGGTCGCGGTGCGTGATCGGCGCGCGTTGTCGATGTCGATGTCCCATTTGGGAAACCGATTAAGCACCTCGTCGAGAGCGATGCGCCCCTCGAGTCTGGCTAGCGGCGCACCGAGGCAGAAATGGGCACCGCGACCGAAGGTGAGATGTCCGCCAGCTTTGCGGCGAATGTCGAAACGGTCGGGATCGTCGAACTGGCGCTCGTCACGGTTGGCCGAGGCCAGCATGAGCAACAGTGCGCTGCCCGCCGGGACAGTCTGCCCGTGGAACTCGACCTCCTGGCTGACATATCGGGCGACGTGGGGACCTGGCGGCTCGTAGCGCAACAGCTCCTCGATCGCCGACGGGATAAGCGATCGGTCCTCGACGATCTCCTGGCGCTGGTCGGGGTGCTCGGCCAGTACCTTGCCCATCCAGCCGAAGAGCCGGCCGGTCGTCTCCACGCCGGCCCCGGCGATGACCGCCAGGAAGATCAGCAGTTCACCGGTGCTCAGCCGCCGTGTCATGCCGGACTGGTCTTCGAACTCGACAGCGAGCAACTCGGTGATCAAATCGTCGGAGGGGTTCTTCTTGCGCCACTTGACGTAGTCGGTGAACATGTCGCCGTCGAAGTAGTGATCCTTTTTCACCGGCAGGGGTTCGCCCGGCGTGTTGCGCAGCACCCGGTGTGCCTCGGCGCGTACCGAGGGCTGGTCGGCGTCGGGGATGCCGACCAGCATGCCGATCGTCTTCATGGGCAGTTCGGCGCCCAGATCCCGGACGAAGTCGAACGTCTCACCACCGACGAGTGGATCAAGGCAGGCGGCGCAGAAAGCCCGGACCTGGTCTTCGAGCGCTTTCATCTTTTTCGGCATGAATGCGCGCGACACCAGCGCTCGATGGATGCTGTGCAGCGGCGGGTCCTCGTTGATGAACACTCCGGGCGGCATCACCGGGTCGGTCTTGACCACTTCCAGGATGTCGCCCTTGGCCGAGCTGAGCCGTTGGGGATCGCGCAGTGCCGCGTCGACGTCGGTGTACCGGGAGATGCCCCAGAAGTCGTGACGCTCGTTGTGGTAGAGCGGTGCTTCGTCGCGCAGTCGTCGATACACCGGGTAGGGGTCGAGGTCGATCTCGACGTCCCATGGGTCGTAGTACAGGTCGCTCAACTGCCCTCCTCGACCGATTTCCTGTACAACCATACAGCATTTGCTGTACGGTCGTACAGGGTGCTGATTGAGTGGTGCCAAGGATGCTTGCAGAGGAGCTGTCAGGTGAACGATCGGTTTTCCCTCGACGGACGGGTTGCCGTAATCACCGGTGGTGGCACCGGCATTGGACGGGGCGCGGCGCTGGTCCTCGCCGAGCATGGCGCAGACGTGGTGCTGGCAGGGCGTCGTCCTGAGCCGCTGGAGTCAACGGCCAAGGAGGCCCAGGAGCTGGGGCGACGCGCTCTCGCCGTGCCGACTGACGTCACCAGCGCGGCGGCGTGCCGGCAGCTGGTTGACACCGCACTGCGGGAGTTCGGCCGGATCGACATCCTCGTGAACAACGCCGGGGGCGCCGAAACCAAGTCGATCTTGAAGTGGCCCGACGACGATTTCGACCACGTCATTGCGCTCAACTTCGCTGCAGTCTGGCATCTTTCACGCGCCGCGGCCCAGCCGATGCTCAGACAGGGCAAGGGGGCGATCATCAACATCTCGTCGGGAGCAAGCCTGGTCGGCATGCCACAGGCCGCCCCCTACGGAGCGGCCAAGGCCGCGGTGAATAACCTCACCGCCTCGATGGCCGCCGCGTGGACGGGCAAGGGCATTCGAGTCAACTGCATCGCCGTCGGTGCGGTCCGCGCCGC
>Ga0310910_10001325_pt1 | contig 13460 bp, 9 predicted proteins | sample GREbulkMGHF172_FD_203448 | JGI IMG/M metagenome (GOLD analysis project Ga0310910, IMG submission 203448) | Lab enrichment of tropical soil microbial communities from Luquillo Experimental Forest, Puerto Rico - GRE.bulkMG.HF172 | ecosystem: Environmental > Terrestrial > Soil > Tropical forest >... | reverse complement strand
ACAGCTTGACCACGTAGTCGCCGCCGACGAGCACGGTGGTGTTCGACTGTTCGGTTTGGACCGCGTGTACCTCTGTGACCGCGGGCGCATTCTCACGGGAAAGGCTGCCGGTCGGCCGAAATTCCAACCGGCGATGCTCGGCCTCGACGGTTTGTCCAGCCCGCAGGTTTTCCAGGAGACCGGCAATGAAATCCACATCGCTGGTGGCATCGAGCAACGTGCCTTCGCGCGGCCCACGACGCACCGCGGCGAGTCCGTTCGGGTTCGGCCCGAGCGGATCGAAGCGCGTCCATTTGATCGCGAGCGGAAGCAGGTAATTGGCGCTGCCATGCTCGCTTTTCGTTTCGATGAAGGCGAGCGCCGGACCGACATCGGAGGCGGCGAGCGGAATGGCGCCACTGATATGGGCCGTCACCGCCGCGTCTCGATTGGCAAACCAGCGCCGGCTCGCAAGGAACGCGGGCAGCACGTCGCGCTCGAGCACCGATCGGGTGCGGCCCTGCAGCAGCGAGCGCCAACCATGGGTCGCGACCAGCGTCTCGAATTCCGCCGGCTTGATTGCAGGCGGCGTCGTCGATCCGTCGCTTTCGCACAGCTGGAACCAGAAAAATCCATAGGGGGCGAGCGTTACGAGATAGGACTGCTCGCGGATCGGCGGGAAATTGGTCCGGCCCAGCAATTCGAACGGAATACGCCCGCGCCAGGGCGACAGATCGATCTCGGCGGCTTGCGCCGAGCGCGACAGATTGGCGACGCAGAGCAACACTTCGTTCTGGTACTGGCGCACATAGACCAGGACGGACCGGTTGGCCGGGCGGATGAAGGTCAACGAGCCGCGTCCGAACACTTTGCTCGATTTGCGGACCGATATCAGGCGTTTGGTCCAACTCAACAGCGAGGCGAGGCTGCGCGACTGCGCCTCGACGTTGACAGCCTCGTAGCCGTAAACCGGATCCATGATTGTGGGCAGATAGAGCCGCGCCGGATCGCAGCGCGAGAAGCCGCCGTTGCGGTCGGGAGTCCACTGCATCGGCGTCCGCACGCCGTTGCGATCGCCGAGATAGATGTTGTCGCCCATCCCGATTTCGTCGCCGTAATAGATGATCGGCGTGCCCGGCAGCGACATCAGCAGCGAGTTCATCAGCTCGATCTTGCGTCGGTCATTGTCCATCAACGTCGCCAGCCGGCGGCGGATGCCGAGATTGATGCGCGCGCGCGGATCGGTTGCGTAGGTCGACCAGAGGTAGTCGCGCTCAATGTCGGTGACCATTTCGAGCGTGAGCTCGTCGTGGTTGCGCAGGAACAAGGCCCACTGGCAGTTGCTGGGGATGTCGGGTGTTTGCCGCAGGATGTCGGTGATGGGAAACCGATCCTCCTGGGCAATCGCCATGTAGATGCGCGGCATCAACGGAAAGTGGTACGCCATGTGGCATTCGTCGCCGGCGCCGAAATAGTCGCTCACGTCCTCCGGCCACTGATTGGCCTCGGCGAGCAGAACCTTGCCTGGTGCGTAGGAGTCGAGAGCAGCCCTGATCTTCTTGATGACCGTGTGGGTCTCGGACAGGTTTTCGCTGCTGGTACCTTCGCGCTCGCAGAGATAGGGAATGGCGTCCAGGCGGAAGCCGTCGACACCGAGGTCGAGCCAGCGCCGCATCACCTGGATCATTGCCAGCAGCACGTGCGGGTTGTCGTAGTTGAGGTCCGGCTGGTGGGAAAAGAAGCGGTGCCAGTAGTAGGCTCCGGCTTCCGGGTCCCAAGCCCAATTCGATTTTTCCGTGTCGCGGAAGATGATACGGGTGGCGGCATAGCGCTGGTCGTTGTCGCTCCACACGTACCAATTGCGGGCATCCGACGTCGGTTTGCTGCGCCGCGCACGCCGGAACCAGGGATGCTGATCCGACGTGTGGTTGATCACGAGCTCGGTGATAACGCGGATGCCGCGCCGCTTGGCCTCCTGCATGAAGCGGCGGAAATCCTGCATGGTGCCGAAGTCGGGATTGATGCGGCGGTAATCCGAGATGTCGTAGCCGTCGTCGCGTCCCGGTGACGGATAGAACGGCAGCAGCCAGATCGCGGTTATGCCGAGATCGTGGAGGTAATCGAGCTTCTCCGTGAGTCCGGCGAAATCGCCGATGCCGTCGCCGTTGCTGTCGGCGAACGCTTTGACGTGGAGCTGATAGATGATGGCGTCCTTGAACCAAAGCTCCTCGCCCTCGAGCTTGGGTTCCGCCTTGACCTCGGGGAGAACGACGTTCACGGCAGCACCTTAGGCGAAACAGCGGAACAGCAGGGCGGGGTCCTGCTGCTGATCGATGCGCAGGCGCACGCCGCCCCATTCCAGAATGTGGCGCTCGCCAGTAACCAGGTTTTCGATTTCCTTGACGCGGCGGCGAGCACCGGGCGGCCCGATCTCGATCTCGCCGAAATGGAACCAGAACTCGCGCGGCGGCGCTTTCGCGAGTACGACCGCGACCGCGACAGCGTTGTCGCCGGTGACCGATTCCTTGACGTAGCCAATGACGTCAGTGTCATCGACCTGGGCGAAATGCAGATTGCTGGTTTGCAGCAGGGCGGGGTTGCTCTGCCGGATGCGATTGAGGCGGGCGATGTAATCCTTGATGTTGCCGGGTGCGTTCCAGTCGCGGACCTTGAGCTCGTATTTCTCGGAGTTGAGGTATTCCTCCTTGCCGGGAATAGGCTCGTGCTCCAGCAGCTCGAATCCGTTGTACATTCCATAATTGCTCGACAGCGTCGCCGCGAGCGTGACGCGCGCCTTGAAAATCCACGGCTCGCCGGACTGCAGATGGAAAGGCAGGATGTCCGGCGTGTTGACGAAAAAATTCGGACGAAAATATTCGCGCTCGGGGTAGCCGGTTAGCTCGCTCAAATAGGCCTGCAGTTCTTCCTTGCCGGTTCGCCAGGTGAAATATGTGTAGGACTGCGTGAAGCCGAGCTTGGCAAGCGCCTTCATGACCTTGGGTCGGGTGAAAGCCTCGGACAAGAAGATGACATCGGCATCGAGCGCCTGCACCTCGCGAATGAGCCACTCCCAGAACGGGAACGGCTTGGTGTGCGGATTGTCGACGCGAAAGATGCGCACGCCTTGCCGCACCCAGAACAACACGACGTCGCGCAGCGCATTCCACACCGATTCGCTATCCTTGCCGTAGAATTCCGGATTGACGATGTCCTCATACTTCTTCGGCGGATTTTCCGCGTACTGAATTGAACCGTCCGGCCGGCGGTTGAACCATTCCGGGTGCTGGGTCAGCCAAGGATGGTCGGGGGCGCATTGGATCGCGAAATCGAGCGCGATCTCCATGCCATGGCCGGCGCAGGCCGCGACCAGCCGGCGGAAATCGTCGAGCGTGCCCAGTTCGGGATGGATCGCGTCATGTCCGCCCTCGATCGAGCCGATCGCGTAGGGGCTGCCGGGATCGCCGGGCTCGGCGCTGAGCTCGTTGTTGCGGCCCTTGCGATTGATGCGCCCGATGGGATGGATCGGCGTCAAGTAAAGGACATTGAAGCCGAGCGCGGCAACATCAGGCAGGCGCGCGATGCAATCGTCGAAGGTGCCGTGGCGCCCGGCCACGCGCGACTGGCTGCGCGGCATCATCTCGTACCAGGCGCTGGAGCGGGCGAGCGGCCGATCAATCACCAGGGGATAGTGCGGGCTGCGGGTGGGGTCCGCTTGCACGCCTTTGCTCGCAGCGGCGACCATTTCGTCCGACAACAGGAGAGCCGCATCAGCGCCCCTAGTGCAGTTCTGGCGGACATCGCGCAGCAAGCGGGCATGGGCCTCGTTGCGCGGTTTCATCGTGGCCAACAGGTTGCGACCCTCTTCGAGGTCGAGCCTGACGTCCAGGCCGGCTTCGCGCTTGGCCAAAAAATTGCGGCGCCAGGTGGCAAATGCGTCGGTCCAGGCTTCGACGGCGTAGACGTAGCGGCCGACTTTGCGGGGTGTAAAACTTGCATGCCAGCGATCATTGTCGTGGATCCGCATGGGCTCGCGCGTCCACTTGTCCGTCGCTTCGGTGCGCCACAGCAGTTCGGCCGCCAGGACCACATGGCCGTCCCGGAAGATATCGGCCCAAACCTCGACCGCCTCGCCGACGATCTGTTTGACCGGGAAACGCCCGCCGTCGACGAGGGGATACACGTCTTCGATGTAGATGCGGCGACCGGAAAGGTCGCCGATCGAGGGGAAGCTTACGTTTGCGGTCACGTTTCGATCGTGCTTTGCCGTGGTAGCGCGGCCAAGCGGCAGGGAAATGGAACCGATACCTGGCCGCTTTGGTTCCATGCCGCACCGCGAGTATAGAACGCCTAGCCAATAATGCGACGCAATGGGGCCTCGTCCCGCCGCCGCCGAACCAAGGCTTGCTCATCCGGTGGGGGTCTTCGGGATCGCCATAATTAATAATGCAGAACGAGCATGGAAGACATCTTCAAACGCGCTGCTCAGCTGGGCCTGGAAATCAAGTACTGGAACGCGTTCGGCGAGCTTCGCGCCGTCTCCCCTGAAGTCCTTGCCAAGCTGGTTGATGCGCTCGCGCCAGCGGACGCGCCGGGACAGTCGCAGATCGTGCGCGGCAGTTGCGAAGCGAGCGTCGCTCCCGCGCAGGCCTACCAAGGGGACGCGGCTGCGCGGCGGCGGATGTGGGCGCTGGCCGTGCAGCTTTACGGTATCCGCTCGCGTCGCAATTGGGGGCACGGCGATTTTTCCGATCTCCTCGCTCTGATCGATCTTGCCGCCGACGTGGGTGCTGCCGGCATCGGGCTTAACCCGCTGCATGCGTTGTTCGACGACCGAGCGGAGCTTGCGAGTCCGTACTCGCCCAATAGCCGCCTATTCCTCAATCCGCTCTATACCGACGTCGAGGCGCTACCGGAATTTCCCGGACCGCAGGTTGCCGGCGTGCAGCGCGATATCGAGCGGCTACGAGACCAGCGCCTCGTCGACTACGAGCGAGTTGCCCGCGTAAAAGCGCGCGCGTTGAAGCTCGCCCACGAGAACTTCCTTCGTGGCGGCAACACGGAGCGACGCCGCGCCTTCGACCGGTTCCGCGCGCAACGTGGAACGACCCTCGCGCGATTTGCCTGCTTCGAGCTGCTGCGCAGGAGATTCGCCGGTCCGTGGTGGGACTGGCCGCAGCAATGGCGCACGGCGGATGCGCAAAGCTTGGAACGGCTGCGCGCGGACGAGGGCCCGGCGGTCGAGTTTTTCGAATTCGTGCAGTGGGCGGCGCACGAGCAGCTCGAGCGCTGCCGGGCGAGATGCGCAGAGCGAAGGCTGCCGATCGGACTTTATCTCGACGTAGCAGTGGGCGTTCGCAACGACGGGTTCGATGCTTGGTGTGATCAGAAGGCGATCGTATCGGGCGTGGCGATCGGCGCGCCACCCGACGAGCTCAACCGCGGCGGACAAAACTGGGGCCTCGCCGCCTTCAATCCGATCGCGCTCGAGATGCAGCAATTCGAGCCGTTTCGGCGCATGCTGCGCGCCTCGATGCAGTACAGCGGGGCGGTTCGGCTCGACCATGTGCTCGGGCTGCAGCGTCTCTATCTCATCCCGCACCGTGTGCCGGCGAGTGAGGGCACGTATATCCGCTGCCCCTTCGAGGCGCTCTTGGCGGTGACCGCGCTCACCAGCGTCGAGCAGAAATGCATCGTAATCGGCGAGGACCTCGGAACCGTTCCCGAGAAATTTCGTGAGACGCTGGCGAGCTGGGGTGTCTGGTCGTATCAGGTCATGCTGTTCGAACGCACCGCAGGGGGCGGTTTCGTGCGGCCCGAGAGCTATCGCGAGCAGGCGCTCGTTACGTTTGCCACGCACGATCTGCCGACGTTTGCGGCCTGGCGGGAAGGACGGGATCTCGCCGTCAAGCAGGCGCTCGCCATCGACCCCGGCGAGAGCGGCGAACAGCGGGAGCGCGCGATCGAGGCGCTGCGCCAGGCGATCGGACAGCGCGGCATCGAGGCATCGGAGGCCGTGGAGTTTACTTCGGTCGCGCGCTACCTGGCCGACGCTCCGTCGCGACTGGTGGTCATATCAATCGAGGACGTGCTGCGCGTACTCGACCAGACCAACGTGCCGGGAACGATCAATGAGTATCCGAATTGGCGGCACCGGCTGCCCATCGATGTGGAAGATTTGCGCCAGCAGCCTGGCCTGCTGGCGGTCGCGGACATCATGCGATCGGCGGGCCGCGGCGCATCCGGCGCTTGAGTGCTGCGGCCGGCGTTGTCTCACGCCTCCCCCAGAAAATTCCGCACGTCACAACTGTCTAATGTGTTCCAATTACACGGACTTTTATCGCTGCGGCTGACAAAATTTTCAGGAACGATCGGCTCACAACGTCGTTAATCGAACATGGCGGCGGAGGCCCGGGAACCGTGTGGTGAGGCCGTGCTAAACCAGAAATTCGTCAAGAAAATCGATAATGAGAACGAGCCCTCCGCCGCACGGAAGGGCAGCGTTTCGGCGCTGTTCGAAGAAAGCGGCGAGATTGCCCCCGTGGACGTGGGGGGGGGGTTCGGAATGCGTGCCGGGGAGATCATTGCGCGCGGTGCGCGCCGCCGCAAATCGCCAGCGTTGCGAAAAGTTGCAGGTGGCTAGTGTCCCGATTCCGAAGTTCGCACGCGCTCGCGGCAGTCTCGATGCGAACTTCGGAATCAAAGGGACACTAGCAACGTTGTGATTCTAGTGCCGCTTTTGAACCCGAAGTTCGCAAACACCCCTGCCGCCCGATCGTGCGAACTTCGGGTTCGCGGCACTAGCGGGCAGCGCGCTGAATACCCGCGCCCGCGCGATCACGGGCCTTTGTAGCTCACGGCTTGCCGTGCCTGCTCCACAATTGCCGGAGGCGTGGCGTAGATTTTTTCCGCAAGCGCTTGCAGTTCCTGTCCGGAAATTGGCTCGAGATCGAGCCCGATGCGTTGCGCCTCCGCCAAGAGATCCGCATCGTGGAGCGTCGCCATGAACGCTTCGCGCAGTTCCGCGACGCGCTCGGGCGGCACTCCGGGGGGCAGCATGTAGGGCCGGCCGAAAACTTCCTGGCTGTAGACCAGTTCCATGATGCGCCGGCTCGCCGCATCCTTGGCGAAATCCACGGTGAGCGGCACCCCCATCTTGTTCAGCGCGGGATGCCCTTTGTCGTGTTCCTGCGCGATGACGCGGATGAAGCCGCTTTTGAGCCACTCCGAATGCTGCGCCAAGAGACTTGACCAACTGAAACCGCACAGCCCCTGCACTTCGCCCTTTTCGATCGCCAGCGTGATCTCGCGCGTGCCGGGATAGCCGCTCACGATGCGCAGTTTGGTCCCGGTCATGCTGTTGAGGAGTGCCGGAAAATCGCGGGTCGAAGTGCCCGGCTGGCTTGCCCCGATGATGAGTTCGCGGCTGAGCAGTTCCTTGAGCGACTTCGCTGGCGCGTCGGTGCGCGCAATGCACACGTAATAGTCGATGGTCGCCGAGCCCAGATAAACGAATTTCGAGGCGTCGTGCTTGGCCTGGGTGGCATCGCCGAACAGCGGATCGAGTACGGCGGCGGTCTGCAGCGCGCCGATTGCGGTGCCATCCTTTGGCGCAACGGCATAGAGGTAAGCGGCGGCGGTATTGCTCGCCGCGCCCGGCATGTTGCTCACCACGATCGTGGGATTGCCGGGAACGTATTTAGAGAGATGGCGGGCCAACAGGCGGGCATAGATGTCGTAGCCACCGCCCGCCGATGAGCCGACGATCAGATTGATCTGCTTGCTCTTGAGGTAGGGTGCCGTAGCGTCCTGGGCCAATGCGCCGCTTGTCATGGGAGCGGCCAACAAAACCGCAAGCATCACCCAGCGCCACATCGTCCACTCCGGATCGCACCGCGACCGCTCATTCCCGCGCAAGCGGGAATCCAGAGTCGCTTCTCCCGAGTCCCCAGCTTTCGCGGAGAGGAGCTCTAGCGGCTCGCTTGCGCCTTCAGCGACTGCAGGTCGGCCTCGCTGCGCAGTGTCATCACCGCGACTTTCCGCGCCCGAAAATAGGGCAGCACCACCTGCATCGGTGCTCCCTCACGCTCCAACAGCGAAACGTAGCGCGGCTCGGCTCCGCGCGTCGGCAGATCGAACGCAGTCCAGCTGCCGGTGTTCGGGTCATAGCGCAGCACGCGATCCGCGCCCCAGACATTGGTCCAGGCGTTGTGCTTCTTGTCGACCGCAACGTGGTACGGCTGCTGTCCGCCGGGAAGGGGCACGTACGTGGTCGCGTTCGTGCGTGTGTCGATGCGGGCGAGATTGGCCCCCCAGGAGTTGCCGACCCAGAGAATGTCGGCGTTCTTGTCGGTACCCATGCGGCGCGGTCCCTGCGCCCAGGGGAACGGATTGTTGAAGTCCGGTTGGTTGTAGCTCTCGTAGAATTTGCGCGCGTCCGGCGTGACGCGATCCATCTCCTCCTTGACCGGCGCGAGCTTGATTTCTTGTGACTTGCCGCTCGTGCTTTCGCCCTTGCCGATGATGTCCAAGGTCATTTCCGCCCACCAGCCGTTGCCGTCGCGATCGCCGGCGGCGCCGTAGGTGATGCCGGTGCCGTTCGCGGTCTTGTGGGTGACGGACTTGAACTCGGTGAACGTCTCGGTCTCGGGATCGAAGCGCAGCGCTCCATCCGGAGCGGATGCCCAGATGTGGCCTTTGCCGTCGTGATCGACCGTGACCGCGCCGCCGGTGGGCGACATTCCCTGGGGCGGCATGTAGACGTCGATCCGCTCGGTCTTGGGATCAAGCCGACCGAGTCCGCCGCGACCGTTGTTTACGTTGAACCAGATGATGCCCTTCTCATCGCGGGTCATGCCGTGCGTCTGGGCGGCGAGCCCGTTGGGTGCCGGCACTTTGAACAGTTTCACCTCGCCGCTCTTTGGGTCGATCTTTCCGATCGTGGTTCGCTTGTTCGGAATGTTGCAGGTGAACCAGAGCTGCCCATCGAGGTCGAGCCAGGCGTCATGCACGCCCCACCCCGGAATCAGCACCGACGGCGTACCGAACGACCAATCGCTGCCGTCGTTCTGCACGAAATTGCTGGGCAGGCCCGCGTCCGCATCGAGCGGCACGTCGTACTCCTTGAACATCACCCGCGCCGTCTCTCCGGCGGGGCGCGGCTCGGGCTTGAACTTCATCGCGCTTTCGCCGGGGCCGCGGGCGCGCGCCAGGTAGGCCGCCAATTCTTTCTGATGATAATCGAGAATGCCGGAAGGACTGCGCTCCTTGCCGACATACGTGCCGTAGACATTGGCATTCTTCATGAGCTCGATGATCGCGTTCCATCCCGCCTCATCGAACCGATGCTGGAGCGCGTAGCTTGGGGTGTGGCAGCCGGTGCAGATATTGCGCACCAGCCGCTTCATTCGCTTATCCTGCTCGGTCTCCTCCGGCAGCGCGGCCACGATGACATTGCCGGGAAGCTGCTTTACGAAGTCCGACGTCGGCTTGAGAGCGAACGCCTGCTTGCGCGCTGCCGTTAAATCGATCTCGGCTTTGGCGGTTTCGAAGCTTATCGCCTGCACCCATACGCGATATTTGCCGGCCGGCAACGGCGGAAAGTAGTACTCGCCGCTCGCGTCGGTGAATACGGTCGTCGTCACCGTTCCTCCCGCGGCCTTAGCCGAGACGGTTACTCCGCCGAGCTTTTCACCAGCCGCCGAAGTGACGGTGCCGCTCAGAATGGCATCATCCGCATTCGCGGCCGCGCCCATTGCGGCCAGCATGATCACGGCGGCGAGAAAACCACGTCTGCGCTCCATGACGGCGTCTCCGAATATGCGCATCCGCTCAGCGTTGGATAGGTGCGCCGGGGATGGTTTTGAGATAGGCGACGATTGCATCGATCTGCGTAGTGTCGAAGTGATACTTGAAGCCGGGCATGCGCGGAGTGCCGTTGCCGATGACTTCGCGCATGACACTTTCCTGCCCGCCCGCGGAATTCTGCGACAGTTCCGGCCCGTAGAGCGGGCTCGTCATTTGCGGCTTGGTATGACAGACGCGGCACGACTGATTGAACAGCCGCATGCCGAGAAGCTCTTTGTCCGAGAGCTTTCGATCGCCGCCGGCTTGCTGCGCCGATGCCTCCGCAAGCGAAAGGACGAGGGCAACTGCGAGGCAGACGCTGTACCGCATCCGTGGTTCTTCCCAAATCGGCAGCTGGCGAAGCCTACGACCCGGCCGGTTCAAAGGGAAGCCGGTCAGCGCTGACGTGGGGTGGGTGGCGGGGGTTTATCCTCCTGCCCCATGCGCTTCACCGCCGTTTCCATCTCCAGGCAGGTGAGCCACTCGACATAGCTCGGCAGATAGACTTTTGCGCCCGCCTGCACGCAGCGTGTGCGATCGGCCGGTGCGTACTGCGCCCAATCCCTGATGATCTGCTCGCGCGCCTTTTGTTCCGACGACATGCAGATCTCGACGTCGTTCTGAGTTGTTGTGCCGGTGAGGACGCCGGCGGCCGCCTGGCAGGTTTTCTGCACGTCGATGGTCGGAATGGGATCCGCGACCGCAATCACGAGCTGCGAGCCCAGGAGAACCGGAACCAATGGAATGAGCATGCTGCGATCCCTGGATATTAACGACCGGCGCTCATTGCGGCTCGATGCCCGCCTGCTTGATCACCTTACCCCATAATGCGGTTTCCTCGGCAAAGAACTTGCCGGTTTCGCCGGGCGATGCCGCGCCCGGCTCGAGCGAGATTTTGCGCAGCATGTCGGTAACCTCTCGGGTTTTCAGAATCTCCACGACGTCGCGATTGAGCTTTTCCGCCAGCTCGGCGGGCGTGGCAGGTGGCGCCACCAGGCCGAACCAGGTGATCGATTTGAACCCCGGCAGCCCGGCCTCGGAAAATGTCGGGATATCCGGCGCAGTGGCGGCGCGTTGCAGGTCGGCGACGCCCAGAAGCTTCACCTTGCCATCGCGGTAGAGCGGAACCGAGGTGGCCAGCGTGTCGAAGAACATGTCCACATGTCCGGCGATAACATCGGTGAGCGCCGGCTGCGCGCCGCGATACGGGACGTGCACCATGGTGATGTCGGTTTGCACTTCGAGCTGCGCCGCGGAGAGGTGCGCGGTCGAGCCCACGCCTTGTGAGGCGTAGGAAAGCTTGCCCGGATTGGCCTGACCGTAAGCAATGAGCTCGCGCAGCGTGTTCGGCGGAAGGTCTTTGCGCACGACCAGCACGTTGGGGATTTTGGCCAACAGGGTGATCGGAACGAACTTGGTCGGGTCATATCCGGGATCGCGGTAGAGCAGGTGATTGAAGGAGAGCGGGGAAGGGGGCGCGATCAGCAGCGTGTAGCCGTCGGGCTGCGCGCGGGCGACACTGCCGGCGCCGATATTCATGGCGCCGCCAGGAACGTTCTCGACGATGGTCGGCTTGCCCCATTTCTGGCCGAGCTGCTCCGCCACGATGCGCGCCAATGTGTCGGTGGTCGAGCCGGGCAGCGAGGGTACGACGAACTTCACCGTGCGCGCGGGATAGGCTTCCTGCGCCGTGCCTGGACGCGAGCATACTGCGCAACCTGCGGCAGCGACCAGCGCGACCAATGCGGGAAGGCGGAACATTCATCTCTCCACGATACCCGTCCATCCATCCATCCTATCGCGATGGCATCTTTCAGCGAAGAAAAATCGTTTTTTGCGTCGGGCGGCTGATGACATGGTAGGTGCGTGAGTTTGCGTGCTGGTGTATGACGGCGCGAGCGGAGACGGAGGACGTCATGGCCTACACGCTCGATGAATTCTGCGTGGACACCCGCGCCATTCTCAAATCGCAGCCGCTTGCGGACGCGCTCACGCAAGTTTCCGAGCGGCTTGCGCGGCTATTGGCAAATCCGGCCTTCGTTGACACAACCTTCAGCGACGATTTGCCGCCCGGCCGGCGCGTCCTCCGCCACGATCCTGAAACCGACTTTTACGTGCTCGCGCACGTGCAAGAGGGCAAAAAGGTCGGCAAGCCGCACAGCCATGGCGCATCATGGGCGATCTACGGCAATGCGCGCGCCTACACCGACATGACGGAGTGGCGCCGCACCAATCCAGAGAGTGAGCCCCATGCGGTCTTGGAAGCGGCAAGTCGCTATCGCCTCGGACCCGGGCAGACGCGCGCCTATGCTCCCCGCGTGATCCATTCGACCGCGCATCCGGAGAAGGCGTGGGTGATCCGCGTCACCGGCACGGATCTCGACGCCTTGCCGCGCTATCACTTTGGCAAGCAGGATCGGATCCTGGAGCAGGCGCGCTAGGCCCTACTTCCTCTCCCCGCCAATCGCGTTGTAGCGGGCGATCACATCTTTCGGCGTGGCCGCCGTGCGGGCTAGCAAGCTTACAATGGCACGCCCATCGATCGGGCTGAGATCAATGCCGAGCTTTTCAGCCTCTTCCACGAAAGCTTTGTCCCGGCACATTGCCATGAACGTCGCTTGCAGTGCGGTCGCGCGCTCAATCGGAATATCGGGCGGCGCAGCGAACGGCAGCGCCATGAAGAACGGCAACTCCGCGAATTCGATCAGCGCAAGCGCGCCGGCATCGCTCGCAAGCTCGCGCCCGATCGGCATGTCGGGAAATTCGGGATGGCGCGTGGTGCGGCCGAATGCCATCAGCGGGCGAAACGCGTGCCTGGTCCAAAGATCGCGTTGGCCGGTGCGCACCGAGCTTAGCCCCACCATCTGGCCGTCGAGCTCGCCGCGTTGCATGGCCAAAAACAGCGGCGCAGCGCCGGTGTAGCCCCGCACGACGTTCACGTTGAGTCCGAGCACCTCCTTGGCGATGACCGCGAAGATCAGATTGCTGGAGGCGGCGTTGTCCGCGCCCAGCGCGACCGACACATCGGGCCGCCTGAGATCGTCGACGCTTCTGGCGCGGTGATTGGCGTTGACCAGCATGAGATACGCGTCGTCGGCGTAAGACGACAGGCTGCCGAGCCAGGTGAATTTTGCCGGATCGAACGCCGCGTTGGGATGGCCTTGGATTGCGAGCTGCGGCACCGCGCGCTCGAGCTTGGCAAGCGTTGCGCCGTCCTTCTCCGAGTTGAAGTAGAGCCGATTGGCGGTGACGAGCCCGCCGGCGCCGGGATTGTTCTGCACGACAATGGCGGGATGGCCGGGAATGAAACGCCCGAGATGCCGGGCCACCAGCCGCGCGGAAATATCGTTGATGCCGCCCGGCGAGCTGCCGACCAGCATGGTGATGCTGCGGCCGCGGTAGAACTGCTCGACGGATTGCGCCACGGCTGGATGCGGCATGAGCAGTGCGTAGACGCCGCAGGCCAGTGTGATGATGAGCTTGCAGAGTCGTGCCACACGGTTCCCTCCCCCGCTTGCGGGGGAGGGGTAGGAAGGGGGCATGCAAAGACAGGTTCGCGCGCGCATTCCCCCTCCCCAACCCTCCCCCGCTTGCGGGGGAGGGAGCGCACCGAGTTCGCGGCTCCTCGATTCCATTTC
>Ga0310910_10001323_pt1 | contig 13465 bp, 14 predicted proteins | sample GREbulkMGHF172_FD_203448 | JGI IMG/M metagenome (GOLD analysis project Ga0310910, IMG submission 203448) | Lab enrichment of tropical soil microbial communities from Luquillo Experimental Forest, Puerto Rico - GRE.bulkMG.HF172 | ecosystem: Environmental > Terrestrial > Soil > Tropical forest >... | reverse complement strand
GGGTGACATCGACTGGCAGTCCATCCAGAAGTGGGTCGCGCAGCTCAACAAGACCAAGCCGCAGAGGCGCAAAACCGAGGGGCTGTCGGCCTCACGGGTCGTGCAGACGTATCACGTATTCCGTGCCGTGCTCAATTACGCGGTGCGGTTGCGGATGCTCTCGGTCAACCCGGCAACCGACATCGACCTCCCGCGCAAGCCGAAAAACAAGCGGCGGTACCTGAACCACCGGCAGGTGGCCGACCTCGCTGCGGGCTGTGGTGAGTTTGACGCCCTGGTGGTGGTGCTCGCCTACTGCGGTCTGCGCTTCGGCGAGGCGACCGCGCTCAAACGGGAAGACGTTCACGTCGACCGGGCGCGGATCGATGTCCACAAGGCAGTGGAGCATGTCAACGGCCAATACCGGATCGGCCCCACCAAGACGCATGAGAATCGGGAGGTCCCCGTCCCCGCGCCTGTGCTGAAGTTGATGCGCGACCGCCTCTCGGGGGTACCAGCGGGCCTACTGTTCCCCGGCGCGGACGGGTATCTGAAAAACCACGAATTCCGCAAGGTGTTCGATCCGGCCGCGACCAAGGCCGGCGTTGGGGGTCTGTCGCCACAGGAACTCCGGCACACCTGCGCGTCACTGGCGATCCGCTCACGGGCCAACATCAAGACCGTGCAGAAACTACTCGGGCACGCGACCGCTACTATGACGCTCGACAACTACGGGCACCTGTACGAAGACGACCTGGACGAGGTGGCACAGCAACTGGGTATGGAGTGCTTGTACCCGGTGCGTACCGACAAGGCTTAGAAAGGCGATTACCTGCTAAAAGGGGGTACATAGGACGGGTTCGATTCCCGTCTCCACCTCCGAATTTGAACCCCCAGCGCGATTAGCTCAGCGGGAGAGCGCTTCCCTGACACGGAAGAGGTCACTGGTTCAATCCCAGTATCGCGCACAGCGCATATGCGCAGGTAAAAGCATATTTTTGGGTTTGAATTTGGGCGCCGCTGCCAATAAAACTGCCAATGGCCTTCGGGGCCACTAGGGCCTCGGGCGTCCCACTGACCTCGGCTGCCCCACAAGCCCGCGTTACGCGGCCCCGTGCGGCCCGCAGGGGCACGTGTGGGGAGGGGCTCAGGTAATGCTTATGGCGCGCTGCCGGCCGCTCAGGCCTCGGCCTCGGTCGGGCTCATTGCATGAGACGAAACTCGACCCGTTCCTCGGCTTAGACTTCCGCCATGTTCTCGGAGACGCGCTACGCGCTGAACGGGGACTTGCGCGTCGCCTATCGCGCATCGCGCGAGGGGCCTCGCGACCTCGTGTTCGTCTCTAACTGGTTCACGAACTGTGAGGTTCTGCCGGAGCTACCGTCCCTCCAAGGCTGGGTCGAGGCGATGACATCGCTTGGTCGGCTCATCTTCTTCGACCAGCCGGGCACGGGAGCGTCCGATCCTGTCACGCCCGGCGCGCTGCCAACCTTGGAGCAGTGGGCGGACAGCATCACCGCAGTCTTGGACGATCTGGGGAGCACTGAAGCGGTTCTCCTCGCGGTCGACGGCGCACTCGCGACGGCGGCGTTGTTCGCAGCGACACATCCGTCCCGCACCACCGCGTTGGTGGTGCTCGAAGGCTACGCAGATGCGGGCGACCGCACCGCGTTGGTTGGAGACGAAGTTTTCGCTGCGTTCGACACCATGTGGGGGACGGGAGAGATCCAACATGCGATCAATCCGGACATGCCGTGGAACGAGGAGATCCGGGCAGCGTTTGCACGACATAATCGCCTGGCGGCAAGCCCGGGAATCGTTGCACTCATGATGCCTTTCGTAGCCGAATTGAACGTGCGCGCGATCCTTCCCACCGTCCGCGTGCCCACCCTTGTCATCCAGCACACCGACGACCCATTCATCACACGCGCAATGGGTAAGGATGTCGCCGATCACATACCGGGCGCGAAATACGTTGAGCTGCCAGGGCGCAACGCTTTCCACTTTGTTGAACCGTGGCGCGATTCGTTCCAGGAGATCGCAGAGTTTCTTACCGGCCAGCAGGCTGACGTGGCCGATGATCGGGTTCTGGCCACGGTGCTGTTCACCGACATAGTGGACTCGACGCGCCGGGCCGCCGAGATGGGCGACCGTGACTGGCGCGCGCTGCTCGACGCGCACGACGCCGTTGTTCGGTCGCAGCTAACTCGCTTTCGAGGCCGGGAGGTGAACACCGCGGGAGACGGCTTCCTTGCGATGTTCGACGGCCCGCAGCGGGCGATTCGCTGTGCGATGGCGATCCGCGACGCGGTGCAATCCCTCGGTATCGAGGTGCGAGCGGGGTTGCACACTGGCGAGTGCGAGGTTCGCGGCGACGACATCGGCGGGATCGGCGTGCATATCGGTGCGCGCGTGAGCGCGCTGGCGGGGGCGAACGACGTGCTGGTGTCCAGCACGTTGCGCGACTTGGTGATCGGTTCGGGGCTGGAGTTCGCGGAGCGCGGCTCTTACGAGCTGAAGGGCGTGCCCGGCGAATGGCGCCTCTTCGCCGTCGCCCGGGAGTAAAAACCGTTGAGCGGCTGTCGTCATGGCGCGGTCAGTGGCCGCTCTTGAGCTCGCCGGAGCCGTACGTCCATGCGCTGACGTCGGCTAGCCGCAGGCGCAGTGTTGTGTGCTCGTAGACCTTGCCGTTGACCAAGCACAAGACGCCGCCGGACAGCACCACAAAGTCCTCCGATGCGGCGGCGTGGTCGCTCTCTTTTGGGTTGATCTCCTCGCCAAGATCAGCCAATGCTGCTGTTTCGGGGCTGTCGAATGACCGCAGATGGCCGGCAACCTTCTGGTCGAAATACCACCGCGGCCTGATCTCACCCACCGCCGCGCCCCACGGCATGTACAGCGTCACCGTGAAGCTTTGACCGATTTGGGTGATCGGCATTGCCCCGATTGCGTCGATGATTTGGCGGAGTGTCTTGTCGGTCGTCATGCCCGGCATCGTATGTCGCACCACCACATTTCAAGTTGAGGCCACGGCTGGCAACATGCTGTCAACCGGCGAAACTTTGCGAATCTCGGTGTAGACGATCCGCGCCGCGGATAACGTAGGTCGCCGTGAACAGGCGGGCTGGTAATCCTCTCGCGCTGGGGCTAGTGATCGTCGGCGCAGCCGCAATGGCAATCGCGGCATTCTTGCCGCTCGTCGAACCGATAGGCATCTTCCCGATGGTTCGAGACAACAGCCTTATTCAGCACGGCGGCTGGACGTTGATCGCACTTGCCGTAGGGATTGCTGCCAGCGGCTTTCGGGCTACTAGTCAGCGCGGGGGGAGATGGTGGGGGCTCACGCTCGTTCTGTGCCTCTTTGCCGTTGCGCAAATCATCGATTGGTTCGTGGACAAAGGCGTGCGCACGCTATACCCGGTAGGCCCCGACGGAACCCCTGTTACTAGCCAACCCGGCATGGTCGCCGCTCTCGGCATAGCTCTCTATGTCGCGGGGGCAGGAGTTGCCATAGCCCTGATCGGCACTGTGATGCTTCGCCAGACCCAATACAGCGGCGTGGATGATGATCCTCTAGTTGCGGCCTGGGAAGCGGCAAAGACAACGAAGAAGTGCCCCGACTGCGCGGAAACCATCCTCGCCGACGCCCACGTGTGCAAACACTGTGGGTACCGCTTCGCACCGAGCGCGCCCGACGCCCCACAGGAATAACGCCCCACGGGAAGTCCAAGAAGGTGAAGTGCCACAGCTGCGAACACGTGCAGATGGTTCCGTCAAACCAACAGACATTCGTGTGCGAGCAATGCGGGACGAAGCTCAAACGCCGTACACCAGTTAAGGGCAGCTAGCGAACGCGTCACTGCCCGGCAAACTCAGGCCACTACGAATTGTCGATCCTGCGTGAACGCAGCGCCGCTCGTGCGAACGTCGCGGGGTGGTTGAGCAGAGTCATGATCCGCCCAGTCAGGGTGTTGGGGTCGCGAGCGACACCGAGCTGGATGGACGCCGAAAGGCGATCGAAGTAGACGCGTTCGCTAACGAGGTCGGGGCCATCGAACTGAAAGATCAACAACATCGGCCATTCGACCCGGCGGCCAGTCGGCGGCAAGCCCCGGTAGGGTCCCCGGTGGGTGCCGTGCAGGCACGTCTCAATCATCACGCGGTCACCGTGGTGACACAGTGAGCCGGGCTGGATGTCGAAGTGCATGTCTGGAAGAGCGGTGAAGAGTTCACGGTAGTTCGCAGCGACCGCGTCCGGACCGTCGGCGACCTCCCCGGGCAATTCCGTTCGCGCGGCACCGGGTTTGAATGTCGCCAGCGTCGCCGCGACGTCCTGCCGATTTTCTGCTTCGAGATGCGCTAGGACGGTTTGCTCGCGCGATTGCCGCAGGCCCGCATCCGCCTCGGCTGCCTCGGTCATATCGCTCCCTCGCTTGAGGCCGATCTACGCCAACGGCAGTGTAATTGATGGCGGCGATCGCGGTGCTACTGAAGCACCAATTCCCGCCGAGAAGGAAGTCGACGAGCGCCGAGGGCCGATCACCGAAACCCGTTGGCGCACACGGGCGTTAACCGATCTACAGATAAATCACCCCAATAACCCCCATTGCGCCAAATTCAGGCCATTTTCCTTTTGTCGTTGTCTTTCTTTCCCGTGTTTTCCTTTTTCTCTTTTATTTGTTTGTCGGGTAGATAAACCAGTCTCCCGCGGCCCGCTGGAACCTTGCTACCCAAAAAAAGTCGGTTTCCTGGGGTGGTAAAAGCCATTCCTACCTGCGACGATGCAATTCAAGCCATTTCCCAGGCCATTCCGGGGGATTAACAAACATCTCGAATTCAAGAGGCCTCGCGCCATTTATTTGGAGGCTTGGTGTGCAATTCGGCCGTGGGTGGTGTTTATCGGCTGCCATTATTTGGGCGAGACAATTGCCATTCTTTCGGGACAATTGCGCATTTAGACAATGGCGCGTTCTGACAATTGCGAATTAGACAATTGCGCATTGAATAATGGTGGTTGGCCCTTCGGGGCACAGGGGCTAACCATGAAAGCCCTTGTGCCCCAAAGGGAGTTCAGGGGCGGCCTTGCGCCTGGTAGCCGTGGATGCACTCCCCCCATGGGATACCACACTGGCCGCACCTCTGGGTGGGGGTGGTCGCGCTGCGTTGGCCCTGTTCAACGATGTGGCCGTTGTAGCTGAGCTCAAACCCGCACGAAGGGCAATAGCCGTAGGCGGCGTCATAGATGCCGGATCCGCAACTAGGGCAAGCGGTGTTGGTGTCGGCGCGGGTGTCGATGGTTGCTTGGTGTTGGGCGCGTTGTTGCGCGGCGGCTCGCTCGCGGGCTATGCGGTATGCCACGTCTGGTCGTGCTGGCGGGCCGGTGATGCGGAATCGGATTCCTTTGGCGTCCATGGGTTTACGCCTCCTCGGTGGGGTTGAATCGGTACATGGTGCCCATCTCGCCGCGCCGTCCGGCGCCGAGCATGTCATCAAATCTGCGTCCGGCTGCTTCGAGGCGGCTGTTGGGGTCGCTCAGGGTCATGGCAACGAATGCTGGTGTGTCCCTGTCGATGTCGCCGTTGGCGCGTTGGGCGTGTTGTTTGGCTTGGAGGGCTGCTACGCGGGCCAGGGTGGGGGCCAGCATGGCGTCGAGGTGTTCGCGTTGGGCGGCTTCGGCTTGAGCGCGGGCTTGGGCGGCGCGGTTGCGGCGCTCTAGTAGCTCCTGGGCGGTGTGGCGCGTGATGTAGCGGATGCCGAGGTCGGTGTGGATGGCGCCGGGGTTGAGGTCGGCGGCTAGCGCTTCGGGTGTTTCGCCCCATTCCATGGCCAGGAGGGCGAGTGGGATCGTTGTCTCGGTCATGGGTTAATCATCACCTCTCAAACGGGGGTTGGTGGCCAATGGCTTGCCTTGCGCGGCCGATGGATACGAGGTCGCCGGAATGTTTGCGGGCGGTGCAGTGCGGCAGGGCGCAGCCGGAGAAGACCTTCCGGTGAGCTTGGGTGCTGGTTGAGCAGGGCTGGCAGAGCACGAAGTCGGTGAACATCAGGACGCCGTGGGCCTTGCGTCCGAAGCGGTGGCCGCAAGCGAGGCAGAGCATTTCGGTGGTCATGGGGTTGGCCTTGGGTGGCCGTTGCGGGCGATGGTGGCGCGCTAGGACCGTCGTTTGGGGTTGGGTCGGGTAAAACCGCCAGCGGCAGGGGTTTTGGCGTTGTGGGCGGCGTGGGTGCGTTCATGGTTGCGGGGTGGTGTCAGGGGTGTGGGGCAGCGCCATGATGCCGAGCCGGTCGCGCAGACGCGGACTTCGGCGGTGAGTGCTTCGACGGTGGCGGTGTGTGGGCCGTTGGCGGTCATGGTTTTGGTGTCCTTTCTGAGGGTTTTTCACATGGCTGGGATAGGTGTGTTCTGTCTGTTATGTCCGTTACGTTTTGCCATCGGAGGGAGCAGCGGAGGTAACAGACATAACGGACATAACAGGACCCGATTTCGGGGCGTAGATTCCGCGGCCGGTTTTGGTGATTCGCCCAGCATCGGCCAGCCGTTTGAGGTACACCCGAGCCTGCTGCTGGCCGATGCCAAGTGTTACGAGATCGGTGGCACGTGTTACGTTCCGCCGATTCACCAACGCCAGCACCTCCAGGGCGCGATCCCCTAACCGTCCACGTTCCCGCCGCGCTTCTGCCTCACCGGCCGAGCTGGCCAAGTCCTCACCGGCGAGCTGCCAGAGCCCGCCCTGCACCGTGAGCGCGTATTCGCTCTCCACCACGTCGCGGCCGGTGACCGAGAGGAAGGCTTCGGTGCTGTGTCGTTTGCGAGCCAGCACGAGCACGAAGTCGGCCGATGCGGCGATGGCGTGGGTGCCGGACACGGCGTCGATGAAGTCGGCCGATTCGGCTTTGCGGGTGTGGTACACGGCCAGCAGGGTGGCCCCGGGTGAGGCGTCGACGGCGGCTTTGAGTTGCGCGCCCACCTTGTAGTCGAACTGGTAGGGGTCCATCGAGGGGGGCCGCATCGGTTTGGCGCGCCCGAGAGTGTCGAGGATGACGAGCGGCTTGTCGTGGTGGCGGGCCGTGAGGAACTCGACCAGCATGCCGAATGCGATGGCGCTGGTGTCGGCGTGGGTGATGAAGTGGATGCCACCAGGGATCTTCTGGCCGGCCCCCATGATGGTCTGGCATCGGGTTTGTAGGCGTCGTTCGCCGTCCTCTAGCGCCATGTAGAGCACGGGCCGTTTGGGGACGCTGATGGCGCCGAGGGCGATTCCCCCAGCGGCACAAGCCAATCCGATGGCGCAGACGAGCCAGGATTTGCCGGCTTTGGGTGGTGAGACGAGCAGGCCGAATCCTTCAGGGATGATGCCGGGTACGGCGTATTGGAGCGGGGGGAATGTTTGGGCGTCGAGCCAGGTGCCGTTGAACATGTCGGCCAACAGTGAGCCGTTGTTGATGGCTTGGGCGCGTTGGTCTTCGGCGTAGAGCTCGAGGAGTTCGTCGGTGCGGTCGATGCCGGTCAGCTCGTCGTCGCTCATGGCAGCCCTCGCTCCCTAAACACGTGCAGCATGTCGCCGATCACGGTGTGTGCGTCGGTCAACGTCTGCATGGTGACGGGGCGGCGCCCGCCCCGGACCAACTTGGGGTCGTAGCTGCGTGCCTTGGCGGCGCCCGGCCATCCGGCGATGAGGTGCAGGTAGTGGCACATCGCGTCGGTCGCAGTCTCGGCGCGCTCACGCTCCAACCGTTCACTCGTGGCCTCCCGATCCCGCCACGCTTTAAACGCCTCCTGCGCGCTCAGCTGGCCCTCGATGACTTGATCGGCTAAATCCGGTGCACCGTCGCGTAACTGGGCCAGTAGGCGCTCGGCCTCTTCGGCTTTCGCTTTGCGGGCTCTGGCGTCGGCGTAGGCGTCATCGAGTGAGATGGCGCCGGACACCACCAGGTTGACCAACTCGGGGGCGTGCTTGATGACGGTGCTGGCCTGCGCGATACGCGACGCGCTGACTCCGTGCTGGGCGCCGGCTTCGCGCTGCGGTTGTTTAGAAACTAAACACGCCTGCGCCACCACCATCGCCCGCTGGCCCTTGGACATGTGGCGGCGCGCGATGTTGACGGCCAACACAAAACCGTCAAGGTCGTCGCTGTCGTAGAAGGCGAACTGTGGTGTGACACCAGCGATCTGGCAGGCTGCGTATCGGTTGCGGCCATCGAGGATTACGCCTTCGATGACCTGGCCGTCGTTGTCGAGGACGGCGCTGGCGCAGTCGACCACAATGGGGTCCAGCAGGCCGCGTTCGGCGATGTCGTCGGCGAGGTCTTTCAACTCGTCGGCGGGCAGCATCGGGAACAGGGCGGCGATCGGATGTACCTCGAACATGCGCTTACCCGCCTGCCAATGCGAACAAGTGTTGGGCCAATGCCCGCTCAGGGCCACCGCGCCGCCACAACGCTTGCAGCACGTCGGTTTCCAGGATGGGGGTGCAGCCGACCTCGAGGAGGTGCCGTGCGGCCGCCCCACCCGCATCCACCCAGCGGTCGAAACCGTCTCGGTCGAACAGGTTTTCGGTGCAGTCGCAGGTCCACGGGTCGCGGCAGCCACAATCCAACGGCACGGACTGCGCGGCGGCGGTGCGTCGGCGGTGCAGCCCTGCGGCCCAGGGGTGCGCGTGGGCGCCCATCAGCCACCGCCGAGTGTGTCACCACCCCCACGTCGGCCTGCGGGCTTAGAATGCAGTTGAGCCGGCTTGCGCTGCGTGGTGGTGGTGGGGCTTGGTGAAGGTGAATAGGGTGGCGGTCGCCCTCGGGACAAACCCGGGGCGGCCGTTGCTTTTTCGGTGGCTCGCTTCATGCGCCGTTGGCCATGAGGGCGGCGATTTCGTTGAGATCAACCCTGATGAGTCGGGTTCCGCTGCGGTAGCCCTTGATCCTGCCGTCGGCGATCATCCTGCGGATGGTGGCGGGGTTAACGTCGAAGCGTTTGGCGGCTTTGGTGATGCGGGCGTAGTCGATAGGTTGTTTGCCGTGGGTGCGGGTGGTGGGTTCGATCATGCGCCAAAGTATTGACCGGCATGGGTGAATCCAAAAGTGCCGCAATACTTTACATCTGTAACGACCTATACCGTATAGGTCGCTATACCGTATTGGTCGTTTACGTCCCTAACGCCCTATACCGTGTAGCCCTAGACCGTATAGACCCCTAGAGGTTTGTTGCTTCAGGCTTGGTTGGCCAGCTTGGACAACAGCGCGGCGATCTCGCGGTCACGGCCTTGCGCGGCGTGCTGGTAGCGCATGGCGGCCTGTGGGGTGGAGTGGCCGAGGCGCGCCATGAGTTCGGCCAGGCTGGCGCCCGTGGCGGCAGCCAGGACGGCGCCGGAGTGCCGGAGGTCATGCCAGCGCAGATCATCACGGCCGATGGAGTGCCGCGCCTTGTGCCAGTGGCGCGCCAACGTGGCAGGCTGCAAATGCCCGCCCTGGGCGTTGGGGAATAGCAGCGAATTAGCTTGCTTGCCAACGTGTTTGGCGAGGTGGTCGGTGACGGCCGCGACAAGGTGGGGCGGGATGGCCACGTCGCGGATGCTGGCCTCAGACTTGGGGTCGCCCACCACGAACCGGTATTTGGACTCCGTCTCCGAATCGCCGTCCTGTTTGACGCGCACGGCTCCGCGCTTGATGCGGATCACCTCGGCGCTCAAATCGATGTCGCCCCTGCGTAATTCGATGGTTTCACCGAACCGCAGCGCACACCAGGACGCCAGCAACACCATCAGCTCTAGCCGCTCCGGCATGGCCGCAGCCAGCGCCGTGATCTCCTCCACGCTGGCGGGCTTGACCTTGTGCACCCGGTTGGTACGCCCAGCCCCCACGATGCGGCACGGGTTGGCGTCGATCAGGTCATCGTTGATGGCGCTGGCAAGGACGGTCCGGAGCAGCGAATAGGCGTGGGCGCGCATCGTGGGACGGCCCACCAGGGTGGCGCCGTGCCAGTCGCGCACATCCTGGGGTGTGATCTTGTGCAGCGCACGGTTACCGAACGTGGGCAGGATGTGGTCATCCAGCAAGGCTTGGTAGTGGGCGCGGGTGCGCGGCTTGATGGGGCGCCCGGCCACGTGCCGGCCGGCCAGCCAGGTAACGGCGTAGGCGTCAAAGGTGATCTTCTCCGGTCCCCTGGCCTTGCCGCGTGCAATCTCGCGGCGCTTGTCCGCCGCCCAGGCCTCCGCGTCGGCCCTGCGGGTGAAGGTCTTGCCCGCCGAGACGCGCGCCCCGGTGGGGGCGCAGTAGCGAACGGCGTAGCGCCCGGATTTCTGCTGGGTGATTTGGGCGAAGCCCCGCTTAGCACGTGCCATGATGTGTCCTTCGTCGCTGCCAATTCTGCTGCCAATAAGACTGTACGAGAGTGTACGAAACTACACGTAAGTGTGTTGCTGGGCTATGCCATCGTACCAGCTAGATCGCAGTTTTGGCAGGCGAATCGGGATAGCCGCGTCATGGCGTCATCCTACTTCAATCCCAGTATCGCGCACTAGCTCTACCAGCGGTTATGCAGGTTTACGATGGCCGTGGCCGATATATGGCCAATCGTTTTCCGCCGCCGACGCTACGGCCGCCGTTGCTGGCGTCTGTGCGGCCCGTAGAGCCACGAACACCGCCCGAGCGGTTAGTTGGACCGACGCGGCAACCTCGGGCACCGCACCGCATCAACCTATTCGCCCGCCGGCCCCGTGGGCCGCCAGCGATGTTAGTCGGTGCCGCCGTTGCCGCCCTTGCCGGCGTCGCCGGCGCCGGGACCGCCGGCCAAGAAATTGGCGCCGCCGCCACCACCACCACCGCCGATGAAGCCGAGGCCGCCGAACGTGCTGACTGCGCTTCCTGGTGCGACACCCGGGCCAAAGACAAGGCCACCGCCGGCGCCGCCGCTGCCGGCCGCACCGCCGAGACCGCCCGCAGCGCTACCGGCGCCTCCGCCCGCACCACCGCCGCCGCCGATGCCGCCGGCGATACCGCCGCCGCCACCACCGCCGCCGCCCGCGGCGATGACCGCGGAGGGGTCCGTGCCGTGGGCGTTGGCGCCGGTAGCGCCGCCACCGCCGCCGCCGCCGACACTGCCGCCGTCGCCGGCGAAGGCGTTGACGACACCGAGGCTGGCGGCACCGCCGCTGCCGCCACCACCACCAGGACCGCCAATGCCACCGGCGGCGCCGCCGCCTTGGCCGCCGCCGCCGCCGGCGGCGAGGGCGATTCCGCTCAACGTGGCCGAACCGCCCGCACCGCCGATGCCGCCGACGCCGCCAGTGCCGCCGCCGATGCTGTCGCCGCCGGGGCCGCCGCTGCCACCACCACCGCCGCCGATTCCGCCCAAAGCACCGGGGTTCAGGACGCCGTCACCGCCGGGGCCGCCGGCGCCGCCGGCGCCGCCGATGATGCCGATGCCGCCGGCGCCGCCGGCGCCGCCGTTGCCGCCCGTAACGTCAAGGCTGCCGCTGTCGTTGACAGTGCCGCCGGCGCCGCCGGCGCCGCCGGCGCCGCCGTTGCCGCGGGCGCCGGCATGGCTGCCGCCGAACAACTCGGCTCGGCCGCCGGCCCCGCCGTTGCCGCCGTTACCGCCGCCGCCGGCGTTAGTGGCAAAGGCAGAGCCGGTGGCCGCCCCGCCGGCCCCGCCGACCCCACCGACTCCGCCTACGCCCCCGATGCCGCCATTGCCGTGCAACAGCCCGCCGTTGCCGCCGGCCCCGCCGGCCCCGCCGGCGCCGCCGAGGCCGCCATTAGTGTGGGTGGCGGCGTTGCCCGTGGTGCCGGTGATGCCCGCCCCACCGGCCCCGCCCCGGCCGCCCTTGCCCAACAACCCCGCATTACCGCCGTTGCCACCCGGCTGCCCGGGCGCCCCCGACCCGCCGTTGCCGCCAGTGCCCACCAAGATGCCGCCCGGCCCGCCGGCTTGGCCGGTACCCGGCGCCCCGTTGGTGCCGTGGCCGATTAGCGGGCGCCCCAACGCCAGATCGGTGGGCGCATTGATCACCGCCAACACGTCGTGCTCGACGATCCCTAACGGCGAGGCGTTGGCCGCCTCGGTCAGCGAATACGCGCCCCCCGCACCACTCAACGCGCGCACAAACTCGGCATGAAACGCCGCCGCCCGCGCGCCAAGCGCTTGAAACTCCTGGGCGTGGCCGGAAAACAGCGACGCGATGGCCGCCGACACCTCATCACCCGCGGCGGCCACCACCGCGGTGGTCGGGGCCGCCGCCGCCGCATTCGCGGCACTTAGCCCCGAGCCGATGGTGGACAGATCCGTTGCCGCCGAAGCCACAAACTCCGGCACCGCGATCACAAACGACATCCCGCACCTCCCACCGGCGTAACACAGCCCGGCGGTCGCCCAGCTCAGGTGATCGTCGAGCCGTGCGGCAACACGCAAATCGTATCGCTATGCGCCAGCACAAATGGAGCTTCCACCGAACCTTGTGCCGCTCTGGCCGACGGCGGTGGTGCGTGACTTCGGCGGAAGCCGGGGCGGGGCGCTGAATTGTGAGAAGACGCCCGGCGACATCGACACCGTCGAATCCGAGCCGCGATTGGTGGGCTCTTCGCCGTGCGGCTCGGGAGCGTGGTGGGCCGCTGCCCTCGATAGCCGTGGCGAATGCCCGACTGGATGAACGCCGCGAAGCTGCCTGGTGTGAGATTCTGCTGGGGTGTCCGCTGCTGCGGCTGCTGCTCCTTCGGGGGTGGTGACGTTTTTGTTCACCGATGTGGAGGGTTCGACCCGTCGGTGGGAAGCGGACGCGCAAGCGATGCGGGCGGCGCTGGTCGTGCACGACAAGGTGGTGCGCACGGCGATCGAGGGGTATGAGGGGTTCTTGTTCAGCCACACGGGCGACGGTTTCGCGGCGGCCTTCGCGTCGCCGATGTCCGCCGTGAACGCCGCGATCGACGCGCAACGGGAGTTGCAGTTGCCGGTGCGAATGGGATTGGCAACCGGCGAGGCCGAGCTGCGCGACGGGGACTACTTCGGAACGGTGCTCAATCGAGCCGCACGGGTGATGGCCGCTGGGCACGGTGGTCAGATCCTGTTGGCCGAGTCGACGGCGGGTCTGCTCAGCGGAGTCGATCTGCTGGACCTGGGGCCGCGCCGGTTGCGGCATCTGCCGACTTCGGTTCAGGTGTTCCAGGTCCAAGCGGAGGGCCTGGGCACGGACTTTCCGCCGTTGCGGACCCTCGACCAGAGTCCGGGGAACCTGCGTCCACAGACCACCAGCTTCATTGGACGCCAGTCGGAGGTCGCCGAGCTGCAAGGCGCGGTCAAGGCTCATCGGCTGGTGACCTTGACCGGGGTGGGTGGGGTCGGCAAGACGCGCCTGGCGGTGGAGGTCGCGGCGCGGCTGGCCGATGAGTTTCCCGACGGGGTTTGGTTTTTCGAGCTGGCCGCGGTCGCCGACCCGGCGGCGGTACCCGACGCGGTGGCCGCGGTGTTGGGCATCACCCAACAACCCGGCAGGAGCGT
>Ga0310910_10001320_pt1 | contig 13478 bp, 9 predicted proteins | sample GREbulkMGHF172_FD_203448 | JGI IMG/M metagenome (GOLD analysis project Ga0310910, IMG submission 203448) | Lab enrichment of tropical soil microbial communities from Luquillo Experimental Forest, Puerto Rico - GRE.bulkMG.HF172 | ecosystem: Environmental > Terrestrial > Soil > Tropical forest >... | reverse complement strand
TGTTGCGGCCCGCGCACGGGAGGTGGCACTCGCGGCATTGTCGGGCGAGACTGCGGTCGAGGTGGCGATCGTCGATCGCGAGGGCGAGTTTCTCGCGCGGGTCGGCGGGTGACGGCGAAGGAGCTTCTGATCCTGGGCGGCACCCGAGAGGCGTCCACGCTCGCCCACGCCGTGCTCGCTCGCTTTGGCAATGCGCTCAACCTCACCACCTCGCTCGCCGGGCGAACCGAACGGCCTGGCCAACTTCCGACTCGAGTCCGCATCGGCGGCTTTGGCGGTCCGGCCGGCCTCGTCGCCCATCTCGTCCAGCACGGTGTGGATCGGCTCATCGACGCGACCCATCCCTTCGCAGCACGGATCTCGACCGAGGCGCGCCTCGCCTGCGAGGAGGCTCGGGTGCCGCGGTTGCTGCTGCTGCGGCCGCCTTGGCGTCGCGATCCACTCGACCGCTGGATCGAGGTCGACGATATGGCAGCCGCAGCCGCAGTCATGGGTCGGATTGGACGGCGCGCCTTCCTTACGGTCGGCGGCGGCGAGATCGCGTGCTTTGCGGTAGCCACCGGGGTGCGCTTTCTGGTTCGGCTCGTCGATCCGCCGCGCCGGCGCCTGCCGCTCCGCTGTTACGAGATCGTCATCGGACGCGGGCCTTTCACCCTGGCCGAGGAGCGCTATCGGCTCGAACGGCACGCGGTCGACGTGCTCGTCTGCAAGGCGAGCGGCGGTGCAGCGACCGAGGCGAAGATCATCGCCGCCCGCGAGCTTGGCATCCCGGTCATCATGGTGCGGCGTCCCGCTCCGGAACCGGGCGACGCGGTCGAGACCGTTGAGGCGGCGCTCGACTGGCTCGCGAGCCAGCAGTTGTTCCCAAAACCGGAGAGATTGTCATGAACGCTCGCCGCACTGCGTTCCTCGGAGGGTTGGCGCTCGCCACCGTCATCACCGGCAGCCCCGCGCCGCGCGCGCAAGGGATTCAGATCAACCCGTTTAGCCAATACTACGAGAATGTGGCGCGCGCGGCGAAACAGAACGACGCCGGTCAGGTCAGGTCGCTCATCGCCAATGGCGGCTATCCCGACCAAACTGACGACGAGGGGCGAACCGGAATGCATTATGCCGCGATCAACGGCAATCTGCAGATCATCGCGATTCTGATCAAGGGCGGCGCCAAGCTCGATCCCAAAGAGAAGCTCGGCAATACGCCGTTGCACTTGGCCGGCGACGTTAATCAGGTCGAGGCGGTCAAGCTCCTGCTTGATGTCGGGGCTGCGGTGGATCCTGATAATAAGAACGGCATGACACCGCTAATGATCGCGGCGAGCCGCGGCAATGTCGAAATCGTGCAGGCGCTGCTCGCTAAGGGCGCCAGCGTCACCAAGACCGATTACACGGGGCGCGATGCCGCGGGCTGGGCAGCCGAGAGCCGCCATCCGGCGGTCGTCCAGGCGATCAAGCGAGCGCAAAGCGCAAAAAAATCGTAAGCGCGAAGCCGAGGCCGCAATTGGGACGGCGCCAAGGCCACGTGCCACAGCTGCACAAGTTTTTCGGTCGGTTCTTTCTTGTTCAGGTTCTTTAAACACAGTGGCGCAGATTATCACAGGTGCGGCGGCGCCGATTGTTCTCAAACTGGCGTCGGTTCCCAGCAAGCCGAAACATCGGAGTAGGGGTCGTGGCCAGGATCGTTTGTTACTATGGGCGGGTCGTTGCCGTCGTTATGTTGATAACCGGGCTGCAGATACACGACGCTGCGGCAATGGACGCGGAAAAGCATGCCAACATCGAAGCATTGCTGAAAGACACGGGCATGCTCGCGAACATGAGCCGGATGATCGACCTCCTCATACCGCAAATAATGGGCAGCCTCAAAAAGGAAAATCCGAAAATTCCCGACGCAGTCTGGGATGAATTCACCGGTATGTGTACAGAGGAAATGAAACGGTCCCTACCCGAGCTCGAGGAGCCGGTTATCGCGATTTACGACGCTAATTTCTCGGCCGATGAAATCAAACAACTCGTCGTCTTCTACCAGAGCCCGGTCGGACGCAAGATCGTGATCCAGTTGCCGCAGCTCATGCAACAAAGCGTGGCCATGGGGCAATCGTGGGGACAGCAGGCGGGGGCGCATGCGATCGAGCGCATTCGCGCGGCGGCAAAGCAGAAGGGTTACGACCTCTGAACGCAGCCCCGTCCGTCCTGGCACATTCAGGCACCGCGCCGCGGGCGCATGGAGTGATAATGATCGGCGGCGTAGAGCCGGCTCTCGGGCGCGCTCCCGCCGGCGAGGGCGCGGCCGACCAGCACTAGCGCGGTACGGGTGATGCGTGCCTCCTTCACCTTGGCACGGATGTCGGCCAATGTGCCGCGGATCAGCAGTTCGTCGGGCCAGCTGACCCGAAACGCGACAACCGCGGGGCAATCGGCACCATAAGACGGGGTCAGCGCGCTGACGACGCGCGCGAGGTTGGCGACGGAGAGATGGATCGCCAGGGTTGCCCCGCTTGTCGCGAGCCGCTCGAGCCTCTCGCCTTCCGGCATCGGCGAGGAGCGGGTCGCGGTGCGAGTCAGGATCACTGACTGGGTGACTTCCGGCAGGGTCAACTCGCGGCCAAGTGCGGCCGCGGCGGCGGCAAAGGATGGCACCCCTGGGGTCACGTCGAACGGAATCCCGAGCGCCGCGAGCCGCCGCATTTGCTCGGCGATCGCGCCGTAGAGCGATGGGTCGCCGGAATGGAGGCGCGCGATGTCGAGCCCGCGGTCATGCGCTTGGCTGATGTGAGCGACGATCTCGTCCAGGGTCAGCTGCGCGGTGTCGATCAGCCGGGCGGCGGGTGGTGCGGCAGCGAGGATCGCGTGAGGCACCAGCGAGCCCGCATAGAGACAAACCGCGCAGCGCTCGATCAGCCGCAGCCCGCGCACCGTGATCAGGTCGGGCGCACCCGGCCCGGCGCCGATGAAATGCACCGTCATTGCGCGCCTTTACCCCCGGGCACTTCGTCCGGGGGGGGGGGTGTCCCGCGGGGGTCCAAGGAATAGCCGCGCGGCGTGTAGAGCCGGGACGGATCTATGTCGAGCCGGCATGTGGTGCTGCTGCCGACGAGGACGAGGGTCAGCATATCGATCTTCGCGCTCGCCAGCTCCGACAGAGCGAGGGTATGCCCCTCTTCGCCGGCGCGCCCGAGGTTGCGGCCGAGAAAGACCGGGGTCTGCGGCGCACGGTGGCGCAGCAGGATTTCCACCGCCTCGGCGAGCCGGGTCGGCCGGCGAGCCGAGCGCGGATTGTAGAGTGCCACGACGAAATCGGCCGCCGCCGCGGCTTCGAGCCGGGTGCGGATCGCCTCCCACGGAGTCATCAGGTCGGACAGCGAGATCGCGCAGAAATCGTGGCCGAGCGGCGCGCCGGCCCGGGCAGAAGCGGCCTGCAACGCCGAGACGCCGGGACAAACGATGAGCTCGATCATCCGCCATTCCGGTTTCGCCACCCGATCGAGCAGCTCGAAGACCAGCGATGCGAGGCCGTAAATCCCGGCATCGCCCGACGAGACGAGTGCTACCGACCGCCCTTCGGCAGCGAGATCGAGTGCCCGGCACACCCGTGCCTCCTCCTCGCCGATGGCGCTCGGATAAAGGCTTTTGCCGGCGATCGTGCGGCCGAGCAGGTCGAGGTAAAGGCTGTAGCCAACGATGTCGGTCGCCTGCGCCAATGCCGCGCTCGCCTCGGGGGTGCGCCAGGCGGGGTCGCCCGGGCCGATGCCGATCACGGCGAGCATTCCCCTCCGACGCCCGATCGCATCGGCGTCGATCGGCGCGGGCGCGCGCGCCACCGCGCAGGTCGCCCGTCGCGATTTACGTTTGGGCACGACGAGCACGCCGCCTGCGCCGGCGGCCGCGAGGGCGGCTCCTTCCGCAACTCCCCAACAGCCGGTCGCTCGAAACGCCGCCGCTGAGCGCTCGGAGAGGCGCGGCGTCTCGGCAAGCAGGCTCGAGGCCGGAAAAAACCGGGCCGCCACGCCAAGAGAAGCGGCGAGCGCGTGAATTCCGGATTCGGCGAGCTTCAGCTCGACCGACACCACCGCGGCAACCGCCATCGCGGCGAGCCCCGCCTGCGCCAAAGCCGAATGCGCGAGATCGGAAATCTCATCAGCCGAGCAGCCCCGCTCGCAGCCGATGCCCAATGCCAGCACCGGCGGGTGGAAGACCAGGGCATCGGTCCCGGGATCGACATCGCGGTCGGTCACGAAAACATGCCGTTCGGCCTGTTCTGCCCAGCCGATCACCCCCGCGCGGAGCCAATCCGCACCTCCCGCTTCCGCGACCAGTGCCACGGGCTCGCCTCGTAACAGCGCTGCCGTTATCGGCAGGACCTGCTGCAGATTGGCGATCTGCCAGCCCGGCGGCGGCTCGTCGAGCGCCAGGCCGAGCCTCAGGTCCCCCGCCGTTGTGATCGCCACGATCCCCCCGGTCAGCGCGGCGACGGCGCGGGCCAGCGCGTTTGCGCCGTGATGTCCGCCGACGAGTGGTACCGCGACCGAGCCGTCCTCGGCAACCGCGACCACCGGTGGCTCCACCTGCTTGGCAGCTAGCAACGGTGCCACCGCGCGGATCAGAATACCGCTGGCGCAGAGGCCGAGGATCGGCCTGCCCGCTTCGAACAGTCCCGCAATATGCAGAGATGCGCGCTCGTAGCTCTCGTCCCAATCGGCCGGGTGCGCGCTTGGCCCGTGCAGCCGGGAACCCGGCAGCGCCACCTGCAATCGCCGGCCGAGCGTCGCGGCGGCGGGGCCGAGCGCAATAATCGCGATGTCGTCCGGCAGTCTCTCGATCATAATGCAGCGCTCTCAGCAATGCTATTGTATCTACCGGCCGCGGGATTCCGATCCCTAAATTTAAACGCGATGTGCGAGGGTTAACACTCCATCAATTGCGCGGAAAAACATATTTTGTCTGAGTTTCTTGATTGCCAGCGAGTATGATCTGCTAGAGTTGCTTCGAATGGTACCGGGGGGTGAAGCCGTGCGGCTTCTTTTAATCGGCATCGTCTCCGCGATTCTTGCGGTTCCGGCGGTCGCGGAAGAGGCCGCTGTGCCGGCGGCGACGCCAATTTCAAATGCCGAGGCTACTGCGCCTGCAGCCGAAGCGCTGCCCGGCCGCGTCGGCCGGCTGAGCCTCGTCTCCGGAAATGTCAGTGTCCGCGCCTCGAAGGAATGGCTCGACGCGGTGTCGAACGTTCCGGTTACTACCGGCGCGTCGCTGCGCACCGGCGCGCAAGCCCGCGCAGAGATCGAGATTGGCGCCAACACGATCGAGCTCGCCCCCGAGAGCGAGATTGAAATTACCAAATTGGACGATCGCACCATCCAGGTCGCCATTGTTGGGGGACGGATCGGCTTTGCCCTGCGCCAGCTCGGCGACGGCGAAGGCGTCGAGGTCGAGGTTTCAAACGAAGGCGTTCCGCTGCTGCAGCCCGGGTGTTACGATATCGACGCTAGCGCCCGACGCATTACGGTTTCGTCGGGAGACGCGCTATCCGGGGGTCCGGACCAGACCGATGCGATGATCCAGCCGGCAGCACGCGACGACTTCATTGAGTGGTGCCGGTCGCGCGATTACAACGAGACATGGCGTGCGGCACCCTATTACGTTTCCCGGTACATGACCGGCTTTGCCGAGCTCGATGCGGCGGGAAACTGGGAGAGCACCGCCGAATACGGTGATGTGTGGGTTCCCACTGGATTGCCCTTCGACTGGGCGCCCTATCGCGACGGCCATTGGCGCTGGATCGCCCCTTGGGGCTGGACTTGGATAGACGATCAACCTTGGGGATTTGGTCCGTCTCATTACGGCCGCTGGGCCTTTGTCGGCAAGCACTGGGTTTGGGTCCCGGGCAGGTTTGTGGAGCACCCCGAATACATGCCCGCCGTGGTCGCCTTCCTCGGTACGCGGGGCGTCGGGCTGAGCGTCGCCGACAGTACCGGGCCGGGCATCGGCTGGTTCCCGCTCGCCCCCGGCGAGGCCTATTGGCCGAGCTATAGCCGCGATCCCGTTTACGTTCGTAGCCTGAACCAGGGCGATGTCTCTGATCTTGAAACGATCCGGTTGGACGCTAACGGCGAACCCCCGGTCGAGGTCTTTGACGGACATTTTGCCAATCGCCGGTTTGCCAGCGTGGTGCCGCGACCAGTCTTCGTCAATGGGGGTCCAGTCGCGCCTGCGTTGCTCACTCTGCCCGAGCAGCGATTGCAGGACGCGCCGGTGCTGATGGGTTCGCCGCAGGTGGGCCCGCCAGTGCCGCGAGTGGCGGTAGCGGCGCCCGCGATTGCCCGGCCTGGCCGAGCGCAGTGGGTGAACCATATCGCTGCGCTGGTGGCTCGAAGCGTCAGCCGGGCTAAAGCGCTTCAGACTGCCTTCATGCACCGTGGGGACGCTGACCGGGCCCCTCGACTGCACGGCGCTCATCTGCGGGCGCCGGCCTACGCCCAGTCCGCTCCGCCGCGCCACACGATCCTGCTCCGCGTGGCTCACGCCGCCGTCGCTCCGGTGCATGGAGGAGCCGGAAAGGGTTCACGGCATTGAGCGCACGAACAAGTAAATCAAACTCTCCGTCACTCACGTTCGTGGCTCGCCGTCGCTCACCCGGCCCGGCACGGCCTATGCAGTTTAGTGTCACTTTGGCGCACTGGTCCACTAGAACGTGACTCCATGCCAGATCGCCGCGGGTCACTTTTAACAGGACTGCACAGATGTTGGATACGGATTCGATGGCTGCACGCCTAAAGGCAATACTCGACGACGAAATTGCCCGTCAGCAACGTAATTTATGCCTAATAGCTTCGGAAAATTACGTATCTGCTCGCGTGATGAACGCTTTGGCATCACCGTTTACGAACAAATACTCGGAAGGTGAGCCGTTTCATAGATACTATCAGGGAAATCAATATGTAGATGAGCTTGAGGCGTTGTTGAACGATCTGATATTTTGCGCGTTTTCGCTTGATAAAGGCAATTGGCACGTCAACGCCAAGGCGGTTTCTGCGGGCATAGCCAATTTTGCAGTATTGAATAGCGTATTACGACCGGGCGATAAGATCTTGTCAATGTCCTTGTACGATGGTGGGCATCTGTCCCATGGATGGGACATGCCCGACAAACGAGGCGTAACTATTGCTTCACGAATATTTGACGTTACTAGGTATCACGTGGATCGTCAGACTGAGACCATCAATTACGACGAACTTGAAGTATTAACAAGAGAGTGCCAGCCAAAGGTTGTTATAACTGGTGGGACGGCGTATCCAAGAGAAATCGACCATAAGAGAGTGTCTGAGATAGCTAGGTCGATTAATGCGTTTTATTTTGCCGATATTGCGCACGAGGCCGGCCTGGTCGTCGGGCATGGTAACGCAACGCCGTTCCCGTATGCCGACCTCGTCTCCATGTCTACGCAGAAAACATTGCGTGGTCCGCGCGGATCGATTGTTATTTGTCGTCGTGATCTGGCGGACCTCGTCGATCGGTCGATTTTCCCAGGTTTGCAGGGAGGGCCATTTGTGCATCACATGTTTGCTTTGGCCACCGCCGTGCACGAGGCGCTAAGCGAAGGTTTCACAGAGTACGTTCGTGCCGTCCTATTGAACGCGAAACGCTTGGAGGATAATCTCAGATCAGCCAGCATCCGTTTGGTCTCCGGTGGCACCGACAAGCACTTGCTGCTTTTGGATTTTCGGGACAGGCATTTCAGTGGTAAGCAAGTTGCTGTCGCTCTCGAGCGGGGTGGTCTGATAACCAATTACAATACTGTGCCATTTGACCCGCGGAAACCTTTGAACCCGTCTGGTGTGCGGATCGGAACACCGGCATTGACCACTCGGGGCATGGGGATCGCAGAAATGGACCGGGTTTCAGAATACATGTGTGAGATTGTTCGTGACCCGTCCGCCGAGTCGGTTCAAACGGCGGTCCGAGAAGAGGTCCGTTCGCTATGTGCTAAATTCCCACTTTGGTATTAGAAAGATGCAGATGAATATCCTAATAATATCAGATAACGTTGCAGCACTGCCTGGCGATGAGTGGATATCGCTCGGGACTATAAAACACGTGGATAATGTCTTTGCTGCATGGGCCCGCGATCTCACGCATATTATTCTCTCTGTGACCGACCAGGGAGCGGCAAAGGTTCTGAGCGCTAAGATCAGAACAACCAAATGGAAAGATTACCACCCGCTGTTAGTCGTGATCGATCTTCTCGGCAACGTGATCGACCGCGAGCTTTCCGAACGAATGGGCTATGAGGGTATTGCTGTACGCTCCCACATTACTATAGCGGAGTCGTTTTTCTTAATAGTCAGATTTTCCACCGCGCCAGAAGCGTCTATCGTTGATTTCGATAACGCGCTGAGTTGGGGTTACGCCCTCGTGAGTGGCCATTCGTCTTGAACTCTTGAACGGCCTTTCGAACCTGAACTGTGCATTTCGCGATTTCGCGGGTCGGCGTCCTTGGAACTTCACAGCTTCGGGAACAAAATTGCGGGCAAACAGGGACTGTCTTCCAGCAGCTAATGTCACCAGATTTTCCCTGCCGGGGGAGCCGCGAGGCCGAAGTCGGCAGGTTGCGCTGCTTCAATCCGAACCACCCCCAAGTTTCTTTCAATTCAGGAAGCTTCGGTTCTGGCGTGGTAGAAGAGCAGAGGCATAACCCGGCATTTACCTAGTTTTGGGTTGGAACCAAACTCGACGTCTCACCGAGATTGCTGAATGGAATTAGACGAACAGCGCCAGTCTTCCTGACTCGACATGCTATAGCCAGTTACATCAGCCATAACGGATGCCAGCTGCTCTATTGACGTTGTTCCTGGGATGGCCACCATATCGAGACCGATCGAGCAAACCGACGTGAGCGCGATGAGTCGATCTATAAATGACGGCGACGCTTCCGTGTCATCATTCATTAATGGATCTTCGGATACTGAAACGAACGCGCCGGACAGCCCTCCCAAATTCTTCGTGCCAGCTGCTGCCCCCGTCTTGAGTCCATCATTACGCAAAGCGAGAGCCATAATCGAACCGGGCGACTGTATAGTCTCGACACCAATGTTTTGCAGGCACGCCGAGAGGCTCCGGTCCTTGTGGTCCGGTTCCGGTCCTAACGAAACGTCAATGGCACCCAGCGAAATTTGCAGCTTCTCGGCCAATTCCAGGCCTATATTATCGGCGTCGCGAGCCGCAACCCTCGCAGTCTCACTGATAGCGATACTACATTCCTGGAATTTAGCACGCTTATCAATAGCCGAAAGAGAATGATTAATTTTTTCAATTAGACCAAGTCCGATATTTAGCTGACACTGAGCGTCACCAGGTGAATGATATGCGAGTGGATCAAATCTAACGTTTGGTACCCACGTTTGACGGCGGCGATGATTTTATCGGGATCGGCGGTCCACACGAAGGGTTTGGGATGATCGTTGGTTTCCTTCAGGAAGCGGTTGATGGCGGCCTGGAGATCGACAATCGAGCAGAAGGCACCGCGTTTGAGGCGGCGTTTGGTCAATTTGGCGAAGAAGCCCTCGACCGCATTGAGCCAAGAGGCCGAGGTCGGGGTGTAATGGAAGACAAAGCGGGGGTGCCGGTCGAGCCAGGCGTGAACGTGCTTGTGGGTGGCGTAGTTGTCGAGGACGACATGGATGATCTTGCCGGCCGGGATGTCGGCTTCGATCGTATTGAGAAAGCGAATGAACTCCTGATGGCGATGGCGCTGCATGCAGCGGCCGATGATCCGGCCTTCCAAGACGTTGAGCGCGGCAAACAAGGTCGTGGTGCCATGGCGCTTGTAATCGTGCGTCATTGTCGCGCAACGGCCCTTCTTCATCGGCAAACCGGGCTGGGTGCGGTCGAGTGCCTGGATTTGCGATTTTTCGTCGACCGACAACACCACCGCATGCGCCGGCGGATCGACATAAAGACCGACAATGTCACGCAGCTTGGTGACGAATTGGCGGTCGCGCGACAGCTTGAACTGACGCACGCGATGCGGCTGCAGCCCATGGGTGTGCCAGATCCGCTGCACCGAGCTGACACTGATCCCGACCTGTTTGGCCATCATTTGGGCCGTCCAATGGGTCACCTCGCCCGGCGGATCGGTCTGCGTCAGCGCAACCGTGAGCTCGTGCACCGTCGCCGCCAGCCGCGGGATCCGCGACGGACGGGTCTTGTCGCGCAGCGGCCCGTCAACCCCTTGCGCCATGAAGCGCTCCTGCCACCGCCACACGGTGACCTTGCTCTTGCCCGTCTGGCGCATGATCGTGGTCGTGCCGACGCCGTCTGCCGTCATCAGCACGATGCGCTGAAAACCCTGCCGAAACGGGGCGCGAGGGGGTCGAGAAAAGGGCGACCGGCCGTTACGTGTCGAGACGAAAGTGAGCACGATAATCAGTGCGACTGACGTCTTGCTGAGCCAGTTCAGTGACCGCCATCGCGCGAGACCATCGGCTCCGGAGGCGTGAGCACTCCATGGATGACGAATGGTGAGCTTCTGCCAGCGAATGCGTGGGTTTTACTCGCGGTTCGCGCTGATGTGTGGTGCGGCGCCTTTTTCGCCAGTCGGTGCTCTGTTCCTGGGGTAGCCGGCGCGGGCGGCATTTGCGCCTGATCGAACGGGGTGTCCGTGTGCTCGATCCTAGGTGCGGGGATGTTGACGGGAGGAGTGGGAATGACTGCGTGCGCATCGGCGGTCGATGGGAGTGGTTCGACCGCCACGGAAGTATCCGCCGGCGCTGGCTTGTCTGGGGGCGTCGAGCGCAGTATGACCGCAAGCAACGTAAGCGCCACCCCGCCAGGCAGCGCCATCCATCCACCTCTTCGCAAAGCGGAGACGATCGGATCAAGAAACCGTTGGGCGCGCGAGGCGGGCTGGGGAGGCGATGGCGGTTGCGGCGCTTTGCCGTGCCACAGCCATAAGCCCGACTCGTGGTTCTCAGCGCTCGGTGATGTTGTGTTCGACGACACGATCGCGAGCCCCCTCCTCAAGACCCGAAATGCGGCGGCGATCGATAAACTGACGAGATGTGTTCTGTTTCGCGGACCGGCCGAAATCCAAGGTTCTGGCGCCAGTTCTATCCTAAGCCGGCCAAGCCGGAACCAAACAGGGATTTCGAACGCACTCCACCCTCGGCCGTATGGGCTATTTTTGGATGATCTGCCGATTCACATCCGCCCGGATCTTCCCGCAGCGCGGGTCCAAACTTAGCGAACCCAATGGGCTCGAGCCATTACGGCGCGTCCATGATCGCATCATCCGCGTTTCTGGCCAATAAATTTTGCTCACAAATGGTAACGAGTCCGTTCGTAAGGGACTAAGCCTATCTACAGCAAGTAGCGGGGCAAGTTACCCTCATTGACCTACCGCTTGACCCCCGGGGCCTGTGCGGTTTTCCCAGCTCGGGGTGCTGCTCCCAAGCCCGCGTGCGAAACGGCGTCGGAGATGTTCCCCCCGACCCGACGCCGCTTTTCCCCTTGTCTGCGGCTGTGTTCTGCCAATGGAAGCGTTGCGGCTGCTGTGGCGGATTGTGTTGCGGGACCGCGGCCCGAAAGCCCCGCAAAATCAGGGTGATGGCGGTGTTGCCGTCCACGGAGGAGAGGCGTGCCCGTCTCAGCAGGATTAGGAGGTTTGAGATCACTGGGCCACCAATTCAAGGCCACTTTTTTGACACTGGTAAGTTCAGGCCTCGGGAAGGTTCTGCAAATTCGGTTGAGCGTGAACAGGTAAAATCACGTTAACCGCGAATGGCCATGGTGCGGGTGACTTAGCCATCACCCACTCCATGGAAGGGAGCACAGCGCGGGAAAGCATTAGTGGGCTCTTTAATAGCAGTGTGCCGGTTCCGACCCACTTCCTACCGACACCGTGACCCAACTTCCTGCCTTGACTGTTCCGGTGAGGGGCGGCTAATGCCGCCCCTCGCTCGGAGGGACGCCTAACTGGTCTTGCCAAATCGGGGTCGTACTTCTGGGTAGCCCAGGGCTAGTAGCAATCAGGGTTAGTTTCTCCGGCTGATCGGAGAGGAGGAGATGAACGGGAATATTACGACGGGACGCGCTCGCCCTGCCGATATTTGGAACGCTGGGGAAGAAGCATTGCATCGCTCTGCGCGGAACAGAAAGCCGCCCTTTGGCTGAGCAGAGGCGAGGCGCTGGTATTGGTCGTGCTGCTGCTGTCATTCGGGCTTTGGGCGACGCTCTGGGGGGCTGTCGCCTCGGTGGCTGCGGAGCGGTAGTGACTTGGGGCGAAATGTCGGGCGATACGTGAAAAATTTGGGACCGGGTTTTAATTCGCCTACCAATCTGCACGACAAGCGAGCGACTCACGATCGACAAGTCGTCCAGGACTGCCAGCTCATCAGCTACCGGCTGCAACCAGCAGCGACGCCGGATTTGTGCATGAGATGGCATTAGCCGGGCATGGCATTGTCCGCGGCCCGAGCTTCTGGTTAAGCGCCGACGTTGCGACGCCGCGGCTGGTTCCCTTGCTGGACCCTTGGCGCTCGCCGCGAGAGCTACCAGTGCACGCTCTTTATCCGCATCGATCGCTGCTCTCGGCGAAGGTGCGGACGTTTGTGGATTTTCTTGTCGAATGGATGGGGTCGGATCCGGAATTGAGAGCACGCATGGGAGGCGCAGGCGCAGGAAAGTCTCAATGAGCTGTTGGCAAGGATCGAACGCGCTACGGGCGCCACCGCTGTCGTAGAGCTTATGGCCGATTGGGCGGATGAGCGATCCCGAAGCGCCAGCTGGACGCTGACCATCCTAGAACATGCGCGGCTCGCGGGGATCGCTCGCCTACCGTGCGGCGGCAGGAGGAGATCATTCGGGGTCAATGGCGTGAGCTTGGCACTTACCTGGTCGAACGTTTTCCCGGCATCACGCAAGATGCGGAAACACTCGCCTCGTTGCTGCTCGAGATCGCTTGCGCGCCAGCACTGATCTTCGTGTCGACGCCGACAGCGGGAGCCCTGATGCGCCTGGCGATGACGGGCATTTTCCGGAGCAAAAACTAGCCGTCTTGATCCTGCGAGGCACCGCTCAGCCTCCCGTGGGCTCATGCCTCACGCCAATGGCGGCTCCGGGGCACTTTGACCCGTTCCCGCCATCTAGGCTGAACGGCCGGTATCCGCTCAGTTTGCCGACCTCCGCCGGAGCGAGCGGGAACGGGCCCACCCGGCCGTCCCAAAAAGGATCGCTTCGGACCCCAGTTACGTCGCGGGGGTTCGCCTTATCTGGCCAAGGAGCGCGGATTAGGTTCTTTCGTGCTAGCCGCGTGCAACGGACTATTCTCTCTGGAAACCCCGCCGCCAGCCATCCTCTGTCTAGTACCTAGTTTCGTAAATTAGCGTATGACGATCGCGGATGCTTCGAGAAGACGACTTGCTTGGTCCACTCGAAGGGGTGAGCGTCCTGATTGTAGGTGGAAATGAAGGCATCGATCTGCTCTCGTA
>Ga0310910_10001314_pt1 | contig 13494 bp, 9 predicted proteins | sample GREbulkMGHF172_FD_203448 | JGI IMG/M metagenome (GOLD analysis project Ga0310910, IMG submission 203448) | Lab enrichment of tropical soil microbial communities from Luquillo Experimental Forest, Puerto Rico - GRE.bulkMG.HF172 | ecosystem: Environmental > Terrestrial > Soil > Tropical forest >... | reverse complement strand
GATGCTGATTCAAGCCGCAGCGGACCAATGGAAGGTGCCGGCCGCGGAATGCACCGCCGCTAACGGCGTCATCACCCACAAGGCTTCGAACCGCAGCACCACCTACGGCAAGGTCGCGGTCGCAGCCGGCAAGATCGAGCCGCCGGCCGACATCAAGCTCAAGGATCCAAAGGACTGGAAGGTCATCGGCAAGGGCGTGAAACGGCTCGACACGCCCGACAAGGTCGTCGGCAAGGCACAGTATGGCATCGATGTAAGACTCCCCGGCATGCTCTATGCCACCATCAAAGCCTGCCCCGTCAACGGCGGCAAGGTGAAGAGCTTCGATGCCGCCAAGATCACCGCCCGCAAGGGAGTGAAGAAAGTCGCGCAGATCGAGGATTATGCTGTCGCGGTCATTGCGGACAGCTGGTGGCAGGCCAAGACCGCGCTCGACGACCTTCCAATTGAGTGGAACGAAGGTGATAACGCCAAGGTCTCGAGCGAATCCATCGCGGCATGGCTCAAGGAAGGCCTCGACGCCGATCAGGCATTCGTGGGCAACAAGGGCGGCGACGTGAATGCCGCCCTTGCAGGCGCCGCCAGGAAGGTCGAGGCGGTCTACGGCTACCCCTATCAGCACCACGTCACCCTGGAGCCGCAGAACGCGACCGCGCGCTACACCGCCGACAAATGCGAGGTCTGGTGCTCGACACAGAACGGCGAGGCGGCGCTCGCAACCGCATCGGAGGCATCCGGGCTGCCGATCCCCAAATGCGAGGTCTACAAGACCTTCCTCGGCGGCGGGTTCGGCCGGCGCGCGACTTCGCAGGACTACATTCGCCAGGCGGTTCTGGTCGCCAAGGAGATACCCGGCACGCCGATCAAGCTCCTGTGGACGCGCGAAGAGGATATGGCGCACGGATGGTACCATCCGATCACGCAGTGCAAGCTCAGCGCCGGACTGGACAAGGACAACAATCTCACCGCGCTGCATGTGCGCATCTCGGGCCAGTCGATCCTTGCAAAGGTGCTGCCGCAGAGACTGCAAAACGGAGCCGACCCGGCGACGTTCTCAGGCTTCTATCCCGGCGGGGACGAGGCCGTGTTCGGCTATACGGTCGCCAACCTGCTGGTGGACCATTCCATGCGCAACCCGCACATCTATCCGGGCTTCTGGCGGGGCGTGAACATCAACCACAACGCCATCTATCTCGAGTGCTTCATGGACGAGCTCGCCAAGGAAGCGGGCGTCGACGCGCTCGAGTTCCGGCGCAAGCTGATGGCGCAGCATCCCAAGCACCTCGCTGCGCTCAACGCGGTCGCGGAAAAGGCCGGCTGGGGCAAGCCCGCGGCGCAAGGCGTGTTCCGCGGCCTCGCCCAGGCCATGGCGTTCGGCAGCTACGTGGCGGCCTGCGCCGAGGTCTCCGTCGATGGCAACAAGGTCAAGGTTCACCGCATTGTTGCCGCCACCGATCCCGGCTACGGCGTCAATCCCGCACAGATCGAGCGCCAGGTTGCGGGCTCGTTCGTGTACGGTCTGACCGCGCTGTTCATGGGCGAGTGCACTGTGAAGGCCGGGCGCATCGAGCAGTCGAACTTCGACAGCTACGACATGATGCGCATCGCCCAGATGCCGAAGGTGGAGACGATCGTGATGCCGTCCGGCGGATTCTGGGGTGGCGTCGGCGAGCCGACGATCTGCGTGGCGGCGCCCGCGGTTCTCAACGCCATCGCGCTAGCCACCGGCAAGCGCTATCGGACCTTCCCGCTCAAGAACCACGGTCTAACCCTGGTGTGACATTGCAGGGGCGGGTTTGAAACCCGCCCCTGCCGTTTTCAATCGCTCAGTTCACTCTCTCAATGCCGTTGCTGCGTGCCGCTCGCACGACGGCATCGAATGCGGACATCCCGTGCAGGACGTCGGCCACCGGCACCGGATAGGCCCGCTTCTCGCGGATGCAGCGGGCAAGTTCGGTGAGCTCGGCGTGCAGCATGTCGAAGCCGGGATGCTCGCTGACCTCGTCGGGCGGCGCGGTAATGGGACCGCGCGGCGCCTCTTTCGAGCCGGGCACGAACCGGTAGCGTTGCAGATTGGGCCGTGAAATCTCCGCCATGCCCTGCGTGCCGTAAAGCGTGAAGCTGTAGCTCGTGGCAGTCGCAACCGAGCAGAAGATCAAACCGGTCGCGCCGTTCTCGAAGCGCAGCATGATCGTGGTCGTATCGTCGGACGGCACGCCGTCGATGTAGCGACCGGTCACGCATCGCACATCCCGTACCTGGCCGGCGAACTCGATCATGTGATCGAGCGCGTGCACGCCGACCGCGGTGAGCGCGCCGCCCGGCGCCTCCTCGGGAGCGGCGCGCCAATTGTCCGGGGCAATGAACTGTCCGGTGCTCGTGGTATGCTGCGCCACCATTGATATGACATGGCCGAGCCGGCCCTCCCGCAGATCGCGACGCATGGCAGCGACGGAAGGATGAAAGCGCCGGCAAAAGCCCACCGCCAGCATAACACCGGCGCGAGCGGCCGCGGCCACTGCAGCGTCGGCGCTCGCGCGGTCGAGCGTGATCGGCTTCTCCACATGGATGTGCTTGCCGGCACCCGCGGCGGCAATGACCTGACGCTCGTGCTGGCTGTGCGGGGTGGCGAGCACGACCGCGTCCACGTCCGGGTCGCAGAGAATTTGCTCATAGTCGTCGACCAGCACGACACCGTGGTCGCGGCAGAACTCCTCGGCTGCCGCGGGCGTGCGGGTATGGGCGGCGACGAAGCGGATGTCGTCGCTGCTCGAATCCTTCCCCTGCACGGAATGCACGAGCGATCGCCCCCAGCGGCCGAGGCCGACAATGGCTGCCCGGATCACGCCGGCACCGTGCGCGGTTTCGGAGGAGTGACGGGAAGCAGCAGAAAGGGTGAGCGCTCTGCGCTGAAATGCAGCGTGTTGACCGCAGCAAAGATCTCCGGCGGCCGGTCGCGCGGGTCGGTATGGGTGAAGGGACCGACCCCTTTCATGGGGTAGGCCGCGTGCGGGAGCGCCGCATCGCTGCCGTCATATTCGTAGTCCTTGCCGCGCACGGTGAGCCCAAGACGATAGCCCGCGGGCACGACAATGCAGGTGGGCCAGATTTCGATATCGAGCTCGACCGGCTCTCCCGGCAGCAGCGGCCATTCCTCGTCATGGCTGTGCCATGGCCGATACGGCAGGCTGCGCGTCGGATCGATCTTGCGCTGCGAGGCGCGCAGCCAGCCCAGCGCGATGGGAGTGCGCGGGTCATTGGTGCCGATGAAGACGACCTCCCTGCCCTGCGGATCAAACAGGCGCAGCACCAGGAAGATGTCGGCATCGCTCGTCGATGAGGAGACGAACAGCTTCGCCGCGGCCGGGCCGGTGATCTCGGTGTCCTCCCGCATGGGCGCATCGAGGAAGGTCAGCCCATCGCCGCGCGTGTCATAGGAAAGGGTGGCTGTTGCGTTCGCAGGCTCGCTGGTCAGGCCGCGCTCGCGTGCGTCGAGATAGAACCTCGTCCATTGCGTGCGCGCGAGCGGCCACTCGTTCTCCGCCCGCAGGCTGAAGCTTTCGCCCGGCCGGCGGATATTGAGCATGACCTTGGGTTGCCCGTCCCAGCCGGTATCCTCGCCCTTGAGGAAGTGTCCGAAGAACCGTTTCTGAAGCTTCGAACCGTAATCGCTGTAGAAATGCGAGAAATGCGTGTCGCCGTGGACTTCGAGCCACTTCTGCCGTGAGCCGGCGGCGAGATAGCCCTCGAAATTTCCCCGCGTGTGCAGGCCATGCCCGCCCCAATTGGCGGCCGATAAGAGCGGCACGTCGATCTTGTCGAGCTGCGGGATGCGGGCGTGATAGTAGTCGTCCGCGAGGCGGTGGCGCAAAGCGTCCTCACCGACATCGGCACGATTGCGCGCAAGCTCGTCTTCGCTCAGCGTCTGTGAGCCGGCAACCGGCGACCCGGTGACGCTGCTGCGCGGCCCGTGCTCTCCCACGCCGTGCTGCACGTTCGTGACCTGCCGGCGCGACCAGCTCTGCAGGAAATCGCAGAGAATGCCGCCATGGCGGGCAAGCTCGCGGTAATAGTCGGCGGCACCCTCCCAGATGCACAGCGCCGCCAGATGCGCAGGACGCGACGGGGCGACGTGCCACTGGTTCATGGCGTAGTAGGAAATTCCGTTGATGCCGACCTTACCGTTCGACCAGGGCTGCGTGCCGGCCCATTCGACGCAATCATGCAGGTCCTGCGCCTCGCGCGGCGACCAGACGTCAAGATAACCAGGCGAGGAGCCGGCGCCGCGCGAATCCACCCGCACGACAGCGTAGCCGTCCGGCACCCATTTCTCGGGATCGACCAGCTCCCAGTTCTGATATTTGTTGCTCGAGCCTTGCAGCACCTCCGGAAAGTCCTTGGTCAGGCGCATCCAGGCACTCTTGTAGGCGTCCTGGAAGGCGAGACCCTTGGCGTAGGGGCCATAGCTCAGGATGACGGGATGTCGGCCCTCTGCGAGCGGACGAAAGACGTCCGCGCGCAGCACCACGCCGTCGTCCATCTCGATCGGCGCATCCCAATCGATGCGCATGCCGTCGCGGAACTCGGATTTTGCAGGTTGCATGGCGGTGAGGGCAGGAGCTTAAGCTTCGGCGACCATCCGATCGCCGCTTCCGCAGGCGGTGATCAGGAGGCTAACATCGTGTGCTCGCCCTCTCAACGCATTTGCCGAAACCAACTCCATGCACGTAAACGCCGCCATTATTGGCGTGGGGCAATCCGCCTATGTCCGGCGGCCGCAAGGAGGGCAATGCACGCAAACCTTCATGCGCGACGCGGTGATCGCCGCGCTGGCGGACGCGCAGATCGCAGCCGGCGAAGTCGATGGGCTGGCCGTTGCTTCCCTTTCGCTCGCGCCCGACACGGCGGTCGACCTTGCCTGGAAGCTCGGCCTGTCCTTGCGCTGGCTGTTGCAGGATACCAACGGCGGCTCCTCCGCCATGAACATGCTCGGCCACGCCGTGCGCGCAGTGGAAAGCGCCGCCGCCTCCGTCGTTCTCATGGTCGGCGGGGATGCCACGGGACTCGGCGGCTACGCCCGGATCGCCGCCAATTTCAACACCGTAACCCAGTTGCATCTGGCTCCGCTCGGCCATGGCGGGCCGAACGGCGTGTACGCCCTGGTCACCAGCCGTCAGATGAAGAAATTCGGTCTGGAAAAATCGGACTACGGCCACATTGCGATCGCGCAGCGCGCCTGGGCCGCCGGCAATCCGTTTGCGGTCTATCGCGCGCCCATGACCATGCAGGACTACCTCGCGGCGCCGATCGTGGCGGACCCCTTGTGCCGTTACGACTGTGTGCCGGTGGTCGCCGGCGCGCAGGCGATTGTGGTGGCGCATCCCGACCGCTGCCCGGGCGGACGCGCGCCGGTGCGCGTGCGCGCCCATCGCGCGAGCTTCAATTACGACAACCAGGAAGGCGACGGGCTCAGGACCGGCATTGTGACGTTTGCGCACGAGCTGTGGCAGGAGGGGGAGGTGGGACCTGAGGATATCGATGTCGCGAGCATCTACGACGATTACCCCGCCATTGTGCTGGCGCAGCTCGACGACCTGGGCCTCATTCCCGACCATGATCTCAAGCGCTTTGCCCGCCGCGAGATCGCGGAGCGGCGATTGCCCATCAACACGTGGGGCGGCATGCTGTCCGCCGGCCAGCCCGGCGGTCCGGCTGGCGGGCTCAACGGGATTGCTGAAGCCGTTCTCCAGCTGCAGCACCGCGCGGGCGAGCGTCAGGTGAAAGATGCCCGTCTGGCGGTGGCGACGGGATACGGTATGACCATGTACCGCTACGGCGGCACGGCGGCGGCGGCGATCCTGGAGCGCCAGGAATGAAGCAGGGCGTGGCGATCTGGCGCTGCGCCGGCTGCCGCGCGGCATTCTTTCCGCAGCGACTGCTCTGCCCGCGCTGTCATGGCGACGTCTTTGCGCAGGAACGAGTCCATGAAGCCGTGGTGGAGGAGGTTTCCACCATTCGCCACATGCTTGGTCAGACTGACTGGCAGCCGCGTTGCATTGCCAGCGTGCGGATAGCGGATGGCCCCTGCATTACCGTCGGGCTCACCGATGAGTCCGCGCCCGGCACCGTCATCGAGCTGCTCGAGGAGGGCACGGCACCGTACGGTGCGTTGAAGAAATGAACTCAGCGCGGGGAGCGCTGAAATACGGTTTCGGGGGCCTTCGAAACTGAGTATACCCCGAGGTCTCACTGACAGTCCTTCTTACATCCTGAATGAAAGCTGCCACGGCACCAATTTCTTGCTCGACAAGCTCGCGAACAGGCGAGGGCATGATCCGACCCTCTACGGTCAGGTAACGAAGCGACGTGGCAGCTGGTGAAAGCAGATCAAAGGCTTGAATCCTTTTCACGCCATTGATCCCCCGGGGGCAACATCTCTGCGAGGGCTTCGAAGCGGTGCTCGCTACCGGTGTTCAGTCCGCGTAGCTCAAGCAAGGCTTTGACAGCTTTCTCGGCGCTTTGCTGCACATGGTAGCGGGCAAGGCGCGTCGAAATGTCAAGGAGCGCCTTTGCGCCTGCGAGATCTTCATCAGCCATTTCCATGAGCGCACCGATGCGCCTAGGATTGACCATACAGCACAATACCCTCGTCGAACGCGTCTCGAAGCACCCCGCCAGCATCCAAATGAGCTTCTCGCCATGTCTCGACGGTGCACGGCACGACATCGCATCGAAGACCGCGTCCCGCTAGGGGCCGATAGACCTCGTGTAATCCAGCAACTGCTCACTGATGACAAGAAGATCGTAATCGCTATCCGACCGATAGGTGCCGCGCGCGCGGCTGCCAAACAGAATGATGGCGCGTGGGTGCAGTCCTTCCGCGAGCAGGCTTACCGCCTCCGCAAGTCTGGTATCCTGTGTAGGTTGCTGTCGCATTTGAGGTATATATCCGGCGCCGAGCCTAAATCCAAATAATGCGCCAAATCATTCCGCGGCGGCGATTGAGCTTGGCTCGCGCGGGGGTTCGTTCACGCGCGTCACCCCCGCGGCGAGGAGCTCCCGGATCGCATCCGGCGAATAGCCGAGCTCGTCGAGCACATCGCGGGAATGCTCGCCCAGCATGGGGGCATGCCGCTCGATCATGGGACCGTCATGGTCGAGCAGCACCGGATTGCGGGTGGCGCGCATGGTGCCTAGCCGCGGATGCCTTATCTCCTGCGCCACGCCGCGGGCGATGATCTGGGGGTGATCGAACACTTCCTGGAAGTTGTTCACCCGCGCGCAAGGCACGCCTCCGGCAAGGAGCGCGGCTTCCAGCTCCGGTGCTTCGCGAAGCCGCACGGCCGGCTCAACCAGCGCAAGCAGCGCATCCTCATGCGCCTTGCGGCTCGCGTAGGTCGCAAAGCGCGGATCGCGGAGATGATCCGCAAGTCCCAGCGTTTGCATCAGCTTGCCGAACCGGTGGTCGTTCGGAGTGCCGATGGCGAGATAGCGGCCGTCGCTCGTTTCGAACAACTGATAGGGCGCATTGAGCCGGTGCCGGTTGCCGAGCGCCTGCGGAACCTTTCCGGTCTCCAGATACTCCGCGGCCTCCCACGCGGCGGCTGCAATGGAAGCCTCCACCAGCGAGACATCGGCGATGTGCCCCTCGCCATGGCGCACCGCGCCAAGCAGGGAGACCAGCGTCGCATAGGTGGCGAACAGCGCGCCGAACACATCGGCGGTCTGCAGCCCCGGCCGCATCGGCATCATGCCGGGCTCGCCGGTAACGGAGAGCGCACCCGAAAAGGCCTCGATGATGAGATTGACGCCCGCGCGACGGCGGTCCGGCCCGGTCTGGCCGAACCCCGACACCGACGTATAGACGATGCGAGGGTTGACCGCCTTCACGTCCGCGCTGCCAAGGCCGAGCTTGTCAAGCGCACCGGGACGATAGGCCTCCAGGAACACGTCCGACTTCGCTGCGAGCTTGAGCAGGATCTCGATTGCCTGCGGCTGCTTGAGATCGAGGACGAGGCTGCGCTTGTTGCGGTTGAGCGCGGCAAAGCTGACGCTTTCACCGTTGCGGATAGGGGGCGTCGCGCGGGCCATGTCGCCCGCCGGCGGCTCGACCTTGACCACGTCGGCGCCCATGTCGGCGAGCAGCGTTCCCGCAAACGGGCCGGCGATGAAGTTCGCGAGCTCAATGATCCGAATGCCTGCGAGCGGTTTTGGCATGTCGATATCACCAGATCGTCAAATCTTCTGCCTGACCCTCTTCCACGATCGCGGACTCGGCATGGCTTTCATGGGTGTTGTTTTCCTGCGTCGCACGTGATTATGACAGCCCTTTGCATCGTCGTCATGTGCTTGCAGGAAACATTGGGCTTGCAGGAAACATCAAGCATGCCGAGCAGGTCGGTCGCGTGAGCGGCAGGGAACCGCTGCGACAATCATGACGGCGATTTTCGACACCATCATCGTCGGCGCCGGCGCGGCCGGATGCGTGCTGGCGAACCGCTTGTCCGCGCGCTCGGGTGAAAAGGTGCTTCTCCTGGAAGCCGGCCAGGATGCGCCGCCAGGCCGGGAACCGGTCGACGTGCTCGATACCTACGCGACCTCCTATTACAACGACGCCTATTTCTGGCCCGGTCTCAAGGTGCATTGGCGCCGCCAGGACAATTCGCCCCCGGTCGGCTTTTCCCAGGGGCGCATCATGGGCGGCGGCTCCTCCGTCATGGGCATGGTCGCCTATCGCGGCACGCCGGACGACTATGCGGAATGGGAGGCGCATGGCGCAGACGGCTGGGGCTGGAACGACGTGCTGCCGTTTTACCGCAAGCTCGAGCATGACCTCGATTTTGCCGGCGAGCTGCACGGGACAAACGGCCCGGTTCCGATCCGCCGCACCAAGCCGGCGGACTGGGCGCCGCTCTCGAAGGCGGTGCAAGCCTTCGCGCAGGAGCGCCAGATCCCGTTCATTGCGGACATGAATGCCGATTTTCGCGACGGCTATGGCGCGGTTCCCATGAGCAACTGGCCGGACAAGCGCGCCTCCGCGGCAATCTGCTATCTCGATGCATCGGTACGCGGCAGAAGCAATCTCACCGTCATCAGTGGCGCGAGCGCAACCGGCTTCATATTCGATGGCCGCCGGGTATGCGGCGTTGCCGCGAGCATCGACGGCGAGGAAAAGGGATTCCGCGCGCGCGAGGTCATCCTGTCGGCGGGCGGCATCTTCTCGCCCGCATTCCTGTTGCGATCGGGCATTGGGCCGTCCGCACAGCTGCGCAAGCTCGGCATCGAGGTGCGCGCGGATCTTCCGGGCGTCGGCGAGAACCTGTCCAACCACGCCATCGTGTTTGTCGGCCTCCTGCAAAACGCCGGCTCGCGGCAAGCGCAATCCTTGCGCCCGCACCCCATGACGGCGTTTCGCTATTCCTCCGGCCTGCCGGGGGCGCCGCCCACCGACATGTACATCAATGTGCAGTGCAAGACCTCGTGGTCACCGCTCGGCTTTCAGGTCGCCAATCTCGCGCCGAGCCTGCTCAAGCCGATGGCGCGCGGGCGCGTCACGCTTGCCTCGCGCGCTGCCCGATACCCCTGCGTGGAGTTCAACTTCGCCGGCGAGGAGCTCGATCTGCGGCGCTTCATGCAAGGCTTCCGTCGGGCGGTCGAAATCCTGGCGCACCAAAAAGTGCGCGCCATGAGCAGCATCACCTTCCCGGTGAAGTTCACGGACCGGCTGCGCCGGCTCAATCGCATCACCGCTTCCAACAAGCTCAAGAGCGCGATCGTTGCCGGACTGATCGACCTGGTGCCGCCGCTCGCCGGTCCGATCTTCGCGACGCTGGCGGACAGACGCGTCGATCTTGCAACGCTCGCCGCGGAGGACGATGCGCTTGCGGAGCACATCCGCAACAATGTTGCCGGCACGTTCCATCCGGTCGGCACCTGCCGGATGGGGCGCATAGATGATCGGCTCTCCGTGGTCGATGCCGCAGGGCGCGTGCATAGCGTCCCTGGCCTGCGGGTCGTCGACGCCTCGATCATGCCGACGGTGCCGCGCGGCAATACCAACATCCCGACCATCATGGTGGCGGAGAAAATTGCCGCGACCCTTGTCGATTCGGCGCGATAGCGCCCTCGCTGTCACCCCGTCCGCGCGGGAGCGGTCGCGCGCGCCTGCGCGATGCTGCTCCAGACCCGCATCGGCGTTGCCGGCATGTCGATGTGGCCGACGCCGAGCGGCTCGAGCGCATCGAGCAGAGCGTTGATCACGGTCGGCGGCGCGCCGATAGTGCCGGATTCGCCGATGCCTTTGACCCCGAGCGGATTGGTCTTGCAGGGCACTTCCTCCAGCTCCGCGTTGACGCTCGGCATGGTATCGGCGCGCGGCATGCCGTAATCCATGAAGCTGCCGGAGAGGAGCTGCCCGGACTGGGGGTCATAGACCTGATGCTCGATGAGCGCCTGGCCAAGACCCTGGACCACGCCGCCATGGATCTGACCGCGCACGATCATCGGATTGAGCACCCGGCCGAGGTCATCGACGACGAAATAGCGGTCAACCACCACTTCGCCGGTTTCCGGATCGACTTCCAGCTCGCAGACGTGAGAGCCGTTGGGATGGCTCGGCGGGTTGGGGCTGAAGCTTCCGCTTGCCTCGAGCCCGACACCGAATCGATCAGTGAGCGGGCCGGCGGGCGCATACGCCGCTTTGGCGACGTCGATGATGCCGATCGCCTTGTCGGTGCCGACCACCCGAAACTGCCCGTCCTTGAACTCGAGATCGGCGGCGTCTGCCTCCAACAGGGTCGCCGCCATCGGCTTGGCCTTCTCGATGAGCGCCTCGCTCGCGGCCTTCAGCGCATTGCCGCCCACCACCGCGCTGCGCGCGCCGTAGGTGCCGCGCCCGATCGCTACCTGCGCGGTGTCGCCCTGCACATATTTGATGGAATCCAGCGGAACGCCGAGCAGCTCGTGCGCGAGCTGCGCAAAGACGGTTGCATGTCCCTGGCCGTGCGAATGGGTGCCCGCAAGCACGGTCAGCGTTCCGTCGGGATTGAAGCGCAGATCCATCCGGTCGTTGAAGATGCCTCCGAACTCGATGTAGTAGCTCACCGCGCGCCCGCGCAGCCTGCCATTCTTCTGCGCGGCCTGCTTGCGGGCTGCAAACCCCTTCCAGTCGCTCACCTCGATGCATCGCTCCATCAGCCGCTGGAACTCCCCGCTGTCATAGTTCCACAGTGTCGGCGTCGCGTAAGGAAGCTTGCCGGGCGGAATGAGATTACGGCGCCGGATTTCCGCGGCGTCCATGCCGATGGTGCGCGCCGCGTGCTCGATCAGTCGCTCCATGAAATACGCCGCCTCCGGACGCCCGGCGCCGCGATAGGGTCCGCTTTGCGAGGTGTTCGTGAACAGGCCCTGCGACGCGATGTGCATGGTCTGGATGTCATAGGCTTCCGGAATGAAGCGCACGGAGAAGGCGCCCGCCGCAAGCGCCGCACCGACAAAATAGGCGCCCAGCTGGAACAGGCAGCGCGCTCGCAGCGCCAGAATTTTCCCGTGCTCGTCGAGCGCGATCTCGCCGTAATAGACCATCTCGCGGCCGCAGTGGTCGGTGAGCATGCTTTCCGAGCGCGTCGCGACCCATTTCACGGGACGCCGGATGCGGCGCGAAGCCCACAGCACCAGCGCTTCGTCGGGAAACACGTTGCCCTTGAGGCCAAAGCCGCCGCCGACGTCGGGCGACACAACCCGGACCTGATTCTCCGCCACGTGAAAGACATGCGACATTTCCATGCGCACGCCGTGCGGATTTTGCGAGGCGGTGTAGAGCGTGTACTGATCCTCGGCGGCATTGTAGTCCCCGATCGCAACGCGCGGCTCCATGGCAACCGGCGAGAGCCGGTTGTTCTCCACACGCAGCTTCACGACATGCCGGGCGGCGGCGAAGGCCGCGTCGGTCGCCTCCTTGCTGCCGAACATCAGCCGGAAGCCGACATTGCCCTGCGGGCAGTCTTCCCAGACCTTCACGGCGCCTTCTTTCGCCGCCGCCTCGAGATCGACCACTGCAGCAAGGGGCTCGTATTCGATCTCGACGAGCTCGGCCGCGTCGCGCGCTTGCGTGAGCGTCTCGGCAACCACAAAGGCAACGCGATCGCCGACGAAGCGCACCTTCTCAGTGCTCAGCAGGGGCTGGAACGTGCGATGGCCTTTGGGAGCGCCGAGGTCTTCCGGCATGAGATGTGAGGTAAAGCTGCCGAGCTTCTCGGCCGCCGCATCGGCGCCGGTCAGCACGCACAATACGCCGGGGGCGGCTTTCGCCTTCGACACGTCGACCCGCTTGATGCGCGCATGCGCATGCGGGGAGAGCACCGTCACCCCATGGCATTGCCCGGGCAAGCTGATATCGTCGACGTAGCGGCCTCTGCCGAGCAGGAAACGCTGGTCCTCGACCCTCCGCACCGCTTGCCCAATGCCGAACTTGGCCATGTGCGCTCGCCTCGTGTTCTTGCCCTGGTGGATTGCGCGCGAATGTTAACGGAGAGCCCCAAGCGGCGCCAGCGTGCCGGCTTACTGGTTGAGCCAGCGGCGCATGAAGCCGAGCAGGCCCTGGGGCATGAAAATGATCATGGCGATGAAGATGATCCCAACCGGGATGAGGTAGAATTCCGTGAAAAATCGCGAGAACCCCTCGCGCAGCAGCAGGTAGAACGCCGCACCGACAATCGGCCCCACCAGGGTGCCGATCCCGCCCATGACATTGAAAATGACCGCCTCGCCGGACACCAGGAAATAGACGAAGTCGGGAGCCGCAAACCGGTTTTGAATGGCGTAGAGCACGCCGGCCAGACCCGCGAACAGGCCGGAAAGCATCACCGCCACGATCTTGTAGCGCTCGACCGCATAGCCGATGGCGCGCGTGCGCGCCTCGTTCTCGCGGATTGATTGCAGCACCATGCCGAACGGCGACTGGGTAATGCGCCGCAGGATCAGATAGGAGGCGGTGACCACCGCCAGCACGAACCAATGCAGCGTGCTGGTGGTGAACGGAAGCGAGAACAGGCCGGGAATGGCGAGCGCCGGCCGGCTGAAGGTGAGCCCGTTCTCGCCGCCCGTCACCTCGGTCCAGGTGAAGATGATGACATAGAAGATCTGCGAGAAGATGAGGGTCGTGATTGCGAAATAGATGTCGCGCAGCCGAGTGGAGAAATAGGCCACGAACAGCGCGACGGCGGCCGCGCCGATAAGCCCGTAGAGGATCGCCAGCCAGAGATTGGGGGGCGCGTCCGACAGCAAAGCCGCGGCTGCGCCGTACATGCCAAGGCCGAAAAATGCCGAATGGCCGAACGACACCATCCCGGTGTAGCCGATCAGGATATCGGAGGACATGGCCAGCAGTCCCCAGATCAGGATCTCGGTGACAAAGCGGCGCCAAAACTCCGGCAATATGAACGGCTCAACGATCAGGAGCGCCACAATGACGCAAAACCCCGTCCAGTAGATGTA
>Ga0310910_10001313_pt1 | contig 13495 bp, 18 predicted proteins | sample GREbulkMGHF172_FD_203448 | JGI IMG/M metagenome (GOLD analysis project Ga0310910, IMG submission 203448) | Lab enrichment of tropical soil microbial communities from Luquillo Experimental Forest, Puerto Rico - GRE.bulkMG.HF172 | ecosystem: Environmental > Terrestrial > Soil > Tropical forest >... | reverse complement strand
TCTTCGTCGGACATGGCTTCTCACCAGCTTTTGTAGCGATCGAACGCTACAGGAGATCGCTAAGGATCGGATGGGCATAATTTGTACTGCCCCATCTTGGAAGTCCACGCGCAGGCATTGCCGCGGATCGGACGACACACAATGCTAACGACGCTCCCACATCGTCTTATGCGTGGCTTGGATAACGAAGGCTGGCGGCTGGTGTGTCTCAAAGGCAACCACGAGGACATCATGCCACCAATTCGTTGGATCCGCGTTTCGGGAACGCGTCACATCTTCACATAAATCGCAGTAGCGTCGTCCGTGGCGGCCGGCCTTGTCGGGAACTTTGCTACGTGGTCTGGTGTTGGCATTCAAAGGTCGCCCGATGATTTCGAGATCACCATCTAGCGGCAAAGACCAACGAATCGGGGTACGCATTCAGTGCGCCCCAGCTACGAGGAAAACGATTGGAATTGTTGTAGTTGCAGCCTTGAGCGCCAAGACCGAAGGAGTCGTTGTCCAGCCTTTGGCATAGTCCCGAGCGCAGCACACCGACTTTTTACCGTCCACTTGAAAATCTAATTCAGCAAAATCAGGGGCTTATGAACTCCGTTCCGGAAAAAAGTCCGGGCGAACCCATTCGCATGACCGCGAGTGCAAGAGGGAGCTCTATGCCGCTGGCAAGCTGATCCTCAACGAAGTTCGCGCGGGCGTCGGGCTGCCGCCGGTTGAGCGCGACGGCGACCGAGCTAGTCGAATGTCCCAGCATGATTTTTACCGATTGGGGCATTTGGAACCGACTGTTTTTGTTGAAGAATTTACCTCTCGTGGACGAGAAAAATTAGGAAGCACTTTGCTTGGAAGCGAATGGGGCCGAAACTTTGGTGGATCAGTGGCGCAATCACTGCTCCGTCCTATCTAGCGATGGTCATGTGCGAAACGTTGAAGCTCCCCGCGATCTCCATCAGCGTTTTCAACAACTAGCACTTCCTTTGATGAGTGCGCAGCACAGTCTCACTACTCGTGCGCACTCGGTGCGCCCAACACTGCGAATGCAATCTCACGCTTGCGGTGATTGTGAGAAGTATGGGCTTTTGGATTTTCACGTAACTTGGTGAGCATCATTGCCCGACGCGCGCAGAGCAAATTTTGGCCCCCCACCCCCGGCATCGAGGCCAAATCCAAATGGTCCATCGCAATCGCTCGCGCAGGAGCAGCGCACGAGCAGCGCACAGCCACGATCTGTTATCCATTGCTCTGAAATTATATGGAAATGATATAGGAAGCTGCCCAGAGAAAACCTAAGAAATGCTAAAAGTTGACAAGCCTCTGACGATGATACTAGCCATCGTTGTAGTCGTAGCAATAATTATCTTGCTTCAGATAGCGTTCCCATGAACAATCCTAATTGGCGCTATCGTGAAATTGGTAGCACCGCCGTACTCTGGATGCGCACTGAGTGCGCACAAGTGAGACTGGCCTAGAGCCAAGTGAGATTGAGACAGGCTAGGTTGCGATGGGTTTTACTATGACGGTGTAGGCCGATAGACTGGTGCTGACACAGAAAGGAGATGTTTAGAAATGCAGACTTGGCTCGTGGCCCTAATCCTCGCTGCTGCTGTGGGTGCGGTTTTCCTAATCGCACGTCGAGGGTATTGGGGTTATCCGCAGCGTCTTTCAGATGAGTCGCGTAACGGGCAATGATTGGGAACGGGTATTGCCATAGCCACGTTTTCTCATTTGGCCGGCCGGGGGCCGTGGCCATGCTACCCGGCCGCGCCAGTGGCCCCGGATCGCTCGACGCCCAAAACTCCAGCGTAATCTGGGGCCACACCGAGTCGTCGGACTAACGGCATCTGCGGAAAGCCCTGCCGTTACCCATTTTGTACCAAGCCGCGAAGCGCGGGCACATCAGACCGGGCGTCCTTCCGTTCTGCGACCTTCGGAGACAAAGTGCGCTCCTCTGGCTGCACTCCGGTTCGAAAGCCCCGACGATGCTGGTGCCGCTCCGGATACACTCGGCATTGTTTGGGCCGCTAAGGCAAAGCCGCCGGTTTTACGCATGCCCGGCAGCTTTGCTGTGTGAGACGGCAAGGTACGACAGCCGACGGAAAGAGCCCTCAAAGCCGGATATGCTTTCGTCGTTGGGCTGGTTGGTTAAGCAGCTACACCACCAGTTCAACAACCCTGATGCTGTGTGAGGCACGGCATCATGGGGAGATTGGCAAAGCCGTTGGCTGTTTGGTCGCCGGCGGCTTTGCTGTGATGGTCGCATATAGCTAGCCGCGACGGTCAATCGGGGTCATGACTGGTCGTACAAATTGGTCGCGAATACAGCAGCGCCGCCTTATGCGTCGGCGGGGCGTCGAAGATGCTAAAGCTAAGACACCGGTCATCGCGCCTGCGAAACAGCCTCGCCGCAAATTGAGCAAGGCCGAACTTCGTGAGCAAGCAGCGGCCGCATTCCTCGCTTGGCGCGCGGGCCAAACGTCCAAAGACAAGTAGCGCGGCGCGAAACGGCTCGGCTCGATCTATCGCTCTGGCCGGTCGCCCTTGTGGTTGAAAGTCAAAAATCCGAAAGCGCCAGCAGTGAGGCGCGAGGCCGAGGAGGATTGGGGGCGCTAGGGCATCGACCCATGCGTGAGGTGGTGATCGTTGCGATAGCGGGCGCGCTAATCGGGATTATAGTGGTCGCTTTACTCGTTCACTTTTTGCCGTGAGTGGCGCGATGACTGCGCGCCACTTCCCACCACCATGGACAGTCGAAGGACGCCTGCCTGTTTTGTGGTACGCGATCACAACGAGCAGCAGCTTGCTTATGGCTATTTCGAAGAAGAGCCGGCGCGGCGATCAGCGGCGAAGCTGCTCAGCAAAGATGAAGCAAGACGCATTGCCGCGAACATTGCTAAGCTCCCCGACTTGCTGCGCGGGGATTGAGTGGTGGATTGGCTGGACCATTGGCAGGCTATCCTTGCGGCCATCGTCGCAATCGGCACTCCTATCGTCGCGATCCTCGGGTGGTTCAAGCCGCTACTACGCTGGTGGCGTTCGCGCTTTAAAAAGAAGCTGCTTAGCTTTGCGCAAAACGATGTCTTCTGTTTTTGGGGTGAAGGCAAGCTTAACGAGGCCCCGCCGGAGATCACACGAAAAGGGACTTACCGGGAAGCGCCCGGTGGTCGCGCGTGCCAATTCAATCGTCGCTGGGTAGCGGCGGCAACTTGATCAAATAATCAATCAAGCGATTCCAAGCCTCGCGCTCAAACTGTTGCAAGGCACCTCGTGACATCGCGGGGAATTTGCTTCTTAAATGGCGCGCCTCATGCAGGTCGGCGAACGCCTCCACAACTACACCATCGGCTTGCTCGAACCCCCGCGCGCGTTCCGGTTTTGCTCGGCCGCTCCCGCTCCCCACGCCAAACCATGCCATGACACGTCCGATTCCACTTCCTTACCTTGACGTCCTCATCTCAGAGCTGCAACCAATCCTCAGCGCCCCACGAGAGCGCCGCGAGCGAACAACTGAGCAGCCAACGATGCAAGCATCTTTCGCAAATGATCGAAATGCCCGACGACGGCCCGGCGGTGCGACCTGCGATGAGCCGCATACAGTCGATAGCACGCTCTAATTTCGCCGGGAGACATGCCGTGCCCTCAGTAGCTCTTTCCAATAAGTCGGACCGCCGCCCATTGTTCCCTGCAGCGCGCGCGCCGGCAGCTCTCGCTGCAATGCGGCACGAAGTCTTCGCGGGTGCGATATGTTCGAGATGGAGCGAACAAGGATTGGATTACTCAGAACTTGCGTCCCGCTTCACAGGCTGCCAGGGATGTCTCTGCAGCCATCGATCCTATCATGGCGCGGGCCTGTAACTCTGCCCTAATGCCTGACAATAAAAACTAGCCAAACGCGGCTCTTTGATCGCGCAGGCCATGGCGGCCGCTTGCAGTAAGCGGCCCAGGCGTTCATCAGCTCGCCGCGATAAGCACACTCTTTTCACGGCATATACTGTCAACCAGAGCCATTTTCCCTTTGCAGCGTAGGAGAATTCTCTGTGGCCACGTCCTCATCATCTTCATGCCGCGGCGGCGGTCGCACAAACACAACCCGTATGCCATACTTCTCAGCGTCTGACAGCCGCTCGGCCTTTGCTGCTTCGACCGGGCTCACTTTCGGATGCAAGTATGGAGCGGCGGCCATCGCCATTGCATCGCGGCGCTTCGACTCAGAATTAACGTCGCGCATGACCCCTAACATATAATCGAGGGGCAAAATGCCTGTAGCTTTCGCCGCAGCTCGAGCTTCCGCGGTCGCACAATTGCGAGCGCCCTTCTGTCGTCCACCAGTTTTGCGGCCTAGTGCCATGCTGTCTAATGATCTAATTTAGATCGACACATCAAGCTAGAGGATAATTTTTCCGACCCGCCCCGGTGTGCGGCGCGCACTGAAAATTCCCTTCGACGTTCAAAGCGGCGAAATGCGCCGCACCTGGCGAGCAAATGATTGGTAAACCGCAATTGTTGTAAATCTCCCAGCCCCACCACGCATTCGCGATCGAACGGAGATTTGCCGATGACCGTGAATGACCGACAGCCTTTCCGATGCCCTGCTGCCCCGCTTGCCTATGCGGATCGGCTCCGGCGCTCGGCTGAGACTGAAGCTGTCATGGCTCCCCGCCGAACCGGCTCTCCGCCGCTTTGTGATGATATTGGAGCGCGATCATCAAGCCCTTCATCGGACGCAAGGGACCGAGCGTGACCACCAAGATCAGTGGCAGCCACAGCGCTGCATGTACCCAATAAGGCGGGTGAAACAGAATTTCGGTGATGAGCGCGGCGCCGACCACAATCGCACCAGCCAGGAACATGATGAAGACGGCCGGGCCGTCACCGGAATCGGCGAAGCCGTAATCAAGCCCGCAACGCTCGCAGTTAGGCCGTAAGGTCAAGAAACCGGCAAATAGCCGACCCTCGCCGCAGTCGAACGTTCGCAGGTCGCGTCATGCGCCGTCCGGCGGGCAGGAAAGATGGCTCGGCGATATCCAAGCCAGAATCCGGAGGGCGGCATGATCCTGTACCACTTCACCGTCGAGCAGAACTTGAAGGGTATTGGCGAGCGCGGTCTCGTGCCAGCCATCGGCGAACATTCGTCGGACTGGCTGACGCTCGGCATCCCCGTGGTCTGGTTCACGTCGAACCCGTGGCCGGTCTGGATGGTCGCGGCCGGTTACGGCACCGACATGTGCTGCCTCACCGTGAACGTGAAGCGGAAAAATTTGCACCACTGGCGCAGGTGGCTGGCAGAGCGAGAGGGCGCTGGATTGGATGACAGGGGCGTGATGCAGCGCGTGTCCGGAAGGGATATGCTGGCCAGACTTGAGCGCAACCCCGAATGGAACGAACGGGTCAGCGCCGATTCCGAAAATTACTGGATTTGCACCAGCGTGATTCACCGCAAGCGCATCACGAAAATCCAGCGCGTCGAGTACGTCGTGGAGAAAGCATGACCAGCAAAGCGATGCCATGGGACAGCGAGAAGATCCGCGACAGCGGCCGCCGCACAAGAGACGGTGAGATCATCTGGGAGCTCACCGTCGCCGGTCTCAGTGCCGCTTATGTGGTCCCGCCGTGCGGATTCGCGGTAGCGCAATCAGCGCCGCAAATGCTCCGATTGGCCGATATATTGCCGAAATTGCCGACGCCTGAAGGCCGGCTGTTCTTTGCGAGCCTCGGCAGCTGGTGGGCCAGCGCCGCCGAGGACATGCTCAATATCGTGGGCGAACAGAGTTTCATCGAGCATTGGGCATTTCAGAAGGGCGAGATCGAGCGGCTGTCCTGGTCCTTCGGGCCCGAGCTGGACCACGGGGAGACGGCATGACCGACATCATCGAATTGCGCCGCCGCCTCGGTGAGCTGAAATGACCGACAACGACTACCGCCCGCTGTTCCCCACCGAGCCGCCACGCCAGACGCTCGAGCGCAATCGCCTGCAACCACCGCCGCGCAAAGGCCAGATCAGCTACGATGAGTTTCTCACCTGGGCCACAGCCAACGGAAAATCAGCACGCCCAATCGGACGCTTCGAAACCAACCCGCTAGACCGAGCACCGTCAAAGCCGAAAATCACCCCCAAAGCGCCGATTGCGCCACATGCGGGTTACATTTATTCCGGCCCGCCCGCCGCCACCGCGTTCGCAACGCTGCGCGACAACACAAATACTTTGGCACGTATCGTGCTGATCGGTCCGGCCCATTACGTTGCCATCCGCGGCGTTGCCGGCGCACGCGCCCGAACACGCGCTCGAAGTAGAATTGCCGTTCTTGCAGAGTGTATTGCCATCGTTTTCACTGCTGCCGCTTGTCGTCGGTGACGCCACCGCGCACGGCATCGTTCCGTGAAACAAACGCCAAACCAGCAATCTCGTTTAAGGCATTGTGGTCGACCGGCACGCGACCGAGTGGAGTTTCGAAGGCGTCGACAGTAGGAAGCGCGGACGGAAATGGCGCCCGGGCCAATCGCGGCCGCCATTTGGGAGGCCTCTCGAATCGCGCCTGGAGCAGGGCTTCGCCGTTCAACGCCAGTTCACAGCGAACGCCGCCCACGAGCTACGCACTCCACTCGCCATCATCACCAGTGCGCTCGACACGATGGAGAGCAACGATGAGCTTGTCAAACTGAAGGCCGATGTGGCGCGCATGAACCGGATTGTTGAGCAGCTGCTGCGCGTTGCTCGGCTGGACGCACTTGCGCTAGATGTTTCTGAGACTGTCAACCTCAACGACCTTGCCGCGGGGATTGTCGCGGCGATGGCGCCCTGGGCGATAGCCCGAGATCGGACGGTTGCCTTCGTCGGCCCTGACGAGCCGGTGATGGTGAAAGGGAACCCGCACGCCATCGAGGACGCGATCAGAAACCTCGTCGAAAATGCCGTTGCGCACTCGCCTGCGCTGACCGAGGTAACTGTGACCGTCGATGCCGATGGGAGCGTAAGTATTGCAGACCAGGGGCCTGGCATACCTCTGGAGGATAGACCGCATATCTTCAAGCGTTTCTGGCGTCGCAAAGGTTCAGCGTCTCAAGGCGCGGGCCTTGGCCTCGCCATCGTTGAACAAATCATGAAAGCGCATCGTGGTACCGTAACGGTCGGTGACTGTCCGAACGGCGGCGCGCTGATCAGCCTCCGCTTCCCATTGGCGAACGAAGCAACGAAGTAACTTGGCCAAATTTGCAGTCTGGCTCAGACGCGAGGCGCGGCGGCATCGTTTGTCTGCTTGCGCTCACGGCGCTGGCGCAAATAGCGCCGACCAGCGCCGAGACTGTCAAGGGCAAGGCCCTCGTCGATCTTAACGGCATGACGCTCTACGTTTCCGACCGCGACACCGCGGGCAAGTCACATTGCAATGCCCAATGCACCGTCAGCTGGCCGCTTTTGATTGCCGACACCGATGCGCAGCAGGCTTCAGGAAGTTTTTCTTTCATCTCCCGCGACGATGGCCGCAAGCAATGGGCCTACAAAGGCAAGCCGCTTTACACCTGGGCCAAGGACAAGAAACCGGGGGGACGCAAGCGGAGACGGCGTGAATAACGTTTGGCACCTCGCCAGGCCCTGATCGACGCGAAACGAGCAATCGCCGCGGCCGCACCTGCGCAAATTAGATCTGCAAATCGGCCAGAGTCTTGAGCGCATAGAATCGCACTGGCTCGCGCCGTCCTTTCACCGGCGCTTCGTGCAATTCCTGGCCGTCGAGGCTCAAGCCTGCGGCTTCGGCGGCCTGACGTGAAATCACGACGGCGCAGCCGTATTCCTTAGTCAGGCTTTCTAGGCGCGCGCAGGTATTCACGGCGTCGCCGATCGCGGTAATCACCTGCGAGCGTGGTGGCCCCATCGCCCCTACAATCGCCTCGCTGAAGTGAATGCCGACGCCGATGCGCAGCGGTTCGCGCAGATCGCTGCGCAACCGGTAATTGAGCTGATCGAGCCGCTTCAGCATCTGCTTGGCGCCGCGAACGGCGTCGGCCGGTCCGCTCTTCGGATCGGCGGCGTAGAGGCCGTAGAGCGCCATCAGCCCGTCGCCGGTGAATTGTGAATAGTGTCCGTTGCTTGCGAGGAGCGCCTGCGTCATCTCGTAAAAAAATTGGTTGAGCGTGAACAGCGTGTCATAGGGCAGCTTGCCCTCGGCCAAACTTGTCGATGCGCGCAGGTCCGCGAACAGGATCGTGATCAGGCGTTCGCTGCCTTCGAGCCCGCCGCGAATGCTGCCGTCGATCGCCGTGGCGTCCGCCGGCAACAGCGGCAATACGGCGATGTCGGCGGTCGGACGGATCTGGCAGGCGAGCCGCATGCCGGATGTGGCGCCGATGCGCGCCAAGGCCTTGGCCTCCAGTCCGCTCGGCACGGGAAGCTGTTCGAGCCCTTTGGTGACGAGAACCCGGCAGGTGGTGCAACGGGCGCGGCCGCCGCAGACGGATGCGTGGGGAATGCCGTTAGCGCGCAGCGTCTCGAGCACCGTGGCGCCGGGCAATAGCGGCATGCTGCGGCCATTAGCATAGGACAAGATCGGAGGCTTACGGCGGCGGTAGACAACCTCACGGATTGCGCGCGCGGCGAACGGCAACAGCGTGAAGCCAAGCGCGAGGCCGAAACCGATATTGCCGATGCGATCCGCCGCTGCGCCGACTTGCGGCGTGATATTGGAATCTGCGGCGGCGGACGCGACAAAATCCGGATCGGCACTCGCCGCCCGCAGCACCTGATTGCCGCCGCTGATATAGCCGGCCAGCGCCAAAGTCGGCAGCAGCAATCCATAGATAAAGAATGCCGGCTGCCATGTCGGATACCAGCGCTTGGTGCGCAGCCAGTAGTGAATGCCGATGCAGGCATGGATCCACACCGCCAAGAGCGCGATGATTTGCAGTGGGGCGAGCCACGGCCGATGCAGCCATTGGCCGATAAAGACGTTGGTGTAGTAAATGCTAACACCGAGCGCGCTCTGAGCAATGCGCGTGCCGACCACGTGCATCATCAGGAGAAAAGGAATGCACAGGCCAAGCGCGACCTGCGCCAATTCCCAGCCGGTGATCCGCAATGAGCGGCGAATATAGATCGCCCACAAGGCGTTGCTGTAATGGACGACGAAGGCGGCGACCAAGATTCCGGTGCCAAGTAAAGTGTACCAGGGCGACATCAGCGCAGTGAGAACCGTCTCCGCGTCTTCGACGGAGATCAGCAAAAACCAATGCGCGGTCAGATGCGAGATGACAAAGGCGAGCATAATAAGCCCGCTGATCAGCCGAAGCCGGGCTCGCCACATGCGTAAATTAGCGCTCGTCAGTTGTCCGCTCATGCGCTGGAAGCAACCTCGCCTGCCGAAAGGACCGCCCACGCGGAGCCGATATTCCCGACGCCTTAGGATTTCCTTGCAAAATGGGAGAACTGGCAAGGAGATCCCCCGCCGAGCGATATCGGGCGCGATCCTCGTCGATTCCGGTTGCCCGCCGGCCCTCGCCGTTCCCGAACAGCAATATACCCGCCGATGAAACTAGAAGCCGCTGCACGTGCCGGAGTACCGCGACTCGCGGGTGAAGGAAAGTCCGTCCTATAGACGTCTGAAATGTACACGGCCATCAATCCTGTGGGCCCGGGAACGATGTTGGGCAGCGGCAGCAAAGTTAGCTAATGCAAGTGTCCCGTTAGGATCAAACATGCCAAGAGCTGTGGCGTTATCGGAATCTGGCGAGAATAGTCGGCGTGCTTCGTCAATAGTGATCCACCCGGTCTGTCCTGGCGATAGCCGCCGCAAGGAAATAGAAAGAGCTTCTTCGCTGGATGCATCCAACCTCGGTTCCGGTTCGGCTTCGCGAGAGGGCCGTCCAAAGAGCGACCTAAGCCATTCCCACCACTTTGTCATAATTTTCCTCCCTGAATTCGCTGCGAAAATGACCAGCGGCTCGGCTGCAGAAAATTCAAGTTATAATATTATGAATAGGCGTTTCCCGTAGCCATAGCCTTGTCTCCCGGCACTTCCAGCTACATTGGCGTCAGGCACGCGCTGCAGAGCGAGCGCCAAGGCCACGCAGTGTCGGCTACGAGTTTACGTCTCCTCCGTGCAAACGATGCTACCTCATCATGCCAATTCAGGTCGGATGGAATTTTCGGAAAGGACAGGTTTTGCGAACGTCAATCCAGTTGGACGTTGGCGGCGTCCTTGATCATCTTTCCCCACAGGCCGAGCTGCGCGCCTTGATGAAGTCCCCAACTCTTCCGGCGTCGAGGAAAATCCCTCGAAGCCTATATTTTTGAACTGCCGCTTGGGTCTCCCAGCTGTCGATGATCTTGCGCAGCGCGCTGTTGAGCCTGGTCACGATTTGCGGCGGCGTGCCGGCGGGCGCGACGTCGACGCCGACACGGCTCGCTTCCTGCTTATGGTCTTTCCCGAACTGCACAACACGATCATCGCTGCTGCCGCAGTGGGGATGCCGCTCATCATCGTGCTTTGGCGCATCGATCCGTTCCGCATCCGGTGCAGCATTGCGACGATGGCCGGTACCGCTTGTCTCGCCGGCATAGTGGCTCTTGCCGGCGCGGTACAGGAACGGCCGTGGGAGCCGAACACTCAAAACAAACCGGCCGGCTGGGCTCTTACTAGCTTTCGGGCTTCGTCGTAACAACCACGCGCAAGGCTAGCGACGCCATCCTCATCGGCGCCCAATCTTATGGCGAAGGCTGAGCCCAACCTGATCAGTTCGCCAGCGACAATCAGATTCAAGGAAGGCCGGCCAATTGCCATTTCAACTCCCTTGCGTACGCAGTCTTGTGTTGTTTCCGTAACTTTGGATCTGACGAGCTTACGGAACCTTTCCTTATCGGTTGAAGGGGCGGACATGGAAATGCTCCTCCATATGCTTGCATTACCCATCCGGTGCACCAGACATGCAACCTCGTTGTCGCCACTGTGCTAGGTTCCAGCACCCGGCGAGGCGCATTTACGGCGGATCCTTTCCGCCTATGCGGCCCATTACAATCGCGCACGCCCGCACCTTGCTTTACAAAAGGATGCGCCCTTGCACAGGTTGGCAGCATTGTCGCTATACCCGTTCTGGCCGGGCTACATCATCACTATGTCCGGATATGATTTTCGGAAAGGACAAGTGTGTCCCGCGTATTCGCGACGGAACCGGGACGAGCTTGCCGCTCGATGTCCGCTTCCGATGTGCGATCTATGAAGCCGGTGGCCGACTTCCTTCGGCATTGTCTCGCCAACGGTGCTTTAGCCGTGGCTGAGCTCGAGGCCAGGGCCCGTGGGACCGCCTCGGGAGGTAATAGCCAGGCCCACTTGCCATCACCTCCAAATCCATCCCGGACGGATCGTATGCCAAGAGACTTCTTTGCTTTTTTGAACGATTTCGCATGCTGGATATGCTGTCGCTCGCTCAGGAGGCCCGCCCGTACGGGCCCTGGCCTCGAGCTCAGCCACGGCTAAAGCACCGTTGGCGAGACAATGCCGAAGGAAGTCGGCCACCGGCTTCACAGATCGATTAGTCATGTCATCGCCGCAGTGTGCCTGTCGATTATTCTGAAACGCGAGCTATCTGATTGATTGAATTAAGGGTGATTTGCAGCAGATTTTCAGAACATGCGGTTGGTATCGTGAGTAAACCTCTTGGATTTTGATTCCGCCATTCGGATCTGGCCTCTCAAGTCAATTACAAGAAATAGCAGGAAATGCCCGGCGTTTCGCGCGATTCGCCGCCGCTGATGCCGTCTCTGTGTCTCAGAACGGCACGCGAATGCGTCATTCCCGCCGCCGGTCTCAGGCGGCTATTTTTGGCGTCTCGTTTTTTTAATGCCGCCTTTAGTCTTCAACGAAGGCCGACTGGTCCGACCAGCGCGCCGCTGCTATCGCTGCGGCGGATAATCGGCACAAGCACGCGACAGCAGCTGCCGATTTCTCCGGGGCCGACACGCTCGCCTCGCTGTGCGGCGATCAAGCTGAGGGCTTCACCAAGCTGCCAGTGCAGCGCATTGAAGAACTGATCAAGCCGACGGGGCCGCAGCAGACCGCCCTGGACCAACTCAAGCGGGCGTCAGCGAAGGCCGCCAATGATCTGCAGGGATCCTGCCCGACGCACATGGGAGACACACCGACGGCACGGCTCGACGCCATGAACAATCGGCTGGATGCAATGGTGCGGGCGGTCCAGACCCTGCGTCCGACACTCGGCACCTTCTATGCGTCGTTGAGTGACGAGCAGAAGGCACAGTTCAACAGCCTGGGACAGCAAAACGCGACACCTTAGGAGAAACGACGGGCTTTTGAGGTGAGAGCCTCGGCTTAGTGTTTTCCAGCTTCAGTGTGCCTTGATCCTCTCGGAGAGCAGCTGCACCGCATAGTCCAGCTGCGGGTCCCTCCCGGCTGCATAGACCGGATCAAACGGCACCTCGATCGTCGGCCTGACGCCGACTCCTTCGAGACGCTGACCATCGACGGTGACGTCCGCAACCGCCAGCAGCAGCAAGTCCCCATTGTCCATCAGGAAGGCGGAAGCCGCTAGGACCGCGCCGGCCGTGTGCGTACCGATAATCTCGCCGAGGTGGTACTGCTTGAAACCATAGGCAAGCACCTCCTTGCCGCTGCGCGTCCCGCGATTGACCAGCATCACAACCGGCTTGCGCCACTTCACATCTTCAATGCTGATATGGCCGCTGCGATCGGTCATCTGCATCACCGTCGCCGCCGCCATCACGACGGGATCGATGCTGGCCTGCGGCATCGAGCCATGAGCTCCGCGTCCGAACAGGCGGATTTGCAGACTGTCAGCTGCCGAGGTGATCGCCCCCGTGCGTCCGGCCACGGCCCCAGCCGGTCCGACCATGACATGCTGGCCGAGCACGACCTCCGGTTTCGGGAAGCGGTCGAAGAGCCCATCATTGATCATCGCCCGGGCGCCTTCCCCCGTCTCCTCCGCCGGTTGGAATACCGCCATCAAGGTCCCGCGCCACGTGTCGCGGGCTTGCGCGAGCAGCGTGGTCGCGCCGACAAGCCAGGCGACATGCATGTCGTGGCCGCAGGCGTGCATGACCGGCACCGTCTTGCCGTCGCGGTCCGTGGCCCTGACCTTGCTGGCATAAGGCAGGCCGGTTGCCTCCTCGACCGGCAGCGCATCCATGTCGGCGCGCAGCATGACCGTCGGCCCTGAGCCATTGCGCAACAGCCCGACGACGCCGGTCTTCCCAATTGCCGTCGTCACCTCGTAACCGGCGGCGCGCAACCGGTCCGCCGCCAGCCCGCCTGTCCGGGTCTCCTGCATCGACAGCTCGGGATGCGCGTGCACATCGGTGTAAAGCGCCTCCAATTCCGGGAGCAAACCGGGGAGACGCGCGAGCGTGGGGTTGGAAGAATTCGTCCCCTTCGAATTCATGAGGGGGGCCTTTCGTGCTCCGATAGACGCCCGTCACGACCCCGTAAGAGCGAAGCCCTCGCCCCGTCAGGCCGCTGGCGGATCCGCAATCGGCTCCAG
>Ga0310910_10001295_pt1 | contig 13540 bp, 21 predicted proteins | sample GREbulkMGHF172_FD_203448 | JGI IMG/M metagenome (GOLD analysis project Ga0310910, IMG submission 203448) | Lab enrichment of tropical soil microbial communities from Luquillo Experimental Forest, Puerto Rico - GRE.bulkMG.HF172 | ecosystem: Environmental > Terrestrial > Soil > Tropical forest >... | reverse complement strand
CCAAGCGCTGCCTCGAGCTCGCCGTCGACTACGCCAAGCAGCGCGTCACCTTTGGCGCGGCCCTCGCCGAGCGCCAAGCGGTGCAATTCATGATCGCCGACAGCTTTACCGAACATCACATGACGCAAGGGATGTCCGTGTCCGGCAGAGCGCGAAGAAATGCCGATATCATGGGCCCTTCTTAAAAGGGCTGCTCTCCAAAATGGGCCGTGGAGAGCATATGGAGAGCAGCGCCGCTCGCCCATTCATGCCAGCTGGGGTTAGCCTGATGTCCGACGGCGGCGATCGCGCCAGGTAGGCCAGGGAGCGGTGATATTCGCAGTAGGGCGGCGCGACTACTGGACCGCCGCAGAAGCGAAAATCAGGGTGCTGAGGGTCGCCGAGCGGCCAGCGGCAGCTCGCTGGCCCAAGCGCGAGGATGGCGAGGGCGGCTGCCGGGACGGACTGCTCCGGCGCGGCAGGCGGCCCAGGGTTGCCGTTGTTGTCTGTTCGGGCGACGGCCCGCTCGACCTCTTCAATCGTCACCGCTTGCGTGGCCAGGAGACGGAGCACGATGAGAGCGCCGCGAGGGGTGCGGCGACTGCCATCCCGCGCGTCTGAGATCAAGGTGCCCCCTAGCGCGAGTTCGACGCGCCAGGGGGACTGACCACGTCCACGGGGTGCTGCCCGATGAACGAAGCCGAAACTAGAATAGCGCAGACTATCCTTCCCCGCGATTGGACGTCGCTGCGAGATGTGGTCCTCCGGGTCGGAGCCTTTTTCGGGCGCGACCTCGACCTCGTGATGATCAATAGATACTTGCACGAGGGACTGCTGGACCTGGTGCTCGTGCGGCCCGACGGCACGATGACGCGGTTTTCGAAGGAGGATTGTGAACACCGGACCGTCCACGCTCCGTTTAACCGCGCAGAAGGCGTGCGCGTGGAGCCTTTCGAGGCCGGGCGCTACCTCGCGCGTCTCGCCGAGTTGACCTCCCCGGCAACGGCGATCCCGCCGACGGATCGACCAATGGCGCCCGCCGAGGAGTCGATGCCTGAGCCGGCCCCACCGAGTACGCTTGCGGTATCGAAGCCGGCACAGTCTTCCCTAGAAGTGCCGGCTTCAGTTTCTCCGCCACCACAAGAGCCCACGCCGATTGCGCTGCTTGTCAAGACTACACTTGCGGAGCTGGCATCGTCGCCGCCATCTGCTCCCGTTGCGTCAACGGAAGAGCCCCGGAAAGAGCGATCGGACGAGATTGCGGCGCCGATGGTTTCCCAGGAGAGTTCGGAATCGGAGTGGGACCCGCAGCTGGAGTGGTCTGTCGAGAGGGTTATGCAGGAGCTTGGAATTGGAAAAAGAGGATGGCGGCAGAGGGGGATCATTGAAGCAGTGGCAAATCTGCCGAAGTCGAAATTGCCAAAGCTAAGGCGCTATCGCGGGAAAACCATACCGGAAATCTTGGATGGCATTACTGCAGCGGACTTAAACCGCGCTGTGATGGAGGAAGGCAAACCAAGCAGCGAGGATTCATGCGGAAGGTTTCTGAAGGCGTGGAAGGCGCGGCGCATAGGGCTGCGCAGTGCTATTGGCTGAGTACTCGGTTTTGGCCGGGTTGCGGAGCCCCGCAAATTTTCCCGCAAATTTTCCCGCAAATAAGATTTTTCCGCATTGCGGGCCGCATTGCTTGTCGTGACCTGCGCGCGCATTGGCCGATGCGTCGCTCGTGCTTATTGTGAAGCGTGTGGAAAGGCTCGACATGTCTGTTCTCGACCAACCAGCATTGCAGAATCCGGGTAGGCGCCGCGAGTCGTGGCCCAACAAGGCCAAGCGCCACGGCGTCAGCACCCGGACGCTCGATCGCTGGGCGGCGAAGGGCGTCATCGATCCTGCCGAGTACATCCGCGGCCGAAAGTACGGCGACCCCGACGCTGAGCCGCGTCTCGACGCCGCGGAATAACTGAACTTCATCTCTTTGAGTTTGCCTCTGCCGGCGGCAACCGCTGCACGGCCCATGGGAGAGGTGTGTCTGCGGAAAGGTGCAGCGGCCGGCGGAACCTGCGAGCGGATTTTCGAAATCCTCAAGGTCCGCTGACCAAGACTTCGTGCGCGCCAAGATGTGCAGAGGGACCGATGTCCAAACCCACAAAGACCAGTGAGCAGGAGCTTCCTGAGCTCACGGCGCTGGAACTGAACCGCATCGTGCGGCTACCGGAGGCAGGGCGGCTTTCCGGCCTCAGCGAAGACAGCTTGAGGCGCAATCACTCGGACAAGATCGTTCGGCTCGGCCCCCGCGCCATCGGCATGCGGGTCGGTCACTGCTTGCAGCTGACGGGTAAGGGCACCTGACGCAACGAACCCCGCCGCGGCGCAGGGCTGTCCGAACGTCGCGGCGGATCACCCATCCAGGACAGCAAGCGGCTCCGGGCGTTGGAGCGCCCGGGCCACAAATCGGAGTAATTTTGATGCTCGATCGCGCAAATAAGCTAAACGCCCCTCCGCGTCAACTGATCCGACGGCACTATCGAAAGCATCGGCGCGACAACGCCCCCGCCCGCGCGTTTGCGGGAGCAAAGCTGTGGATGCACAAACCGGTCGTGCCGAGCACTCAAGCAGAAGCGGCACGGCTTGTTGGTTCCACCCCCGCATACGTCGCCGCCGCGGCTACCGTGATCAATGCCGCAACTCCGGGCCTTATCGAAAATGTCTTGCGCGGGCGCGTGCCGCTGTTGGCGGCCGCACACGAGGCACGGCGGCGACAGAACGCGAAGCGCACTGTTGAGGAGATGGTAGCGAGCTGGCGGTGCTGGACGCCGGGGCAGCGCGCGAATTTTGGCCGGGCTGTCGGTGTAGCTGAAATCTGGGACGACGCCATCGCGCCGGTGGTCGGCGAGGAGCGTGGCGAACTCGCGCGCGCGATCGCCGCGGAGTGAACTCATCACGGCGTCGCCCCTCGGGCGGCGCCTCTTCTTCAGGCGAAACACACATGGCGAGTGAGAGCACCGAAACGCTGCGCCTCATCCCTGTCCTGAACGGCTGTGCCTGCGCCGGATTCCTCATCGGCCGCGGCCCGCGCGGCGTCGAGGCATTTGACGCGGACGAAAAACCGCTCGGCGTTTTCCCCGACGCGATTAGCGCCGCGACCGCTATCGAGAAATCAATCGCCAGCATGTCCAGGGTGCGCATCATGAATCGTGAACGCCTCCCGAACCGGCGCGCAGCTGAGACGTTCGAGGTCGAGGCCGGCGGCCTGCGTTATACTGCGACCGCGGGCCGGTTTGCGGATGGCCGCATCGGCGAGCTGTTTCTCACAAATCACAAATTAAACTCGCAAGCAGACACCAACGCCCGCGATTCAAGTATCGCATTCTCGTTCGCTGTCCAGCACGGCGCGGATCCGCACGCGATCCGCCGCGCGCTCTGCCGCGATTCACACGGTCGCGCCTCCGGCCCGCTCGGAGCCGCGCTCGATCTCCTGCTGGGAGATGAATCGTGAGCGCCAGCACCGAAAGGCCGCGCCTCACCCCGGTCATGAATGGCAGCACCTGTGCCGGGTGCCGGGCGCGCGACAGAAAACGGGGCTGGCGGAGGGGTACCAATGCGACGCCCTGAGCAAACATTACAGCGGGCCGTTCTGGATCACTTGCGCTGGCGCGGCATGCCCGGGCTGTTTGTGTTTCACTACCCGGCTGGTGGTTGGCGCTCGTCGGTCGAGGCTGCAATCCTGAAGGGGCTCGGCGTCACTCCCGGCGTTCCCGATCTGCTGATTCTTCATCAGGGGAAGCTGCACGCACTCGAGCTCAAGAGCGCGCGCGGCCGCCTGACCACCATACAGGCCGAGACGCAGCACCGCATGCGCGTCGCTGGCGCGCTCGCCGCAACCGCGATCGGGATCGACGAGGCTCTGGAACGCCTCGAGGCGTGGGGCCTGCTCCGGCCTAACGTCGCAAACCAGTTCGCAAAGGCTTTCACCGGACTTCGTCATGACGTGGCCGAACGCACGAGGGGAGGAGGCACGGCATGAGGATCATCACAGCGGATGAACGCCTGGCAGAAAAAAGTGGCCCCAAGATCCTGATCATTGGTCCGAGCGGGGTTGGCAAGACATCATTACTGCGCACCTTGTCCGCGGAGCTGCTGGCATCGACGTTGTTCGTCGATATCGAGGCTGGCGACATCGCCGTAGCTGATCTTTCCGTCGCGAGCGTGCGCCCGCGGACGTGGGAAGAATGCCGCAATCTCGCCTGTGCCCTCGGCGGTCCCAATCCGGCGCTGCCGCCAACCGTTGCCTATAGCGAGGCGCACTACAACGAAGTCATGAAGAATCCCGAGCTCGCATGTCTGGCGGGTTACCAAATCCTGTTCGTCGACAGCTTGACCGCTGCCGCCAGGCTCAGCTTTGCAGGGGCGGAGCAACAGCCAGAGGCTATCAGCGATCGCGGCCGCAAAGACTTGCGCGCGATCTACGGAGCGCACGCCCGCAACATGCTGAGCTGGCTCAATCAATTACAGCACGCTCGCGCGCGCACCGTCATCTTCGTGGCTGTGCTCGAGAAGAACACCGACGAGCTCAACATCTCAACTTGGCAACCGCAGATCGAGGGCGCCAAGACCGGGCGTGAGCTCCCCGCCATCGTCGACGAAATTGTCACGATGCAATGGGTCGATTTCGGCGATCGCAAGCCCGTGCGCGCGTTCGTTTGTGTGAATCCAAATGCTTGGGGCTACCCAGCAAAAGATCGCTCCGGAAAACTCGATCAGTTCGAGCCTCCCAATCTGGGCGCGCTGATCGAGAAACTGACCGGTCCCGGCCAGCGAAAGCCTTTCATCACCGTTTCACCTGAGCAATCCGCTCAAACATAGGAGACTGGAAGATGTGCCCCTACGATTACACCGACGCCCCGCCCCCGCGCGACCTGGAGCTCATCCCGCACGGGACGATCGCGACCCTCGTCCTGCACGTCCGCCCCGGCGGGGTCGGCGAGGATGGCATGCTCAAGCGCACCCGCGCCGGCGATGCCGAGATGCTTGATTGCGAGCTCGTCGTCGCCGATGGGCCGCACGCGAAGCGCAAGTTCTGGGAACGGTGGATCCTCAACGGCACTACGGCAGGCCAGGCGCAAGCCGCCGAGATCGCCCGCAGCGTCCTCAGGGCCATCCTCGATAGCGCGCTCGGCCTCAAACCCGACGACGTGTCGCCACAAGCGCGTGCCGCCCGCACCGTCAGCCTCGGACAGTTCGAGGGCATGACCTTCATGGGCAAGATCGGCATCGAGAAGGGCCGGCCCAAGAATGACGGCACGGGCGAGAACTGGTCGGACAAGAACATCCTCGCGGCAGTCATCACACCCGACAAGAAAGAGTGGCACCCGAGCGAGCAGCCGCCGCCGTTCAATGGTGGTGGGGCCGCGAGCTCCTCCACGCCTCCCCAGTCTGCACCTCCCATCCAGCGGCCGGGGTGGGCGTCGTGAAAAAGAAGAAGACCCGCACCGTCGGCGAGGTCTCGCTGTCCGCGCTCGAAGATCAGTGGCAGCGGGACGCTACTGCCTCTGCCATTGCAGCAATACGTGGGGTCGTCCAGATGGATGGCCCCATTCCGTCCGGCACGCCGGTCGGGCGATTAAGCGATACTGAGCTCGGCTGGATGTTCTCTGCGAGCCTGTTCGCCTGGATTTGCAAGCGCGCCGAGCAGGCGACCGCGGAGCAGATCGACACCGAGCGCACCGTCAGGATGATCGCGCTTGATCCCCAGCCTTGGGACGCCGGCGCTGTGATGGCGATCCTGCCAGAGTTGGCAGACGCCTGCCCCGATATCGATTGGTCGAAGCCGCTCGTGCAATGGTCGCGCGAGACGATGGCCGAATTCTTGCTCGCGGCAATGCGGTTAATCCGCAAAGCAATGATTGCACGCGATCAAAGCGACAAAGGTATTAGTCGAAAATCGAGCGCGAGCATGATTGCGTGTCAGGCCAATGCCGCAGCAGGAGACCCATTGATGGGCCTAACCGACCTAACCGAGCTTAACGACGAGATCGGGATTTGAGATCGGGTCGAGGGTATGAACCATGCTCAATTTGAACAGGGCTTCCCTCTCGCTCGAGCCAGTCAATGTCGCTCTCAACGACACCATCGAACGCGCTGCGGCAACAACCGCCGAGCTGCCGCGTCCGTACCTCGGCGCATCAATCATCGGGGACAATTGCGCACGTAAGACGCAGTATTCGTGGTGGTGCAAGCCTGTGCTCGCGGCTAGGACGCGCGAGATCTTCGATCGCGGGCACTATTTTGAGGAGCGTGCGCGCCGGCTTCTTGTGGCCGCCGGCTTCAAGTTCGCACCGCCGGAGGCGTTGGCCTTCACCGCCGCGGGCGGTGCACTACGCGGCCACGCCGATGGCATCATCCTTCACGGCCCCGATCTACCAGGCGCCTATCTAATTTTCCCTTTGATCTGGGAACACAAGGCAGTCAACGCCAAGAACTGGCGCGCGATCGAACGCGACGGCCTCGAAAGGGCCTTTCCGCAATACGCGGTGCAAGTGGCGCTCTACCAAGCGTATCTCAACATCACCACCCCTGTGCTGTTCACGGTAACCAACGCGGATACTTGCGAGTGGCTACACTTCCTCGTGCCGTTCGACGCCGAGCGCGCGCAGCTCTGGTCCGACCGCGCCGTCAACATCATCGAGGCGACGCGCGCCGGGGAGCTGCTTCCGCGTGGCTATGACGATCCCGAGGACTGGCATTGCCGGGTGTGTGCCCATCGGGAACGCTGCTGGAGGACGACATGAGCAAGCCCGACGCCAGCAAGCAGCACAAGCCCGGCAGCATTATTGGCTACCGAGAGGCTATCGCCCATGGTAACGGCCCCTATCGCTGCAATTGCGAGCTTTCATTCAAAAGCCCGGAAGACGCGCCTGCGGATCTTCCGATGCATTTTTGCAATCCCTTCTGCGAGCAGGACACACGTCAACCGCTTCAGAACTTGCTCGACAAGCGGATAAAACGGGAGCGCGGCAAATGACCGACAGCAATAAGCTTCAGCAAGACCGCATCATGCGGCTCACCGACGGCATCCTGGCGGTTCTGACCGGAGCCGACAGCGCCGAGGCAGACACCGCCCTGACGTTAGCCGTGATTGCATCGGTGTATTGGCGCACTTCCGATGCAGCGATGTGTCTTCAAGCGGCGGATGGGTTTGCGCAGCAGGTGCGCGAGCTCGTCCAGCATGAAGACATCATCGAGCGAATCGAGACTTTGATCACACGGGCGCTATAGGCGGAGAAGAGCCAGTGAGTCATGGCACTGCTGCGCGAGCTCGCCGTCAAGCTTGCCAAGCCGAAAGGAGCGGTGCTGGAGGTGAACGATGCGGAACACTGTCAACGACGCGGATGCGCAAGGCCGCGTTTGCCGTCTCACCAACGACATCATGACCGTCCTGGCTGGCAACGACCCCGCAGAGGCACATACCGCTCAGACATTGGCCGTGGTCGCCACGATATGCGCCCTTACCCGGAACGATGCGACGACGCGTCTGCAGGCGGCGGAGAGATTTGCGCAACAGGTACGCGAACTCGTTGGGCGCGAGGACATTATTGAGTGGATCACGCACTCTATTATTCACGTGTCGCAAGCGGGGCGGGGGTAAGCCATGTCGCTTCCACGTGAGCTCATCACTCCACGAGATCACCGCCACGGTTCCAGGCTTGGTGACGTCATTCGAAGGCTGGCATCGAACAGCCAAGGCGAGGCCCTCGCTGCGCTGTGCGCTATTGCGCGCTTGTTGGAGGCATACGGACAGAGCTTCCACGAACTCGCCGATCACATCGAGAATGGCAGCGGTGGCTTAAGTGAGGACGACAAACAGAAGATCAGCGCCGCCATCAAGCAAGCTCGCATCGAAGGTTACGCCGAGGGTGTGAGGGCGGCGGAAAGCAAGCAGCACAGCACCGGCGCCTTCCGCAACACCGACGGTTCCCTCGAATGGACCGAGGTCGCGCTTTACTGCCAGCGCCAGAAACATCGGCTTCCGGAGACGAACCACAAGTTCGTCGACGACATGGCGTCGCGTACGGTGTGGGGGCGTGAGCCGACTCCGCGGCAACATCAATATTTGCACTCTTTATTTTTTAAGCTTGGGGGAAAAATCACGTGAGAGCTACGCTCTATGGACGCCCGTATGAACCGGCCGAGCCCGATCCCGGCGGCGGTTGGCTGAGAAGTAAGTTCGTAGGCTTGCCCTATCCACGGCCGGACATCGTGGCGTGCGGGCGACCAAACTGCCCAGTGTGTGGCGGACGCGCTCAATCGTTCGTGTGCGAGCCGTCTTCAGGGCGGCATCAGTACCTACAGGCGTTCAACGCCGGCTGCCTGGAAGCTATTCACTCACTGGCGCGCAGCCGAATAGTCGGAGAGGGCGCAAAATGACGACGGTACTCGAGGTCCGGCAGGCACTGGTGAACCGCGGCTACACGCCGATCCCGGTGACGGGAAAGATACCGCCGTTCAAGAAGTGGCAAAAGGTCGGGAATGTCTCGCGCCCGATGCTGGAAGCATGGGACAAGAACTGGCCGAGAGCGACGAATACCGGCATCTTGACCGAGTACACGCCGACGCTCGATGCCGACATCCTCAGCGAGCCCGCCGCCGTCGCGATCGAGAACCTGGTACGCGAGCGATTCAAAGGACGTGGCCATGTTCTGCCGCGCATCGGCAAGCCGCCGAAGCGCGCGATCGTGTTTCGCACTGCTACTCCGTTCGCCAAGATCACCGTCAATCTGGTCGCCGTCAACGGCGGTACCGGCGAGAAGCTCGAGTTCATGTGTCGGGGTCAACAGGTCGTCGCCGCCGGCATCCATCCAGAGACCGGCGATCCTTACACCTGGCCGTTCGGCAATTTGATCGACATCGCGCGCGACGATCTACCCGAGATCAGCGAGGCGGAGGCAAAACAGCTGGTCGACGATATCGTCGAATTGCTGTGTCGCGACTTCGGCTACAGACGCGCGGCGGCACGCGCGCACAAGGGCAACAGCCCGCCGGCCGGAGATCCGGCGAAGGACTGGCAGGCGCTGGTCGACGGCATCCTCGCCGGCGCCGATCTGCACGCCAACACTCGCGACCTGGCCGCCAAGGCAGTGCGCGCTGGCATGAACGGCGGCGCTATCGTCAACTTGCTGCGCGGACTGATGGACAGCTCCGCCGCCCCGCGCGACCAGCGGTGGCAGGATCGCTATGACAATCTCCCGCGCCAGGTCGCCAGCATAGAAGCGAAGATTGCGGCGGCAGCGGCCGGGCAAGGACCACCACCCCCTCCGCCGATCTCCCCGGGCACGGGGCCAGCACCGTCGGCGGCACCGCCACCGCAACCGTCCATGCTCGACAGCGTGCATGCGGTTTTCAAGAAGTGGCTGGGCGAGGATTACGATACCGACGTGCTCGACGCTGTGCTCGCCACCGGCGCGGCGGCGCGGCTAACCGGTGACGCGCTCTGGCTGCTGGTCATTTCCGGCTCAGGCAATGCCAAGACCGAGACCGCGCAGTCGTTGGCTGGTGCCGGGGCCTGCGTGACCAGTACGATCACGTCCGAAGGGGCGCTACTGTCAGCGTCCCCACGCAGCGCGAATGCTACCGGCGGCCTACTGCTCAAGGTCCCGCTCGGCAATCACGGCCTGCTGGTCATCAAGGATGTGACCTCGATCCTCTCAATGGACAAACGGGCGCGCGCCCTTGTCCTGGCTGCCCTGCGCGAGATCCACGACGGCAAGTGGGAGCGCAATGTCGGCATCCACGGCGGAAAGACGCTCACTTGGACCGGCCGCATCACCGTTGTCGGCGCCTGCACGACCGCCTGGGATACCGCGCATGCCGTCATCGCCATCATGGGCGACCGTTTTGTCGTCGTGCGTGCCGACTCGAATTCTATCGCCAGCCGTCTCAGCGCGGCGTCCAAGGCAATCGAGAATACCGGGCAGGAAGCCAGGATGCGGACCGAGCTAGCGGACGCTGCCGGAAGGCTCGTTACTAGGGCGAGTACCGACGAGCACCAACTTACTCCTGCCGAGACCAAGCGACTGATCAAGCTCGCCAACATCGTGACCTGGACGCGCTCCGGCGTCGAGCGCGACTACAAGGGCGACATGGTCGACGCGCATGCGCAGGAGATGCCGACCCGTTTTGCCAAGCAGCTCACCATGCTCGTGCGCGGCGCAGTAGCGATCGGCATGCCCCCTGACGCAGCCATGCGGCTGGCGGCGCGCTGCGCGCGCGACAGTATCTCGCCCTTGCGGCGGGCCATCCTGTTCGATGTCGCTGATCATCCCAACGCGCGTCCGCGCGAGGTCGCTGACCGCATCGCTCGGCCGCGAATGACAGTCCTGCGCGAGCTGGAGGCGTTGCGCATGCTTAATGTGCTGGACTGCAACATACAGGAGATGATGCAAGGCGGGCGGGAGATCACACTGACGTATTATAACCTCGCGCCAGCGCTCGATCGTGATTTGTTGTTGTCAATGCGATAGATAGGCTGGACCGGAAATGTGTATAGTCCCGATTTCTCTCTCCAGCCCGGAAATATTACTATCCTTATTATTATTATTATTATTATTATTATTATCCCCCCTATCTCCCCCGGAGTCATTTTTCCGGTCTGGGCTAGGGAGGGAAGACGGGAGCAAAAAAGGAGACGCTCAAAATGGCCGACGATCGCAATATCTCCAATCGGTCCAGCACCGCTCCAAATACCGCCGAGATCGATACGTTCCTCGAGAAACTGCTCAAAACGCACACACCATCCATACACGGCCGCCTCATCTTCGCCCTCGATGCCACCGCCAGCCGGCAACCAACCTGGGATACCGCCTGTACACTCCAAGCCGATATGTTCCGCGAAGTCGCTATCATCGGTCGACTCGATATGCAGCTGGTCTACTACCGCGGCCTCGGCGAATGCCGCGCCTCCCGCTGGATCTCCGACCCCAAGCAACTAGCCAAAACCATGTCGCAAATCATGTGCGCAGCCGGGGAAACCCAGATAGGCAAAGTCCTCACCCACGCCCAAAAGGAAACTAAACTGCTTCAAGTCAGCACCCTGGTCTTCGTCGGCGACGCCATGGAGAAAAATCCCGATACGCTCGCCCACAAAGCCGCCGAGCTCGGACGACTCAAAGTCCCAGCATTCATGTTCCAGGAAGGACATGATCGTAAGGTCGAACAGGCGTTCCGGAATATCGCAGAACTCACCCACGGCGCTTATTGCCGCTTCAATCCAGGCGCCGCACACCAACTCGCCGAACTCCTGCGCGCAGTCGCAGCCTTCGCCGCAGGCGGAATGCCCGCACTCGCTGCTCAGCATAATGCCAGCGCAACCAAACTGCTCAGTCAGTTGGGGCGTTAAATCTTGCAGGCTTGGAGCGTCGGAGTTGCGGGGCGTTAAAGCTATGCGATTTGAGGCTGATAGGGTCGATTTTTCAAAACCTGCGCGAGTTTCGGTTATAGGTGCTATTTGGCTAGATTGAAGTGCATTTTAGAAGCTTTATCAGTTATTTGGATTGGCTACATTTGGCTGGACTACGAGTTTTCGAACGATTTGCCATTTATGCGCGTCGTATCGGCGTAACCTGATGGGTGTGAGCCAGCCATTTCGGACCAGGACTGTGGCTGCGTTGACTGCTTTCTCCCGAGTTCGGAGAGATTTGGGGCCGTATATGCGGATGTCGCCCACACAAACAGTAGGTTTGTGCCATCGTTGCAACCAGTCGAGTAGCTTCTGCGCCGGTAGGGATTTCTGTGGTTGTTTGCTTGGCTTCGGGTCTGAATCCGCAAACAAAAACGTTTCATTTTTCGGCATCGAGCTCTCGCTTCGCTTCTTCTGGTGTCAGCGGTCGGATCGGCTTATCGATCAGGAGCTTGTGATCTTCCCCCAGGTTTATGTTTATCACGAACCTTTCAGCGGCATTATTGGTGTTTTCGGCTCCGGGATTGGCTGTTGCGCGAAGCTCTTTCGCGGCTTCGATCCTGTGACGCGCATTCGCCTGCTTGTCGTTCAAGATCTCACCGAGCACTTCTGGCGCCTCTGCAAACAGCTTTGCTGCACTTTCGCGTGCTGCGTCTCCATTCCGGACGCGCCGTTCGTGTTCAGCGTCGATCTTGAGCCTGAGCTCTTTGTTCTTAGCGAAATTTTGGTAGGCTTCTGGAGCGATGCCATATTTTTCGCAGATCCGGTCGTCGTTCATGAGCCGCTCGCGGTTGCGGCTACAGTCGGTGATGAACGCACCCCCGAGATCGGAAATGAGCGGAACGGAGACGCCACGGAGAACGACACAGTCGTCGCCGGACGACTTGGTCACACCCGTTTCTGTGCGTTTGGGTCTGGCCATAGGATCGAGCTCGCAGGACCGTCGGATAGCCTACCACGCTCTCGGCTGCCAGCTAGAGCATGTTCTTGCCGAATAGAATCGCAGGGTTCCCAAGGACCTGTAAGTGGGCGAGTCTGGCGGCATTGATTCGTCTGGGGGCCGAACTATGCCGAAGGCATATTCTGCGGACATTCGCATGCGGGTGATCGCACGCGTCGAAGGCGGGGCTTCGCGACGTGAGGCAGCCGAGCAGCTCGACATCAGCCCAAGTGCGGCAGTCAAATGGGTAAAGTGCTTTCACGAGACTGGGAGTTGCGCAGCCAAGCCGCGCGGCGGGAGCACGTCGCCATTGGAGGTACATGCGCCTTGGCTGCTCACGCTGATTGAGGAGCAGCCGGATTTGACGCTGGATGAGGTGGTCTCTGCGATGCACAAGCACGGGATCGCAGGCAGTCGCACTGCCGTGTGGAGCTTCTTCGAGCGCCACAACATCAGCTTCAAAAAAAAGCCTGCGCGCCGCGGAGCAGGATCGCCCGGACGTGGCCCGGGCACGTCGATGCTGGAAGCGACGGCAAGCCATGCTTAATTCCACCCGACTGGTGTTCATCGACGAGACCGCGGCCAATACGAAAATGGTCCGGCTGAGCGGCCGGTGCCCGCGCGGCGAGCGACTGGTTGGCTGCGTACCGCAGGGACACTGGAAAACCCTTACCTTCGTAGCCGGCCTGCGCCGGAATGGGATGACGGCGCCGTGCGTGATCGATGGCTCGATGAGCGGAAAGACGTTCCTCGCATATGTCGAGCAGTCTCTCGCTCCCGCGGTCAAACGCAAAGACATCGTGGTCATGGACAATCTTCCGGCACACAAAGTTCCGGGCGTACGCGAAGCGATCGAAGCCAGGGGCGCGACGCTTCGTTATCTGCCCCAGTACTCACCGGACCTGAATCCGATCGAGATGCCGTTCAGCAAACTCAAGGCGGACCTGCGCAAGGCCGCTGAGCGGACCGTTCGGCGCTTGTGTCGCAGGATCGGTTCGTTCGCTCGCCGCCTCAGCCCTGCCGAGGCATTCAACTATTTCAGGCATGCAGGCTATGCGTAAAATCGACCTGAATCTGCTCTAGCAGTTTGCGGAAAAACCTAGAAACTGAGCCAATGTTCTCTCAGGTGAGGGTCGATTTTTGGCGATGGATCGAGCTTTGGTCCCTTC
>Ga0310910_10001291_pt1 | contig 13563 bp, 11 predicted proteins | sample GREbulkMGHF172_FD_203448 | JGI IMG/M metagenome (GOLD analysis project Ga0310910, IMG submission 203448) | Lab enrichment of tropical soil microbial communities from Luquillo Experimental Forest, Puerto Rico - GRE.bulkMG.HF172 | ecosystem: Environmental > Terrestrial > Soil > Tropical forest >... | reverse complement strand
CGTGATCCGAAACTTGACGGTGAGCGCCGCCGCAGTGCCTCCTTTCCCGGTGTCAGGCACGGGCAGTTACCAAGTCGCCTCCGACTGCAGCGGGACCATCGAATTTCCCGCGACTTTTGAAACATTCACCATTTACATCGTTGACGAGCACCGCGTCGAAGTTACCAACACCACCGATGGCCGGGTCGGCGCGGGCGTCCTGCTCAAACAGAACATCGATCATTGCTCCAATGAAAGCCTTCGCGGCACTTTCGTTTTCACCGTCAACGGTCTCGCTGCAAGTGCCCTCTTTGGAATCGGCAACGGGCCGAGCACCAGTCTCGATGCTTACTTTCCGGCCGCCATCGTCGGCAACTGGTATGTCGACGGGTCGGGAGGCGTGACGCGTTCCCTCATGCTGAACTTTGGCGGCAGCGCCTTTCCGTACAACGATCAAGGCACGTATGACATCGCCAGCGACTGCACCGGCTCGGCTCACTTCCCTAACGACGACGAGCCCTTCAAACTGATCTTCGTTGATTCAAAAACGATCGTGTTGGGAGTCGTATCGACGGACGCTCCCGGCAGACACGGGATCGCTACGCTACGCAGGCGCGAGAGATGAGGAACGGGCCGCGGCACGTGCAGTCCGCTGAGCCCCGGATTAGGCCACTTACTATCGAGGTGCCTCAGGCAAGTCGCGTTAGCTCTTCTGCTGGAAAGTCGCGGTAACTTCGTAAGAAACCCGCAACTGGCAGGGGCGCCTTGACGCGCGATCGCCAATCCGTGAGCCCCGGCACTCGAGCACTCCCTCCGTGCGGTGCGTTGCATCAGCCAACGCCGACCTGACGGCGCCACCGAGGTCGAACCGTCCGTCACAGTCCCAATACGGACAGGGAAACTCAAAAAAAGCACGCGCCGGCGGATAGAGCTCATGCGATTGCGGGGTCGGTGCGGCCGTATTCGGCGCTTCGAACTTCAACTCGATACGAAGCTGCTCGAGCGTTGGAAATTTCGCTCGCAGGACCGGCGCCGTGACCCGTTCGCGACGTAACTGATCGATTCGCTCTTGGCGCAAGGCGGCCGGAGGAGCGAGTCTCATGTCCGGTTCCCGGTGGGCAGATCGCAGTTCCGGGTGGTATCAGTGGGCCACATGCTCTTCGTGTGCTCAGCTCCCTCTTCTGCCCGTAGATCGCGCGGCGCGCGTCCGCTGCTCTTCCTGCACCTCCGCAAGCGTCAGCCGTGTGCTGACGGCGATTACATCGAGGATGGGATGGGTTGGGTCGGACGGCAGGCGCAGCTGGTGAATCTTTTCCCACGCGCGAATGCGGACGTCCGGCGGATTGAGGTCGGAGCGCTGCTCGGCCAGGTCCTGGCGTCTCTTTTCGGCACGCTCAGACTCTTCATGCGCCAGGCGCTCACCGGGAGTCCTGACCAGTTCGCCTCGTTGGGGTAGTGTCATATGTCAGACAGGCTCAGTAGCGGCGCGGGCCGCCCCCCCGGCGCCCTCCACCACCTGATCGATCGCGATCCTGCGCCTCGTTGACCTTAAGAGCGCGACCTTCGAAGTCCTTGCCATTGAGCGCCTGCATAGCCCGGGTGGCATCGGCATTCGACATCTCCACAAAGCCGAACCCGCGCGGCCGGCCTGTGTCGCGATCGACGATCAAGGAGACCTTCTCAACGGTTCCATGCGCTGAAAATAACGTGCGCACACTGTCCTCAGTCGCCGTGAAGGGAAGATTTCCCACGTAGAGTTTGGTCATTGCACATCACTCACAAGGCAGAAGCCAGTTAGGAAGCGTAACAGGTTCAGGAGCAGCACGGGTCTTTTGGGGGTGAAATGATCGCCGCAGCGCCTCGGTGCGCGAAGCCGACGATTCGCCCCGGCCCTGCACAAACCGGGCAACCTGCCCTCTATGTCCTTGATAATCAAGCCGCCAGAGAGAGTCGCACAAGCGTAGACGCAAGCGTAATAACACTGCCGGTACCGTCTCAACCGATCGTCGAAATGGCCGGCAACTCCCCGATCAGAGCACTGCTCGTCGGTTTAGCCGTTGTGCTTACACAGACTCGAGTTCTTTGACCGCACGCTGTGATCGATCGCCTCGTGTGTGTAAGCGTCGCAGGCGGCATCGGCTCGTCGGGCCGACGCGGATGGCGCTACCCGCCAAGTGACACGGGGTGATCGGGCTTGGCGAACGGCGACGTTGGCGTTCGAGGTCGGTTCGGAAGGCAGTGTTGACTAATTAGCCCAGCAGTATTTGGTCTGGTCGTTGCCGTTGCTGTCCACCGCGTACTGCTGACCGGCGGCGTCGACCGCGAACAGCTGGCACTGTAGATCCTTGACCTGGCTCTGTCCTGGGACCGGGCTCGCGACGATCGTGTAGGACGGGGCAGCGGGCGGACTAGGCATGTTCAGCCCGGGCACGCAGGTGGCGGTTGCAGGCGAGCACACGGTCAGATAGTAGTAGCCGTTGCCGATCGGGTTGCCGACGCCGAAGCCGACATAGCCCAGGGACGCAGGCGTGTTCGTGTAACCTGCCGGGTTGGTGCTGAGATATCGCTCCTCGCGCCCCGACAGATCCAGGATCGCAGTCTTTGCCTCGGTTCGGCGGGACTGGCGTATCTGGCTCATGTAGGAGGGCACCGCGATCGACAGCAGGATCGTGGCGATCACGACCACCACCATGAGCTCGATCAGGGTAAAGCCCCGGGAAGAACTGGCCGCGGGCTGCAATGGCATGGTGCCTCTCAGTTCATAGTGGTCAACGGCGCTCGATCCAGCTGATGCGACGGCCGATCGTGTTCGGTGGAATGTTGAGACCCAGGGCTCCGCCCTGAATGTTGCTGCTGCCGCTCGCGACGCGGTTGGTCTCGTAGACGAGGAACGCGGTGCCGCCGCCGTTGCTCGTGATGAAGGAGCTGCCGGTGGCATTGGTCTGAATGCCAATCGCCTGCGTGTCGGCATACGCCGGATTGGTGCCCAGACCCGCGGCCGCTTCGCTCGGCGGCAGAAACACCTCGTTGAACGCCCCGCCGGTCAAGGCCGAGAGCACGTAGGTGAACCCGCTGTCGATGGGACTCGCGCACGAGGTCGGCGAATTGACCGCCGGGACGACCGAGTTGACCGTCAGTGCCTGCGCCACGAGCTGTGGGTTGAAGAGGATCTGCTCGAGGTTGCCCGGCAGATTCAGATACCAGCCGTACTTCGCCGCGCTGCCACTGCAGGTGCTCTGACCCGCCCAGCAGATAGTCGCGTTGGTCGCGATGTCGCGGTTCTGCGTGCTCGTGTTGATGGTGACGGTCTGCGCCTGCAGGTTGGCGGGCGAAAGCGTGCCGTTGCCGGACAGCCCGGTGCTTGCCGGCTTCAACGCTGCGTACTGGGCGACCGCCACGGAATTCCAGGCCGTCAGGTTCCAGTCCCACACGCCGTAGAGGCTTTGCGTACCAGCGGCGTAGGTGCCCGCGCTGGTGTTGGTGACCGGGGTCTTCTGGCCCGTGCCGAAGAGAATCATCAGCTGCTGCTGCAACCCGGGGCTCGCTGCGCCCGAGGCAACGACCGGCGCCGTCGTGATCGGTTGACCCGCGGGGGTCTTGAACAGCGGGCCCGGAGTCACCACCCAGTTCGCCTCGCTGCTGCTGGTCAGATCAAAGCGCCACAGGTTGCCCTGCAGGTCGCCGGCATACACGTAGTCCGTCATGTGATCGCCGTCGAGGTCGGCGGGCGTGGTGTAGGCAATGCCGTTCGGGCTGCCGGTACTGCCGGTAGCGGTGCTCAGGTAGTAGAAGGTCGGCGTCCCCGCCGCCGGGTCGATGACCCCGACGAAGATACCGGCATCCCCGGTGGCGCTACCGTAGCCGTTACCAAAGATGATGCCCCACTTGCCATCATGCAGGCGCCGGATCTGGGGCGTGCCGTAGGTGTTGCCCAGGTTCGTGCCGCAAGCGGCTACATTCGCGCACGCAATGGTGGCGCTCGTCCACTCGCCCTTCACCAGGTTCGCGGCATTGGACTCGGTGAAGCTGGCAGGGCTCGGGTCCGTGACATCGAGCGCGTAGATCGCTCCCACGGTAACGACGGCATCGGTTGTTGGGGACCCCGTCAGAGATCCAGACCAACTAACGCTGGTCGAGTTATTGGTGAAGGTCGCGGCGCGGGACTCGGTGTCACTGAAGGTGAGACCGTAGGTTCCCGTCGTACCGGTAAAGGGGCTTGTGAGAGTTGCGGAGGTGCCCGAAGGCGCACCAGTGAAGCTGACCGCGAGGTTGCCACCTGGCCCCAGGCCACCGACCAGCCACGAGTGCCAGCCGCCGTTGTAGTAGAGATCGCCAGCCCCGGGAGTCGCATCCACGAAATAGGTGTGTCCGTACTGGGCATTCGAGAAGTCGAGCGCGGCGAGAGCGTTGGCCGGGTTGCTGGCACTCGCTGCCCGGTACTGATGGATCATCTGGACGACTGCGCCCGGCATGTACGCCAGCAGTTCCTTGCCGTCATTGTTGGTGAAGCAGCCGGGAGCGGGGTTCGAGGCACACGGGCCGGCGGCGGTGCTGGCGCTCGCGTTGAAAGTGCCGCTGCGGAAACCATGGAGCAGGCCATCGTCGGCGCCGACGTACACCACCTGCTGGCGGTTCTGTTGGGCAGTGGCGTAGCTCGCATAACTCGCCGACGGTGAGGAATTCTCCGGCAGGGGATCCAAGCTGTTGAGCCGGTCGTTCCACATCGCGCTATAGGGGGCATTCGGCGCGCCCACCCAGACCGGGCTCGAGTCCACGATGTCCGCCAGCAGGTCGGTGCGCCGGCGGAATTCGCCGACGCCCGTGGTGCTGATCTCGCAGCTCTGGTCGCCGCGCAGGTAGTTGACGCGGTCCGCGGTCGAGTACGCCGCGGTCGTACTGCAGGCGGAGGTCGTGACATCGCCCGTATCGATGACCGCCTGCTGTGCGCTGGCGAGGTTGTTGTACTGGAACGGGATGCCGCTGCTGCCGTTCCACGTGATGATCGCGCGGTTGGCCGCGCCCTGGGGGCTCATGCCGGTCACGCCGGTGCTGAGGCAGTTACCGCCCGACAGGTAGCACGAGGCGTCCCAGTTGGGAGTCGGCGCGAGGACGATATTGCCGAAGGAATCGAACCCGAGGCTGTTCGCCGTGACCCGGCCGGTCCACCCGGGTTGCGGGTTGTAGTAGGCGAAGTAGGCCTGGACACCGGTTTCGAGCTTGGCGGACTGCTTTTCGCCCGCGCCCGCGGAACTGGAGGCGGTGGTGTCCGGATCGGCGTTGAAACACAGAATCTCGTGGATGTTCGTGCTGCCACCGGTGGAGCCGGCGAACCCGAACAGGAAGTTGCCAGGCAGGGGGCCATTGGCAGCGGTGATGTCCTGCGCGTTGATCACGGAGATATAGGCGCCACAGCCGGCGGGTGGGCAGGTGGCATAGGCGAGACTCAGCAGTCCGTTCTGCGTGATCTTCAGCTGATAGCTGATGGGTGTTGCCGCGCCGCGAGTCGCCGCGCTCTCGTTGGCGATTTGGGTGCCGGAGCCCAGCTCGATGAAAGCGTTGGGGATCGGTGCGTAGTCGGCGAGCGGATACGCGGGGCCGGTGCCGGTTCCCGTAGTGCTGGCAGTGGTGACCACGGCATTGCCGCTGGTGGCATTGACGACGGCGCCGGCGGCGCAGGTCGCCTCGACGGCGGCATTTTGCGCCGCGGTGCTGAGACCGGAGGGATAGAACTGCGGATAGTTCGCATTCAGCCAGTTCCAGGCAATGTTGCCCGCGCCGCGCAGCCCGATGCGATTGGGCTTGTAACCGTAGCCGAGCTGAGTGTTGTCGCCGGTCGCCGCATTCGGCCCCGTGTAGCCTGGCATCCACTGGCTGCCGTTCAGAAAGTTGCCGTACTCGTCGACGCCCAGGCCCAGGTATCCCCCGATCAGGCCGTTATAGGGCGAGTTGGCGTTCGAGCACGTGTACCCCAGGCTTCCGCCCCAGGCGCCGAGGCCGTTGCCGTCGCCGCTGCTGGTGCCGGTGATGGTGCTGGTGTTCAGCTTGCTGGCGTCCATCAGGTAGAAACTGATGCCGTCCGCGCCGTCCCCACCCGCGCCGCCGGAGTTGCCGAGGTAGGTGACGGTCTTGAACGTGATGGCGACGCCCGCCCCGGTGTTGAAGGGCACAGAATAGATAACGCCACCATTCTCGCTGTAGCCGTAGGGGTAACCGTTGGTGAAGCGCAGGGCGCCGGAACCGCTCGGGTCGGGGAAGTTTCCGGTGCCTTTCGCGCCGCCGGTGAGAACTTCGCCGGCGCTCTTGTTGTAGTAGCTGCCGGCAATGCTGGTGCAACCCGGGATCTGCCCCGTCAGCTGCCCGCTCGTGCCAAGCTTCGGTTCAACTCCGCTGGCCGTTGATGCCGTCAGGCACGCGCCATTGAAAAAGTACCAGACGTTGTTGGTCGTGGCCTTGGTGAAGTCTTCACTCACCGACACTTGCGCCTCGACAGCCCAGGGTGTTGCGGCCGCCAGCAGTGTCGTGAGTATTGCGATGAGACTGTTGCGGTTGATCACAAGCCACCTCTGTTGACGACGCCCTGCTGGACCTCGTAGGTGCTCTCGACGACCGCGACCGTGCCGGTCGTGCCGCCGGAGCTGAACGCAGTGACCTGATAGGCCTCGCCGGCGGCATCCGCCGCGAGGCCGAGGTCGACGATGTAAAAGCCGGGAGTCCAGACGTACGGCGGATCATTGACGTTGGTTCCCGCCTGCGCCGGTGTCGCCATGCCGGCGGGTGAGTACTGCACGTACGTTGCCGGCCACGGCAGTTGCTGCGTCTCTTTGATGCCCAGGTTCGCGAGCGAGCTCGCGCTCGTGCAGATCTGACCCTGGCCGGCGTTGGCGCTGAGCGGCGCTCCAACAGTGCAGGTCACCGGGGCGCTGGCAGCGATGGTGCCCGCGGGCTGCGTGAGCCACCATTCGGCGTACTGCTGGACGCTGACCGCAGCGTGCAGGGCGCGATCCTTCTCGCGCATATTGCCCGCGATCCGCTCCAGGGTGCCGAAACTGCGGAACATGCTCACGGCAAGAATCGTGATGATCAGCAGCAGCAGCATGCTGCTGACGAGCGCCATGCCCCGCTCGCTGCCGGTTGGGGCGCCGCGCGGGCTCACGTGTGTACCCCACCGCGCGCCATCACTTCGATGACGCGCTCGAACTGAATGGTGGGCGGCTGCCCCGGTCGCGCGGCGAGCGGATTGCTGAAGGTGAGGATTACCCGCACCGAGCTCACGTTCGACCAGTCGTCACCGCCGCAGGGGTTGAACAGCGGGGAGCACATCTGATTAGCCGGCAGATAGGTGTCGACGTTGTAATCGGCGAAGGCCAAGTCGCGCTTTACCCCGAAGTACACCTTCATGCCGACGACGCCTGGAACGATCAGCACACCCGCCGGCGCAACCGCGGAGGCCCCGAGGTTATCCACCTGGCAGTACAACCCGCCCAGCACCGGGGGTATGGCGGTGGGCGCGGCGGGCTGGACGCTGAACGTGTTGGTGAAGGCATGGCTCGGGCCCTGGGCGGTGTTGGTGCTGCCGTCACAGAGCAACACGCCATCGTTGAGGGCCGTGCGAAAGCGCACGCTCAGGGTGTCGGCAGCCCCCCCTGCTCCGGGGGTTCCCAGAACTGCCTGCCCCGCCTCCCAGTTGCCGCTCTGCAGCAGCGAGCTTGCCGGCGTCCAGATCACCGAATCCGGGAAGTAGCCGCCAGCCTGCACGACATCGGTGATCACGGTGAGCGCAAAGCGCTCCTGGTCCTGCAACTGCGCGAGCGCCCGCTGGTTGACATCGGCCTCGCGTACGTTGCCGACGATTGTGACGAGACCACCGAGGAGAAATAACGCGATGGCCACGGTGACCATCAGCTCGACCAGGGTAAAGCCGCGCACAGCGCGCGCGGCGTGCAGGACGCTTCGGGCAGGCATGGTGCTCATGGCTCCACGTACAGGAGGTAAGACGGCTGTTCGATATTCGAAGGGCCGTTGGCAGCCTCGGCCACGGCTTCCTGCTGGTTCATCGCCACCGCTCTCTCGCTCCAGGAAATCACGATCGTGCAGCTGGGTGGTGCAGCCGCGCCGGCGACGACGGCGCAACTGATAGTGGATTGCGGATTCGGCAACAGCGCGTTGAGCGATGCGGCCCAGCGGGCGAGGTCGAACGCCGCGAGGTTCACCACGCCGGTGGCGCCCCCGCAGACTGCCGCGGCGTTCGCGGTGCCGACGCAGGTCTGGATGGCGTCCGGGGTACTGAGGCCAGCGGGAAGGGCTGTGTTGGCTGCGGCCTGCAGCGCGGCATCGGTCGAGACGAATTGCCCGGTCGCATTGGCATTGAACGTCGTCGTCACGGGCGGCGTGGCGCCGGCCCAGTATTCGCGATTGGAGTGCATGGCGGCGGCCAGTCCCGCGGCCTGGATAGCCGCCAGGGCGCGCAGCCGCGAGGTGCTCGTATTCGACAATGCCAGCGCCTGCATTTTTGCAATACCGAGGAGGCCGACGCAGATGACGATCACCGCCACCATGACTTCGACGAGACTGAAGCCGCCGGCGCGAACGCGAGCCCTGAGGTGTCTCATCAGGTACACGTCCCGGAAGGGTTGTTGACGGTTGTCTCGACCGTGAGCATGCCCTGCGGGGTGATCCAGAGGCAGCGCGTCCAGGCCGGATTCGCGGTCGGATCGTGCAGCGTAATCGTCGCGTTCGGGAAACCCGCGGCGGTGGTGGCAAAGCCCTCGCGGTTGTAGGTCACCGAGCTCACGCCGTTGTCGGCTTTGAATGAATCCGGTGTCCTTCCGTTGAATTTCTGCTGCAAACGCAGGATCGGACCTGGAGGCTGAGGGGCATTGTTCGGGTTGGAGAAGACGAGCCAGCCCCGGTCCCAGGACGTATTGCCCGAGCAGTTCTTGCCATTCACCGTGACGCACACGGTGACGAACTGACCCTCCTTGACCGCCTCGGAGCGCGCGAACATCAGGTCCCCGAGCAGCCCATTGACTTCCGAGGACATGCGGTAGGAGGTGGTGATGTAGCGGTACGACGGAGTGCCAATACTGAGCAGGATGGCGACGATTGCCACCACCACGACCAGCTCCACGAGCGTGAATCCTCTCTGTTTTGACATGAGGACTCCTCCCTGTCGTCTCTCGACGACGTCACGTTCTAACGACGACCAAACGACCTGCGTCACAATCTAACGAGGGCAGAAGCGGCGAAAGCACGACGCCGTCACACTTCCCGATGTCGACCCGACAAACGGTTGGCGTGAGGACGTGAGCGGCAAGGCGCGACAGGATTCGTTCAGCCGCGCGGGGACGCCTGTCGGAGGTTGGCGACACGCGCGCGGCAAATGACAAATTCTCTCGTCGTCGCGCGGTCGGAGGCAATGAAGCGGGATGACCCGGCAGCCATATCCGGGATGCACTCAACGATGTGGCGCGACGCGCCGATACCTCACATTGGCAGGTGGCCGAAAGAAGCAACTATGCGCGTATGGGGAGAATGTCGCCTCATGGCGCAATCGACGCACGGCAAGTTCATCGCGGGTGCGCCGCGCAGGCCCGCAACGTGCACTGTCCGGCACCAAAGAGGAGCGCGCGCACGATTCGTGCCGCGCGCTCCCCAAATGGGTACCAATGTAGTCGTCTACCGCGTCGTTTTACATCGGATCGGCGCGCTGTCAGTCCCCCTCCTCCGAGGATTTGACGAGGACCAGCAGGGGGTCCGAGGCGATGCCGTCCGCGACCACCTCCAGCTTGCTCAGCCCGGATTCCTGACTGGTCGGCACGGCGAAATGCGTCGACACGACATCATCAGAGGCAACCGCCATGCTGCTGTGGTTATGCGTTCGACTGTAGAGCACGTGCCCGGTGCGCAGGTTCGTGATGCGCACCAGCGGATAGTTGGTCGCGCTCTGGCCTTCGTCGCCGTACATTGACGCCTGCGACATGCCATTGAAGCGAATTCCCCGCAGTTCATATGACTTCCCCGGATGCACGGCGCGTGGTCCATGCAAGATTACCGGCGCCCATTCGTGCTCGCCCTCGTGTTCCCCGTCGTCGCGTCCGTCGGGCGTATAGATCTCAATGTCTTTACTGCCATCGGCCTCGAGGACCTGTCCTGTCGGCAGCAGCAGCAGGTTGGGGCTCGATGAAGTCTCGAAGGGGCCGTTCGGAATCGTCGGCTCGGGAATCAACTTGTGGCCATCGAATTCGAAGAAGGCGAGTGGTGGTCCGGAATAGCCGCCACCTGGCGGCTCCGCTCCGCCACTGACACCAAACAGCACATTCCCGTTGGGAAGCAGTGTGCCAGGGGCATCCTGAGCAGTGTACTGATAGCCTTGCGGGCTTATCGGCAGGCGCGGACCGACCGACCACCGGCCGGTATGGACGTCGTAGATGGAGGTGTTGCCCGGGCTGCCAACCGCGAAGACGGTGCCGTTGGGCCGCAAGACCCCCGGACCCATTTCGGCAGTCGCCTGGTCAGTCAATGTATTGATCGTGCTGCCGGCGCTAGACCACTGCCCGGTCTGCGGATCATAGATCTCCGAGTTCGTCGGATTGCTGGGATATGGAGCCAGGTGGAAAAAGGCGTCCGTGTAGCAGTCCACCGTCAGCACCTTGCCGTTGGGCAGCAGCGTCCACCCCTCCTCGTCGTTGAGGTCTGCTTTGGTGCCCGTGCCGGTCTCAGTCCATGTCATGGTCTTGAGATCGAGAAGTGCCTGCTGTCGGCTCATCTTGTCGGCCAGCATGAAGGTGCCATCCGCCAGTATGACGCTGGCAGAGTCACCAATCGGGTGTGGTGCGAAACTGGCGCGGGGCGGGTAGAGATCGACGAAGAAGCTGGGAGGCGAGACCATCGTCCATTTGTCGGCAACGGGGTCGTAGATCGCACCCTGGTTTGTCAGCAGGAACTCGAAGTCGAAATTCGAGTACTCACCCCCTTCATAGATCACGCGACCGTCGGCCAGTACCGCCTGCGCCGCGGCGAACGAGACAAACGGCATGGTGGCAAGCTCAGACCACGTGCCGTTGACGTAACTGCCGTTCTGATCGGGTGTCAGCTTGAAGATCTTGCCGTCGCCGATGTTCTGTACCATGACCCCGCCATCGGTGAGCAGCAGCGGGAATCCGGCACCCCCCGGGTACTGAAAAACACCGTTTACGACGATGTCTGGCAAAGGGGGCGGATTCGTGAGTGTCTGCCACGTACCGGCCGTCGCCAGCAACGGTGCCGCAAGTAAGACGGTCACCCCGAGCTGGCGGAGTCGACGAACCAGTGGAACTTTCTTCACACGGGCGACCCGCGATCGCGGGGCCGCCGGACCGTGCCATGCGTTCATTGTGAAACTCCCCGTTTAAAGCCATGTTAGTTCTAACGGTGGAGCGCGTCGTCGTGATCGATCAGCTGGAACAATGCGCGACTACACACCACCGCGAGCGACCGCGCGCAGCGCGCGTCTCGCCCTCGACCTGTGAACAATTCGCCTGAGACCAGAGCCGATCGTGCCGCCGCCGGGGGTTGGTATTCAGTTGCTCCTATCCGGGCGGCCGCTCGACTCATAAACCGTTTACGCCCGGCCGAAATACTTGTCAATCGCGCTTCGCAAAGAAGCGTACGGCAAGGCGTGCGTAAATCTGAACGAACGTTTTTTGCCAGAAGCGTAGCGGTAAGAGCAATTTTCCGGCGCGGTTCTTCTGAGTGCGCTTTCCGATGGTCCCAGCATCCGCTCGCACATACCTGGTGCCAATGCGCTGGCCGGAACCGCCGGCATCCGAAGCGGATAGCCGCTATAAAGCTTGAACCCGACCCCGCCACACCTACCGAATGCTCTCACAGCCGGTGGTGCTAATTTCGGCTACAGTGCGGGCCGGTGGCCACCAACCTTCAATGACGCGCGATGAACAGCCGAGTTTCCGAGGTTGCGGACTGCGACGATGTGACGATCCGGCGCGACGTGCTGTCGCAGGTCAAGCCGGTGGTGCTGCGCGGCTTGGTAGCTCATTGGCCTGCTACGCGTTACGGGCGCACCTCGCCACAGGCGATCATCGGCTATCTGCGCCGGCTCGACAGCGGTCGCCTGGTCAATGCGATCCTGATGCCGCCCGAGGCCGGCGGCCGGCTCGGTTACAACGCCGCCATGAGCGGCTTCAACTTCGTGCGCAACAACGTAACGCTGACGAGCGTTGGCGAACAAATCCTGCGTTACAGCGCATTCGCGCATGCACCCGCGGTCGCTGCGCAAGCGGCGCGAATTGATGAGTGCCTCCCTGGATTTGTCGATGAGAACCCTCTGCCGCTGCTTGACCCCTCCGTGCGGCCGCGGCTATGGCTCGGCAACACGATTACGAGCCCCGCCCACGTGGATGAGACCCACAATATCGCTTGCGTGGTCAGCGGTCGCCGGCGCTTTACACTGTTTCCGCCGGAGCAGATCGGCAATCTCTACATCGGGCCGGTCGATTTCACACCGACTGGCGCACCGATTGCTTTACCTTCCCTGACCGAGCCCGACTTCGAGCACTTTCCGAGACTGCGGCAGGCCTTAGAGCATGCGCAGGTGGCTGAGCTCGAGCCAGGCGACGCGCTCTATATCCCTGCGCTGTGGTGGCACCAGGTCGAGTCGCTCTCCAGTTGCAACGTGCTGGTGAATTACTGGTGGCACCCGATCGCCGGCGAGGCGGTCGGAGCGAGTCCGGTCTTCGACTGCCTGCTGCATTGCATGCTCACCCTGCGCCGAATGCCGCCTGAGGTGCGTGCCGGCTGGCGAGCGGCATTCGAGCATTATATTTTCGGACCCGATGCTCCCCTCAGCGATCACATACCGCCGGAGCGGCGCGGCGTCCTGGGCAATATCACACCCGAGCTTGCACGGCAGATCCGCGCCCAGCTCCTTGGGCGTCTCAAGAGCTAGCTGCGTGCTCTGCGGCCGGATATTCCGGCAATTCTCGCGGCCCGCGGGCCTATCCCCGCCCGCAGCGGCCGCTCTCAGCAGGCGTCGCGACACCACTTGCCGTGTTGATCGGGTACCCAGCTCCCGCGGTCCCACAGTCTCCCGTCGTCGCCGTAGAGGCTCACGTGAAGCACTGGCGCGCCGCGCTCGCGTGACAGGGGACGAGACATGTTGCAGGTGAACAGCCAGGTATGAAGACCGTGGGCCCAGCACGAGCACGTCTGGCCTTCTTTGAGTGCCTGAGTCAGAACCTTTCGCACTTCTCGAGGGACCGAGCCTGGTTGGCGAATCTGGTACGACCCCTTCGGTACCAGAGATGACTGAGAGATATACGACTCCAACAGCTCCCCTACCTTGGAGGGATGTCTGATCTTGCACAACAACCGCACCATGTCCATGGAGACCCCTCTACCGTGACGACTATTCAGTAAGGCGGTGGGCGACCAGGCGAGAGGTTAGGTTGTCGATGTCCGTCGAGCAAAGCGTCTTCGACAAACGACACAGCACAAGCTGTCTCCGCTTGCACACGACCGGGACTGTTTATGTAACGTCCATGGCGATCATGGCCGCCCGAAGAACCTCAAGTAGAAAGCACGACAGCT
>Ga0310910_10001290_pt1 | contig 13563 bp, 14 predicted proteins | sample GREbulkMGHF172_FD_203448 | JGI IMG/M metagenome (GOLD analysis project Ga0310910, IMG submission 203448) | Lab enrichment of tropical soil microbial communities from Luquillo Experimental Forest, Puerto Rico - GRE.bulkMG.HF172 | ecosystem: Environmental > Terrestrial > Soil > Tropical forest >... | reverse complement strand
AAATGAAGTGAACATCGCGGCTTAGCCGGTCGAGTTTCGAGACAACGATGGGGGCTTTGATCTGTTTGGCCTTGCGCAGCGCAGCGGCGAGTTGTGGGCGCTTGTCCCGCGCGTCGGCACCTTTTCCGGTCTCGACCTCGATAAACTCACCAGCGGTCGCCAGAGACTCACTGACGGCAAAGCGGGCGATAGCATCCCGCTGCGCTTCAAGGCCGAGCCCGCTCTTGCCCTGCTTGTCGGTGGAAACACGGATGTAGGCGATGATTGGTGCTGGCATGGTTGTTCCATAACATCTATATGCTCATATAGATGTTACAGAAACCAGGAAAAAACCAATAGCCCGGCCGAAAGATTTCACATCAACAGTTCCATCAGCGGAACCTTCGTAGCCATTTAGCAACAGTTTAGCTTACTCGTTGGAGTGAAGCCGACAGAATGACAGGCGGCATGTAGACATTGCGGCAAATTGTCGCCAGAATTGCGGGCAATTCTAGTGTTGATTCGTGCCGCCGAAAAATTTCGCGCCTAGCACTCCGACATGGAGCGCGTGTCCGGATAGCAACTCCGAACACCAGACGGGCAGGCAAGAGCGTTCTTTCACGTATTATTTTAGCAGGGTCTCGGAATGAATAATCAGTTCCGGCGCGAGCATGGGAAACCGTTACAACAAAAGAACCAGAGTGAAATAGCACTCAGAGTTATGAATTGGGCCTTTTGGCTCGGTACTTTAGCTCTGATCCTTATTTCCGTGACAAGCTGCAATGAAGTAAAATTGGCGGTGAATACAGACATCGAGTCTCCTCTGCGCAATACCTGTCAATCGGGAGACTTGGATCCAACCTTCCCGAAGTGTCAAGATGAAGGTAGCCCAACATTCACAAGCGCAATCCCCTCGATGCTCAGTCCTTCACCGGCATCGGCGGAAGAACCTTCATTTCCGACTGATCCTCGGATCGCCCGCCTGCCGCGATCAGATACAATTCAGCATCAGTAAGCTGGGTTTCAATCAAAAACAGTCGATCGACTGCACAGCTCGCCCGTCCAGTCGATCGACAAGCTCGCGAATGGATTGCAGTTCGCCTTCCTCAGGCTTGTCGATCAGGCGCCCCGGATCGGGCGCCTGACGCAGCTCGCATCGGCCTACATGCGGACGTTTGTCTCCGCCACCACGGCGCGCCTCGAAGAGCTAGGAATTCAGCGAAACTGGGTTGAGGCAACTGATAGTCTGCCGCGCAAGACGATGCTCATTGACCGCAGAACGGTTTTCCGCAACAGACAGTGGCTAGGGCTTGGACTTCTGTCCAGGAGGAAGAAGCAATATTTCCTCACGCTCGGGCAATCCGCCTCCGGCAATCACCAACAACTCCTCGTCAGTCAGTTGATTGAGGGGGACATCACGGCGATCGAGCATCTGGACAGGCTTTCCGTCCAACCGGTCGGCGATTTCGCGAATAGCGGCAAGTTCGCCTTCCTCGGCCTTTTCGACCAACTTGGCTGCGATCCTGCGCAGCGCCACGGGATTGCTCCGTAGGGTCATCAGGAGCGCCTGGTTGAAAGGCTTTTCCCGGTTCATAGAGCCAATCGGCCTGCCCATGGCGACCTCCGTTCGGTCGTATCCCTCCGTTTAAGAAATTGATTCTAAGCCTCAATCGCCGCTGGAACTAACCCGAAAATGTGCCTCCGTCTCGAAACCGGTTGACATGCACGCCCGTCGTCTGGCGTGATTGGTTGATGGGGAGCGGGCGAGCATTCGGTCAAGCCGCTGGCCTTCGACCGATCTCCCGCAAGATGGGCGTATTCTCGGGCCGGTAGTGTTCCAGGCAGACGATCTTCGGGTCGCGATAATGCCGGAAACTTACGCCGTCCCACGGCTCGGCCGTGAACTCATGCCGACGCTCTTCCGGAAAGAATAGCTCCGTCATTCGCGCCAGTTCGTTTGCAGGGTATCGCAGAGTCAATCTGGCCACGGTCTACCTCTCTAATGTGACCACCAATAAATCTAACATTAATATAAGAGAAGATAGAGGGAGCGGGGTCATCTGGGAGTGACGGTACCGTCATCTGGGAATGACGGTTAGCCTTGCTGCCATATCAAGGTAACTCGGGCGGTTCGTCCGCTCTCGTTCTCCACCTTGACCAGCCCAGCCCGCTGCAATTTGATCAAAGCCGTTTGCTTGTACTGCGGAACAATCCCCAGCTCAGCAAGCTCGCCGGATGGCAACGTCACCGTTCGGTTGTCACAGATCTGAACACGCCGATAGGTGTACAACGCCACTACCAAGGTCGCGCGGCCCGTGGTCAATCGGCAGACATCAGCAACGAACTCGAACGGGGCACCCATCAACCGCTTGGCACGTCGGCGACCCGACGAGGTTGGTTTTTGTTGTTTCGTATTGGCGGTGTGCGGTGGCGACGCATTCTTGCTCCGAAACCTTTCCGTAAAACTCTTGCCGCGCATCTCACCCTACCTTCGGCAAAGCGCCGATCGCCTGCAGCGTCGCCATCACGGTATTCCACATGCTCTCGGCAACCGGGCGTTTGTCGCGATAGCGTGCCCCGCCAATCAGCTTTTGATCCACATCGACGTCAATCTCGAACCCACCGCAGACGTCGCGGCCGGCCCCGCGCATGATCTCGACCGCGTGTGTGACTTGCTCTTCGTTGTCGAGTTCGAACAGGATGCCGTCGTGCACCAACATGCTCGGGACCAGACCAGCGTTGCATAATCGGTTAGCGGCCAGCCGCAACATCTCGGCGCCGGCGGATGCATTGGAAAATTGTAGAGCGTGCGCTTGTTTGGTGAATGTGAGATCAACAGCGGCCAGCCGTCGTATTCTGACACGATCGATCGTTGCAGCATCGCACGTTGCACCATCTCGGCGCGCCACGCCCAGAATGAGGGGTAGCGTTGCTGGTGCCGGATAATTACCTCACTGCCGATCATCGGATGCCGACCGAGCCCGCGCGACAGCGAGCGAACGCCCATGCCGTAGCCAATACCGAGTTGTAACGCCTTCATCCGTTGGCGCTGTGACTTGCCTTCTGGCGTCGCCTTCCAACTCTTTGCATCCAGGCTAGTGAGACCGCACATCACCGCCAATGCGTGATAAAGTCGCCGTCTCGATAATCCTTGGCCAACTGCACATCGCCACTGCGCGCCGCCGCAACTCCGACTTCCTGGGTACGCCAGTCGAGATAAAACCCGATCTTGTCTGCCGGAAATCTCATAAAACCACGCATCGAGGCGTGCGCGTTGAACAAGCTCTTGGCTTGGGCATTGCGCCCGGTGGCCGTGCCGAACGGAAACAGGCTCGGACGATTGCGGCCATCGCAGCCGATCGGAATCCGGGCGCGCACGATAACGCCGAGACTGTCGCGCAACGCCTGCAGCCCTTCCATCGCCGGGTGCGCGCCGTACATCATCCGGAAAGCATCGCCGTCGAGCTGTAGAGCGCCGGACTCCAGTCGCGGCCATTCCGTGATGCCGACAGCAATCAGCCATTGTTCGAGCCGCCAACTGCTGAATTCACCGTCGGGAGTGTAAATTGGAGACTCGCTGCCCTGACTGGGATCAAACCGCGCAATCAGCGCACCGATCACCGCCGCCTTGTTCTGCTGCACCAAATCCCACAGCGGCATGTCGATCGGCATTCCGCGGGTCTGGATCAAGGCGACCGTCTTGGCGGAATATTCACTCCAGCGCATAACGAGTTCTGGATCGATCGGCGCGCGATGTTCGTAACCGGTGAGCTGGCGGCGCAACAGCTCTGCCGAGTTGCACGTGTCCTCCTCGCAATATTGCAGCACCGCCTCGCGGCCATATTCGCGCCAACGGCCTCCTCCGATTGCAGATGCAATACCCGGCTTGTCAATCCGCTCCCAACCCTCGATGCCGTAGGCGCGACAGGCATCCGACAAGCGCTTGCGCTGTTTCTTGCGCACCTCGTCCGGGTTGTAGGGCAGCAGGATGTTGCAAACCGAGAGGTAAGCGGTGTGCAGATCGTAGACGTGTTTGGGGAAACGCCAGCCGAGCTCCATGAAGCAGGTCATCTCCGCCCAGAGCGAATAACCGACAATCAGCGTGTCATCGCCGATATCGAAGGGTGGTGAAGTGCCGAACTCGCCGCGCCAGCGTCGGACCGTTTCAATGTGTTGGCAATTGCCATCGAGTATGTAGGCTACCAGACATAGTACATGCGGCAGGCCGCCGTCCTCGATCTCGTATTCGAAATCGAGGACGACGATACGGCGGAAATGTTGCCGCCGCGACGGCACTCACGTCAAATCCTGCTTGGCCCCAATCAGGCGCAACAGTCCGGGATGGCGGTCGTGATCGATGTTGGCTTCCTTGAACGTGGCTTCCAGCAACTCGTCCCGCGACCGCGACGGCCATTTCGGTTCGGGAAATGCGCCCTGATCCTGCGCGAACTTGATCTCATAGCCCTCGGCACCCTCGGATCGTCGCGACAGCGCCTGAAGCCAATGCGTTTGCGCCCGGTGGCAGGCCGTGAGCGCGTCGGCATTATAGGGGTTGTCGAGATTTTGGCTTGGCACGATGCACCAAAAGAAAACGTCGTGCGGCTTGCAGGCTAGTGCCAGCCGATGTCGCTTGATCTTCTTTGCTGGCAGGTACTGCACCGCGATGTCGTCGTCGATGACGTGCAACAGGTCGCGCTTGGCGCCCTTGATTGGCACTGAGACAAAACAAAGCTCGGGCGACCAGTACTCGTCTTCGGATGGATGCAATCGGCACCAATCATTAACATCGCCGATTTTCAGTATCGGCAATGCCGTTAGCAGTGTTTCAACCCCGCTGATGGTTGGCGCGTTCTTCGACCTGAACTTTTCCGAGAAGCTCAGCGGCTTTTTGATCTGGATCACGGACGGTCTATCACTCATTGCTCAGTCTCCTCCTGGTTGAACTTTCAGTCGGCGTTCTCGGCTGCGGCTGCGGCGTGAATGGCCTCAAGCGTCTGACGCTGGAATTGCGCGTGCGCCTTTTTGGCACCGGCAGCGAATTCGACGACGGGTGCCCACGACACGCCGCCGTTTCCGCGACGAGACACGCCAGGGCTTGCCGACCGCGCAAACGCGCGCTCGGCTGTGCCGGTGACCATCAGACATTCCGACCTGTCGCTCACGAGCTTGCCAGCGCTGTCGAGGGCGATTCGTGTCGACATCAAGGCCGGCACGTCGCGCTTGTTAATCAACGTGATCTGCGGGACCGGCGTCTTCTGGTTCCCGGCAACATCCTCGGCAGCGGTCGGTTCGCCGCTCGGCACATTGCGGTCTTGCGCGTTCACCGCCAAATCCACAGTTGCTGCTCGCGCGGTCAGCCGGCGGCCTGCGTCGCCCGCTCGCGCTCGCGGCGCCATGCGGCAGCAGCTTCCTTGCTGATCAGGACGCGCGCGCCGACGTTGAACGTGCGGGGCATCTGCTTGCGGTTCTTGTAGAACAGCTGCACCGAGATGCGATGACGCGCGCAGAATTCATCAACGCTGTAGGCGTCGGCATCGGTCGCGGCATTCAGATGAGTCGGTTTGCGGCCAGTGACTTCCGGGCGCGCCATGCATTGTCCTCCGTGTCCATGTGGCTATCTGGGAGCACTTTGGATTACGGGGCGCGTGCGCGGCAGTTGGAAAATCAAAAAATGTTCGACAGCTTGAAGCGGGAAGTCGTCCAGATCACCTGTATTGATCAATAATCTTAGCGAGCCCGGACGGACCCGGTGCTTTCCCAAGGATGGGTTTGAGCGTTATCGAGAGAAAATCGATTAACGGCCCACACGGCGTCTCATGCTGATCTCGCGAGAACGAAAGGTCGCCGCCCAGCGTATTCACCCATTCGGTTATGAGCCCATAGCAAAGCATGTCGCGGTAAAAGTCACTCCGACCAGTAAAACCGTGATCAAATCGCCCCAAACCTTCGTAGCAGGAAAGCGAATCCTGCAGCCATTGCTCCATAGGCGCGAGATCTGGAGCGCGGACCTCGTGATCCTGCAGCGACCTCAGTTCAGCCTGCATCTTGCGGAGATGCCTTTCAACCGCCTTCAGGCGTTTGCGGATCACCGAAGGCTTTCCGAATTTCTGTCTGCATTCGTGCTGTGTCCAATATAGTTGACCTTGGCCTTCGAGCTCCCAGCGAAATCCGACCCAGTCCACGCCGTCAGGCCAGTCCTCCCGTACTGAGCGAAGCGCCTGCCATTGCTGGTCGCTGAATGTCTCGAATCTCGCCTTACCAGTTGCTCGGTGGCGTCTGAGGCAATCTTCGCGGGACCATTCGGCTAGCGAGACGCTTTTCGCCGAGCAGGAGTTCCCGTGGAGCCTGTGCGAGCAGTAAACCTTGTCGCCCAAGATGATGCCGCGCAGCTTTGTATTGCTTGGGTGCTGCAGGCACGGAAGCTCTATCGTCCGCCAATCGCCGGTGTAGGTCTTTGCCTCGACGCAGATGATCCGAGAAAAAGGTAACGGTTCAGCCCGAGCGCGCCAAAGCTCGACGCCTACTTGTCCCGATGCTCCCGCATCAGCCTCAAGCCTGCGGACATGCTCAATCGTCGATTGCGAAAGCCGTGCAACCATCGTGGGCCACGTCTCAAAATCGTCTGCAAAGAGCGTGAGTCGCACAAGAGCCACAACGTCTTCGCGATAACCTTCCAGACCGGAGGCGGCTGGTTCGACCTGACTGCTCGTCGTTGCCCACAGAAGGTTGGGACTAGAGAGCCCCCCTATTTGATTGCGATAAGGCCGCAACTCATTTGCTTCAATAATCCACGGCAGCCGCGCAGTGCAGGTGAAATGATAGAGCTTCGGGGTAAGCATGAGCGCTGCTCCAGTCCATAGTTGCGGGTGGGCCTTACGTTCTAGTTAGCCAAACGTCAGCTAACGGTTAGTCAGCGTTGGCTAGGCGTCAGCTCACCGAGAGTCAGGTCGAGCTAACGATGATCAGCCAGTGAGGCGCATGTCTTGCGGGTCGTGCCGCACTGATCGTGTGGCAGTCACCTAGCTGATCAGCTCACCAGCGCCACGATATTGTCGCCGCTCGGCGGCTCATGCTGCAGCAACGCCTTGCGCGAAATGTCGTCGCTGTGCTCGGTGATGTACTTCGAATAATTTCGTTCGATCATGGCAACGCCAGTGTTGTGCAGGCTGGCAATCAGCCTGATCGGCACGTTGGCGAGCAGCATTCTGACGATCGATGAATGCCGCAGCGCGTACATCGTCACCTCGGGACCGAGCCCGACCGCAGTGGCGACCTTGTCTACGAGGAGATGATAAGTTTGCGCCGGATGCTTGTGCCAAGGGCTGCCGTCGCGTTGCGTGAGTAATGACCCGCCTTGGTCGCGGCCCTTGGCGGCTGCTCTCAGCCTGGCCGCCAGCTGCGTGGTGATCGGCACTGAATAGCGTTCGGCTTTCTTCTTTGCGCGATTTCTGCCGCCGCCCTTGCCGGACTTCGGCATCATCAGCTTTGGCCGCACCTGATGATCGTGCAAATCCTCGACGGTCAGCCGGACAACCTGCGACGGCCTTGCGCCGGTGATCGCCAATACGTCGGTGAGCAGACCGAACTTGTCATCGAGTGCATAGGCGGCGCTGACGAATTCTCGCACCTTGTCGTCCGACAGGATGACGTTACGCGCCTCTTGCGCATCCGGCAAACCGGCCAGCCCGACTTCCCACGCCTGCCGGTTCTGAATCCGCTCGTCGTGTTGTCGTGCCAATTCCAGGGCGGCGCACAAGCATCTGCAGGCTCGATTGACCGTGGCACGCGCGAGCTTGCCGAGCAGGCCATCACGCCATTTTTTTAGCTCATGCGCGTTGAGCAGCTGCACGGGCTTGGCGAGGAGCACCTTGGTCAGATGCACGCGCGGCGATTCAGCGTTGTAGGGATTGGCACGCAATCTGCGCCGCGAGAATGACCGATGTCGTTCCGGACAAGCGAGGCGAAGCGGAGCGCAGATCCGGGACCCATAGCCCCAGGATGTGCTCTGCTTTGACTCGCTCTTCATCGAGGGTCGGGCTTTCGCCGGGACGACAGGTTGAATTTTGGAGCCTTCATCTCACCCCACGGAATATTTCGCCGCTTGCCAAGCCCGCTTCGGCAGGCCAAGAAATTATCCGGGAAGAAGATCAAGAAACGCCAGCGGAGATCAAGTTGACCATCAAGGGCAAGGCCTACATTGCCGGGATTTTCGAGCATCCGACTCGGCACGCACCCGACAAATCCACCGCACAATTGCACGCCGAAGTGGCCAAGGGTGCGATCGAGGACGCAGGGATCTCCAAAGCCGACATCGACGGCTATTTCCTGGCCGGCGATGCGCCCGGCGGCACGTGGCCGATGGTCGATTATCTCGGCCTGAAGGTGCGCCACATCGATTCCACCGATACCGGCGGCTGTTCCTATCTGATCCATCTCGGCCACGCGGCAGAGGCGATTGCCGCGGGCAAATGCTCGATTGCGCTGATTACGCTGGCCGGCAAGCCGCGTACCGGCCCAATGCCGCCGCGGGCGGCCGGCGCGGAAGCCGATTTCGAGGCGGCCTATGGTGCGACCACGCACAATGCTTATGGCATGTGTGCCATGCGCCATATGCACGACTATGGCACCACCAGCGAGCAGCTCGCCTGGATCAAGGTCGCGGCCTCTCATCACGCCCAATACAATCCGCACGCTTTCCTGAAGGACGTCGTCACCGTCGAGGACGTGCTCAACTCGCCGATGATCTCCGATCCCCTGCATCGCCTGGACTGTTGCGTGGTTACCGACGGCGGCGGCGCGCTGATCGTGACCACGCCGGAGATCGCGAAGAGCTTGAAGAAACCTCAGGTCAGGCTGATCGGTCATGGGGAAGCGATGAAAGGTCCGCGCGGAGGCAAGGACCTCGATCTCACTTATTCTGCCGGCGTCTGGTCCGGCCCGCGTGCCTTCGAGGAAGCGGGCGTGACGCCGAAGGACATCAAATACGCGTCGATCTACGACAGCTTCACGATCACGGTTCTGATGCAGCTCGAGGATCTCGGCTTCTGCAGGAAGGGCGAGGGCGGCAGGTTCGTCGCCGACGGCAATCTGATTTCCGGCGTCGGCAAATTGCCGTTCAACACCGATGGCGGCGGCCTCTGCAGCAATCACCCGGTCAACCGCGGCGGCATGACAAAGATCATCGAAGCTGTCAGGCAGTTGCGCGGCGAGGCGCATCCGAAGGTGCAGGTGAAGAATTGCGATCTTGCGATCGCGCACGGCACCGGCGGACTCCTGGGCGTTCGGCACGCCGCCTCAACCTGCATTCTGGAGCGCGTGTGATGGCCGAAGCGAAGAAGTACCCTGCACCGATCATCAATGCCGAAACCGCGCATTTCTGGGAGGCGGCAAAGCAGGGCAAATTCCTGATCAAGCGTTGCACAGCCTGCGGTGAGCCGCATTATTTTCCGCGCTCGATCTGCCCGTTCTGCTTCTCCGACAAGACGGTGTGGGAGGAGAGTTCGGGCGAAGCCACGATCTACACTTTCAGCCTGATGCGGAAGTCAGCGAGCGGGCCTTACGCGATCGCTTACGTGACGCTGAAGGAGGGACCGTCGCTGCAGACCAATATCGTCGATTGCGATATCGACAAGCTCAAGATCGGACAGAAGGTGAAAGTGGTGTTCAAGCCGACCGACGGCGCGCCGCTGCCCTTCTTCACACCGGTATAGAGAGATTTACAGGGTGGGTTGAGCGAAGCGGAACCCACAAGAGACAGAAGCGATGGGGTTCGCGGCGTTCAACCCTTCGTAATCAAGAGAATGGAAGGCAAGGCAAAACATGCCGATCAAGTACGACGAGCTGATGGCGCTGAAGAATCTCGGTCAGAAACACAGCTACGGCGACCGCGAGGTGATGCTCTACGCCTATGGCATCGGCATGGGCGCCGACCCCATGGACGAGAAGGAACTCCTGTTCGTCAACGAGGCCGCCGCCACGCCGCGTTCGCTCAAGGTGGTACCGACCTTTGCATCCGTTGCGGCCTGGGGCGCCGGTCCCGGAGAGATGAATCTCAATCGCCTCATGGTGGTCGACGGCGAGCGCGACATCACCTTCCACAAGCCGCTTGCGGCGGCAGCCCACATCACCGCGGATTCGAGCGTGCTTGCCGTGTACGACAAGGGCAGGGACAAGGGTGCGATTATTCGCCACCAGACGATCTTGAAGGATGCCGACGGCGGGAAGCTCGCAACCCTGGTGGCCTCGCGATTCGCGCGCGGCGACGGCGGCTTTGGCGGACCATCCGAGGGCCAGCCCGAGCCGCATCACGTGCCGAGCCGGGCGCCCGACCGGATCGTCGATATCTCGACGCGCCCCGATCAGGCCCTGATCTACCGGCTGTGCGGCGACCGTAACCCGCTCCATAGCGATCCCGAATTCGCGAAGAAGGCCGGGTTTCCGCGGCCGATCCTGCATGGCATGTGTACCTACGGCATCAGTTGCCGCGGCGTGCTGCAGACCTATGCCGATTACGATCCGACAGCCTTCAGGCAGCATGTCGCGCGGTTCTCTTCGCCCGTTTATCCCGGTGAGACCGTGACGATCGCGATGTGGAAGGACGGCGACGTCATCTCGTTCGAAGCGAAGGTGAAGACACGCGACGTCGCCGTGATCAGGAACGGCAAGACGGTGCTTGGTTAGATTGTCGTAACGGGGCGCGCGAAGCGCGAACCCGAAACTTCGATCAAAAACCTCCGGATTTCGGGTTCAGCCTGCGGGCTGCCCCGGAATGACGGTAATAGGGGAGAGAAACACCATGGGACTGCTTGACGGCAAGGTAGCGCTGATCACGGGCGCGGGCGGCGGCCTGGGCGAAGCATACGCAAAACTGTTTGCGCGCGAGGGCGCGGCCGTTGTGGTCAACGATCTGGGCGGCCCGCGCGACGGCTCCGGTGCCGACCAGTCGATGGCGGACAAGGTGGTCGATGCGATCAAGGCCGAAGGCGGTCGCGCCGTTGCCAACGGCGCCGACATCTCGACCATCGAAGGCGGTCAATCCGCTTTCAACGACGCGATCAGGCACTTTGGCCGCGTCGACATCCTGGTGAACAATGCAGGCATCCTGCGCGATCAGACTTTCGCCAAGGCGGCCGAAGCAGACTGGGACAGGGTGATCAAGGTGCACCTCAAGGGCACCTTCTGCGCCACGCTGCCGGTCTTCAAATGGATGCGCGACAATGGTGGTGGCGTCATCGTCAACACCTCCTCGACCTCGGGTCTGATCGGCAATTTCGGCCAGACCAATTATGGTGCGGCCAAGGGCGGCATCTGGGGCTTTTCCAACGTCCTCGCGATCGAGGGCCGCAGGTACAACATCCGCATCTGGACGCTCGCCCCGGGCGCCTTGACCCGCATGACCGCAGACCTGCCCCGTTACAAGGAGAACCCTGGTGCTGCCTTGGGCCCGGACGGAATAGCGCCGGCCGTGCTATACATGGTCAGCGATCTCTCGGGCGATCAGACCGGCAAGGTGCTCGGCGTTTCCGGCCCGCGCGGGGTTCGCGAAATGCGGATGATGGAAATGGAAGGCTGGAAGCCGCCGTTTTCGGGGTGGAAGGCGGAGGATATCGTCACCCACGCCAACGAGATCTTCTTCTCCGAAGCGGAGATCAAGAAGTCGGCGCGGAGGTTCTAGAACACCGTCGTTCCGGGCCGATGCGCAGCATCGAACCCGGAATGACGAAGGAGATCGGAAACACAATGACAAAACTCACCGCCGAGGCCAAAGGCACCTTCGCGATCGCGCCGACACCGTTCCACGACGACGGCCGCATCGACGAGCGATCGATCGACCGGCTGACGGATTTCTACGCCGAGGTCGGCTGCGATGGCGTCACCGTGCTCGGCATTCTGGGCGAGGCGCCAAAGCTCGACGCCGCCGAGGCCGAGCAGGTCGCGATCCGCTTCGTCAAGCGCGCGAAGGCGATGCAGGTGATTGTCGGCGTCTCCGCGCCGGGCTTTGCCTCGATGCGGTCGCTGGCGAAAGCCTCGATGAATGCGGGTGCCGCCGGCGTGATGATCGCGCCACCGCCGCATTTGCGCACCGACGACCAGATCATCGCCTATTTCAGGCAGGCGCAGGAGGCGATCGGCAACGACATTCCCTGGGTGCTGCAGGACTATCCGCTCACCCTGAACGTCGTGTTCACGCCGGCGGTGATCCGCAAGATCGTGATGGACAGTCCATCCTGCGTGATGCTCAAGCACGAGGATTGGCCGGGACTGGAGAAAATCTCGGCACTGCGCGGCTTCCAGAAGGACGGTTCGCTGCGGCCGCTGTCGATCCTGTGCGGCAATGGCGGGCTGTTCCTGGATTTCGAGATGGAGCGCGGGGCCGACGGCGCCATGACCGGCTATGCGTTCCCCGAGTTGCTTATCGACGTCGTCAACCTGTCGAAGGCTGGCAAGCGGGATGCCGCGCATGACCTGTTCGACGCGCATCTGCCCTTGATCCGCTACGAGCAGCAGCCGGGCGCGGGCCTTGCCGTGCGCAAATACGTGCTGCAGAAGCGCGGCATCATTGCCTCGAGCGCCCAGCGCAAGCCCGGAGCTACGATCACGCCGACCGCGAAAGCCGAGGTCGATTATCTCCTGTCACGCGTGGCGCGGGTCGACCGGCGCGCCAATCTCGGGCCGCAGTCGAGCGCAGCGGGTTAACTCATGGCCGAGATCGTCACGCCGCGCCCCGCATCCACCATCCTGCTGCTGCGCGACAGCAAGACAGCCAAGGAAATCGAGGTCTTCATGATGGTCCGCCATTATGAGATCGACTTCAATTCGGGCGCGCTGGTATTTCCCGGCGGCAGCGTCGAGAAGAACGACATGGAGATCATCGAGAGGTCCGAGCTCTATTCGGGCGGCGGCGATGGGCTCGATGCGGCCGCTTTAAGCTTCCGGATTGCGGCGATCCGCGAAACTTTCGAGGAAAGCGGCATCTTGCTGGCGCGGCCGAAAGGTTCGACCGCTCTGGTTGACGTCCAACGTGCAAGCGAGATCGAGGCCAGGCACCGTGTCGCGCTGAACGAGCACAAGACCACGTTCCTCGAGGTGCTGGCTGACAACGATCTGTGGCTCGCGCTCGACGAGCTCGTGCCTTACGCGCACTGGATCACGCCTGAAGGCATGCCCAAGCGGTTCGATACCTGGTTCTTCCTGGCCGCGGCGCCTCCCGATCAGCTCGGCGCTCATGACGGCCGCGAGTCGACCGACTCGATCTGGGTGTCGCCGCGCGAGGCGCTCTCGGGCGGGGAAACCGGACGCTTCAAGCTGCCGTTCCCCACCACGCGCAATTTGATCAAGCTCGGCAAGCAGAGCAATGTGAAGGCGGCGCTCGACGACAGCAGGGGTAAGCCGATCGTCACCGTCACGCCGGTGATGACCAGACTCAATGGCGGCCGGCAGCTCCGCATTCCCATTGAGGCCGGCTACGACGGCGAGATATTTGAGGTCGGTGCATTGGGATGAGGGGTGCGCCGCTCAGCAGGATCGCAGGCGTGCTTTTGGCGCTGCTCGCAACTTGCGCAGCTGCGCTCGCGCAAGACAATT
>Ga0310910_10001282_pt1 | contig 13583 bp, 14 predicted proteins | sample GREbulkMGHF172_FD_203448 | JGI IMG/M metagenome (GOLD analysis project Ga0310910, IMG submission 203448) | Lab enrichment of tropical soil microbial communities from Luquillo Experimental Forest, Puerto Rico - GRE.bulkMG.HF172 | ecosystem: Environmental > Terrestrial > Soil > Tropical forest >... | reverse complement strand
GCGCAAAGATTCAATTCTGAAGGAAAAATGAAAGTTTTCTGAAAGTACCTCTGTGACCTCAGTCACAGCCTCAAATACCGAAATTTATTTGAGTCCGACTTGTTTTAGGCATGGAGCTAACAATGACCGTAACCGTAACCCGTGAGGCCCAAACCTCGACGAATTTCGTCGCCCGTTTGCTGATTGTTTTGGGCGATTCCAATCTGCGTGCCGTAGCCCTTTTCTCCACGCTGGGCGTGTTGGCATCGATCTACTTTGCGATGCATTTGCCAGTAGCAGCCCCTCTCCCCACTCAGTTTCCCTGATTGGACGAGGGAATGCAGCCGTTGTTTGGACTGTACGCCAAACCGCAGCGTCTGTGCTCACCCAATAGACGTCCGGCGGGCGACTAACCATCGCTCCAAACTGGTCTCGCGCACTGGTCCCAAATTCAGTTTCCCAAAATGGAGTGAGCCATGAGCAGGTCACCGAACACGAGTGTCGCGACCGAGTGCTCAAAAGTCCCATCGCTGGGACGTCGCTTGGCTTCCCCGATTATCAGAGCATACTGGCGCCCAATCCTGTTGGTGTTGCTGCCGTTCGCCGCTGGCTATTTCCTTTCGTACTTCTTTCGCACTATTAACGCGGTGATTGCGGGACAGTTGACCGCGGAGCTCGGACTTGATGCTTCTCACCTCGGACTGATGACGTCGGTCTATTTTCTGACTTTCGCAGCCATTCAGTTACCACTGGGCGTGTTATTGGATCGTTTTGGGCCTCGGCGGGTGCAAAGCGGGTTGCTCATCGTTGCCGCCGTTGGCGCGGCATTGTTCGCAAGGAGTAATCAATTTGCGGCGCTTGTGCTCGGACGTGCCCTGATCGGCTTTGGCGTTGCCGGTGCATTGATTGCCGGACTTAAGGCAATCGTGTCGTGGTTTCCAAAGGAGCGCATACTTCTATTCAACGGCTGCTTCATCATGCTGGGCACGTTGGGGGCGATTTGCGCGACATCGCCGGCGGCGTGGCTTTTACCGTATATCGGCTGGCGGGGTTTGCTTGATGTGATGGCCGGCGTGACGGCTGCGACGGCGCTTATCATCTTCTTTGTCGTTCCCGACGCCCCTCCGCCTGTCCCCAACGTTCCAAGCAATTCCTCTGTTGGGCTCAGAGCCATCTTTGGCGATCGACGCTTTTGGCGCCTCGCGCCGCTATCGACCATGTGCATCAGCACCGTTTGGGCGGTTCAAGGTTTGTGGGTGGGTCCTTGGCTGGCAGATGTCGACGAACTGCCTCGTGCCAGCGTGGTGCTGCATCTGTTCGTCATGGCGGTGACTTTAAGTGCTGCCGCGCTTCTGCTTGGGATCGGTGCCGATCGGCTGCGTACCCGGGGCATTCCAACGCAGACCATTCTCGGCTGCGCTGCGCTTCTGTTCGTGGCCGCAGAATCGCTGCTGATCCTTGATGTCCGGTCCGTCTCTTATGCGTCATGGGCGGTCGTCGCCGGCATGGGAGCGGGCACAGTTCTCAGTTATTCAATTCTTGCTCAGTATTTTCCAAAAGAGATTGCCGGACGCGCGAATGCGGCGCTCAACGTCTTCCACATCGGCGGTGCCTTTGTCCTGCAGGAAGTCATTGGTTGGATAATCAATCGATGGCCCGCACATGACGGCCACTATCCAGCAATCGCTTACAAGACCGCGCTCGGGCTTATGATAGTCCTGCAGATCGTTGCCATTATTTGGTTTGCGCATTTCGATCAGAAACTGCGGACATTTGTTGCAAAAGGCATCCGACGATGGGTTGCCAATCATCGAACGATTGCGGTCGGCCGTCCGACTTTATTGGGCGAGGGGTAAGATAATGACCGACAACCTCACGTGTCACGCCGGCGACATCGTGCTGCTTCGTGCCGAGATCGTCGGGGTCGGAAGCAACGGGCCGTACGTGCGGGTTAGGACCGGTTCGGGTCGTGCGACCTGCTTTTGGGTGCCAACTGCATCAGTTGCCCAGATTGAGCGCGGCTTTGACGCACCGAATGAACCCACAAGGCTATCTCGGCTGGATTCCCATTCGGGGGCATCTCACCAGCAGGCATGATGAACTTAACACGCGGATCGCGGGCATTGGCAGCCATGACCGACGAAACCTACGTTTCATTACTGGTGTGGATCATTTGCGCGTTGATGTTCTCTTGCGGTGTTGTCGCGATCGGGCAGCATCCCGGCTGGTTTGGCGGCTAAGAAATCGCGCATCGTTGACTGACGAAATCGCCTTCTCGCATGTCCACTTTGAAGGGAATAATGGGAGTGGCGAACTTCCCTGACCGGGCTGGCAATTACCGGTTTGCGCGTTTGGTTCGCCTATGTCGGGCGCACTTGCCAGCGCGCCTCGTTGTGCGTTGGCACACGAAAACAATTATCTGTCCCGACAGAGCAAGATTTCACACAGCGCATGTGTAAGGGGGTGAGGTCATTGTTTGTCCACGACAGAGCAAGAGTTGATGCGGTTTGCTCTTTTACTGGGCGCTGCCGTTATCCTGATCCGCGATCCGTAAAGGCGGGTGACCCATTGCAGTCGTGGATTGCGTTTGAGCGAGTGACCAACGTCACTGAAGTACTTTCAGAAAATGGTTATTCACAGGTAACGTGATTCCTGTCGATGGGGGAGCATGAAATACAAGTTCGAAAACTATACCCTGGACGTAGAACGGCGGGAATTACGCTGCGATGGAATCATACGGTCCGTTGAGCCGCAGGTATTCGATCTACTGCACTTTTTAATCAAGAACTGCGACCGCGCGGTCAGTCGTGAAGATGTTTTCCAAGCTGTTTGGCACGGTCGCATCGTGTCGGACGCGGTGCTGGGTACGCGCATCAACGCGGCGCGGATGGCCATTGGAGACGATGGGACCCAACAGCGATTGATCAAAACATTGCCGCGTAACGGCTTTCGCTTCATTGGCGCCGTCCGCGAGGCCGAAGCGGAAACGAATGCTCCGATTACCATCCCGCCTTGTAAGCTCTCGTTGGCCGTAATCTCATCGACCGCCTATGATGGCGACAAAGAGCTTGCTTGCATCTCAAAGGGAATTGCAGACGATCTGACGGTCGCCCTTGCCCGCAGCCGAACGTTTGATGTGATCGCGCACAATCGCGTCTGGAGTGATGGCGATGATTCGCGGCTAATCGCGCGTGAATTTGGTGCCAGCTATTTGATTACTTGCGGGCTGCGAAGAGCCAGCGATGGGGCGCGCCTGACCGTTCATCTGATTGAGGCTAGCGTCGGCCTCCATATCTGGGCGCGGAGCTACACGCAAAGACTGAGCGCTGGGTTTGTCGATCAGGACGCCGTTACAGCACAAATCGCGGCTGCCATTGAGCCGTGCATTCATTCCGCGGAGACAAGGCGGCAGCGCGAAAAACCGTTCCACGCCCTTGATGCCATCGACTGTGTAACGAGGGCACTCACTCTCGGTAAACACCGCAGCCGGGAAAACGTTGCAATCGCTGAGAAACTCTTGAAGCGAGCTATCGAGCTTGAGCCCAACTATGGCCGAGCGCACAGCGTCTTTGCCGAATTCCTAGGGCGCGAAGTGCTTTACGGTCGGAAACCGCGACGGAGTACCATTCCACTGGCCTTTGAGGCAGCGCAAAAAGCTGTGCTTTGCGATGAACATGATGCTTGGGCGCATTTTGCACTGGGTTGGGCATTTTCAATGAGCAGATTGCCTGAAGCGGGAATCGAGGAATACCGAAAGGCTCTCGCCATTAATCCCTATCTCCCCCACATACAATGCTGTCTGGCGGCAGCGTTGTCCTCTGTCGGCCAGATTGAGAAGGCGCTGGCGGAGCTCGGCGAGGCTGAGCGTCTGGGAGCGCCCGAAGTGTATCCGGGGCAGTGCAATTCCATCCACGCTCTTGTCTATTTTTTGTCGGAGAAGCGTGACGAAGCAATCAAGGCCGCACAGCGGTCTGTGTGGCAGACTCCGATCCGTATATTCGGTCATCACCACCTTGCCGTGAATTATGCCTTGGCGGGGAAGATGGAAGAAGCGCGCGCAGCTTTGGCAACGTTAGTTCGTTTGGTGCCGAATACCTCACTGAACGTAATCGCTGAATCGCTGCCATACATCAATGATCGCGCGTCGAATCAGGTACTCGACGCTTTTCGTATTCTAGGGCTTAGGTAAGCTGCCAATAAGCGCTTTCCAGGTGGTACGCTCGTTAAAGTGCGTCCCGGCGGCCATAGCCGTTCCCCTTAGTCGCCTTGCCCGAGCCCGGCCTCTGCCCCTCTTTTCCGGCCCGGGATGCATCACATTTTGCCGTCTTTTGCCGGCGCCGGCAGCGTGGCTAGATGAAAATCGCCTGGCGCTCGATTAGCGATGACGTGATTGATCGTTTTTTGTGGCGCCCGATCAGGAGTGAGTGCTCGGTGGAAAACGCTCAGACATTGATTCCGGGAATTTCTATACGTGCCCCTCTCAGCTCGCCGTACTCGCCGATGTCGTTCACGCGGGCCGCCGAACACATTCCAGCCCGCACTCAAGGTGTCGGATCTTTTTGGAGGGAGGAGCCGTCCACAGCACAATTTCAGACTAATAGGTGTGCGACTTCCATTCCTCGGCGCTGGCGCCGGCAAGCGACTGCACGCGCGCTTCGTCGGCGGCGAGCTCGCGCGCAGGGCCCGAATAGACGACGTGACCGTCATCGAGCACGTAAGCATGGTCGGCGATCTCAAGGCTCATGCGCACATTCTGTTCGACCAACAGCATGGTAATGCCTTCCGCGCGCATTTGCGCGACGATACCAAAGACTTCGCGCACGATCAGCGGCGCCAGCCCCTGCGATGGTTCGTCAAGAATGAGAAGTTTTGGATTAAGCAACAGTGCGCGTGCGATGGACAACATTTCTTGCTCGCCTCCGGAGAGCTGCCGCCCGCGGCTTGACCTGCGCTCCTGCAAGCGGGGAAACAACCGGTAGACGGTATCGGGAGTCCACGGACCCGAACGCTCCAGCGGCACCAGCAGATTTTCGTCGACTGTCAAATTCGGAAAAATCCTGCGGCCTTCCGGCACATAGCCGACACCGAGTGCCGCGACCCGAAATGGTGGCCAGCCGCTGGTATCTATTCCGAACATTGTAACGCGGCCATCGCGCGGCGGTGTTAGTCCCATCAGGCTACGCAGGGTCGTGGTCTTGCCGGCGCCGTTGCGGCCCAAGAGTGCTGTTACCTGGCCCTCCGCGGCCTCCAGGCTGACGCTGTGCAGGATGTGGCTCTTGCCGTAAAAAGTGTGAAGTCCTTCAGCAACGAGGGCAGCAGTCATCTGTGACTCACGCCGCTTGGCCGAGATACGCGGTTTGCACCGCTTTATTGGCGGCGATCTCGGCGGGTGTGCCTTCGGCAAGAAACTTGCCTTGGTCGAGCACCATGATCCGATCGGCGAGATGAAAGACCACACGCATGTCGTGCTCGATCAGCACGATGGTGAGCTTGCTGTCCTTATGCAGTTGCCGAATGAGCTGGGTAATTTCGTAGGTCTCCTGGTCGCCCATGCCGGCTGTGGGCTCGTCGAGCAACAACAGGCGCGGCTTGAGCGCCAGCGCCATCATGATCTCGGTGGCACGTTGATCGCCGTGGGACAGCTCGCCCACCTGACGATCGGCTTTACTGGCGAGGCCGCCCATCTCGATCAGTTCCTGAATTCGTACCCGAATTTTGTCGTCATCGGTTTGCGACAGCCACGCCCGCAGGCGCAGACCGGACGCGACCTCGACCGCGATCCGCAGATTTTCCCACACCGTCAGTTCGGGAAAGACCTCCGTCACCTGAAATGTCCTGGCCATCCCGCACCATACCCGGCGCGCCGGCAACAGATGGGTGACGTCCTGGCCGTCGAAGATGATGCGGCCGGTGTTAGGTCGGTAGAAGCCGGTGATCAGGTTGAAGAAAGTAGTCTTGCCGGCGCCGTTTGGGCCGATAATGGCGCGTAGTTCGCCGTGCTCGACCGTCATGGAAATGTTATTGACGGCGACCAAACTGCCGAAATGCTTAGAGACGTTTTTGACCTGCAGCAGGCTCATAATGCCGCCCTGCGTCTTATCGCACCGAGAATGCCGCGAGGGAAGAACAGCACGACCAGCACGAAGAGAAATCCAATGAAGATCTGCCAGTTAATGGTGACGCTGGACACGTAATCCTGGAATACGACAAAGACGATTGCGCCCAGGAGCGGTCCCCAGAAGCTGCGCATACCGCCCATCACCGCCATCATCACAAAATCACCCGACTGGCTATAGTGCAGGCCTCTGGGGTCGGCGAAGTTGTTGACCAGCGCGTAGAGCGATCCGGCATAGGCCATAAAGAAACAGCTCAGCGTGAAGGCGATCCAAATGTGCAACTCGATTGGTATGCCGAGGAAGCGTGCGCGGCGCTCGTTCTCGCGGATTGCCAGCATTGTACGGCCGAAGGGCGAGCGCAGGATAAACGCCATTGCGGCCGCGGCGAGTGCGAAGCAGGCCAGCACGAAATAATAGAACGCAACTGCATTGTTGAGGATGTCGACAGTGGCGATCCCAAGATGCAGCGGTTGGCGGTAGAACGGGCGCAAACCGTCATCCCCACCAGTGACCGACGACCACTGGAATGCGATGTAATAGAACACTTGGCCGAAAGCGATCGTCACCATGGCGAAATAGACGCCGCGCCGGCGCACAATCAGCGCGCCCAGCGCTGCGCCGGCGAGGCCGCCAGCTAGTGTCCCGGCGAGTATTCCGAGCGGCGTTGAAGGCGCGACGAATTTAAGGATCATGCCGCAGCCATAGGCACCGATGCCGAACCAGGCGGCGTGGCCGAACGACAGCACACCGGTAAAGCCTAAAAGGAAATTCACCGACATCGCAGCCAGACCGAGCACGAGGACGCGCGTTCCCAGTGCGGTATAGCCGCCGAGCAGCGGCATCCAGAAAGGCGCGAGTAAAAGGGCCGTCCAAATCGCGACCGGCGCGACAAATTTGCGGCCGCTCGACTCCAGTTGGAGCTTCCCGCTCACGTCAGCATGCCTTCCTCGCCGAACAAGCCACGCGGCCGGATCAGCAGCACCACCGCCATCAGTACGTACATGATCGCTTCGCTCGCTGCCGGGAAGAATACGGCGGTGACGCCGGAGGCGACGCCGATCAGCAGCCCGCCGACCAAGGTTCCGGCGAGCGAGCCAACGCCGCCGACAATGATGGCGATGAAACTCGGCATCAGCAGGCCGGCGCCCATGGTCGGCTCCAATCCCAATTGCCCGCCGGCCAGCACGCCCGACAACCCGGCAAGAAAAATGCCGACCGCGAAGTTCAACGAACGCAGCGCGCGCACGTTGACGCCGAGCACCGAAACGGTCTCGAGATCAAGCGTACCGGCTCGCACGCGAATGCCAGCGCGGGTGTAACGCAGCAGCGCAAAGAGTATTGCAATCATCGCCGCCACCATGGCCACCATGAACAGCCGGTATCCGGTGATGAAGAAGAACTCGTTGCTTAAGGGCTGCGCCAACGCGGCCGGGATGGTGAAGGGCTTGCCGTTCGCGCCCCAGATAACCCGCGTGCCGTCCTCAAGGATAAACGCAAGGCCGAATGTCAGCAGCAGACTGTAGAGCGGGTCGCGGCCATAGACGCGGCTGATCAGAACTTTCTCGACAGCGAGTCCAATGATCGCGGTGAGGAAGGGCGACACGATCAGTGCGCCCCAGAAGCCCAGATAGGGCTCGATCGTGTAGGCGATATAGCCGCCCACGACCAGAAAGCCGCCATGGGCGAAGTTGATGACGTTCGAAAGGTTGAGGATGAGTGACAATCCAATCGCCATCAGCACATAAAACGCGCCGATGATGAGGCCGTTGGTGATGTTGAACAGGAGAAGCTGGGTCATTCAGGCACCCAAATAATAATGTGCCCCGCCTCACCCTCTCCGCGTGCAGCGGAGAGGGATCAGGCGGGGGTATTTAGCACCCGCCGGCGTCAGGCCGGCCACTGGAGGGTACAACCGGTCTCGCTCTCCGGCGGTGAGGTCTTGTCGCCCGGGACGACGGTTTCAACCTTGAACAGATCCTCGGGGTCGCCCGCCGGCTTGGTTAGCGCCTCGCCGACGAAGGCCGAAGTCATCAGCTGATGATCACCAGCGCGGTAATAGCACTTGTTGGGTTGCAGCTTGACCTCGGGCGGCAACTCAAAATTGCTCAGCGCTTTGGCGAGCTGGACGCCGTCGAGCGTCTTCGCCTCGTTGGCAACCAGCGCATAGGTCATCATCGAGGTGTAGCCAAACCAAGTGCGCGCCGTCGGCACCTTACCGCCGCTGCGGCTACGGATGTCGGCGACAAACTTCTCGACGCCTGGCACGCCTGGCTGCTTCCAGTACCACTCGAACATCCAGATACCAACGCGGGCTTCGGGCGGCATAGCCTCGAGCGATTCGAGCTCCTGCTGCAGTCCGGCGACGTGGATCTGCTTGTCGATGCCGAACTGCGCCACCTGCTTGAGGCAGTTCACCATGTCGAGGCCCTGCGGCAGCACCAGGAGCACTTCGGGATTGGCGGCACGCGCCTTGATGAGGTAGGCGGAGAAGTCGGTCGTGCCCAGCGGCGTCAGCTCGTTGCCGGTGACCGTGCCGCCGAACTTCTTGAGGTCGGCCTGCGCCGCCTCTTGCAGCGTGTGGCCGAACGCGTAGTCCGGCGTAATAAAATGCCACTTCTTGCCGTACTTCTGGAAGAGGAGTTCGGCGACGGAGTTGGCCTCCATCTTCGTTGTGTTACACACGCGATAGACATTCCAATGGCAATCCTTGCCGGTGATGCCATCGGTGTGGCCACCGGAGACGATGTGCAGCACTTTCTTCTCATTCGACACTTGGGCGATGGCGAGCGCGATCCCCGAATTCACGTCGCCGATGAGAAACTGGATGCCATCACGCTCGATCAGCTTGCGCGTCTTCTGCACGCCGGTACCGACGTCATTTGCTGAATCCTCAACCAAGAGCTCAATCTCGCGACCGAGCACGCCACCCTTGGCATTTATCTGCTCGACGGCATATTTAGCGCCGATCAGTTCGTTCTGCGCCACCGCGGCGTAGACGCCGGTGAATGGATCAACCATCCCGACCTTGATCGTGTCGGCGGCGCGCGCCGACCACACGAAAGGTGCGGCGATTTGGCTCAGACCGGCAACGGCGCCGGCCTTGATGACGGTGCGGCGGTCTAATGCGCCGAAGTTGAAACCCTTGGGCATTCGTTCCTCCCGGAAAAGTGTTTTTCGATAGGTGATCTTGCCCCGGCACAGTGGACCCGACAAGGGCCGTAATTTATGAGCTGGGGCCGCCACGGCTGGTGCCGACAGTTTGTTGCGATCGCGGCCGGTTCTTGCCGATATCAATTCCAAGTGTTGTGTGATTACTTCGTTGCTGTATGGCGGTTGTCTGCCAGAGCGTTCGGGGATCAGAAGAACAGCCCGACCTGAGCGAGAAAGGTTGTCGAGTAACCCCAAAGGAAAAATGCGGCCAGGGCGATCACAATCACCTTCCCAATAACACCGCCGATGTGGTCGATGCGCTCTTGAGTTGGTTCGTTTGGTAGCATGTTCATAGTTTGATTATGCACTGAGCCCGCCTCATTAGTCTTCGTTATCGCACTAAGATCGCCAGCAATCCCACTGAGGCCGCATAAATGAATGCGGTTCAGGAGAGCAGTTTGCACGCCACTCACGATGTCCGCTTTACCCTCAAAAGCGGACATTGGTTGAGCCTGTCGCCATGTCCGCTTAGTGCCAAAAGCAGACATTTCACTCGACACCTTGCCGGCGCCGGGCGCGGCAGCAATCTTTGGCCGTCGATTGTTGCCGATGGCAACGGGGGACATGCAACCATCGCCGGCAAACCGATCAAGTACAGTCGTAGGGTGTCTGAGGTGATCGCGCGGGCAGCAGCTAACGTATGACGGTTGCAACGATGGCCGCGAGCAATACCGGCTTGGAACACAGCGCGCTGAAAGTCTTTCTTTAAGCCGCGCAATGACGTCAGATAGTTATGATTTATTTATTTCTTTTGACCAATGAGTAGTCCGTAAACCAGGGCCTTTGATTTGTAGGCCGCCTTCATGGCCCTAAACCCATCCAAAAAGACCAAAAAGTCTGGTCCCAGCGCTGCAGCGAGCTTCCACAACGTCGGGTTCTTGATCAGGTCTGTTGCCAGGTCCCACGTTTTCTGAACGTTCGTACTTAGATCTTCGAATTTAATTACATTGAGACCTGCTGCAGTAACATACTTCATATAGACCGAAGGCGACTCCAATTTTGGTACCAACATTGCTCGTTCGACTGGACGCAGGAATTCAAATTCCTCTTTCGGACTTGCGGCATGGGATCGAAACCAGTCTGCGATTACCAGTTTTCCTCCGGCCTTAAGCAGTCGAGCCATCGAATGAAAGCAGTCAGCCTTGTGATTGAGATGTGAAATCGCCTCAACAGACAAGACAACGTCAAATGAACCACCTAGTGTCAAGCTTTCAGCATCCATCAGCATTAAGCGAACGTCCGCGCCACGACTTTGCGCAAGCTCATTCGCTATCTCAATTTGTCTCGGCGATATAGTTACCCCAGTAACATGTGCGCCAATTTTTTTGTGAAGGTAGATTGCCGTACCGCCAAGACCGCAACCCACATCCAAAATTGTAGCGCACCGTTGAATTTGCGCGTGCGATATGAGGCAGTCAATCAATTGTTCTTGTGCTTCATCTTTGGTTTCCAAACCCGTCTTCCAATAGCCATGATGGATGTGAATGCCCCATAAATCTCGATAATAAGGACTGATCTCGTCATAATGTTGGATGATTTTTTCTTTCAAAGGCATGCGCTAGGTGTCCAAGTGTCGGTTAATTATGCGGCAGTCAGGTGTTTCTTGTTTGCTGCCCGGATGAATGTCCGCTTTACCCCCAAAAGCGGACATCGTTCGGCACGGTGGCAATGTCCGCTTCGTGCCAAAAGCGGACTCATGCACTGCAGCAAAAAGCGTCTATTCGATCACCTCGTCGGCGGTGGCGAGTAACGACGAAGATATGCTGAGGCCGAGCGCTTTGGCGGTCTTGAGGTTGATTACCAGTTCGAACTTAGTTGGTGTCTGAACCGGAAGATCAGCTGGTTGCGCCCCCTTGAGGATGCGATCAACATAAGAGGCAGCTTGCCGGAATTGTTCGAAAACATCCGGCCCATACGACACGAGGCCGCCGATTGCAGCAAAGTAGCGTTGTGTGACGACCATCGGGAGACGGTTGTGTGTCTCGAGTGCAATTAATAGTTCGCGATTGCTGGAGGTGGTGCTATCAGGCAGTACGATTACTCCACGATCAGGTTCGCGCGCAAAATCAATGACGGCACGTTCAATCTCCGCAGCGTCGCGTGCAGCAGCTGTGGTCACTCGCATTCCAAGCGATGATGCAACGACACCTGTTTCGCGCAGGAAGCCACCGGCTGTGGGATTTGTTGGATTATGAATGACCGCTACTCGGCTCGCATGAGGGGCTATTGCTTTGAGCAGCTCCAGCCACTTACCTGCCATGCCATATTCAAAATTACTAAACCCGGTAACATTAGCTCCTGGTTTGGCGAGGTTCTTGACGAAGCCACCGCCAACAGGATCGGCAACTAGCACAAACACTATAGGAATGCTTTGGGTGTCTTGCCGTAATGCATTCAGCGCCGGGGGCGTAACTGCCAGGATCACATCTGGTGTCATTCTCACGAGCTCTGTCGCGTAGGCCAGCAAGTGACTTTCGTCGTCGGCAGCCCAGTGAAACTCGATGCGGACGTTAAGACCATCAGTCCAGCCGAGTTTTTGAAGCTCCTCCTTGAACGCAATAAAACGGGCTTCCGCTACTCGGTCAGTCTCGGCCCACAGTGTCAGCACGCCGACGCGAGCAGTTTTGCCGCGCTGCTGCGCACGAGCGGCAAGTGGCCATGCAGAGGAAATTGCAATTCCTTGAATGAAATCGCGTCGCCGCATTGCCTTCCCCGAGGCTCAGGACCACGCCGACGACGTTCGATTACAGCAGGGAGTTGCGGCCGACGAAATGGGGGTTGGGGGTCAGTTTGCGCGGCAGCAACCCGACGAGATCAGCCGCAAGCGCAGGCAATCGGTCATAGGCGCCTTCTGCCCACCGAAAAGCGATTACAACGTTCTGTCCCTCGATAAATCCTTGTTCTTGCAATCCTTGCTAGAATGCCGTGATGACGCCAGCGGACTCGTTGGGAGACCGACTGCTGAGAAAACCGACTACCGGCATCACTGTTTGCTGGGCATGCGCGGCAAGCGGCCATGCGGCTGTCGAACCAGCAATTGCTTTGATGAAATCGCGTCGTCGCACTGCCGCCCCGGCCTCGCTGAGATTGCTTAGAGGTAGCACATTCAGCCGATCATCGAGTGTGACATAAGGCGCGACAGAGGCGCGGGATGCCCCCCAAATGTCCGCTTTGGGTCAAAAGCGGACATCGTATTAGGTCCGCGCCATGTCCGCTTTACCCCAAAAGCAGACATCGGCTGGGCGCATTGGAATGTCCGCTTTGTGCCAAAAGCAGACATTGCTCAGTCTATTCGATGACCGCGTCACGACCGCTCTCAACCTGAGGCCCAGGACGCTCGAGGGAGACGTCTCATTTCACCCTAAGCAACTGCCGGCTCGACGGTAGTCGGGCCGGACCATTCGGCCGCGAGCTTGGCCGCGTCGCCGTCAAAGTGGTTGATGTCGATGCCGGTGTCGACGATTCCCGGAATACTATGTGGTCTGGGACCGACGCCGTCCCCGGTAAACTGCCACAGCCAAGCGCTTGACCAGTTGCGCGGCGTCACCGGGCGTGGGCCGTACTGCGCGAGCCAGAGGCGATGCGCCGCGAGATAGGCATCCATGCGGTCGCCAAGCTGTTCTTTTATGAGGAATCCCGAATAGAGCACTGCCTTGCGGCCGACCGCGTCCTCGACACGGAGCAGAAATTCCTTGGCATTAATGAGGAGGACGCGCTCGTCCTCGTGGTCAAGTGCGAGCAGCGTCGTATTGTCCGGCGCGGCAATCTTAAGGAAAAAATCGACCTGCGCTTGGATCGAAACCGGCCGCAGGAAATGATACGCGCCCCACAATAGACCGGCGTTCATCGCGGGGCCGCGCCGGACGGCGTACATGTTATCGACAAAGCCGATCGCCTCCTCGGCGTGCTGCAGCGCGCAGCCTGGGAGGCGGCGCTCGCCGGCCTGATCATCGGCCTCATAATCGCGATCACCGTGTGGCAAATGCCGGCTGGTCTAGCATTTAATTCGGTTGCCAATGGCGCCGTGTTCGCGCTTTGGCCGGTGATGTGGATCGTCGTGAACGCACTCTTGCTCTACAATATCGCGGTCCGTTCTGGTCGCTTCGATGACTTTCGTAACTGGGTGGTGAAGAACCTGCCAAACGACCGTCGGGTCGTGCTCGTTGTGGTCGGCTTCTGCTTTGGCGCGTTGCTGGAGGGCGTCTCTGGATTCGGCACCCCGGTTGCGATCACAAGTTCGCTGCTCATTCTGGTCGGCTATCCGCCGCTCGAAGCATT
>Ga0310910_10001261_pt1 | contig 13728 bp, 15 predicted proteins | sample GREbulkMGHF172_FD_203448 | JGI IMG/M metagenome (GOLD analysis project Ga0310910, IMG submission 203448) | Lab enrichment of tropical soil microbial communities from Luquillo Experimental Forest, Puerto Rico - GRE.bulkMG.HF172 | ecosystem: Environmental > Terrestrial > Soil > Tropical forest >... | reverse complement strand
CGCGATGCAACCGTTTCTCTGGCCTTGATGGTACTGGTTTCCGTTGTGGTCCTGATCGCGATCAAGATCTGCACCACACCAGTGCCGTGGTGGTACCCGGCTGGATTCTTGACACTCGGCCCCGCCTCGGTGCTGATTGCGCCGGCTGTGGTTTGGTCCCCGAAACCAGCGGCTAAACGCATTGTCTAGTGGAAGCGAGTGGACAGAGATGTTTCCATCGTGGCCGCAATCAACAGGTGATCGTTGCCCGAGAAAGGCAGGCATAGAGGTGAAGATTCGGAATCTCGATCGATTAACTGTTTTGAGTATTGGATTGGTTGCGTTGGTGGCCGGGGGACTTGTTGGAGCGCGGTTGGTTTTAGCGGGCCGTGTCAAGGCTGATAGTAACCACGTGTTTGAACTTCGTATCTATCACGCTGTTCCGGGGAAGCTGCCGCTGATGGAATCACGCTTTCGCGATACGACTTCCAAGATACTCGACCGCCATCATCTGAACGTCATAGGTTATTGGGTAACCGAAGATGCGCCAGAGAACTCCTTCGTTTTCCTGTTTACCCATGAAAGTAGGGAGGAGGCAAAAAAGAAGTGGGAGGCGTTTCGAGTCGATCCCGAGTTTCAAGAAATACTGAAAGCGGAGCAGGCTGAAAAGACGCTGGAAAAGGCGGACGTAGTCTGGTTGCGGCCGACTGATTTTTCGCCCATGAGGTAGCGTAATTTTCTTGCGGCAATTCGTTCTACCAAGAAGAACATATGGCGAATCTAGATCACAGACGGCATCTCGCTTTAGCGATTCTCGCTGATGACATAGCAGTAGGACGCCTTTGGTTAAATTGCGGCAGTGGAGCTTTGTGCCCTTAATGCGCAGAACTGCGCTTGTTACTGGCGCAAGCCGGGGAGTTGGCAAAGGGATTGCCCGTGACCGTCGCGGAGGAGGGTTTCAAGATTTTCGGCACGGGCCGGACGATTGGCAATGCCGACCTGCAGGATAGCATTGTTCGGCTTCCCTGCGGACTACATCCGCGACGATGAAACTACCGCCGTGTTTGCAAAAGTTGTAGCGGAGGCGGAGGGCCTCGGCCTGCTTGTCAATTCGGCGTGGGGCGGCTACGAAAGAATGACAGAGAACAGCACCTTCACATGGACTTTGCCGTTCTGGGAACAGCCGACTCACCGCTGGACCAGCATGATGGATGCGGGCGTCAGCGCGGCATTCGTGAGTTCATCTTTCGCGGCGATCATGATGATGCCGAGACATCGCGCATCGATCTTGCTTTCGCGCCGGGGGCTCCAGGATGAGCGGATGGAAACTGCATTGGGGACGGATCGTGGCCGCCGGGTTGCTTTCCGAAATTGCGCTGATTATTGCAATCGTACCGCTTGGGCTGCGTCTGGGTGACGCGTTCTTGCGATACACGGCTCCGCCCGGATCATTCTTGGCATGCTTTCTCGGTGCGCTGTGGGCCAGTCGGCGGATTCCGTCGCGGTTGGTGCTACATGGTGTCCTGATCGGACTTGTCGCTACGTTGTTCTACCTCGCTATCAGCCGTTTCCAACAAGAACCCCTGGCATATGTGATTGCGCACGCACTCAAGTTGATTGGCGGGGCGACTGGCGGGTACGTGGCCGAAAGACGAAAAAAGTAGGGCGGAGGTGTTGCATGCTCGGCACACACGATGTAATCGCATTCGTGGCTACAAAGCATCCTGAGCGAGCAAAGGCTTTCTACAGCAGCGTCCTCGGCCTTCGCCTAGTTTCGGACACTCCTTTTGCCCTCGTCTTCGACGCGAGGGGAACGATGCTTCGGATCTCCAAGGTGGCGGAACTCACACCCGCGTCGTACACCGTTCTCGGATGGAAAGTGCCCGACGTCCGCGCAACCATGCAAGACCTGGCGAACAAAGGGGTCACTTTTGAGCGTTACAAGGGCTTGCCGCAAGATGAATCGGGCATCTGGACGAGCCCGGACGGCCACAGGATAGCCTGGTTCAAGGACCCGGATGGGAACACGCTATCGCTGACTCAGTTCTGCTCGGTATAGCCCGGAGTGAGTCGTCACATGCGACACGGCTGGGCTTAGAGATTGATTGGCGGCGCAGTTGGCGGGTACGCGTTCAGCCACAGCTTACTGGGAGCGGGTGAGGGTTGAGCAATGAAGCCAAACATAACTTTCGGGATTATTGGTGGTTACGGTGCAACGGGAGTAGTCGTTGCTACCGAGCTCCGCAAGTCCAGCGATGGAGGAATACTGGTCGGCGGACGCCGAGTTGAGAAAGCAAAAGCTTTGGCATCCCAATTTGATGTCCGAGTTTCACCGGCGTACGTTGATGTTCTCGATGCACGTTCTCTCGATGACTTCTGCAACCGGTGCCGGATCATTATCAACTGTGCCGGACCTGTGGTGTTGTTGCAGGACCGCGTTGCGCAGGCGGCTTTCCGAAGCCGGTCTCACTATGTGGACCGCGCTGGCTTGACCATTGTGAAAGAACGCATGCTTCCTCACTCCCAGAAGCTCGCCGACTTGAGATTATCGTTCGTGGTTTCAGCAGGATGGATGCCAGACATAAGCGAACTTGTCGCCGTCTATGCCAACGCTGTCGCACGGTCCAAAATGAATGCGATCGAGTCCTTGACGGTGTACTTCAGCGATAGTGGCGAGTGGTCTGACAACGCTTTGCGCGACGGGGCCTGGTTTGTCCACCAGGCAGGGCTTCGCAGTCCCTCGTTTTTCCGCAAAGGCCAGCGGACCCGCGCAACAATAACAGCGGCCTCTCGCAAGGTAGATTTGGGCGATCCGATCGGACGACGGCGCTTTAGTCTGGTTTCCGTTCCCGAGCTCGACGAAATAGTCGGCCAGCTCACCGATTGTGACGTGTTCATCTATTCGTACCTATCCGGTTTTCGTACTGCTGCAGCGGCAATGCTGATTGCCCTGCTGCCTTTACCCGACCGACTCGGGGTTCGACTCTTCCGCAACATGTTTCGGAGAAACCGGCTGCCGGTGGACGGGTTTGCAATGGCGCAGGTAGCGGGGCGGTCTCAAGGGCGTAACCTCGCGTTGACCGCTCAGATCGTTTACAGGGAACGGCGCGACTATTGGATCAACGGACTTGTCCCAGCCACGGTTGCGCGCATGATTTCGGAAGGCAATTCCGTTCGGCCTGGTGTTCACTTCCTGGGTGACGCGGTGGACCCAATTATCTTTATGGCAGAACTGAAAAAAGCCGGAGTCGAGCAGGTGGAGAACCTCAAACCTTGCGAATGAAACGAAGAAGTATTGGCTGGGCATGGCTCTACCGCGAGTGATTTCTGCACACGCGGCGGCGGGCTCACTTTTTTTGAGCAAAACTCTTAACAAAGGAGTTGCGAAAATGGCTTCCGCACATTCTGCGGGACGCGCGTTACACGTGAATGGAGTTGATATCTACTTCGAGGTTCACGGTACCGGTGATCCGCTCGTTCTCTTGAGCGGATTCTCCGGATCAAGCCAAGATTGGAAACCTTCGCTTGCCGGGTGGGGCCCGGATTTTCAAATCATTCTTCCTGACCTGCGCGGCCATGGCCGTTCCAGCATTTTGTCCGCGCCCTTTCGACACGAGGACGCCGCTCTCGATCTTTTAGCCCTTTTCGATGATCTGGGCATCCGCACTTTCAAAGGCGTTGGCATCAGTGCTGGCGGCAATACTCTTCTCCATCTGGCCACCAAACAGCCTGAGCGCGTGAAGGCCATGGTGATTGTCAGTGCCACTCCCTACTTCCCCATGCAAGCCCGCACCATCATGCGTCAATACGGCGAGAATCCTCCTGAGGCGGAGTGGCAGCGCCTGCGGTGCAGCCATCCCGGCGGTGATCCTCAGATCAACGCGCTGCTGGCAAACACGGTAGCCTTTGCGGACAGCTACGATGACCTGAATTTCACGCCGCCGCTTCTATCCACGATTCAGGCGCGCACCGTGATCATTCAAGGCGACCGCGACCCACTTTATCCCGTAGAAATTTCCTTCGAGATGGCCAAAGCCATTCCGAACTCAGCCCTTTGGATCATTCCGAACGCCGGTCACGGCCCGGTCATTGGTGAACGATGGCCCGAGTTTATAAAAACTACGGCTGCTTTCCTGCGCGGTTGACTGAGGACTACCCATGCGAAGAAGCCATTCGCCGTCATCGATAGGCTCGCATGCTGCCGTCGCCGTTTTGTCGATTTGTTACAGTTCACGGTCGTCGAGAATTTCGCATCAGAGGTGCCTAACGCTGACGAAAACACGGATCATACGCGTTTAAGCCGCCGCTATTTCACCGCAAAACCGTGCGCCGCGGCCTGCTTGCGAAGTTCCCGCCACTTCTTCGTAGCGGGCTCGCGCTTTCCAGTGGTTGTGCCATCCGTGCTGAAGATGCCACCGAAAAGTGTGGCGAAGCAGGGCTCTGGGAAAAACGGTACGGACGAAGTCGGCAACGTCGGCAGCGACACAACGGGTTGCGCAAAATTGAGTGCCGAAGCGAGGTTACCCACGTCGTTGCTTGCGTCGCGCGGCGTCAGCGCAGTCAGGCCCCAGACCCATTCGATGAGCTTCAAAATGGAGGTGTGATCAAATACGGTGTGATTCACGAACGGGCTGTTTTCCATTCCGCGCGTGAACGGTGATGCGATCACTGTGCCCACTCGGAAGCCCAGGAGTGTTTTGCCATTTACTACGTCAGGGTCCACGCTATTCGCCGCGGTCGCGCGCGGCGGAGGAACATGGTCGAAAAACCCGCCCCATTCGTCGAACGTCACGATGAACACCGTGCTCGGCCACGCGGGTCCGTTGGCAACAGCCTCGTACGTGCCGTGCAGGAAGCGGTCTCCGCGCCGTATGTCCGCATGCGGATGGTCGTCATTGCCCAGCCCATCATCGATGGTTGTGAAGCTGGGATCCACGTAGGAAACCGCGGGCAGCGTTCCATTCTTCGCCGCAGATAAAAAGTCATCGTAGCTCTTCGTGATGCCGAGGTATTTTGCGCCCCACAGCGCCAGGAACGGAATGTTGCTGTAGTAGTAGTTTGCGCTCACTCCCGCGGCCGCTAGTGAGTCCCAGATCGTCGGAAGCGAGGAGAACGTGACGGAGTCGTCCAGACGGTCGGTCTGCGCGGCGTGCAGGAAAAGACGATTCGGGAGCGTCGGCCCGAGGATGGAAACAAAATAGTTGTCGCAGGTCGTATAGCTGCGGGCCAGGCTGGCCAGGAACGGAATGTCCTGCTCGCCGTAGTAGCCGATCGAAAAAACGTCGTTGCTGCTATCCAGCAGAAATCCGTCCATCGTCCCGCCGTCGTATTCGATGCGTCCGCCGCTGTACGAATGGTCGGGATCCGGATGCGGACAGCCGGTGTAGTCACCAGAGAGGGGATATGTCGAGTGGCCGACGCCACTTGGGTCGAGGAATGTCAGCCCGGACTGTTTTCCATTTGCATTCGGCAGCCAGCCAAAGAAGTGGTCGAAACTGCGGTTCTCCATCGTTACGACGACAACGTGCTCGATCCCCGAAGACTGAGGGTCGGGTAAGTCGAAGGGTGCAAAAGGTACAGCGCCATAGCCGTGCAAAAGGTAATTGCGATCCAGAAGTGCGGTTCCTGAAAGAACCAGCGAGGCTTTCAGTAATTCCCGGCGATTTAGCTTCATTGCTCGCTCCCCCGAGGGTTGAACCATCGGCCAGCCGGGTTCGCCACATGGTCCGCAGACGATGCTGTCCACGTCTTATCATTCCACAACGTTTGTGACCGCTGTGTAAAAATGTCAATCAGGTCGCGAACGCATGGTCGCTGACGGAAAACAAGCAAGTAAAAAAGTCGTGCCTCTCGAAAATCGGAAAAATCTGAGCCAACGCGACGCACACCTTCCCGAGTTCTCCCCTTCGATGCCTACTGCTCTGGTCGCACTTCTCATCACCTTGCGTTCGATCATCCGTTCACGCGTTGACTTGTCTCTATGCGTACCTGCCGATACACCTCAGACTCGTAGTTCGAATATGCGCTGTTGTAGAGATCGACTCTCGCGGCCATGTTGGATCACCGCTTTGACGAATCACAACATAGTTGAATAGCTTAATACAGATTCAACGGCGAATTGGGAATATTGGGATCTACGAATCAGACGGAGTTTTTGGTAGGCACAGGTCACCACGTTATGGGCTATCACACTGTACGCATCTGGCTGCGCTGGTCCGCACCAGGCGGGAAACAACCACGCCGCCGCGTATCGCAACAATCGCAAGAACGAACTGCTCGCCTTCAACGCAATCGTGAACGGCAAGCATGAACTTCATCTTAACGGCGTATAATTCCTGCGCTACGAACTCAACGGCAACCGTGTCTGATTGGCGTCGCGCAGGTCTGGCATCACCGCTTCGCCTAAAGTGCCACGCAAGCTCGGGGAGAATGGGAAAAAGGGTCGCTTGATTTTTCGTTTGGGGCGGCGCAGGATTCCTCAACCTGCCACTTTGTCGATCTCGGAGGATCAGAATGCGCCGCATTGCTCTGCTCGGAATTTGCTGTGCCTTGCCGCCCGTTGCCCAGCGAGCACAAGCTCAACAAACGTACACGTTGAAGCCGACGCCGAAGACCGTAGCGTGGGGCTACTACGACGCGAAGACGCCTCCCGTGCTGCGCATCAAGTCGGGCGACACGGTGGAAATACAGACGCTCATCACGAATAGCCCGAAGCGACTGGAAGAAGCGGGTGTGCCGCCCGATCAAGTCGAGCAATCGCTGCGCGACATCACCGACCAGGTGAAAGACAAGGGCCCCGGCGCGCACATCCTCACCGGACCCATCTACATTGAAGACGCGCAGCCGGGCGACGTGCTAGAAGTGAGAATCCTGGCGGTCAAGCTGGCGATTGCGTACGCCTACAACGCCTTTGGGCCGGGCCGCGGATATTTGCCGGACGATTATCCTTATTCGAGAACCAAGATTATTCCGCTCGACGAAAAGCGCATGGTGGCGAAATTCGCCTCGGGGATCGAGATTTCGCTGCATCCGTTTTTCGGCAGCATGGGCGACGCGCCGCAAGAAAGCGTGGGTAAGTGGAATAGCGCGCCGCCGTGGATTATCGCGGGTAACCTCGACAATAAGGACCTTGTGGCGGGATCGACGCTGTACATTCCGGTGCACGCCCCCGGAGCGCTGTTTGAAGTGGGCGACGGGCACGCGGGGCAGGGCGACGGCGAAGTGGACATCACCGCGCTTGAAACTTCGCTCATCGGCACGTTTCAGTTCGTCGTCCGCAAGGACATGCATTTGAAGTGGCCGCGCGCAGAAACTCCCACGCACTACATCACCATGGGCCTCAATGACAACTTGAACGCGTGCGCAACGCTGGCGGTGCGAGAAATGATCGACTTCGAGGTAACCGAGAAACATCTTTCGCGCGACGATGCGTACATGCTAGCGAGCGTCGCAGCGGATCTGCACATCACTGAGCTGGTCGACGGCAACAAAGGCGTGCACATGATGATCCCCAAAGCGATCTTCGTGTCCTCGGGGAGGTAACGCCGCCATGAAAGTCTTTGCGAAAGTCCTCGCGCTGTGGTTTCTCATCCTTCTTGCGGCCATCGTTGGCGGTCGAGCCAAAACGCAGCAGCAGAAAACACCCAGGCCGGTGAAGGCGCTCTACAAGCAGCGCTGCGCCGCCTGCCACGAAGGTGCGGTGCCCCGGGCGCCAAACCGCGCTCGACTGAAGCAGATGTCGTCCGAGAACGTCCGCGTTGCTTTGTTGGGTGGAAGCAGGACTGGGACTGTCCCTGGCGCATTTATGGCGTTACATCATATGCCGTCGTACAGAGAATCAACGAAATCGGGATCCGCGTGGCGCTTGGCACCCAGCGCAGCGACGTGCTGCGCTTGGTCGTGTACCAAGGCATAAAGCTTGCCTCCGCTGGTGTTCTAATTGGCCTGCTCGCATCGTTGGGACTGTGGCTAATGGCCAGCCTGCTTTTCGGTGTGAGAGCACGCGAGCCGGTGACTTTGCTGGCGTGGCCCTGCTGCTTTTTGCCGTAGCGCTGCTCGCGTGCTACGTCCCCGCACGCCGCGCTATGCGTGTCGATCCCATGGCTGCCCTGAGATACGAGTGAGGGAGGGCCGGAGAACGCGACCGAAGCATTGACTGTACTCGGGAACAGCTGTCTATTGACTTTACTTCTTGCGCGGCTTCGCCTTCTTTTGTGGCAGCTGCTCGTCGGACTGCTTGTTCTTTTCTTGTCCGCTTGCTTCTCGGCTTCAATGTCCTGCGTCGTTTCCTCGTCCACGAAGCCCTGCTCCTCCACGTGCATGATCCTTGTCCGAGGGAGTCACTGTGCTCGGAACAAACGATCCGTGCAAAAAACTGAAAATGCAAAGAAGTCCCAGATTTTCATAGAAAAACGAGCATTGGGTCCCGTGCCGAATGCTCATGAGTTTTTTGGAAGAGCATTGGCGCTAAATCTCTGAGATTCAGTCAACCGATTTGTTGATTTGCCCAAGAGAATTCGAAATAATGAGATGTTGGACCCCAGTTGGTCTCCACGGTTGAAGTGGCACGATTTCGATCGCTGTATTAGAATAAAAATAAATAATGTTGCGGAGTTCCCCGGTAGCTCAATGGTAGAGCATTCGGCTGTTAACCGAAGGGTTGCTAGTTCGAATCTAGCCCGGGGAGCCAACTTCTCTCCTATTCTCAGCTACTTACACACCACGATTTTCCCTTCTGCTCCTTTCTGCGGCGAACTGTCACGGAGATGTAACGGTGCGCGCTTTCCGTATAGTCGCTTGTTTGTTTTTTCGACGGCCTTTCTTACCTGATCGGCCATTCCCAACTGGTAGTGACGCTTGGTTTCCGGGCTTGTGTGGCGCATGGCCCGCTGCACCACGGCATCCGGAGCGAACTCGCTCAGTCGGGTGCAGAAAACGTGCCGCAGAGTGTAAATCGGGAAGTACGGCACACCCGCGCGTCTGAGCGTAGCCGTCCAAGCAGTTTTGACCGTGGAGATTGGCTTGTCCGGAACGACTGGACTCGGAAAAACGTATTCGCTCTGGACCGGGGACGATTCCTGCTTCCATGCGCGCAGAACATCGCACGCATATTGCGAGAGCGGAATCGGCTCCGCCGATCCTGGGGTTTTCACGTTGTTGTCCAGGCGGATTACCTTGTGATCGAAATCCACCTGTGACCATCGTAGTGAAAATCCCTCGCTGTACGTCCTTCCCCCGGTCTGGGAGAGAAGAATGATCGCCACGCGAAGATGCGGCGGTGCCGCACCCAAAATTTGCCGTTCTTCGTCGAGGCTTAGCATCCTTCGCGTCGGTCTTTCACGCAGTTCGTTGAAGTGTTTGATCTGGGCCGCCGGATTCTCCGCGATGTACTTCCTCTTCACCGCGAAATCCAGCATGCATTTCAAACACTCTAGCTCGCGATTGACCGTGGCCCCTTTCACTGTTTGCCCGGGCCGGTTCTTCGCTGGTTGCTGCCGCCGTTCGTCGCGGTAGGTTTCAACTAGCCCTACTGTGATGTTCGTCAGCTTTCGGTCACCGAAGAACGACCTCAGGTTTCCTATGTACGAGCGGTGGCCTTTGACCGTGTTTTCGCTGAGCCCGGCGAAATGCGACTTTTCAAATTCCTCGCACAACTGACCGAACCCCATTCGTTCACCCGGCGAGCCGATTTTGAAGAGTCCCAGCGCGAGCTCGCCTTCTCTGCGCTTCCATATCTTCTTGGCGATCTCTTTGCTAGTGGTCTTCGTTGATACAAACTGCCGCTCTCCATTTACGGTGTACGTCATCCACCAGAAGCGCGAAGCACGTCTCTGATAGAGTCCCATCAGCACTCCTCTCATTTACCGGAGCGGGGTGCCGAAGGGATTATACCTTTGTGGTTCGCGGAATGGCGGTCCGGCCTTACGTGACGGGCCTTGAATTCATCGAGGCTGGACAGGCGATATTGAAGCCTGCCGCAGAACTTTCTCGATTCCACCTCTTGATGCTCGGAGTACCGATAAAGCGTGCTCCGTCCCACACCAAGGTATTCCGCGGCCGCTGCGTGGTCTAGCCAGGAGTCAACGAGTTCCAGCGTTGGTGGCTTCTCGAGATCGTGCGGTAGAGCGACTACTTTCTCGTTGGCCATAGCCGAGAGGAGTTTCTGAAGTGTTTCGAGAACCGGGCCCTCGATGTGGGGAATCACGAGTACATAGGCACAGGGCAGCGACTCCCGAACGGATTGCGCGGTGTTTTGTGCCTGCATCGAGAGGTTAGTGGTGCCCATGGTCATGCAGCGACACGTGAACGTTAGCGTTTGACTTCATCATTCGATTCCTCCGTTCCTCTTGCCGGCGCATTCCTTCGGGGCGTTGCGCGCCAGTTAAACCCAGGTGTGTTTGCTTCCAGTCGTTTGAGATTTGCGAATGGGTCACGGGCCCCATTGCACTCGGTTGCCTGAGCACTCACCACGGGCGCCTCGACGCTTTCCCCGCTTGGCGCCGCGGATGGGCGTGGTTTCGCTCGGGCTCGGCGAATGAGCCTGCAAAACGTCTCGCAAGAAATGTCTAGACCGTCTTCCGAGAGTCGTTGCCAGACCTGTTTGAGTGTCTTTCCCGAACGCAAGGCAAGCTGAATCTGTGGCAGAAGAGAACGCAGGAGGGCAGTTTTGGTGGTGGGAGGTTCTTCGGCTAGTTTCTCCAGAGCCTGGCGGTATAAGTGTGCGCTTGACTTCGTCATGTCAGGTGTATACATATAGCACTCAGAGAGTGCGGACGCAAATGAATTTCGTGGGAGAGGTTTCAGAGTGCCTCGGCTGAGAGCAGATGCGACACGTGGAGGCCAAAAGCGGACCGGCACGGACAGGAACGGGGCGGAAGGGACGGCTTCGGACAAAGTCGGCAGGATTTGGGACAGCAGCGGACCGAATCGGGCAATCCGGGACAGCTAAGGACTAGAAGGGACGGGAAAGCGGATAAGGGACGGGAGTTATGGCTGGGTTTTGCGGGTATTGGAACATAAAGGGATGCGCCCGCATCGTGGGTGATTTGAGCGACAACTTCTGTGCAGAGAGTGCGATATGTGGGGGCGGTTTTTCGGCGATTGCGCCACGAATGCGCCACACAAAAAAGGGAGGACTAATCACATGAGAAAACACCGCATCGAGCGCAATCTGGCGTTCCCAAGCGAGGAATTCCGTGCCAAAGTGCGCACCGCCGCGAAGCAACGTGGCTTCCGGACCGAACAGGCGTTCCTGATTGCTGCTTGTGAGCACGAACTGGAAAGAGGCGACAATACGGAGGCGATGGACGACCTTGAGGCCCGTGTGGTGGCGACACTCTCAAACGTAGCCAGGGAGGTGCAGGCGCTCTTCACTCTGGTGCACACACAAATTGCCCTAACCAATTGTCTCCTGCAGTACGTGCTGACTTGCACGGCTGAGCCTCCCGAGGACGTACTACCCGCCGCCCGTGTGCGAGCAAAGCTCAGGTACGCAAAGATTCTTCGCCTTGCTGGCCAAGAGGTCGCGACTCGAAACAAAGCCACGCTGGAAGAGGTACTAACTCATGGCAAACAGCAATGAGGGACCACCGATCCGCCTCAGGCCCCGTCGGCCGAAGCGAAATCCAAACGACGATCCTCGGAGGTATGCCGGAGTCGTCGGATCGGTGCTTCGATTCGCTCAGATGACAAACCGCGCGCGCCGTCGCCGGGGCCAATCACAATCTGAGTCTGTTCAGCAGTTTCGTTCCTCCCGACTCGGTAGCCAACGGGTGTCCGTACGTGTGACGTATGCAAAAAACAAAAATCAGGGCCAATGGAAAGCACATGGACACTATATCGCGCGTGACAGCGCTACGCGCGGTGGCGATCCCTCTTGTGCAGGGTTTGACGCCACCAGAACGGACATAAATATCGCCCCCGTGCTCGACAGTTGGCAGCGAGCGGGCGATGAGCGCCTCTTCAAAATCATTGTGTCCCCTGAGTTCGGCGAACGTCTGAACCTCCAGGACCACACGCGAAGACTCCTTCAGTGCATGGAGAATGATTTGAAGACGCGCCTGGAATGGGTAGCCGCCGTGCACTTCAATACCGAGCATCCTCATGTGCACATTGCGCTACGGGGAAAGGACCAGAACGGGTGCGCGCTGGTAATAGCCCGCGATTACATTCGTTCCGGCATCCGGTCCCGCGCCGAGAACCTGGCCAGTAAAGCTCTTGGCGCCCGAACCGAACTCGATGCGGAGCAAGCTCGACAAAGAGAGATCACGCAAGCTCGCTACACTTCGCTGGATCGGATCATCCAGAGAGCGAACGACGGACAGTCCTCCTCATTCGCTATCACCACTGACATCACGGCTCCAGGACTCTCCGATCGAGAACGACGCCTCCAACAGAACCTGAGCGCGAGGCTAGCGCATTTGGAAAAGATGGGCCTCGCGAAGTTGGTTGCATCACAACAGTGGATTGTCCAGAGCGACTTTGAGACGGTCCTCCGAACATTGCAGCGAACCGTGGATCGACAAAAGATGCTCGCGGCTCACGGAGCGCTTCTCTCAGACCCGCGTCTGCCGTTCGAAATCACAAACATTCGAAATCTCAAAGCACTGGACGGTCGAGTTCTTCTACATGCCGAGGACGAAGCGAGCGGCCGGCGATATCTTCTTCTGGAAGGCACCGACGCGAAGGTTCACCTCATTTATCACACGCAAGAGATCGAAGAGGCGCGACGCGCTGGCAAACTTGCCGTCAACAATTTCGTCCGCCTCGAAAAGCGCTTTGCAGACCGAATCCCGCACATCGAGATCTCCGATTATGGCGACGCCGATGCCTTGCTCAAAAACCGCGGGCTCATGAGCAAGCAAGCCCACACACTTCTCAGCCAAGGCATCGCACTCGACCAAAATCTGTGGGGTGGCTGGCTTGGACAGTACCACAAGGCGCTTCGCGTCACGGCTGAAAGGCACGCGGTTTTGGGTCAGGAGAGCCCCGCACAGAAGAGTTCAGGACGACAAAGGTAACTGAGCGCGATGGTGAACACCCCTCGCGCATTCGTGGTGACTGTCGCTTAGTTGAAGCGCACTCCAGGGTCAGGTATATATCGTATGCAGCGGACTGTGAGCAGGACAATAACGATTCCCTGCAAAGGATCTGCAACCTGTGGCAATACGTAGGAATCCTAATTTCGATGTTTTCAATGTCCGGCTTTTAGTGGGTCTGGACAAGCTGCTTCGCGAAAAGCGGAGATATCAAGGCGATTTGTCCGCTTCGATCAACGACGCGCTGTTGGCCGTTAACCTCAACACCGTCAAGCTGGTCACTCTCCAGGGTAAGAAGAAGCAAACCGCACGGGAGACGCAGGTCGTCCTTCTGCGCCGACTCATCCGCAGGATCAAGCGAATTGCGGATGCGCGAGGCTGCTCGATCAATCAGCTCGTGAACAGCGGCTTGGCGGCGTACTATTCGAAGGAACCGGCAGGGCGGCGCGGAGTTCCCTCTAGACCAACACGGCGGACAGCCAGCGCAACCTACGACAAAATGAGTGCAGACGAGCGGCAACAGCTGGTGGAAGAGCTTGTCGGTCTCGCGGGCTTGCAGGAGGGCCCGAAAGACGCATTTCCAGACGGTACGCGTTATGAGTATGACTCCAGATTCAAAACAACCTTTGAAATCACGCCTTCTGGCAGACGGTTTCCGGTGGGTTTGGTCGCAGGTGAATTTCAGCGGCGCTCAGGAAAGCTGGAGACACAC
>Ga0310910_10001257_pt1 | contig 13733 bp, 13 predicted proteins | sample GREbulkMGHF172_FD_203448 | JGI IMG/M metagenome (GOLD analysis project Ga0310910, IMG submission 203448) | Lab enrichment of tropical soil microbial communities from Luquillo Experimental Forest, Puerto Rico - GRE.bulkMG.HF172 | ecosystem: Environmental > Terrestrial > Soil > Tropical forest >... | reverse complement strand
TACCATTTTGAGGGGCCTTTTGACCGTGCCTAGGCCTGGATTTCGACGAAATTCTGGTTATTTTACGGTAAAAGAGGGAACTTGGGCGGAGATTACCCGCTCCACCTCAGAGTTTGCGGCAGCTCCCAAAGAAGGCGCGGTGAGCGCCTTTGTAACCGAGAAGACGGCGATGCGAAAGCGCGGGCGGTCCTTTATCATGGCAAGATGTTGGCCGTGGTTGACGCGATGGTTCCGCCAATCTCACCGAGGTTCTTGAACACGACGCTGAACAGCACGGAGACCCCGGGGGTGACGTCGCCGTTGCGAATCCCTGATTGTGTCACCGACCCGATAAAGGCCATGCATTCGTCTTGGTAAATCGCCGACAAGGAAGCATAAAGGCTGGCGCTCGACGCTGACGGCGCGGCCACCCCGTTGACCAAAGTTGTACTGTTTGTCAGATTGACTGTTTGGGTACCTTGTACCGACCAGTAGCGAGTCAGCTTCGCGGTGACGTTAAAGGTTAACTGTTCGCGTTTACCGTAGAGGACGTTCTGGCCCGTGGCGGGGTTGGTCACGACCTGGCTTTGCAGCTGCGGCGGAAGGTAAATAAACGAGCCGGAGACGCGCAGGCTTGCCGGTCCGGCGGTCACTCCGACCTGCTGGACGCGGTCGGCGAGTGGGCTCGTGTCAAAGCGAAAGCGATAGATCAGGTCAAGATACGAAATTGGCGACAGCACCACTCGCCCCACGACATCCGAAAGCCTGTTTTCGGCGCCCGAGCCTAACGGCAAGAACGTATTGGGCTGGGCGCGGTAACTCTGGCCGATCAGCAGCCGATAGCTGCCGCCGTCCTTGTCGTAGAGCCCGAGCTTAGTCCCGTAATCGACCCGCTGGCCGGTGTCGAGGATATCGTATCCCGCCAGGCGATCGCGGCGGAACAAATCGGTGTCGCTCAAACTGAAGGAGAGGCTGTCTTCGTCCGGGATGTTTCGCCGGTTGCCGCTCGATGGTCCGGCGAAGCCGCCGGCGATCGGCTCGATCAGCTCCGTCATCTCCTCGCCGCGATGGATCAGCGGGTAGCTCCACACGAGCCCGACTTGCGGGAAGGCACGACCGGTAACAAAATTGGTGGCGGTCGGCACCGCCGCCGGCTGACCGTTGACCGGGAAGAAGGCGGAGGGCAACTCGGGGTTCGATACCGCGCTCAGACTGTTGATCGAGTAGCCATCGCCGCGCAGGCCCGCCGAGAAATTGTATTGCCCGCCGATCCCGTCGCGGAACGTTCGGTCCCATTCCGAGCCGAGCGACAGGCGTCGCGTCTGCGTGCCCACTTCGCGAATGATGTCGAGCAGATTGGCGTTGAGGTTCCACCGCCCGCCGAGCGCATCCGGCTGACTTTGCCAGTTGCGGTTAGCCACCGGCAGGACGATAGGCTGGGTCGAGTTACCGATCCCGGGAAGCAGCGGCTGAAAAGCGTAAGTGTTGATATCGGTCGACGCACGCTGTTGGAAGCCTTCGAGATACCCGCGGCTGGTCATCGCGTTCAGCAGCGGGTTGCCAAAACCGAAGCGCTGCAGGTAGGTCTGATCCGAGACGCGCTGCACGTCGAGGCCGGTCCGATAGGTCCCATCGAGGTCGAACACGCTGTGCGCGTTGATATGACCGCGCCACTCCTGCCCTTCGCTCGACGCGCTGCTGCCGGACCCCACAGTGCTGTGATTGATGCTCGCGATGGCATCGAGGTCGCCGTTGCCGAACCGCTCGCGGTAGTCGGCGGCGAGCAGCACGCCTGCTTTGGTCATAAAGCGCGGCGTGAGAGTCAGATCCTTGTCCGGTCCGAGCACCAAGTAATAGGGGATCGTAGCATTGGCGCCAAGCGTGTTGGAGCCGCCGACCGAAGGTATGAGGAACCCGCTCGCGCGCTTTACCGAGGGATCGGGGGCGGAAATGTAGGGCGAATAGAAAACGGGCCAGCCGTCGATCTCCATCGTGGCATCGCGAAATTCGATCAGCTGCAGCTCCTTGTCGTGGTCAATTTCGCGCGCCTTGAGCTGCCACGCTGGTGGTGCGCTCGGATCATTCTTGCAAAGGTCGCACGGAGAGTAGACGCCCCGCCGCAGCTCAGTCCGATTGCCGTTTGTGCGGCGGGCGGTGTTAGCGGCGAGCCGCGATCGGTCGGCGAGTAGCATCCGGACGTTTTTGGCGAAGCCTTCGCTCATCGCATCCCGAAGCTCCATGAAATCGGCAAACACGATCTCGCCAGTTGGCTGCAAAAAGCTAACATTCCCTGAGGCGGTGACGGTGTCGGTGCGCTGGTTGTAGGAGACCGTGTCGGCGAGCAGGGCGCGTCCGCTCTGTGAGATTTCGACGTGGCCTCGAGCCACGGTCAGCGCGAGCTGTTCGTCGTATTCAACTTCATCGGCGCGAAAGACGATCGGAGCGTTTTGATCCTGCTGTGAACCGCCGCCCAGGCTAAATTGCGCGGCGGCGGGAACTGTTGCGACGAGAACAAGCGTCGCCCAGAGCGTTCCGACGATAGCACTGAACAGTCGCCGCCAAGCAAAGCTCCCGTCATCCGCCATCAACCGTCTTCCAGATGAAGCAGCATCGAGGCACCAAAGATCAGGCTCACCCCGGTCGGGGTCCAGGCGGCAAGGGTCACCGGTACCTTGGCGGAAAGTCCGAAGGCGAAGACGACATCCGATAAAAAGTAAAGCAGAAATCCGCTGACCACACCGCCGACGATCATCAGCGTCGCGCCACCGCGCCGCTGCATACGCAGACTGAAAGTTGCGGCGACCAGAACCATCGCACACAGCAGAAACGGGCGGGCAAGCAGAACGTTGAAGTGCAGCCGATGGCGCTGCGCCGGAAACCCCGATTGCTCGAGCAAAGTTATAAAGCCTGGCAAATCCCAGAAGGACATCGTATCCGGAGAGGCGAAGCTCTCCTCGATCTTGCGCGGCGTCAGCGTCGTTGGCAGACGCAACTCGGTGAAGGGCTCGGGCGGCTCGTTCGGCACCCAGCGGATGCCGCCCTCGATCAGCCAATCGCCCATTTCGAGCTTTGCCGTTCGCCCGTCGATCCGCGAGGTGAAACGCAGCAGATCGTTGAAGAACCACAATGTTACCGTGTCGAGGATCAGGTCTCCCGGGGCAAGTCTCTCGGCGTGGATGATGATCTGATTGCCCGCCTGGTCGCTTTGCCGGAGCCACAGCCCCGCGTCGGAGAGCGACAACTGATCCGAACCTTGGCGCAGGATCCGACTGTCCAGCTTCTCATAGGCGGCCTCCATCAGGGAAGCGATCGGGTTGAACACCGTCACGGCAATGACGCCAATGAGCAACGCTGCGAGCACGGCGGGCGTCAGAAATTGCCACACGGAAACGCCGGCCGCTCGGGCGACGACAAGCTCGTGGTTGCGGGTCAGCCGCCAGAACGCGAGCATCGTTCCGAATAGGATCGCGAAGGGCAGGATCTCTTGCGCGGTATGCGGCAGCTTCAAGGCCGCCATCTCGAGCAGCACCCATAACGTGACTTGAATCTTCGTGCCGCTGCGGCGGATCAGCTCGATGTAGTCGAGCAGAAAGGTAACGATAACCATCGCCATGAAGACGCCGCAGAACCACGCGAAAAATTGGCGGGCAATGTAGGACGATAGGGTTTTTGCGAGTTGCACCGACAACGGCCCCTTTTCAGCCCGAGGGATTAGTAACCAACCTGAGCCGCCGGAAGCCGAGCTTCATGTTCCCGCGCAGGAGGATTCCAAACCCAAAAGCGAACGGCAAGAGATCGGTGACGTACATCAGCGGGACCGCCGCAGCGGAGCGAGAAGCCAGGTCGTTCACGCCGATATCGAGCAACTCGAATAGGAAGGCGATGACAATTGCCAGTAGAGCACGTTTCAACTGTCCGCGGCGGTTGAACTCTCCGGGCAGCAGGCAAGCGAGCGGGATCAAAGCGAAGCTGAAGGCGGAGAGCGGGATCAGAATACGCTGATGCGCCTCGATGGTTAAGCCAAGGCGTAGCACGGGATCGGCGTCCGCCGGCGGAAAGAACAGCTCGTGGAGGAAGCGCTCCTGAGGCTCGCGAAAGCGAACGACCGGGGCGTCATGCAAGCTGTCGAGATCCAGTGTGTAGCGGTCGAAGGTCAACAGCGAAAGCTTACGGGTCTCGGTATCGAATTGCTGTCGGTTGCCGTTGACCATGACGATGCGGGACCCGGCCGGTGTCTCGGCAAAGACGCCTCGTTCGGCGAGGATCGTGACCGGCCGCTGCGGCTCGCGGCTGTCGTTGATCAGCATTCCTATGACTTCGCCCCGATCATCACGGCCGCGGATATAGATCGTCAGCCTGTCGGTGATCGTCGTGAAGGTTCCCTCCTGGAGCAGGCTCGAGACAAACCGGTTGCGGATCTCGAACAGCAGATCTTTGAACGCGCGGTTCGACGCCGGGAGGAAGTAGGCAGACAAGCAGATCAGTATCAGAAAGGCAATCCCCGCCAGGATCAACACGGGCTTGGCGAGCGCGATATGGCTCAATCCCGCCGACCGCATCACGACTAGCTCGCTCTCGGCGGTTAGACGATTGAAGGTAAAGAGCACGGCGATGAACACGCCGATCGGCAACACGATGTCAAGGAAGCGGGGCAGAATCAGCAATGCGAGGTAGAGAAATACGTCGATTGACAGGCCGCGGTTGACGATCAGATCAATCAGCCGGAGAGATTGGGCAAGCCAGATCGCAGCACTGAGTGCCGCAGTCACGAAAATCATGACACCAAAGCATTGGCGCAGAATGTAACGGTCGAGGCTCGCCATCGGTTGTGGATCATAGGGAACCCGCTTCGACCGGGCCAGACCGCATTTTCAGAGTCGATGGTTGTGGATCTCCGGCGTTGACTTGCAGGCTTATTGGATCTATCGCGAAATCCTTGTTTGACCGCCGAGCGTGCTCCACTCGCTGCCGTCACAATCTATGGGGTCATGCGATGAAGATCAGTTTTGCCAAGCCTGACGAACCGCGCTCCGGCGCCGTGATAGTAGGAGTGTGGGAGGAGGCGATGCTGACGCCGGCGGCGAGACGGCTTGACGAGGCGGCGGGTGGCGCGATTATGCGCGCGCTCTCTGCAGCCCCCCGGTTCAAGGGCAAGAAGGACGAGCTACTACCTATCGTCGGCCCGGCCAATCTACCGGTGAGCCGCATTGTCCTTGCTGGGCTCGGCAAGCCGGATCTGGGTAATGCCCGGCTGTTCCAGCACATCGGCGGCAACCTCGTTGCTCATCTGAACGGTGCCGGGGAGAGGGAGGCGACCATTGCGATTGATGTCGGCGAGGGCGCGCCGATCGATCAAACCGAGGCCGCGGCCCAGCTCGCCTTTGGTGCTCGGCTTAGAGCTTATCGTTTCGACAAGTACAAGACAAAACAAAAGCCCGAGCAGAAAGCGTCGCTCGAGGGCCTGACCGTGGCGACCCCCGCGCCGGGCGCGGCCGAACGCGCCTACCAGCCGCTCGACATGACGGCAAGCGCAGTTTTTTTCACCCGGGACCTCGTCTCGGAACCGTCCAATGTCATCTACCCGGAGACGCTCGCGGCGCAAGCCGGGACACTCACCGATCTTGGGGCGGCTGTCGAGATACTCGACGAGAATAAGTTGCGCAAGCTCGGCATGAATGCCTTGCTAGGGGTGGCGCAGGGCAGCGCGCGACCACCGCGTGTCGTGGTGATGGAATGGCACGGCAGCCCGCCCAGCGGCGGTGGTAATCGCAGTCAGCCGCTCGCGTTTATCGGCAAGGGTGTCACTTTCGATACCGGTGGCATTTCGATCAAGCCCGCCGCGGGGATGGGGGACATGAAATGGGACATGGCGGGTTCCGCGGTGGTCATCGGCCTGATGCAGCTGCTCGCCGCCCGCAAGGCCAAGGTCAATGCGGTTGGGGTGGTTGGCCTCGTCGAAAACATGCCCTCCGGCACGGCGCAACGCCCAGGCGACATCATCACCTCGATGTCGGGGCAGACGATCGAGGTCTTGAACACTGACGCCGAAGGCCGGCTCGTGCTGGCGGATGTGCTATGGTATTGCCAGGATCGCTACAAACCCCGGCTGATGATCGATTTGGCGACTTTGACGGGCGCGGTTGTCGTCGCCCTCGGCCATCACCGTGCCGGCCTGTTCTCGAACAATGACGAGCTTGCAAACCGGCTGATTGAAGCGGGCAAAGCCGTCGGCGAAGAAGTCTGGCGGCTGCCGCTCGACGAGAGCTACGACCGCGAGATCGACAGCGACGCGGCCGATATGAAAAATATAGGGAGCGGTCGAGCCGCCGGCAGCATTCTCGGCGCGCAGTTTCTCCAGCGTTTTGTCGGCGATGTCCCCTGGGCGCACCTCGACATTGCGGGGATGGCATGGTCCTCCAAGGATACCGCGACCGTGCCAAAAGGCGCCACCGCGTTCGGCGTCCGGCTCCTGGACCAGTTCATAGCACAGCACTACGAAATGGAGTAGGGCAGACCCCTTGGGAGAGATCGGCTTTTACCACCTTTCATCGACCTCGCTCGAGCGGTCGCTAGCCAAGCTGCTTGAGCGGGCATGGACACAAGGCCATCGAATCGTGGTCAGGGCAGCTTCGCCGGAACGCGTCGAACATCTTAGCACTACGCTATGGAGTTATGAGGAGGCATCCTTCCTGCCGCACGGCTCGGTTCGCGACGGGAATGCCGCCACGCAACCTGTCTGGCTCACCCACCGCGGCGAGAACCCCAACGGCGCTTCGCTTCTGGTAGTCGTCGATGGAGTCGAAGCCGAGGACATCGGGTCCTATGCACGGTGCGCGGATCTTTTCGACGGTAACGACCCCGGTGCGGTCGAGGCCGCCCGGGGCCGCTGGCGTCGCGCCCGCGAGGCTGGTCATGCGCTAACCTATTGGCAGCAGACCACATCTGGCTGGGAGCAAAAGTCGTGAGCGAGCATCACACCTCGGAAATTGCAGCCCGAGTAGGCGACAGATATACGCAAAGCTTTCCGCCCGGCGAGAAATCGCGATGACCATCGAACGGACGCTGTCGATCGTCAAACCGGATGCGACACGACGCAATCTCACCGGGACGATCAACGACCGCTTTGAAAAGCGAGGGCTGCGCATCGTTGCGCAGAAACGGATTCAGCTCACCGAGGCGCAAGCCCAGTGTTTCTACAAGGTGCATGCCGAGCGTTCCTTTTACCGGAGTCTCGTGGCATTCATGACCTCGGGTCCCATTGTGGTTCAGGTGCTGGAGGGAGACGGCGCAGTGGCGCTCAACCGAGAGATCATGGGAGCGACCAACCCCGCAGATGCCGCTTCGGGTACCATACGTAAGGATTTCGCCGAGTCGATCGAGGCAAATTCGGTGCATGGTTCGGATTCGCTCGAGAATGCCGCGCAGGAGATCGGCTTTTTTTTCTCCACGATCGAAATATGCCCCTAGCTCGGGCTGCCGAGTGTTCCGAGGCGACCAGCGCGCGCGGAGAAACCGGTAAACCCACACGATGTCGGCGATAATCGGCCAGGACGAGCGTGCTCCGTCGGCTCTGTACCGGTTTGCGTCCGATCGGACAGCTCGGCGGATCGCGGCGGGGTGCGAAGTGGGTCTCGACGCGGCCGCGGTGCCGTTCTTCCCGCTCCTCGTCCTCGCGCCTAGGGGGGTTGTTCCCCTAGTCTCGGTCGCCGGGCTGTGCGCGGCGGGTCTGGTGTTGTCGGTAAGCGGTCCCAGGCCACGCCCAGCTCTCGCCCTTACGGCGACGCTGCTCGGATGTCTCCTCGTATGGGGGATGGCTTCGGCGTTATGGTCGGTGGATCCGTTGCGCAGCCTCATCATCGCGGCGCGGCTCACCGGGCTGTTTGCAGTCGGCCTCGCGCTGGCTGACGCGGCGGGTTGCATGAGGGCGCCCCATCGGCTGACCCTCCTACTGCTCGCGGGGCTCGCCCTCGGGGTTGCAATGGCCGCGATCGACCTCGTCACTCACGGGGCGCTCGGTGCGCCCTTTACCGATCGCGCCTACCAGCCGGCTGCGCTCAACCGCGCGTCGGTCTCGTTTGCGATCCTGCTACTGCCCGCCAGCGCCGTGCTGATCGATCGTGGCCGGGCGGTTTTCGCCCTGATCGTGGCGACGGTCACAGCCACGACGATATGCGTGCTCGCCGGGACGGCTGCGAAAGCCGCGCTGATCGCCGGCCTGCCGATGAGCCTGCTCCTCTACCTCTCACCCGTCCGAGTCGCCCGTGTGGCCGCAGTCGTATCGGTTCTTGTGATCATCACCGCACCCTTGACTTTCGCCAGGTTTGCGCAGCTGCCCCTGCTTGCCGAAACGGCCGATGACGTTAAACTCTCGGCCGGGCACCGGCTGTTGATCTGGTCCTTCGCCGGCGATCGGATCGCCGAGCGTCCACTTGCCGGCTGGGGCCTGGATGCGTCGCGGGCCATCCCCGGCGGCAAAGACCCGATCAGACCTGGCCAGACCTGGATGCCGCTCCATCCTCACAATGCACCGCTGCAACTCTGGCTCGAACTCGGCGTGCCGGGCGCCGTGCTCTTCGCGCTGGTGGTCGCGCTCTCCTGGTCCGCGCTCGCCGCCGTTGTCTGGCCGCGCCTATTCGCCTCCGCCGCGGGTGGCAGCCTTATGGCTGCTCTCGTAGCTTCTTTCGCCAGCTACGGGATCTGGGAGGAATGGTGGCTCGCCACCGTATGGTTCTCCCTGTTCGTGATCATTGCCATGGCCCGCGTCGCGCGTCCCCCAATCATGTCTGCAGGAAATGCGCAGCCTCGGACATTCGCCGGGGGCTCAATTGAGTGAGCGGAAATGGCGGCTGGGTTAAATCGGCGGCCGTTCCCGTGGACGACGAGAACAGTCGTGGATCGCACGGGTGGCCATCTTCGCGAACCTCGTCGTGCGTTCGGCGTCGATCCTGAGGGGCACCAGCTCTATACTCTACGTCAGTCGCGATATGACGCTCTGGCCCAAGATATCAGCGATTGGGCTCGTATTGCTGCGTGTAAGGGAAAACAGCTTTGTATCATCGACGTTGGCTGTGGTATCGCAACTTTGCTTCGGCACTTGGAACCTAAACCTTATTTTGAAAATCTAGTTATCTCTGCTACCGATCTGAAAGTTCACCCTTGGTTATATCGGAAAGAGTTGTTCCATGAGTTTTTTGTCGGGGATCTGCTTAACGGATATCCAGAAATTTTGTCGAACTCCTACGATGTTGTTGTCTGCGAACAGGTTCTCGAACATCTTCCTGAGATAGAAGTTGCCATCGCGACTCTGGTGAGAATACTTAAGCCTTGTGGCAAACTGGTAGTCGGGGTACCGGTTTTCTTGCCACCTTTACATCTGATACGCCAGTATATTATTCCAAAACTAGATAAAATCTTCGCACCGCACAAGTCTCGCGGCCATGAACAGGCGTTTTCTCAATTTACCATTTTACGAAAACTGAAAGAAAATCCAAATTTGCAATTATTGAAGGTCAGGGGTTTTCGCGTAATCTCGGGCGGGCTGCTGCGACCCCTGGAAAATTTCCACTGGTGGTGGAAGCTCAACCGGCGAATCGGCGAGCTCATACCGGCCGCATGCATCGAAATCCAAGCCATCACGGAGAAGATAGCAGCCGGTCCGTGACAGGCGTCCGACACCGAGCGCTACGTCAGAAAAATAGCCATCCCGACAAGGATGATGACGATGACGGCGATCGCGTATTTGATAAGCCGGGTGAACCCGATCCACGTCTGACGATGCCGCTCGAGTTCGGGATCGATCGCCGCCATACCTTCCTCGTCTACAGAAGAACCTGGACCAGCTATAGCCTGACCCGGGTTCGGCACCAACAGCTGGCCGGGGGGCTGCTAAAGCGGCTCGCACGGGTTCAGCAGGGCGATCTTTGGAGCCCGCCATCCGTCGATCTCGACCTTGTCGGCGACGACCCGTACGCGGCCCTCGGCGATCAAACGCACGGCGAGCGGATAAAGCCGATGCTCGACGCTAAGGATCCGAGCCGACAGGCTTGCCTCGTCGTCATCAGGACGAGTCGGCACAACCGCTTGAGCGATGATCGGTCCGGCGTCGACCTCAGGGCGAACGAAATGCACAGTACAACCGGTGAACCGCACGCCCGCCGCCAGCGCGCGGCTTTGCGGGCGAAGGCCGGGAAAGGCTGGCAGCAGCGAAGGATGGATATTGACCATCCTGTCGCGCCATGCTTCGACGAAAGCAGCGTCTAGCACGCGCATGAACCCGGCCAGGCAGACCAACTCGACCCGCTGGCCGCGGAGCAAGACTTCAGCTTGCGCAGCGAACGCCTGGCGAGCGTGATGTGGGATGACGGCGCTGCAGATGCCGGCCGATTGCGCGAACGCGAGTCCCGGCGCCTTGACACGGTCGCTGACCACCGAGACGATTCTCGCGGGGTAGGTAGTATCCACGCAGGCAGCCATCAGCGCCCGCAAGTTCGATCCGCGGCCCGAGATCAGCACGCCCACCCTCAGCCGGGACATGGCCTTTGCGCGGTGAGGGAGGACATCTCCGGCCCGGCGGTTCGGTGGGTCGGGCTGTGGATGGCGTCCTCTCAAAAACTACTGTATGACCGCCTGGCTGCGGTTGTCGAGCTGAGAAAATATAGGATCGGAGGCGGTTTGCAATGGGCCTGCCGCTGGTTTCCGCTATCACAGGAAATCAGGTTCTCTGGCGTCCAGTGGGTGGCCTGTTACTACTGCTCGGCGTGATGATTGGAACAGGGCCAGCGCTCGCCGAGGACCAGAGCGAGGGCTTTTCGGCGACGGTTAGGGTCGATGCCACCGCCGACAACGTTGCCGCGGCCCGTGAACTCGCTCGCGTCGATGGGCAGCGGCAAGCGCTTGTGCTGGTCATCGATCGGCTCTCCGGCTCCTCGGATAGCGCCAAGTTGCCGAAGCTCGATGACAAGACCATCACCGATATGGTCGAAAGTTTCGAGGTCGCGAACGAGCGGATGTCGGCGGTGCGTTATCTCGCCGATTACACATTTCATTTCCGCCCATCAAAGGTTCGGCGGTTGGTGCATACCTCTGAGAGCACAGCCGCCGAGGCGGCCAATAGGCCGGCCGTCGAGGGCGGCGGCAAGCCGCTCATCGTCCTGCCCGTTTATAAGGACTCAGCCAGGACTGTGCTGTGGGACGACCCAAACGCTTGGCGCGAGGCCTGGGGGCAACGATCGGCCGATTCAGGGGCTATCCGCTTGACGGTTCCGCTCGGCGACGCGAGCGACTTGGCGATTATCGATGCTGGTCGCGCCGAGGCAGGCAAGCCCGACGCCTTGACAGCGATCGCCCAGCGGAATGGCGGTGACGAGGCGATTGTTGCGCTGGCGACTGCGAGGCGTGAAGGAGACAAGCTCGTTGGTCTCGATCTGAGTATCAAGCGCTACCTATCCGGGCGCCTTTCGGACACGCACGGGACGACACTCGACGCCAACCCCGGAGAAAATGCGGACGACTTTCTTAAGCGGGCGGTAGAGACCATCGCCGGTGAGATCGCAAGCGGATCGAAGAAGAGCCCAGCTCCGCGTTCCGACCAGCAGGCAATCCTTGCAGCCAGCGTCCCGATCGGAAGCATCGGAGAGTGGGTACGGGTGCGAGACCGGCTCGCCACAGTGCCAGCGATCCGCAGAGTTGATCTGCTATCGTTCAATCGTCACGAGGCGAGGATCCAGATCAAGTATGTCGGCAGCTCCGACCAGCTAAGGTCCGGTCTTGCCGAAGTCGATCTCGGTCTCGACGGCACCGATCCGATATGGCGGCTCCAACTCTCGGGGGCTACGGGCGCGCGGTAGGGTAGCCCGAACGAGCTATATGAATGTTTGCGCCAAGCACCTTTATGCGTGCACTACATTCCGCGGATGTTGCGGGCATCTCGCCGGTCTCCGGCGCAACCCGCTAAGGTCCGCATCCGGGCCGTGACGATGAGGGGGCTCGGGCTAAACCTCCCGAATTTGATTTCGCTGGTGCGTCTCTTTATGGTGCCGCTAGAGATTTGGCTGATTCTCGTTGGCCGTTATGGCCTTGCGTTCTGGATTCTTGTTGCCGCGGGGATCTCGGACGCGCTCGACGGGTTCATTGCCAAACGGTTCGACCGCCGCACCCGGCTTGGCGCGCTCCTCGATCCGGTCGCGGACAAGGCGATGCTCATCAGCGTCTACATCACGCTCGGTGCGGCGCATCAACTGTGGACTTCGCTCGTCATCCTCGTCGTATTTCGTGACTTCATGATCGTCGGAGGGTTCCTGCTCATTCAAGTATTCGCCGTCCAGAAACTCTACGACCCGCTATATATCAGCAAGCTCAACACGGGTGTTCAGATAATCTTGGTCAGCTTCGTCCTCGCACGGCTCGGCCTCGGTGCTGCGGCCGGCTGGCCTGACCTCGTCTTGAGCCTGATAGTCGCTGCGACGACGATGGTGTCGGGGTTGTCCTACCTCGTGCGGTGGGCGCGCATACTTGCGCGCTCGGAGCAGGCTTTGTGAGAGCTTGTGACACTCGCGTAATCCGGCTCGGACCATTATCCTCTTCGAATGATCCAGCTCGCTCTCAACCTGCCCCATCGTACGGCTTTCGGGCGATCGGATTTCATGGTTTCGGAAAGCAACGTCACGGCCGTCGAGTGGATCGATCGGTGGCCCGATTGGCCCTCGGCGGTGCTCGTGCTGTGTGGTCCACGCGGCTGCGGCAAGACGCATCTCGCTCACCTCTGGCGGGAGCGGGCATCGGCCCTCATTATGTCAGGAGAAACATTGACAGAAGCGATGTTGCCGCATCTTTTCGACAAGGTTCCACGGCAGGTCGCGATCGACGATGCGGATCGAGCGCCGGAGCACGCCCTGCTTCACCTCTTCAATTCCTGCATCGAGCACGAAGGCAGCCTGCTGATCACCGCTTGCCGGCCGCTGGGATCCTGGCGAATAGCGCTCGGCGATCTACGTTCGCGCTTGCGTGCGGCCCCCATCGTAGAGATTGGCGCCCCAGACGACGCGCTCCTGGGAGCTGTTCTCATCAAACAGTTTGCCGATCGTCAGCTCCGCGTCGCGCCGGATGTGATCGCCTATTTGCTCAAGCGCATCGACCGATCCTTCGCGGCCGTTGAGAAAATTGCTGCCCAGCTCGACGGCGCTGCTTTGAGCGACGGAGGCCCGGTTACCATCCCACTGGCTCGCAAGGTGCTGACAGACCCCAGCTGTCAGCCTTTGTCGCCGCGTAGTGATTGGGCGGTGACGTAATCGACCAGCTCGTAACGCGAGCGACCTAGCGCAGACCAACAATCAGAGATCTGGAAGCTCGCCCGCGCGGCGGTGGGGAACTTCCCCGATGCGAGCGTTGGAAACCATGGCGAGCTCGTATCGGCGAGAGTGATCGCGAGTTCATGAAGCCCTGGGTTATGACCGACCAGAAGGACGTTGACCTCGTCCTCGGGAAGCTGGCGCAAGCGGCCCATCAGCTTTTCTTGGCTCGCCGCATAGAGTTCGTCCTCAACCTGGGCGCGCGGCCGTATCGTGAGCCCGGCGAGAAAGAGATCCATGGTTTCACGGGCCCGCAGGGCACTTGAGCAGAGGACGAGATCAAGCGCGCCCGCCACCGTCGGGAAATGCCGGCCGACCCGGCGCGCCGCCTCGCGGCCCCGGCGGTTCAACCGGCGCTGGCGATCCTCAACATCCTTTTTCCAGCTCGACTTGGCGTGCCGCAGCAGG
>Ga0310910_10001251_pt1 | contig 13756 bp, 8 predicted proteins | sample GREbulkMGHF172_FD_203448 | JGI IMG/M metagenome (GOLD analysis project Ga0310910, IMG submission 203448) | Lab enrichment of tropical soil microbial communities from Luquillo Experimental Forest, Puerto Rico - GRE.bulkMG.HF172 | ecosystem: Environmental > Terrestrial > Soil > Tropical forest >... | reverse complement strand
TGCCGGGCCTGACCAAGGCCTCGCTCTACCCCAAGGCACTGAAGGCACAGGGCATCGACTTTGCCGATTTTCTGCGCGACCAGATCGTGCAGGCGGAACGGCGCGCCCGGAAATAACCCGCTCGGGCCGGGGTCGCCGGTCGCCCGGGAGGGCGGCCCGTGCGAAAGGTAAAATCCTTAATATTTTGACGCAAATACCTCACAGCACGAATCAAAAACCGTCCCACCCGTACCGATTTTACCTTTTGTTTACCAGGAAGCCCGAAGGTTAACGCCGGCGGCGCATGTGGCGCTTGGCTGCCGGGGCGTGAGCTGTTGCGGATGTCCGCTTCGACGAAACGCAGCGCAGAGGAAGGCCCTCTGCTTCAACACCCGACCGGCAGACCCGAGACTTCATCTGCGCCAGGCCCGCAAGGGATTGCGGCCACAACGTTTGACGAGCTCGTGCAATGGATGGTGCAGGACGCCTCGCCCGGTCGGTTAGATCGCTGAGGCCCCAGGCTGACCTGAAGGCGGTTGCCATTGGTGCGGCCGTGCTGATGCGCGGGCTTCTCGGATTTGGCCGCGCACGCCCCACGCCTGTGGTCGACCGCGAGCCGCGGTCGCGCCTTGTGGCGATGATCGAGCGTCACGTGCCGCGTCGTGCCGGCATTGCCGCAACCGTGCTGCTGCTTTTTGCCAGTGCGGGCCTTGGCGTCGTCAGGGGCGGCCATGTCGATGAGGTGAGCGCGGCCATGAGCGACACCCGCAACGCGCTCGCCAACGCTATCGGATTTCGCATCACGGCTGTCGCCATCAACGGCCGCAAGCAGTTGACGCAGGACGAGGTGCTGGCGATCGGCGGCGTCAGCGGGCGTTCCTCGCTGCTGTTTCTCGATGCGACGGCTGTGCGCGAGCGGCTGAAGGCCAACCCCTGGATCGCCGACGCGACCGTGCTGAAACTCTATCCCGGCCATTTGCAGATTGACCTGGTCGAGCGCACCCCCTTTGCACTGTGGCAACGCGACGGCCGCCTCTCGGTGATTGCCGACGACGGCGCGGTGCTCGAGCCGTATGTGTCGCACCGCTTCGTGTCGCTGCCGCTCGTGGTCGGCAGCGGCGCCGAGACTCACGCGCGCGATTTCCTGGCGCTGCTGGCACGCTATCCGCAGGTCAATGCGGTGACCAAGGCCGCGATCTTCGTCGGCGAGCGGCGCTGGAATCTCAGGCTGAAGGACGGTCTCGACATCCGTCTGCCTGAGGCCGATGCCGGCAATGCGCTTGCCGCATTGAGCAAGCTCGACAAGGAAGATCACCTGTTCTCGCGCGACATCGTCGCCGTCGATATGCGCCTGCCCGACCGGCTGACCGTGCAGCTCTCCGACGATGCGGCGAAAGCCCGCGATGAGCAGTTCAGGAAATCCAGGAAGAAGGCCGGTGACGCATGAGCGGCATCGATCGCTTTCATACGCCGAAGACGCGTCCGATGCCCTACAAGCGCACTGCGCTGGTGGCGTGCCTCGATATCGGCACCAGCAAGATCGCCTGCATGATCGCGCGGCTGAAACCCTGTCCGCCGAAAGATGCCTTGCGCGGGCGCAGCCATGCGGTGGAGCTGATCGGCTACAGCCAGATCCAGTCGCGCGGCGTGAAGGCGGGGGCGGTCGTCGATCTCGCCGAATGCGAGCAGACGGTGCGCCAGGCAGTGGCGCTGGCCGAGCGCATGGCGAAGGTTCGTGTCGAATCCGTGCTGCTCTCGGTCGCCGGCGGAAGGCCGCAAGGCCAGTTGATCGAAGCTGCCTCCGACATCAAGGGCGGCGCGGTGACGGCTGCCGATGTCGGCCGCGTCATCTCGACCGGCATGCGTCACGCCACCGGCGAGGGTCGCACCGTGCTGCACACGCTCCCGGTCGGCTATGCCTTGGATGGCGTCAAAGGCATCCGCGACCCGCGCGGCATGGTGGCGCGCCAGTTCGGCGTGGACATGAACGTCGTTACCGTGGATTCCACGGTGGCCAGGAATCTGATGCTGGTGGTCGAGCGCTGCCATCTCAATGTCGAGGCCATGGCGGCGAGTCCTTATGTCGCAGGTCTTGCCGTTTTGACCGACGACGAGGCGGATCTCGGGGCGGCCGTCGTCGAAATGGGAGCGGGGACCACGACGATCGCGACCTATTTGACCGGCCGTTTCGTTCACGCCAGCGGTTTTGCGGTAGGCGGACAACACGTCACCATGGACCTCGCGCGCGGACTCTCCGCATGCATTGCGGATGCCGAGCGAATCAAGACGTTATATGGCACCGTGCTGACCGGCGGGTCCGACGCGCGTGAGTTGATGTCCGTCCCCGCGGCCGGCGACGAGCGGGATGTTCCGCAGATCGTGTCCCGAGCCACGATCGCGAACATCGTCCGTCACCGCGTCGAGGAGATTTTTGAAATGGTCCGGGATCGGCTTGCGGATTCTCCCTTTGCGGCGGAGCCGAGGGCACGCGTGGTTTTGAGCGGCGGCGCCTCGCAGCTCACCGGCGTTCCCGAGCTTGCCACCCAGATCCTTGGCCGCCCGGTGCGTGTCGGCCGTCCGCTCGGTTTCGGCCGGTTGCCCCAGGAGGCCAAGACCGCCTCCTTCGCGGTCCCCGCGGGACTTCTGGTCTACCCCCAATACGCTCACCTCGAGCATGTCGAACCGCGGCATACGCGGCACTTCAGAACAGGGACTGACGGCTATTTCGGAAAGGTCGGACGATGGCTTCGCGAGGGCTTCTGATGGCTGTTTTCCGCAGCAAACGATTTTCACCAACTCCCGCGGCCGCCGGCCGGGGCGCAAGAACGCGCCCGTAATCGACGAGAGGCAACCATGGCACTCAATCTCACTCCTCCCGACATCCACGAGCTGAAGCCGCGTATCACCGTCTTCGGCGTCGGCGGCGCGGGCGGCAACGCAGTCAACAACATGATCACTGCCGGCTTGCAGGGGGTCGATTTCGTGGTCGCCAACACCGACGCGCAGGCGCTGACGATGTCGAAGGCCCCGCGCATCATCCAGATGGGCACCCAGGTCACCCAGGGACTCGGCGCAGGCTCGCAGCCGGACGTCGGCGCGGCCGCCGCGCAAGAGGTGATCGACGAGATCCGCGACCATCTCTCCGGCGCCAACATGGTGTTCGTCACCGCCGGCATGGGCGGCGGCACCGGCACCGGCGCGGCTCCCGTGATCGCGAAAACCGCCCGTGAGATGGGCATCCTCACCGTCGGCGTGGTGACCAAGCCTTTTCATTTCGAAGGCCAGCGGCGCATGCGCACCGCGGAGGCCGGCATCGCCGAGCTGCACAAGGTCGTCGACACGCTCCTGATCATCCCGAACCAGAACCTGTTCCGCGTCGCCAACGAAAAGACCACCTTCGCCGATGCCTTCGCGATGGCCGACCAGGTGCTCTATTCGGGCGTCGCCTGCATCACCGACCTGATGGTCAAGGAAGGCCTGATCAATCTCGACTTCGCCGACGTTCGCGCCGTGATGCGCGAGATGGGCAAGGCGATGATGGGTACCGGCGAAGCGTCCGGCGAGAAACGCGCGCTGACCGCAGCCGAGGCCGCAATCGCCAATCCGCTGATCGACGATTCCTCGATGAAGGGCGCACGCGGTCTTCTGATCTCCATCACCGGCGGCAAGGACCTGACACTGTTCGAGGTCGACGAAGCCGCGACCCGCATCCGCGAAGAGGTCGACCAGGACGCCAATATCATCGTCGGCGCGACATTCGATGAGGCGCTCGACGGCTTGATTCGCGTCTCCGTGGTTGCAACCGGCATCGAGCCCGAAAAGTTCACCCGCAGCATCACGCCGCCGACCGTGACCAGCCATAGCAGCCCCGTTGCTTCCTCCGGCGCGCCCGAGAACCGGCTGGCCGATCTGACGGCGCGGTTGCGCGCCGACAATGCACGGCTCGCCGACCGTGCCGCCAGGCAGGACGCGCAGCCAGCGGCGCAGGCCGCGGCGCCGCAGCGCACGACGCATGAGCGCGCGGCGCTCGCCGCTATCGCAGCGGCGGTGGCGCCCGAGATCCCCGCGGCGTCGGCGCCGGTTACGCCGGCCTCCTATGGCGACGTCACGGTACGGCCGATCGCCCAAAAGCCCTCTCTCTTCCCCGATCGCGATACCGCTCGCAGCGAGCCTGAGCAGCCGGCCACGCCGGAGACCTTCATTCCGCCGGCAGCGGAACGCCCGACGGCCCGAGCGCCGCGGATGCCGAAATTCGAGGAGCTGCCGATGCCGGCCCAGGCCGAGATTCGTCAGGCCCGCGGCGAATCAGAGGAGGAGCATCCGCAGAAGTCGCGGCTCTCGCTGCTGCAGCGCTTGGCCAATGTCGGCCTCGGCCGCCGCGATGAGGAGACCGAATCGCCGATTGCGGCCCGTGCCACTGGTCCCGCCATGCCGCCCTTGCCCGATCGCAAGGCCAAGCGCACGGGTTCCGAGCAGCCTGAACCGGTATCGGAGTATGCAAGACGGCCTGCGCCACAAGGTTTGGACAGCCATGGTCGGTCAGCACCTGTTGCGCCGGCGCCACAGGGAGACGACCATCTTGATATCCCCGCCTTCCTGCGCCGGCAGACGCCGTGAAGTTTGTTACAGCCTCGGCAACGAGAAAGGTCCCGGCTCGGGTGAGCCGGGACCGTTATTTTGAGGTCTGCAGGACGCGTCACACGGCGGGCAAGCGACTGATCCCAAATGGTTAATGGCGTAGTTAGAAAGATTACGGCCGCGTTGGAAGCGCTCTGCAGCGCGGCGCAATTTGGTTGAGGACGGGCGCCAATACGGCAGAGATAGGGTAACAATCGGTAAAAAAGCGTGAGTTGGCGCTCTTTGGGGCTGTGATTATGTTTGCGGCGACTTGGGGATACCTAAAAGCACGAATCGGCCGGGGGATTTCGGGGCCGAAGTTGCTTTGGGTAAAGTCGTAGTGGGCGGGTCTATCATGAAGTTCAGCCGGCAAACCACGCTTCGGTCGCAAGCTACTGTGACGGGTATCGGCGTGCATTCCGGGTTACCTGTCAGTTTGACCCTCGGACCTGCATCTGTTGATGCGGGTTTTGTTTTTGTGCGTACGAGCCTTGAGGGTCGCGACCGCGAGGTCCAGGCGACGGCCGAGGCCGTGATTTCCACAGAATTTGCCACCGTCCTGGGCGACCGCGAGGGTCCGCTGGTTGCCACGGCGGAACATGTCCTCGCCGCGCTTCGGGGAATGGGTGTCGACAACGCCACGATCGAGATCGACGGTCCCGAAGTTCCGATCATGGATGGCAGCGCAGCGGCCTTTGTCGCGGCGATCGACCAGGCGGGCGTGGTCAGCCAATCGGTGGCGCGCCGCTTCATCCAGGTCGTGAAGCCCGTCCAGGTCGCGATGGGCGACAGTTATGGCGAACTGCGTCCCCATGCATCGGGTTTCCGCGCCGAGGTCGAAATCGATTTCACCAATCCGGTCATCGGCCGGCAGACCTATTCGCTCGAACTTAGCCCGGAAGGGTTCCGTCGCGAGATTTGCCGCGCTCGCACATTCGGCTGCATGGCCGACGTCGCGCGGCTCTGGAGCGCCGGTTTTGCACTTGGCGCCTCCTTCGAGAACTCGCTGGTGTTCGATGAGAGCCGCCTGCTCAATCCCGAGGGGTTGCGGTTTGCCGATGAATGCGCGCGGCACAAGGTTTTGGACGTGGTGGGCGATCTGGCACTCGCCGGTCTGCCGCTGCTGGGCGCCTATCGCTCGCTGCGTGGCGGTCACAAGCTGAACTGCGCCGTACTCACCGCATTGATGGCCGATCGCAGCGCCTGGCGCGTGGTCGAAGCCGAGACCGTGCGGCGGTCCCGCACCCAGGTGGAGGCTGTGGGCGGTATGGTGGGCGGCCTCGTGGCGCCGGCCTTTGGCCCCGACATGTCCTGAGCGACCAAGGCCTTTTGCAGTAAGCACAATCAGTCGCACTGCCTTTTAGCCGCCTTAATCCGGGCGAAATGCCTGCCTATGCGGTTGGTTACTGCAGGTTTTTCGGCTACACGGGCTTCGGTCGCTTGGCGGCGCTGGGGCCACGGCAGCATCCGTCACCGGCAACGGTGGGTACCGTACGAAACGCACTGAAGACGTCAGGTTCTAGGGCACATGTCGGTACGGCATACAGCGCGCAAACAACGCAGCATATCGGCTGGCAGCCGGGCTGAAGGCCGGCGGCTTTGGCTCGCCGTCGCGCTGGTTGCGCTTGCGGTCCCGTTGGGCGGTTGCGGCACCGGCCCGCTTTGGGACAAGTTTTTGGCCAAGGACGATACGTTCGTCGATGAGCCCGCGGACAAGCTCTACAATGAGGGCTTGTACCTGATGAACGAGCGCAAGGATAACAAGGCAGCCTCGAAGAAATTCGAAGAGGTCGACCGTCAGCATCCTTATTCCGACTGGGCGCGCAAATCGCTGCTGATGTCGGCTTATTCCTATTATCAGTCCGGCGACTACGACAGTTGCATTGGCGCTGCGACCCGCTACGTGACGCTGCATCCCGGAAGTCCGGACGCCGCCTACGCGCAATACCTGATCGCGGCCTCGCATTACGACCAGATTCCCGACGTCTCGCGCGACCAGGGTCGGACCGAGAAGGCGATCGCTGCACTCGAAGAGGTGGTCCGGAAATATCCGACCTCGGAATATGCGGTCAGTGCCAAGGCCAAGATGCAGGCCGCGCGCGACCAAATCGCCGGCAAGGAAATGGATATCGGCCGCTACTACATGGAAAAGCGCGATTTCACCGGTGCCATCAACCGCTTCAAGACCGTGGTCACGCAGTACCAGACCACACGCCATGTCGAGGAAGCGCTGGCGCGTCTCACCGAAGCCTACATGGCAATCGGCGTGGTCGGCGAAGCGCAGACCGCCGCCGCCGTGCTCGGGCACAATTTTCCCGACAGCCGCTGGTACAAGGACGCCTATAATCTTGTAAGATCCGGCGGCGTCGAGCCGAGCGAGAATCAGGGTTCCTGGATCAGCAGGGCCTTCAAGAAAGTCGGCCTCGGCTAGGACTGGCTCAGGAACTTCTCCCGCATGCTGGCGCGTCTGTCGATCCGCGACATCGTCCTGATCGAGCGGCTTGATATCGAATTTGCCAAGGGGCTCGCGGTGCTCACCGGCGAAACCGGCGCCGGCAAATCGATCCTGCTCGATGCCTTTGCGCTGGCGCTCGGCGGCCGCGGCGATGCCGGCCTCGTTCGCCATGGCGCGGAGCAGGGGCAGGTCACCGCCGTGTTCGATGTGCCGCGGGATCATCCGGCCACCGCGATCCTGTCCGCTAACGGCCTGGACGATACCGGCGAGATGATCCTGCGCCGCGTACAGTTTGCCGACGGCCGCACCCGCGCTTTCGTCAACGACCAGACGATCAGCGTGCAGACCCTGAAGGCAGTCGGTTCGGCGCTGGTCGAGATCCACGGCCAGCATGACGAGCGCGCGCTGGTCGATGCGGCGACGCATCGCCGCCTGCTGGATGCTTTTGCCGGCCTGGAGAAGGATGTCGGCGCACTCGAGGCGCTGTGGGATGCGCGCCGCACCGCCAACGCTGCGCTCGAAGAGCACCGCGCGAGCATGGAGCGTGCCGCGCGCGAGGCGGATTATCTGCGCCACGCCTCCGACGAGTTGAAGATGCTCGCGCCGAAGGACGGCGAGGAGACAGCGCTCGCCGAACGGCGTACCGCGATGATGGCCGGCGAGAAGATCGCGGCCGATCTGCGCGAGGCGCAGGACGCAGTCAGCGGCGATCATTCGCCGGTTGCGGCGCTGTCGGCGGCGGTGCGGCGGCTGGAACGTCGCGCGGCGAACTCGCCTGCGCTGGTCGAGCCCGCGGTGAAGGCGATCGATGCGGCGATCAACGCCCTGGAAGAGGCGGACCAGCATCTGACCACAGCGCTCGCCGCGGCCGATTTCGATCCCGCTGAGCTCGAACGCATCGAGGAACGGCTGTTCGCGCTGCGTGCCGCCTCGCGCAAATATTCGACGCCGGTGGACGGGCTCGCGGCGCTCGCCGCAAAATACGCCGCCGATGTCGCGCTGATCGACGCGGGCGCCGAGCAGTTGAAGAGACTGGAGGCGGCGGCCGGGGAGGCTGACCAACGCTACGCGTCTGCCGCCAGGAAACTCTCTGCCGCGCGGGAAAAATCCGCGCAAAAGTTGGACAGGGCGGTCAATGCGGAGCTCCCGCCGCTGAAGCTCGAGCGTGCCACGTTCACGACGCAGATCGAAAGCGATCCCGACTCAGCGGGACCTCAGGGCTTTGACCGCATCGAGTTCTGGGTCCAGACCAATCCCGGCACGAGGCCGGGGCCGCTGATGAAGGTCGCCTCCGGCGGCGAGCTTTCGCGCTTCCTGCTCGCGCTGAAGGTCGTCTTGTCCGATCGGGGCTCGGCACCCACGCTGGTGTTCGACGAGATCGATACCGGCGTCGGTGGAGCGGTGGCGGATGCGATCGGCGCCCGCCTTGCGCGGCTCGCGGGGAAGGTGCAGGTGATGGCGGTGACCCATGCGCCGCAGGTTGCGGTGCGTGCCAACCAGCACCTTCTGATCTCCAAGGATTCGCTCGACAAGGGCAAACGGGTCGCCACGCGCGTCAACGCGCTCGCCGCCGATCACCGCCGCGAGGAGATTGCCCGCATGCTGGCCGGCGCCGAGATCACCGCGGAGGCCCGCGCAGCGGCAGAGCGACTCTTGCGCGCCGCAACGGCTTGATTCTATCGTATTTTGCAATGTCAGTCCGGGGCGATGCGAAGCGTCGAGCCCGTCCTTCGGACTAGCCCGGAATGACGAACACAGCTTTGCATCATGATAACAAAATCAAAGAAAGCAAAACCGCTTCCCGATGTCGCCGACCTGACCAAGGCGCAGGCCAAGGTGGAGCACAAGCGTCTGGCGCTCGAGCTCGAAGGACACGACCGGCGCTATTACCAGGAAGACGCGCCGAGCGTCTCGGACGCCGAATACGACGCGCTGCGCCGGCGCTTCAACGCGATCGAGAAACGCTTTCCGGAGTTTGTCACGTCGGAGTCGCCGTCGCAGAAGATCGGCGCGGCGCCGTCGGGGCGTTTCAGGAAAGTCCGCCACGCCGTGCCGATGCTGTCGCTCGACAACGCCTTTGCGGAAGCGGATGTGCGCGACTTCGTCGGCCGCATCGCGCGTTTCCTCAAGCTTGCCGACGACAGGATCGACTTTTCCGCCGAGCCGAAGATCGATGGGCTCTCGATGTCGCTGCGCTATGAGCATGGCGAGCTCGTCACCGCCGCGACTCGCGGCGACGGTGCGGAGGGTGAGGATGTCACCGCCAATATCCGCACGCTGGAGGACGTGCCGGAGAAGCTGAAAGGCCGCAACGTCCCCGAGATTTGCGAGGTGCGCGGCGAAGTCTACATGACCAAGAAGGCGTTTCTCGCGTTGAACGAGCGGCAGAAAGCGGCCGGCGACACCATCTTCGCCAATCCACGCAATTCGGCTGCCGGCTCGCTCCGCCAGAAGGATCCGTCCATCACTGCCTCGCGCCCGCTCGGCTTTTTCGCCTATGCCTGGGGCGAGATGAGCGACATGCCGGAGGCGACCCAGTCCGGCATGATCAAATGGTTCGAGCGCTGCGGCTTCAAGACCAATCCGCTGACGAAGCTTTGCCATTCGATCGACGAGCTGATCGCCTTTCATCGCAGGATCGAGGAGCAGCGCGCCGAGCTCGACTACGATATCGACGGCGTCGTCTACAAGGTCGATCGCATCGATTGGCAGGAGCGGCTCGGCTTCGTCTCGCGCACGCCGCGCTGGGCGATCGCCCACAAATTCCCGGCCGAGCGCGCGATGACCGTGCTGCGCGATATCGAGATCCAGGTGGGACGCACCGGCTCGTTTACGCCCGTAGGCAAGCTCGAACCGGTCGGGGTCGGCGGCGTCATCGTGCAGAACGTCACGCTGCACAACGAGGATTACATCAAGGGCATCGGCAACAAGGGCGAGGTGCTGCGCGAGGGCCGCGACATCAGGATCGGCGATACCGTGATCGTCCAGCGTGCCGGCGACGTGATCCCGCAGGTGGTCGATGTCGTGATCGACAAGCGGCCGAAGAACGCCAGAGAGTTTCACTTCCCGAAGAAATGTCCGTGCCCGCTGCACACCGACGTCGTGCGCGAGGAAACCGCAACCGGCGAGGAGGGTTCGCGCGCCCGCTGCAGCGGCGAGTTCGCCTGTCCCTATCAGAAGATCGAGCATCTGAAACTGTTTTGCTCGCGTCGCGCTTTCGACATCGACGGTCTCGGCGAAAAGCAGATCGAATATTTCTTCGAGCAGGGTTGGGTGAAGGAGCCCGCGGACATTTTCACGCTCGCCGCGCGCAACAACAGGATCAAGCTCGAGGAGATCGAGGGCTATGGCGAGACCTCGGTGCGCAATCTCTTCAATGCGATCGAGGCGCGGCGGCGGATTTCGCTGGAGCGCTTCATCTACGCGCTCGGCATGCGCCACGTCGGCGAAACCACGGCGCTGGCGCTGGCGCGCGGCTACGGCTCCTGGGATGCATTTCACGAGGCCTGCCTGAAGGTCGCCAAGGGCGACGAGGACGCGATTGCGGAGATGGACGCGCTGGACCAGATCGGCGACACCGTGATCGAGAGCATCGCAGCCTATTTCGGCGAGAACCACAACCGCGGCATCGTCGAGCGGCTCACGGAGGAGGTCACCATCCTCGATGCCGAAAGGCCCAGGAGCAGTTCGGCGATATCGGGCAAGACCGTGGTGTTCACGGGTTCGCTCGAGAAGATGACGCGCGACGAGGCCAAGGCGATGGCCGAACGCCTGGGCGCGAAAGCGGCGGGCTCGGTGTCGAAGAAGACGGATTACCTGGTCGCAGGTCCCGGCGCTGGGTCGAAGCTCGCGGAGGCCAGGAAGCACGGCGTCGCCGTGCTGACCGAAGACGAATGGCTGAAGATGGTCGGGGAGTGACAAGTGAGCTCCCCTTTTCCCGCAAGCGCGGGGAGAGGTGCAGAGCCCTCACAACATCCCCGATTCTTCCTCCTCGGCTTTTTCCATCAGCTCTTCGCTGACGATGACCGCGCGCCGCGGCACCAGGAAGATCATGGTCGAGGCGCAGGCGAGCGACAGCGCGAAGATGAAGGCGGTAAGCGGCAGGGTCGTGGCAAAATGCCCGCCGAGATAGGCCCCGAATTGCGAGACCAGCGAGCCGATACCCATCTGCAAGAAACCCATCGCGCCCGATGCGGTGCCGGCGGCGTCAGGACGGACGCTGATCGCGCCGGCCGCCGAGTTCGACATCACGAAGGCGTTGGCGAACATTACGATCATCTGCGTGCCGAACAGGAATGACGGCGCCTGGTTGATACCAGTGATGCTCCACGCCAGATTGAGCGCGCTGCCGACAAATTGCAGCGCGAGCCCGAACCAGATCAGTCTTTCCAGCGAATGGCGCGGCGCAAAGCGCACGCAGAAGAGATTGCCGATCAGATAGGCAAATCCCGTGGTCGCAAACCAGGCACCGTATTCGGCGCTGGTTCGGCTCATCTGCGTCACCACGATGTAGGGTCCGCCGCCGGCAAAGGCGAAGATGATCTGCGACGCCAGTACCTGGCACAGCATGAATCCGACGAAGGCGCGGCTCTTGAAAAGGCCGCCGAAATCGCCGCGGAAACCGTTGCCGGGCAGGCGGCCGCGCCGCGTCTCCGGCAGCAGCAGCACGATGGCGATGACGGTGACGAGCACTGCGGCGGTGATGAGGTAGAAGATCGCACGCCAGCCGAACGCGGTCTCGACCAGGCCGCCGGTCAGGGGCGAAAGCATCTGCGCGATCATCATGACGGCGATCACCAGGCTGATCTTGGCGCCGATCTGATCGCGCTCATAGAGGTCGCGGATGATGGCGCGGCTGATCACCATGCCGCTTGCGCCGCCGAGCGCCTGCAAAAATCGCGCGATAATCAGTTGCGGCAGGTTTTGCGCGAAGATGCAGGCTGCGCTCGCCACGACCATCAGGGCGAGACCCGAAAGCAGCACCGGGCGTCGCCCGAAGCGGTCCGACAACGGCCCCATGACGAGCTGCGAGCAGGCGATGCCAACCATGTAGAGCGACACCGTCATCTGCGTGAGCGAGATGTCGCGGCCGAAAGCGGTGGCGAGTTTGGGCAGCGCAGGCACCAGCATGTAGAGCGAAATCGGCGCGACGCCGGTCATCGCGACCAGCAGCAACAGCGTGAGCTTGGACGCCGCGACGTTTTTCGTGGCCGTCGGCGGCAGTTTGCCCATCACTCCATGCATGCGTTGCGATGTCCGTTTCGAATTCAGTGGTGCTGAAAACCGACTGTAGCGGGATCGCCCTGCGCGAACAGGGTCGTTTCGGCATGCGGCTATGCCGATTTTGGGACTGTTATGTCGTCAGGGTCGAGCGCTATGTGAGCGGCGCGGTGGCGGCGTCGAGCCAGAGCTTGTCGGTCTCGTCGAGATGCGAGCGAACCTCGATGCGTACCCGTGCGTGGTACGCATCGAGCCAGTCGCGTTCCGCAGGGCTCAGCATGGCAACCTCGATCAGGCGGCGGTCGATCGGCGCAAGCGTCAGCGTCTCGAACGCGTTCATCGGCTTTTCGGCGCCCGCAACGTCCGCCGCGATAACGAGCTCCAGATTCTCGATCCGGATGCCGTAGCCGTCGGTCTTGTAGTAGCCGGGCTCGTTGGACAGAATCATGCCGCGCTTGAGAGGCGTGGTGCCGAGCTTTGAGATTCGCGCCGGCCCTTCATGCACCGAGAGATAGCTGCCGACGCCGTGACCGGTGCCGTGCTCGAAATCGATGCCGGCCTGCCACAAAAACTGGCGCGCCAGCGTGTCGAGCTGCGCGCCCGTGGTGCCATCAGGGAAAACGGCGCTGGCGATCGCAATATGCCCGCGCAGCACGCGGGTGAAGCGGTCGCGCATTTCGCCGGTGGGTTCGCCGACCGCGATGGTGCGGGTGACGTCGGTGGTACCGTCCTCATATTGCGCGCCGGAATCGACCAGCAAGAGGTCGCCCGGCACGATTCGCCGGTTGCTCTTGCGGGTGACGCGGTAGTGTACGATCGCTCCGTTCGGCCCGGTGCCGGCGATGGTCGGAAACGACACGTCCTTGAGCGCGCCGGTGTCCCGGCGGAACGTCTCCAGCGCCTCTACCGCGTCGATTTCGGTCAGCCTGCCCTTCGGCGCCTCGCGGGCGACCCAGGCCAGGAAACGGGCGAGCGCGACCGCGTCGCGCCGGTGCGCCGTTCGCGTGCCTGCGATCTCGGTCGGGTTCTTCATCGCCTTGAGGAGCGCGACTGGGTCGCTGCCGCGCACCGCCTTGCCGCCTGCGGCGCTGATCAGCCGGGTCAGCGCGTCGGCGGCGGTCGCATTGTCGAGCGCGATCGAGCCGCCGGCTTTCGCCAACGCCGCAAGTTCGCCCGCCAGCGCGTCAGGCTCCCTGACCTCGGCGGACTGTTCCAGGTGGTCGCGGGTCGCGTTCGTCAGTTTGCGGTGATCGATGAACACCGTCGGCCGGCCGTCCTTCGGCACCAGCGCATAGGACAGAGGCAGCGGCGTGTGTGCAACGTCGGCGCCGCGGATGTTGAAGGTCCAGGCCACGGCGTGGCTGTCCGAGAACACCAGCGCATCGACGCCGAGCTTGTCGATCTCGCTGCGGATGCGGTTGAGCTTGTCCGCCTCGGTTTCGCCGGAAAATTGCGGGCCGTGGATGGCGACCGGCGCAAGCGGGG
>Ga0310910_10001248_pt1 | contig 13763 bp, 10 predicted proteins | sample GREbulkMGHF172_FD_203448 | JGI IMG/M metagenome (GOLD analysis project Ga0310910, IMG submission 203448) | Lab enrichment of tropical soil microbial communities from Luquillo Experimental Forest, Puerto Rico - GRE.bulkMG.HF172 | ecosystem: Environmental > Terrestrial > Soil > Tropical forest >... | reverse complement strand
TCGTCGATGAGGAGCAGCATTTTGGCGTCGTGCAGAAGGAGAAGCTGAAGCAGCTCAGAGTCGATGTGCATGTCCTGACACTGACCGCGACGCCGATACCGCGCACCTTGCAACTGGCGCTGTCGGGGGTGCGCGAGATGAGCATCATCGCAACGCCGCCGATCGACCGGCTGGCAGTGCGCACGTTTGTGATGCCCTACGATCCAGTAACGATCCGCGAAGCCATCATGCGCGAGCGCGACCGCGGTGGTCAGGTCTTCTACGTCGTGCCGCGGATCGCTGATCTCGATGAGGTGCGCGAAAGGCTGCGTGAGACCGTGCCCGAGATCAAATACGCGGTGGCGCATGGCCGCATGGCGGCCTCGGAGCTCGAAAACGTGATGACGGCGTTTGATGAGCGCGCCTTCGATTTGTTGCTGTCGACCAACATCGTTGAATCCGGGCTCGACATCCCGTCAGCCAATACGATGATCGTGCACCGCTCGGACATGTTTGGTCTAGCGCAGCTCTATCAGCTGCGCGGCCGAATTGGGCGCAGCAAGATCCGCGCGTATGCCTATTTGACCTTGCCTGAGCGCAAGAACCTCGCTGCGACCGCTCAGCGCCGGCTCGAAGTTATGCAAACCTTGGACAATTTGGGCGCTGGGTTCCAGCTGGCGAGCTACGACCTCGACATACGCGGCGCCGGCAATCTGTTGGGCGACGAGCAATCCGGCCATATCCGCGAGGTCGGCATAGAGCTGTATCAGCATATGCTGGAGGAGGCGGTCGCTGGCGCCCGCACCGAGGGCGGCAGCGAGGCGGGACCGGAGGAGTGGAGCCCTCAGATCACGATCGGCACACCGGTCCTTATCCCGGAAGCCTACGTCCCCGATCTGGGCGTGCGCCTCGGTCTCTATCGGCGTATCGCCGGGCTGCTGGACCGCCGCGAGATCGACGGCTTTGCCGCCGAGCTGATCGATCGCTTTGGTGCGCTCCCCCCCGAGGTCGAGAATTTGCTGGAGATTATTGCGATCAAGCGGCATTGCCGCGAAGCCGGCATTGAGAAGCTCGAAGCCGGACCCAAGGGTGCGGTCATCTCACTGCGCGACAACCGTTTTGTCAACCCGGCGGGTCTTGTCGACCTGATCCAGCGCAATGCCGGCACCCTGAAAATCCGCCCAGATCAAAAGATCGTTTATCTGCGCAACTGGGAGAATGCGAAAACACGCCTTGGGGGCGTAGCCAAATTGGCACAGGCATTGGCAAGGGTTTCCCGCAGTGCCGTGCCGGAAACGCCGACGGCGTTGCCGAAGCCAACGCCCGCGCTGGCCAAGCCGGTGGCGCGCCGGGCGTGATCGTCGAAGGACAATTCCCGGTTTTTCCCGTTGAGCCGGGAATTGTAGCCCGAGCGATGGAAGCAGGCCCTTGTATGGCGATTTCGGCGGGTTCGGCGTCGGTGCCCATGTCGATTGGCAGGTGCTCGGCACGGTCGATTACGCCCGCAACCCATGGCTGAATCTCCAGCTCGGCTATCGCAGCCTCAATTTTAATTATCAGGCTAGCGACAGCAATTTGGGCTTTAACGTCCACATACGCGGGCCGATTCTCGCAGGGACTTTCCGGTTCTGAGGGTGTATGACCCACCCGAACGCAAAATACCGTCGGTGACCGCTAGAAGACAGCTCGCAAACGGAGACTGGCCATGACTAATCTCGCCGAGCAGCGGACCCTTCCTCAAGCCACCACGCGCCGCGGGCGTCGGTTTTCGGTCATTTGGATCGTCCCGCTGGTGGCGGTGGCGATCGGCGCTTGGCTCGCCTGGGACACGCTGTCGAAGGAAGGGCCGACCATCAAGATCGCGTTCGAGAGTGGGGAAGGGCTGCAGGCCGGCCAGTCGCAGCTCAAGTACAAGGACATCGTCTTCGGCACGGTCAAGAGCCTCGAACTCTCGCCCGACCAGACGCATGTCGTCGTTACAGTCGCCACGACCCACCAAGCCGAGCCGCTGATGACCGACGGAACCATCTTCTGGGTCGTCAAGCCCCGGCTGTTCGCCGGCAACATTTCCGGTATCGAGACCCTGCTTTCGGGGTCGTATATCGGCATGTTGCCGGCTGCGCAGGCTGGCAAGAGCCAGCGGGACTTCGTCGGGCGGGAGGATCCTCCGGTCCTCGGCGCGCACGTCCCCGGACGCACTTTCCTGTTGAAATCCAAGCGGATCGGCGCGGTCTCGGTCGGCTCGCCGATCTTTTTCCGCGACCTCGGCGTCGGTGAAGTGCTCGGCTGGGACATCGCCGATATGGCGGAATATGTCACGATACACGCCTTTGTTCGCGCTCCCTATGACATCTATGTGCACGACGAGACCCGGTTTTGGAACGCTTCGGGGGTCTCGATAAAGCTCGGCGGAACCGGGGTCGAGGTGCAGATGGAGTCGCTGAAGGCGCTGTTGCTCGGCGGCGTCGCGTTCGAGACGCCGGCGGCGGACGTCCATGCGGTGGAGGCGTCACTGGACCATGTGTTCCCGCTATTCGCCGACCGGGACACGGCGAATGCTGCCTCCTATACCCACAAGATTCCGGCGATCGCCTATTTCCCCGGCTCCGTCAGTGGGCTTGCGCCGGGCTCCCAAGTCACGATGCACGGGATCAAGGTCGGCCAACTCACCGATGTAAGGCTCAGCTACGACGCCGCCAAGGACAATGTCGTGGCGCCCGTTCGCTTCGAGGTCGAGCCGGAACGCGTTGTCGGCGTCGGGCAGCGGGTGTTCAAGACCGATACGGAGGCCGTCGACGCACTCCTCAAAAAAGGGCTGCGCGCGAGCTTGCAGAGCGCCAGCCTGATCACCGGGCAACAGCAGGTGACGCTCGAATTCGTCCCCGACGCGCCACCCGTGGAGGTGTCGATGGACGGTCCGGATTTTGTCGTGCCGTCGACCGAAGGCGGTGGGTTCGCGGGCCTCGCAGCCTCGGCGACCGAGCTCCTCAACAAGGTGAACACGATGCCGTTCGATGAGATCGGCAAGAGCCTCGACGGCATCCTCAAATCGGTGAATGACGTTGCCCAGGGCCCGCAAACGAAGAAGGCGCTGACTGATCTCGCCGCGATGATCGCATCAGCGCAGGGCATGATTCAGCGCCTCGACACCAAGCAGCTGCCGGAGCTCACGGCGGGGTTGGAGAAGACATTGACGAGCGCCAACAAGCTGGTCCTGTCGCTCGACAATGGCTATGGCGACAACACCAAGTTCAACCGCGATCTCGACCGGCTGATGGCGCAGGCCACCGACGCGGTGCGCTCGATCCGCGCGCTCACCGACTTGTTAGCCCGCCACCCCGAGGCACTGATCAAGGGCCGGCCCGAGGGGCCGTTGGAATGAGGGGGGCGCTTCGCTGCTGCCGGCTTGCGGCGATCGTGGTTGCGCTCGCTGCCTGCTCTTCCCCCAGCCCGGTGCTCTATACGATCGCGCCCGCCGCCGGCAGCCCTCAGACCGGCGGACCCAGAGTCATTGCGTTGCAACAGATTTCGACCGCGCGCTATCTGGAGCGATCACAGATCGTCCGCTCGTCGGAGAACTACCGGCTCGACGTGATGTCGAACGATTGGTGGGGCGAACCGCTCGGCCCGATGCTGAGCCGGGTTCTGGTCGAGGAACTGGGTCAGCGGCTGCCGCAGAGCACGGTAATCGGCGAGAGCGGTGCCGTGACGGCCTCACCGGACGCGACGATCGAGCTCAATGTGCAGCGGCTCGATGAGGACGCCTCCGGCAGCCTGATCCTGCAGGCCCAGGCGAGCGTCAATTTCAAGAGCCGCGGCACGCCAGTGCTGCGCAATTTCCGTTTTGTTGTGACACCGCCTGAACCGGGCATAGCGGGCGAAGTCACGGCGATCAGCAACGCTGTCGGCCAGCTCGCCGATGGCCTCGCAGCGATGCTGCTGGGGCGGTGATGCGGACGTCTGCGGAGCAGCCCATGACGCAGCCGCAGCTGCGCGAGTGCCCGGGCTGCGGGTTCTTCCAGACGGTCCCCGCTCTGGCGCCGGGCACGACCGCGCAATGCGCGCGCTGCCCCACGACCTTGCGGCGCACCAGCAACCACCGTATCGACCATTTGATCGCGCTCACCGTGGCCGCTTTCGTCCTGCTCGTCGTCATGTGTACGACGACCTTGATGAGCGTTGAAACGGCCGGGATCTCGCGCACGGCCAATCTGTTCTCGGGACCTTGGGAATTGGTCCGGCAAAATATGGGCGAACTCGCATTGGTGATCGTGTTCGTCACCGTGGTGGCGCCGCTCCTCAGGTTGGTCGGCACGCTCTACGTGCTGATCCGACTGCACGAGAGGATGCCACCCCGCCATCTGCGCCGTGTCTTCGCTCTCGCCGAGGGGCTGCGCCCGTGGTCGATGATCGAGGTCTTCGTCTTCGGCGTGTTTGTCGCCTATGTAAAGCTCGGCGATCTGGTGACGATCGGGCTCATGGCCGGCGTCTACGCGCTCCTGGCGCTGACCTTTGTTCTCATCTGGATGGATTCTGTGCTCGACCGCGAGGCGGTCTGGGAGCGGCTGTACCACGGCAACCTTTACGGCGGCGATTGCGGTTCGGCGGGTGCCGTTGGCTGCGAGACCTGTGGCCTGGTCAGCGTGCCTCGGCCTGACGACCCGGTCTGCCCGCGCTGCGAAAGCGCGCTCCACGCGCGCAAGCCCGATAGCGTGGCGCGGACCTGGGCCTTGATCATCGCCGCCGCTATTCTCTACATCCCGGCGAACTACTATCCGGTGCTGTCGGTCGTGCAGCTCGGCGCCGGTCAGCCGAGCACGATCCTCGGCGGCGTCGAGGAGCTGGTGACAGCCGGTCAGTATCCATTGGCGGCTCTGGTATTCTTCGCCAGCATCGCGGTGCCGATGCTGAAGCTCTTCGGGCTCTCGATCATGCTGATCACGATCCAGACCGGCCGCTCCGGATGGTTGCGCGACCGCACCCGGCTCTATCACATCGTACGCTTCATCGGGCGCTGGTCGATGATCGACATCTTCATGGAATCCTTGCTCGGGGCGCTGGTCGCGTTCGGTGGGGTGATCACGATCGAGCCCGGGGTCGGCGCTCTCGCCTTCTGCGCCGTTGTGATCCTGACCATGTTCGCCGCCGAAACCTTTGACCCGCGGTTGATGTGGGACGCGGCCGAGCGCGACCCAGCGGTAACACACGGCGACCCGCAGCTCGCAGCCCGCGGTTGACAAATGCAGTGCGGTACCGGAGGTGTCCTCCGCCCGCAACGGCTGCTTCTCAGAACGCAAACGTAGCCGTCTGGGGCCCCAAACCTCAGCAAGATCCGCCGACCGGTATGCGGGGTGGCGACAACTTGCGACGTACCATGCCTTGCATGCCATCAGTCACCACTGTGGATCGGCCTCCTTCATGACTGATTTGAGGTAGGCGACGACGGCGTCCTGTTTGGTCCACCCGGCCAGTCCAATGCGGTCGCACCGAAGCGCTCGTCTCGCGCCGTCACATCCGCGCCAGCCTCGACGAGGCTCCGGACCCGGTCAAGGTTGCCACGGGAATGCTTGCTCGGTCGAAAAGAGCCATCACACCGCCTTCCGCGGCCGCTGCCCCCGCGAGAATGGGGCCCAGGGCGGCGGGTCGCGATATTTAACCATGCTGTAGGCGCTAGCACCTGCATCCGAGAACAGGTTCTTGAACATCAACCCCCAGGAGCTGGTTTCGTAGGCGAACACTGCCATGACGCACCCCATGGCCAGAATACACCGTCGACGCGTCATCATGTCATTACTCGCCTCGCCAAGGCACCCCAGCCCGATACCGATGACAGGCAGAGCCGCGATCATGCGAAACGGATAGACACCGATCTTTTGGGCCGCGATCGTGCACGCGAGGCAGATGGTAAACGCCACCGCGCAGGTGATCCGGCGCGCGCGCAAGCTGTCATCGAGGGAGCCGATGCACAGGATCAATAGTGTCCGCAATGTCAGCACAGTGAAAACCACGAGCCCGGTGAGATCATCAGCACGGTGCGTGAACGCGATCTGCATCGTGAGATGATCCCCTCGACCGGTCACAAAATACTTGACTGCGAAATCGGCCGCGACTGCAGCCAACGCCAGCGCATTGAAGCTCCGCGAGACGATGTAATTCGAGGTCCTCACGCGGCCAATCGAAGCGGCGGCGGCGGTCAGCTGGAAGACAAGCGTCAATGCCAAAGCGAGCGTTAGGCGCTCAAAGGGTTCGATTATCTGATGCCACGAAAAGTCTACCAGACAGTCGGTCATCGTCATGCCCGATCATGCCAATCAGCTATAGGTGTACGGCTCCCGCCATACTCGGCACAAGGCGTCGTTTTCTCATCTCGATCATCGCCCTTCCGCCTCTCGGAATGAGATGACCTCCTTGGAGGCCAGTATTGGCCTTCATCGGCTGATCCACCGCGATGCGTAATATGGGTTTAGGCCGGCTGCCGGCTGAAAGGCGGTGGAGATGACCAAAGACAAATCAATTTCTGCAATCATTTCTCACCCCGATAAGGCGCGAAACGGCACGACATTGCCTCCAGATACCCGGTGAAGCGCAGTCGAAACCGCTTCAGCTAAAATTTCTGGCTTGAACGGCTTCATGATGATGGGGTCCCTGCTCCCCAAATCGAATTTGTCCGTATAGCCCGTCACAAACAGCACCTTGAGGTCCGGGTGTGTGATCCGTGCCAAGCGCACCGTCTCGGTTCCCAATAGCCCCGGCATCAGTTGGTCCATGACTACGAGGTCGTACAGATTGTCACGCTCCAACAGCGTCAGCGCTGCCCGTCCACAATCGGCTTCCTCGACCAAGTGGCCGATCTCCCGCAGGTACTCAACAGTTACCCACCGCACCGCTGCATCATCGTCGACAACCAGAATGCGGGCGCCAGTGCTCGCCTTGGGGCACACCGGCATCGCTTTTTCAGCGCGCGGTGTAACGGCGTCCGCTGCCCGTGGCAGAAAGATCTGCACGGTGGTCCCCCCGCTGAGCCGGCTATCTATCCGCACCGTGCCCCCGGACTGGCGCACCACGCCAAACACCATCGACAGACCCAATCCGGTGCCTTTGCCGATCTCCTTGGTCGTAAAAAAGGGCTCGAAGGCGCGCTCCTTGACCTCGGGACTCATGCCCGTGCCGGTATCGCGCACCGACACCAGCACGCAGTCCTGGCCTGCGACCTCTTTTGGCAGTTCGTCGCTTCTCGCAGGGATGTTTGCCGTTTCGAACAACACCACACCGCCCTCTGGCATGGCGTCACGTGCGTTGATGGCGACGTTGAGTAGTGCCGTCTCTGTCTGACCGGTATCGATCAGAACCGGCCAAAGTCCGGAGGCCAAAACATGCCGTATCTCGACGGAACCGCTGATGGACCGGCGCAGCATCTCGGTCATCTCCAGGATGACCGAGTTGAGGTCCGCGAGGATCGGGTTGAGTTGCTGCTTACGGGCAAATGCGAGCAGCGATTGTGTAAGCTTGGCCGCCCGCGACATAGCCCCTTTCGCGCTCAGCAACAAACGCAAACTCTTACTATCCGAGATACGTGGTTCGAGCATCTCCAACGAGCCAGAGGCAACACTTAGAAAATTGTTAAAGTCATGGGCGACGCCGCCGGTGAGCTGCCCCATTGCTTCCATCTTCTGGGCCTGCAGCAATGCTGACTGTGCCTGCTCTCGGGCGACGATCTCCGCCCGGAGCTGCTCGGTGCGCTCCGCCACCATACTTGCCAGCTCTTCCCGGTTGCGCGCTAGTGCAGCGGCAGTGGTACGAAGCGCATCGCCGACCTGGTTCAGTTCATGCACCCCACCGTGCAATTCACCAATCGGTACGCCGCCCCCTACCGCCCTGGTCGCGGCCGTCAATGCCTCAACCGGCCGCCGGATCGCCTGGGCCATCCACCAAGCCAGAAACAAGCTCAAAGCGAGGACTGCCCCACCGCCGCCGAAGGCCAGGAATTGTGCGCGCCGACGAGGGGCGTCAACAAATGCTCTGGGCACGCCAATCGCCACGGTCCAGCCGGTCACCACGGATCGCCTTAATGTAGAGTAAACCGGAATTCCCTCGCTTGTAACGTTAGGAATCCAGCTCTCGGCCGGCGCCGGGATCGCCTGCCTGATTATTGGCGCCGCCGGCTTGCCGAGAAAACGATCGAGCTCGCGATTGCGTGCCACTATGATGCCTTTGCGATCGAATATCGCAACTACCCAATCAGGCGAAAGATTGGGCTGGCGCAGCAGCTTTGACAGAACTTCCGATCCGAGTCCCATCACCAACACATTGACGACTTTTCCGTCATGGATCACGGGGACGCCGACTGCAACGATCGGCCGTTGCAAAACGGCACCCATTCCCAGATCAGAAACCTGTGGCTTGCCCGTCGCAACGACGCGTTCGCTCATTTCCGTGTTGGGTGCTCGAGGGAGCGGTGTGCCGAATGGCCGGTTGGTGCTAAGCAGCTGCTGGCCTTTGGTGTCGAGCAAGACAATTGACGTTCCTTGAAGCGGCAGGGCCGCGTACATCTGCTGATAAAAAGGGTATAAGTCCGCCGATTGCAGGCTTGGAGATACCGCAAGCACCTGCAGCTCTGCCTCGATCGCAATGATCTGGCGGTCTATATCGCCGAGCAGACCGTCTATTGTTCTTGCTACGTCTTGTTCAACCTGAACCTTCTGGTCATCGACTGTGCGTATTATCGCAAAACCCCCGACTGCGACGAGAGGCAGCACGGTCGCTAGCGTCAGCAACGTCAGTCGTGTGTGAATACTCAGGGTATGACGACGCAGGATCGAGAAGAGCGCTACGGTCATCGACTGGTCCCCTGGTCAGCTGAGGGGCGGCTCCGCTCGCGGATCGGCTGTATTCCGATCGCCAGCGCCGAAGGCTCCGCTCATCGGCGGGGTAGGCGTGCTGCTATGCGGTATTGCTATCCGTCAGTTCCTCCCTCGCGCCGCTCCGCTATGCGGTGCGGGCCATTACGCCATCACGCAATCCCTCCCTTTAGCAAATTTTTATATATTTTCGTAAGAGTTTGGCCGTTCCGCGTCAAGAGGTCGTCCTTCTGCCGAATTGCTGTGGTGGTGGGTCGATTCACCCCGGTCTCGCATGGAAACTCTCCAGTATCCCACTTCGTCCGCCAGTGAGTTTATTTCAGCAGTGAAACGCGGGGCCGCCGGCCAAAGCAACGGCTTTCGCAGCGATCCGTGATCATTTCGCTGTTTGAATGAGGATGTTTCGGCCACGCCTCTCTATCTTCGACAGGAACGCCTCGGCAGCAGGATCGGCCGTGGAGGACCGAGTTTTCGCCGCCTGCCTCCAATGATCGATGCCAGATGAAAGCCGAGCGGGGAGCCGCTGTAGCGCAGCCGCGGCGGGAAGCATTCGGCGATCAGCGCCGCTGCGGCCCATACGCCATGTCGTGCGGGATGAACGACGGGATGATCGCGAAGAGGATCACCGCGGCCAGCGGCAAGTTGCTGGTGCTGTGCAATACCGCCGTGCTGTAGGTGAAGATGGAGGCGGCGGTCCCTGCTGGTCCGTCCGGGCCAAGGCGGTCAATGCGACCGGCTCTTCTCGATCCGTTACCCTTTGCGACAAGTGATCGCCTCGCTTCGCCGCTGCAACGGCTGGACTTCAGCAGGATTAGAAATCGTTATGTCAGAGCCCCTTGGCGTCCATCAAACGCGGAGGTCACTATTGCGTCAGCCCCAAAAAAACGCATCTCCTCGGGCGCCATCATTGGTACGCTGCGCGTTCAGGATATCACGCGGGAGAAGCGACCTGATGATTATCAGTGTGGTGGTCCCGGAGGCGTCGTGTCTGTGGGTTCCTCGACGGCATTCGTGATCCCACGCTCCGCTGCCGTCGAGGGATCGAGGAGGGTGAACGCGATGAGCAATTTCGACGCTCTGATCCAAGACCTGGTGATCGCTAACCGGATCCTCACCAGGGAGGAGGTCGTCGACGCCTATGGCCATGTCAGCGTCCGTCACCCTGACAACCCCAACCGCTTCCTGATTGCCCGCTCGCTCGCCCGGAGCTGGTGGGCGCCGAAGACATCGTCGGGCTCGACCTAGAGCGTCAACCGGTGCGCGACGAGGACCGCAGCCTTTATATCGAGCGTTTCATTCATGCGGCGATCTTCGCGGCACGGCCGGATGTCATGGCCGTCGTCCATGCCCATGCCGAGGACACCCTGCCCTTCGGCATCGCCGAGGAGACAAAACTGCGGCCGGTAATTCATTCGGGAAGCTTTATCGGCACCGAGGTGCCGGTCTGGGACATGGCTGATCCTTCGGTCGCATATTCGCTCTGCGGTCCGGTCGGGCCATCAGCCCGGATGCACTGAATGAGCGGTTCCGACACCTGACGCGCGACGTTTCTCAATGGGTGTTGAAGACCGCTTGATAAGCGGCGACCTTCTGGCAGACTGCAGCCGACTCCGCCGATGTGGGATTATCGGGGTCGGCTGCCGGTGGCAAGGCGCCGAACCTCATCAGACAGGCCATCAGCAGGAGGCACCTTTGTCGTAGTCAAATTTGAGCCGCCAATGAAGGAGGGGTTGTCCGGTGGCACAAAGCCCTCCGTGCTGCCTCGCCCGACGCGGCGCTCTGGGTATTGTTTGAAGGATTGTCCCACTTGCTTGATCCGCTATTAGGCTCTGCGGCGAGAACCACCTAGCTAGCCACGACGCCGGCACCGAGCGATGGACAGAGGCTGGAACGCTATCGATGTGCCGAGCCGCGCGACGGTGACGGGCAAACGTCAAAAATCTGTCCGAATAGCTATTTCTTGCCCGAGCCTTTTTGGGATGAGCCTATTTTTACGTTCGTGGGGAAGCTGTCGTCCGCGAATAGCAGTCGGTCTCGGCGACCGAGGAGAAAGTTGTAGATGACTATGTTGGACAAGATTGGACAGGAGAGGCAGCGGATTTCCGAGCGGCTCATGCGGGTCGATGCAGAACGGACGAAGTTGCGCGACCAGCTCAATGAGGTGGAAATCGCTGAACGCGCTTTGAGACGCTTCGGAGGAAAGGCGGGCGCCACGGGGGAGAGAGGGCGAGGACGCCCGGCGAGAACTGCACCGACGGCCGGAGAGAAGCGCAGGGCGCGAGTTGGCCAACAGACGCCAAACCTGTCGCTGCGCGACGCCTCTTTGAAAGCCGTGCAAGCGCACGCCAAGGGCGCCAGCGCCAACGAAGTCCTCGACTACCTCTCGCGGGAATTTGGACTGACGGTCCGGCCGAACCATCTCGGTAGCGCGCTTCAGGGCCACCGCCGCGCTGGTCGGCTCGAAAACCGTAATCAGCGCTGGTACCTGCCGCCCTCGGCGTAGAGGGCCATGCTGGCGGTTTCGAGGTTGATGCGTCGCAAGAGGTCCGACACTGCCGCGCTTCCGGTGCGATTGCCGCGCGACGCTTTGGCAAGAGTTAGGGGGTTAGCGGACCGGTCGCGGACGTCGGCGAACCCACGCGGTTGACCCAAGACGGAAATCGCGATCGGGCGGATCAGGTTGACGCATCGGGGCTGATCTCGACCCTCGCCGTCGACGCCAAGCCAATAGGTTTGTGTATCGTGTTCCGAAGGTGCAGCTATAGATCTGAAAGCTGCGGCGTTAAAACGCTAAGCGCGTCATTGTTGCGCCGGCACGCGAATACCGCCCGGACTGAGGCTGGGATAGGGCGCCGTCATGCGCTAGAATCCCACTGGTTGCTTCTTTAGAAGCTCAAACAGCGGTGCCGCGTCGTGTCCGAGATAGGCGGCGCGCTTCAATAATAACCGGCACCCCCGTTGACGTGGATGGTCTGGCCGGTGATGAACCCGCCGCCGTCGCTGACCAGGAACAGGCAGGTCGCGGCGATCTCGTCGATCTTCCCTTGCCGCCCGAGCGGGATGCCGGCAGCGTCCGGCGGACGATTGCCATACCATTCGGGATTGTCGCGCCGGGTGTCGATGCTGCCCGGCGAGACAACATTTACCCGGATGTTGTGCGGCGCGAATTCAGAGGCGAGCCCGCGCGCCAAACCGACCAGTGCCATCTTGGCTGCTGAAAGGTGAGCGCGACCGCTGCCGCGACCTGAATAGGCTCCGTCGCCAACGAAGAACAGGATGTTGCCGTATTTGTTCTCCACCATCGGGCCGATCAGCGCGCGCGTAAGGTAGAGAGCGCCGTCAAGGACGACATTGCGAACGTGCTCCCAATCCTCGTCGGTCAGTTCGCGGAACGGCATGTGTGGGCGGATCGCCGCGTTGTTAATGAGGATGTCAACGCGGCCGAATTCGGAGAGCGCCTTCGCCGCCATCGCCTCGACCTGATCCTTCTTTGCCATATCGGCGATGATCGAGATGGACCTAACACCGAGCGCCTGCGCTTCGCGGACGACCGCGTCGGCTTCGGCCTGGTTGGAGCGTGCATTGACGATGACATGCGCGCCCTCACGGGCGAGATGCAGCACAGTCTCCCGGCCGATATTGCGGCCCGAACCGGTGACCAGCGCGACCTTGCCCTGAAGTTTACCCATGACCACCCTCCGTCGATTTTGTCCGCGACGTAGAACGGAGTGAAACTTGCCACACCAGCAATACGTTTATCCTGCCGGGGGTTGTTTGGCGATGATACAACCATCGCCCCCATGGCCCAGCACGAAATGCTTTAATCTCTTGCGGCCTGCACATTGCCGTTTCACGCGCTGCGCCGTGCCCGACCCGCGTCAGCCCAGCTCGCCGGAAAAAGCGTTGCACTAACGGACGCGGTTCAGGTTTGCGTGATGGGGAATTTCGCGAAGATCTCCTCGACCCGCCTGAACGCCTTCTCTGCCGCGGCCTGCGGCGTCGCCTTGTCCTGGATGATCTCAGCCCAGGCCGTCTGCCAGACATGCTCGTTCTGGACCTGGGCATAAGCTGGGTTGGAGGTCCAAAAGGTCGGCACGGTCGGGCCGAACAGGCCCTGCCGGACGTAGGGCGCCCGGTGCGGATCTTTGGGGTCGAGCCACCACGGGTCGATCTTCACGATCGCCGGCATCGCCGGCATATTGCGGCCAAGCCCCGTCTTCAGATACTCGTTCAGCACCTTCGGCTGGATCAAATATTTAAGGAAGTCTTTGGCCAACGCGACGTTTTTTGCCCCTTTCGGGATCAGGCCGCAGAGGCTTCCTTGCTGGGCCGGCACCGGCTTGCCATCGTTGCTGAGCGCCAGGGGCATCGTCACGATATCGTGATAGTACGCTTGCTCGTCCTTGATGATGGCGACCTCGCCCGACAGCGAGCCCTCGATATCCATGACGATCTGTTGGGCGTGGAAGGCGTTGTTGTCGTCGGCGTCGTTCCAGTTGATCGCTCCCGGCGGCACATAGCCTTCCTTATAGGCGGTGGTCGGATAGGTCAGCATCTCGATCGCCGCCTTGCGCACCTGCGGGTCGTCGAGGTGCAATTTGCCATCCTTGGTGACGATGTCCTGACCGCCATACGCGATCAGAAAATCGTTGGCCCGCGCGTTGGAGTCGTTTCCGGCGGTGTTCATCTGAAAACCGAGACCATAGACATTACGCATGCCCTTGGCGCGCAGTTTCCTCTGCACGTCCTTGAAGAAATCGTAGAAGGCATCCCAGGTCTTCGGCATGTCCTCCATCTGGTAGCCGGCCTTCTCGACCAGCGGCCGCCAGATATGGTTCATCGAAGCGCCGACGGTATAAGGCACACCGTAATAGCTGCGCTTCTTCTCGACATTGTTGTAGCAGTGGGCCGTGAGCAACGCGGTCT
>Ga0310910_10001240_pt1 | contig 13813 bp, 13 predicted proteins | sample GREbulkMGHF172_FD_203448 | JGI IMG/M metagenome (GOLD analysis project Ga0310910, IMG submission 203448) | Lab enrichment of tropical soil microbial communities from Luquillo Experimental Forest, Puerto Rico - GRE.bulkMG.HF172 | ecosystem: Environmental > Terrestrial > Soil > Tropical forest >... | reverse complement strand
AGGACTTACAGTGTCACTTCCGCACGAGCCGCTTATGCTAAGTACTTTATTTGTGTATGGATTAGAGTCAACGCCCGCCGATTCGTAATCGACAGGTCATCGGTTCAAGTCCGATCGTCGGCTCCAGTAACTTCTTCGTTTCATCGATTGCCCGCCATCGTTGGTGGGCATTGTTTTTACTATCTTTTGGATTGTGGGGGATTTTGTGGGACTTTCACATCACCCTCCGATTACGTCGATCAATCGACTCCCTGATCGTACCCAAATCAGGATGCTGATAGATTCGCGTTGTCTTCAGGTCTTGATGTCCCATGACATCGGCCACCGCGAACACGTTTCCCGTAGCCTCAACCACATAGGTCGCAAATGCGTGTCGCGCACCGTAAAGCTTCAGGGACTCAGGCAGGCCCACAAGCCGTCGCGCTTCACGAAATTGTTTAGCAACGGTCGCTAGGTGCCCAGATTTGGCCTTCTTGGATGGAAAGACCCATTCAGATGGCTCCGATGTACTCAATGGTCTCCGGCGTCCTGTTGGTTTTGGGGTGGACTGTTGATCCAAATGTGAAAGAAGTAAGGGGTAGGTGTGCCCAAAAGCCGGCGTTCTGGTTTCAGTGGACGCTTCCAGCGGAACGCCCCACCGAGTAGATTAACTGGAGTTAGGGTCCGGCGACCCACAAATGCCCGATTACAATTACGAGCACCGCATCGAAGCTGGGCTCTGCCTGGGCGACGTACCGATCGCGCCCGCAGAAAGCTGTTACTTGCTCAGATAACTACCAGAGGGAATATCGCCGCCTACGAAGCTCAGAAACCGCCGGCGTGAAATGCCGTCTATGTGGCTGGCGGTGCCGTCGATCGACGAAATTAGGACCTGTGCTCACGGCGCACAAGGGCAACGACAAGGTGTTGCTTGACCAGTCGGTTGAATGTTGGCAAGCAACGAATGAAATCTTTCGCCGAAAGTCAACAATCGGACAGCCAGATCGAGTGGAGATTCTGGATCTCGCTTAACGTCTGCCACCACCTAATGCCGCAAATGTGAAAAGGGTGAGGGTTAGGCGTGTGCAAAATTCGCGTTCTGGCACCTGCACGCCACTTGCCTTCCGGCATCAAAATGAGCGTCCATGGTTGGCCGTCTGGCGTCCGCGAATGGACGCAAGGATTGGACGAAATACCCAACGCAGATCGAGAATAACATTGCTTTTAACAAGTTGCAGACGGTCTCATCGGCTAAGAAGTTGCAGGGCATTATGCCCGGTTCATCACTCGCGTAACGGAAGACACATACTCGGGAGTACAGCAGCCATGCTGACCATGGTGCAAGACCTTTTCTACGGACTTAGGCAGCTACGCAAGAACCTGGGATTCACTGGGGTTGCCGTAATCACCCTGGCGCTGGGGATTTCGGTAAACGCCACCATGTTCAGTCTGGTGAGCGCCTTTCTGTTGCGGCAACCGTCAGTTCACGAGCCTGCGCGCGTGGTGGTGATCTCGGCCATCGACCCTGCGCAGGGCTTTCATGCGGCTGGGAGTCCAGTGTCGGTCCCGAATTACCTTACGTGGCGCGACGGCACCGATCTTTTCACTGAGATGGCAGCGTCGGAAGACTACCGCACTACCAGCTTGACGTTACAGCAGCAGACGGAGGCGCTGAATTCGTCAGCAGTGACCCCGACTTACTTCGCGGTATTAGGTATTACACCGGAGTTGGGGCGCACCTTCCAACTGGGAGACGACAAGATTGGGCAGAACCACGGCGTCGTTCTCAGCCATCAGCTTTGGGAACGGCGCTTCGGCTCCGACCGCGGGATCGTAGGCAGCACAGTCCGCCTGGATCGGGAAAACTACACCGTCATCGGCGTGCTGCCGGCGAAATTCAATCTGATGGGCTATGTACCGCAACTGTGGACTCCGCTGGTGCTGACGGCGGCCGATGAACTCCCTGCTGCCCGCAAGGACCGTAACTTGCATGTATTTGCGCGCTTGAAACCCGGCGCAACTGTACCACAGGCGCAGGTTGAGTTGGTGACCATTGCGCGGAGGGCAGAAGAAAGCTTTCCCGAGTTTGAAAAAGGGTGGGGTGTAGTGGTGCGCACACTGCCCGAGTTCCTGGTGTACGACCTCGGGGTGACCAACGGCTTGGCGATCATCATGACGACAGTTGGGTTTGTCTTGTTGATCGCGTGCGCCAACGTATCGGGACTGTTGCTGGCACGAACCACAGCTCGCCGCAAGGAGTTAGCGATCCGCAGCGCAATGGGGGCCAGTCGCCTGCGACTGGTGCGGCAGCTGCTCACCGAAGGGCTATTAATCGCGGTGCTGGGCGGCGGACTGGGGTTGGTGTGGGCGTACTGGGGGATTCGATTGGTCCAGGCCAACATGCAGTTCGATCCAGCCATCAGCGCAATAGCCTTCAACCTGGACAGCAACGTACTGCTGTTTGCCACCGGTGCGACGCTGTTGTGCACGCTGCTGTTCGGGCTGGCTCCGGCATTGAGCGCGTCGCGGACCGACATCACGACAAACCTGAAAGAAGATGGACGAGCAGCCTCGCGAGGGCGCTCGCACACCCGCTTTCGTGCCGCGCTGGTTACCCTAGAGATTGCGCTGGCCATGTTTTTGCTGGTGGGCAGCGGACTGCTGTTTCGCGCCCTTTACCTGATTGACCGGCAATACCTTGGATTTCAAGCCGATCATCTTCTGACTGCCCGGGTGGCGCTGGACAAGACGCGATATGCTGGCGCGGCTCGCCAATCCGCCGTTGTGCGGGACTCGATCTCACAGCTGAGAGAACTTCCTGGAGTTGAGCATGTTGCAATCGCTTCGGGCTTGCCAGCCACCGCGCCCGGCAGCGTCACACTCCACCTCACGGATGAACCTGAAGTGGCGGCGAACCAGGCACCGAATGCCCTGGACGTAGTTGTGACGCCCGACTACTTCCAGGCGACGGGAATTCCGCTGCTGCGTGGCAGGACGTTTTCCGATAAAGATGACGCCACAGCACCGCGAGTGGTAGTCGTGAACCAGAAGTTTGTAGAGCGCTACTTGAATGGAAAAGAGCCGTTGGGTAGACAGATCAGGCTGGAGGTCAGCGGCGCGACTTCAGAGGCGAGCGAAATTATCGGCATGGTTGGCAACGTGAAGACACATTCGCAGTCGACGCGTGACGTACCCGAAGTTTATGAGCCTTTCCAACAGCGGCCAGTGAGCAACCTCTCTCTTATGGTTCGGGCAAAAGGCGACCCGAACATGCTCGCCTCGGCATTGCGCAGCAAAATGGCGCAGATCGATGCCGAGCTTCCGCTGTCACGGGTGATGAGCATGTCGGCTGTGATCGAGGCACAAAAAGGTGGAAACCCATTTTTCCTCAGGGCGCTATGCTCGTTTGCCGCGATGGCACTCATACTGGCGGCTATCGGGATTTATGGGCTTGTGTCGTATTCCGTGGGGCAGCGAATCCCTGAAATCGGAATACGCATGGCTCTGGGAGCGAATTGCCGAGACGTTTTGCGCATGGTGCTCGTCGAAGGGGCCAAAGTAGCGGTCATTGGCGGGCTGGTGGGACTTGGGCTGGCACTACCGTTGCCCAGAGTCTTTGACGCCATGTTCTTTGACTTCTTCGACCTGCATGTAGGGGAGCCGTTGATCTACGTTGTGGTGGCGATCACCATTTTGCTGGTGGCAATCGCGGCGACATACATTCCGGCTCGCCGTGCCGCCCACGTCGATCCCATGCAGGCGCTGCGGCAGGAGTGAGTGGATCGGGGCTACGCGCCGGTTCGCTTTCCGATTAAGATTGGCGCCCAGACGAGGGGCCGGTGGGCAAATGAGTACAGTTCGCAAACGACTTGAATACGTTGAGGCCAAGACAGCGTTCCGCGAGTTTCTACTCGTTGACCTTACCTCTTATACCAACGTGCAGATACCCACTCTACGCGTGCGGCGTAAACTTGGAGTATGGCAAACGAACAGCCCCTGAGCCCGTTTCAAGAGGACGAGACACTTCGCAGGGAAAGATTAGAAAAAGAGGCTGAAAGCAATGGCTTTGATCGCGTCTGAAGAAGACTTGTCCCGCATTTGATCGCCGACGACTGCCCTACCAGGTTTTGGCGAGGCATCCTTTTCCGTCCCTCCGATTAACGTCGGTCAGGACCTAATGCCCCCAAATGTGAAAAGGGGTAAGGGGTAGGTGTGGTACAGGGTACAGACCCCAGGACTAGGCCTTCGGATTGTTTCTTGACTGCAGCGTCTCTCCACCCTGCGCGTCGCGGGCGGATGCGGGGCAGCAACTAAGAAGCTGACCTTCTGCATTACCCCTACCTTCCGCAACGGCAATTCCAAAACTTACTTCTTCGTGCGAGACGGATTGCGAGTATGTGAATCCGGAAAAGATGTTGCATATCCCCTCCCTCCGAGCGTCAAATGTGCCTAGGGCCGCAGCGTCGGCGTCATTAGGCTCATCTTCGGGATAGGCATACACTCGGTTCGCGACGACGCAATGATCTGAGCCAATAAGCCCTACGTCCCGATCTCCGATGAAGCCAATAGTTGTTTGAACATCGTTCGATTTCTTGATTGCTTCATTCAGGTTCTCAATCAGAGAGGCGCAGATCCCCAGATAGGCGGGGTTCTTCGGGATGTAATACGCAACAAATCGTGCGCCTGAATACAGCTCATTTCCGACTTTAACTGGAATGTCTTGCGGGCTCGCATCACGTGTGTGCCAACTGAAATCGACCGACAATGCGTTAGCGAAGTCCTTCGTGAAGTATTCCCTCAGTGTGGCCACGCGTCTCCTCTCGCCAATGATTCTATGAGAGTACGCGAGAGCTGTTCCTGCTATGAGCCCACTGCTCGTTCCAGAGCATCAAGCGCTAGCGCTTCGTAGCTCCTTCGAGTCCAGGTTTGAGTGATGCTCAACGACAGCTTCTGCACCGAGCGCAGCCCTTGAGAGAGGACGTAACAGTGTTGCTAACGCATGAGGTTGCTCAGGCTGGAACATTTCATCTGGAACTCTCCGCAGTTTCACGATGACCAAGCTGTGCAGCGAAGCCGCTAAATGGCGTTCACACTGTGGGGGATTTTGCGGGGCCAGCAAATGTCGCGTATTGTCAGCAAAGGACTTACAGTGTCACTTCCGCACGAGCCGCTTATGCTAAGTACTTTATTTGTGTATGGATTAGAGTCAACGCCCGCCGATTCGTAATCGACAGGTCGTCGGTTCAAGTCCGATCCTCGGCTCCAATCTTTTCAGTTAGTTAACTAGTCCGCCCTCCATCGCTTGCATCACATTTGCATCACACTGGGCAAATTCCGCCTCAAGTTTCGCCATCGCGGCGGCAGTTTCGGCGGGCACGACCTGTGTGTAATTGCCTTGTGTCGTTCCAGTTGTCCATGACGCAGCAGACCCTTGGCGGACAAGGCCATTGTCACCAGCTAGTGCGGTGGTGATCGTCCCAACACTGCGGCGGTTCGTCCTGTAAGCATCCCTCCACGGCAGACCCGCCACTTGCAACGCAGGTTTGATAACGCGCCGACTGAGATTGTCGAGATTCAACGGCTTGCCTCGCCTACCACGTAGGATTGGGCCGGTGATCGGGTGACCGTCTGCGAGCCTCAATTCAGCAAGGATGGTACGTAGGGGTTCGATAATCGGGATTGGAGCTTCCCGGTTCTCGTTCTTTGTCGGCCCGGTGTATGGCGACGCACAACGGAATCTTCCAGCAATTGTCCGCCACCTGCCGCTGTCCTCACTATCCCGTCTTCACGCAGAAAAGCTCTGCGGCGCGTTTACGAATGTCTGCCGGGAGGGGTCGCGCCCGTCGCGAGGAAGTATCAATACAGACACCCGTCAGAAAGGTGCGTGCCGCCAGCTCCCCGGTATCCTGGTTCGTCATGTCATGACTAAGAAGAACTACCTTGTCGCGAACTTCCTGAATTGACGATTGAATGGTCAGCAAGTCGCCGGCGAACAGTTCGCGCTTGTATTCGAGGCGCTGTTCCACGGCGACCATCCCAATCCCGTCCTGTCGCAAGCGAGCGGCGGACAACCCGATTGAGGCCAGCAAGTTCCACGTAGCTTCGTCGAACTTGCCCACATACCACATGACGTTCATGTGGCCCATGTGATCGCAATGCCAGGGATACACTGTGCCCCGGTAGGTAACTATGGATTCAGCCATATCCATCCTCTTCAAAAAGGCAACAGTCTTCTTGCGACTTGCGTAGCAGAGCGGTTCAAGGGTGTTATTTTGATGCTCGATCTGAGCGGAAGTACTCATTCGCGGCAGCACGAAATAAGAAAAAGCTGAACACCGCGAAGACTACGACATGCACTGCAGCTTGTGACCAGGAGTGCCAGAAGCTGATCACCACGTGGAACGCGATCCAGGCTATTGCTAGCCAGCGCGCCCAGTTGCGTCCGCGAAGAAGGAAGATTCCAGCAACAATCGCGAGCACGCGCACAAGTGAAACCCAGAGGATATCGTTGTGCAGCGGCTGGTGCAGGTTGAGTTCGGAGAGGTGATACGCGAGGCCGACCGCGCCGGAGCCGATCAATAGCAAGGCCAGCAAAGTGATCGATAGAGGGCGAGGGGTCATGCAACTGGCACAGTTTAGCCCAAGTGGCTAACCGAGAGTGGGCAGTGGGGTAGTGGATAGCAAAGCAGGTCCTTCGACTACCCGCTCGCCCGACGCGCAAGAGCGGGCCGAAATGTTTTGGGCGAGCGCTCAGGGCGACCGTTTAACGAGGGCGTGCTAAGGGCGCTCCTATCATGACCTAATCAAACCGTTGTGGCGCCTCTTGACGCTTGAAATGTGACAGAAATCAACGATGATTCTCCACCGGGAGCTAATCCCCACCCTTCCCGCCTCTCGCTTGCGTCCACGACGTATCGAACGGTTGGCGGGATTCTGACCCGCAAGGCGGCGCGTGCAACTCATAGTTGGCGAGCTTATGACTTGCGGGTTTTTCTTCTGTTAAAAGCAACCGCCCCCACCCCAACACGCTTTTAGTGAAGCGTCCATTCTCTGAGCTTGGCGAGGATTACGTTCTCTTGGGCTTTGGCCTCCCGCAGACGCTTGCGGGATTCTTTGTCGTGGGGATTTTGTTCGACTGCCTTCTGAAGCAATTCAATTTGGAGGCGGATACCCGTCAACATTGCTCTGACATTGGAAAGCTCAGTCTTGCCAACCATGAAACAAACATACACCTTCGCCATGAGAGGGCTGCACCCGAATCTCCCCGCAGCTTCCTCCTTCCGCTGAACTGCTGGAGTAGAGCACCATCTACGACTATGATCTCTGCTATGCTGGCCAACCGCTTCTGCCTCGTTTGTGACGAACGACTAGCCGAAGTATCCAAAGCCATGCGCCGTCACGAGAGCATTATGGCCCAAGGCGCTTTGTGGCTCCGAATGGATGAAGTGACTGAGGAAAGGCGACAGGATTTCAGGGCCAGAATTATCGCATCATTCACGGAAGCGCAGATGGCGTGGGACGCGTACCGCGATCACCTTAAGGAGCACGGACTGCTGCCGTTTTCCGAGTAGCGGCATCAACACACGTTAGGACAGCACGGATTCGTACGCCGCATCCGCTAATCGCGCGGACGCCATGATCCTCTTGCCATCCGTTGCCAGTTTGCATTTCGCGAATCAACCTTTCAATCGAATTGCACCTTCTGGACTCCTTTGCTCTTTTCCTTGCGAGAGGTAATGAGTCCTGCTCACAAGCAACCAATAACATACAAAAGAGCCGTTAGGAATATGGGGTGGCCTTTATGATGTGGATGAAACCGACAAAATTTGCGATGGAGATTTAATGGCCCGACGACCAACCACCGCCGTTTCAGCAACGTCTTTGCAGCGTAACTGGCGGCTACCTACTTCAGAATGTAATATCCCAGCACCTTTGTCGCGTCGAACTCGGCATCGAAGCCGTATGCGGTCATGGTGACGCGAGCGCTCTGATGGATATTGACTATCACCCACGCGTAATCGCGGTCTGTCTGCGGGTTCACCGTTACGTGGTCAGGCTGTGCAGCAAACGGCGAGCCTCCCGAGCCCACCAGCACCTGCCACGAATGGGCGTCGGACAAGCCCAGCGGCTTCTCGATGTGAAAAATGTGCTCGTGCCCGCAGAAATAAATCGCTCTGTACTGCTCAATCACTTTCCAGAACTCATCGCGCGCGGGAGGGAAGAGGTCTAAGCCTGCAGGCGAGGTCGGCTCCGGTGTGGTCGCGCCAAAGTAATAGGTGAAGGCGGGCTTGTGTCCAAACACGAAGAAGTTCTTGATTCCACGTCCTGGGCTGGACTCCGAAGAGATTTTGGAACCGGCTGGTGTCGAGGATCAGGTCGCCCATGTTATCGCGCCACGCATCCTCGTTCTGGGGCAGAGCAATTTTGCCCGGGGGACACTGCACCTCGTGGTTGCCCGGCACGGGTACCACATAGAGGTGGATCTCCATGTCTCCGGCGACCATACCGCGCCAGAAGCCATATTGCTGCCAGAACTTCAGCTTTTCCAATGGCACGTTGGCGTCGCCATAGCCCTGGATCATGTCGCCGTCAAAGAACAGCAGGTTTGGAACGTTGGGGACGTTGCGCGATTGAATCGAGTTCAAGATGCTCGACCAGGCCTTGGTGTTCTGTAGCCAGATCTGGTCTTGTACCGATAGCGGCAGTGTCGATGGATCGGGGTTGTTGGGGTCTTGGCGCGAATCGCCAACACTGGAGAAGGAAAGAACAATCGGGTCATTGCTCTGGGCAAACACCGGTAGCCAGCTCGGTGCAAGCGTCAGCCAGAGCAGCGTGGCTGTCATCAGGCCACTGCTCTTGACGACTGGACGAAAAGTCATCATGGGCAACCTTCTCTCAATAATTTGTAGGTTTTGCACTGCAGGCTAAATCGCAGCAGCAAGCCGTGGCGCTTAGTATCACTTAATTGCGGGTAAAACGGACTGGCAAATCCACTTTGACATATTCGAGACCCTTATTTGAATACTCTGTTCTCGTACAGGCCTAGCGCAGCAAAACGCGAGCAGAGCTGCGCTCCGACCCACGCTTTCAGCAACTTATCCAACCCTACCGGCACTGAGCCGAACCATAAGAGCCAACCCCTTGAACCCCCGCATAGCTCGTGCAGGCGCAGCTGATCCGGCAGTGCGGAAGAAAATCATTTCGGCCCAATGTCCGATTTGTCGACCATGCGATTGCGGCTCGGGCTTAGGTTGCAAAAATCTTGATCCCAAGGCTATTCAAACAAGACCAGAACTTGTTCGGGCTTGACCGCATCATTGGGTGCCACTTCGATTGATTTAACGACACCAGCCGATTGGGCATTGATTTTGATCTCCATCTTCATCGCATCCAGAACCAGAAGCAGGTCGTTCATTTGTACATGGTCACCTAGTTTCACATGCAGACGGACTACCACCCCTGCCAAGGGGCTACGACACACCTTGGCCTCGTCCACTTCAGACGATGCGCCGGGTTTCGGAGCAGTCGGTAGTACCGAGGAGTAAATCGCCGGCGGCGCCGGAGCCGACAACCCATCTTCATCCGATGGTTCAGCTTCCTCGACCTCAACTTCGAACATCTTGCCCGCAACAACAATGTTCAGCTTCAAGGCTGGCCCTCAATTGGCAGTATCGATAGGCGGAAAGACATGTAACAGGCGAAATCGGTTGGCCTGTCAGTGCCTTTGTTGCACAAGATTATGTGATGCCTGGATCGTGTCTCGGCCGCGTTGCAACCAGCGGTCATGACCTTCGTTCGACGCATGCAGGATCTTTATTGACAAAACTCGAACCCGCTTCCCGAAGAACTCGTTCGCAGCAGCCTGGATGACAGCCACGATTTCCGGGGTGATCTCATGCGGCAATTGCGCGACCGGGGTAACCGAAGGAACCCGTTCAGCCGCCTCCTGCCGATTCCCTGGAATGACTAGCGTACGAACCTGTGTGGCGTCACCCATTGACGATTCTTATCATCTCTAGAGTGGAATTAACCCGTGTTTCTTCGGTGGCCGGAACTCGCGCTTGGTATGCAAGCCCTCAAGCGCTTGAGCAAGGTATAGTCTTGTTTGCGACGGTTCAATGACATCGTCCACCAAGCGGCTTCCGGCCGCGACAAAGGGATTGGAAAATGTGTTCCTGTACATTTCGATCAGTTCCTGTCTGCGCTGCCGACGATTCTCGGCTGAATCGATCTCTCTCCGGAATACGATTTCAGCCGCGCCTTCGGCTCCCATAACCGCGATTTCAGCCGTCGGCCATGCTATTACTCGGTCTGCCCCCAAATCCTTGCAGCACATGGCGATGTAGGCGCCGCCATAGGCTTTGCGCAGGACCACAGTCAGCTTGGGTACGGTGGCGGCTGAGTACGCAAACAGGATCTTAGCGCCGTGACGGATAATCCCGCCATACTCCTGATCAACACCGGGCAAGAACCCTGGCACATCGACGAAGGTCAGCAGCGGTATGTTGAACGCATTGCAGAAGCGCACAAACCATGCGACTTTATCCGAGGCGTCTATGTCGAGCGCCCCGGCGAGTACCGATGGCTGGCTGGCGACAACGCCCACAGTACGTCCTTGTAGTCGGCCGAAGCCTACGACGACGTTGGCTGCAAAACCTGGCTGCAACTCAAAGAAGTCCTGGTAGTCAACGACTCGTCTGATTACCTCGCGGACGTCATATCCGATCTTGGATTCTTGCGGAACCAGTTGGTTCAACTCCGGATCGTCTTCCAGCACGCTTTCGTACGGCTGCCGCGGAGGGTCATCGAGGTTGTTCGAAGGCAGGAAGCTCAGGAGCCGACGGCAAAGTTGAAGAGCACCTTCGTCATCCTCAGCAATCAGGTGTACGACACCCGACCGATTCATTTGGGCCGAAGGACCTCCCAGCTGATCGGCCGTTACAACCTCGCCGGTCACCTGCTTGATTACCTGCGGACCGGTGATAAACATCTGCGCGTGGCGAGTCTGAATAATGAAGTCTGTCAGCGCCGGACTATACGCTGCGCCGCCGGCACAAGGTCCACAAATCACCGCAATTTGCGGAACAGTTCCAGAGAGCATGACATTGTTGTAGAAGACCTTCGCGTACCCCGCGAGGCTGTTAATTCCCTCCTGGACTCTCGCTCCTCCGGAGTCGTTAATGAAGATGAAAGGGCTGCCCGTCTTCAGAGAGAGCTGCATCGTGTCGGCGATCTTGGCGCAATGAACTTCTCCGGCAGCGCCGCCCAGAACTGTGAAATCTTGACTTGCGAGATGCACGGTGCGTCCATCGATTCTGGCGCAGCCAGTGACAACTCCATCCGCCGGTACTTCCTTGTCCGCCATACCGAACAGAGTGGCCCTATGTTTGGCAAAGAGCCCGACTTCCTGAAAGCTCACCCGGTCGACCAGCTTGTCAATGCGCTCTCGGGCGGTCAGCTTGCCCGAGGCATGTTGCTTGTCGATCCGCTCTTTGCCGCCGCCGAGCTCTACCTTGGCACGCTTCTGACGCAGGCTGGCAATCTGTTCCTCAAGAATGTCCTGCGGCGATTTGGTGGTTTCTGTTGCCATATAGTCTTCTTTTGGCTCGCTGGAGTGGCGTTTCGTAACGCAGGCGGCGTTCACCACTGATAATTACATGTGGTATCCGCCGTTTACGTTGAGTTCCTGTCCAGTAATGTAGTCCCCCTCAGCAGCCAGAAACGCAGCTGCATGGGCGATTTCTTCCGGAGTCGCGAAGCGGCCCAGCGGAATCTTGGCCTTGATCTGCGCGGCAATCTCTTCAGGAATCGCATCCACCATTTCGGTGGAAGTAAAACCCGGAGCGATTGCGTTAGCGGTGACGTTGAACTTCGCTAACTCCAATGCCAGGGTCTTGGTGAAGGCGATGATGCCGCCTTTACTGGCCGAGTAATTGGCTTGGCCGAAAGCGCCCATCTGGCCGACAACCGAGCTGATGTTGATGATCCGCCCAAACCGCTGGTTCATCATCGCGGGAACAGCCGCGCTGGTGCAGTAAAAAGTTCCGTTCAGATTCACATTGATTACGGCAGCCCAGTCTTCTTCCGTCATCTTGCGCATACTGCGATCGCGGGTGATTCCTGCGTTGATTACCAGAATGTCGAGGCGTTGCCAATTGTCGAGAACTTCTTTGACGATGCGCGAGGCTTCGCCCTTCTTGGCGACGTCTCCCTGGATGAGAACGCACTCTCCGCCGAACTCACGGATTTCCTCGGCGCAACTTTCGGCCTGCCTCGTGTCAGAACGGAAGTTCAGAGCAACCTTGGCGCCGCGACGTGCTAGTTCTATGGCGATCGCCCGTCCGATACCGCGTGATGCTCCGGTGACCAGGGCCACTCTTCCGTTGAGAGTCATCGGTGAATAATGTCCGTTTCCTGCTGCAACATTTGCCATTTCTCTACTCCTGTCGTCTTCCACGAGCACAATTGCTGGATCAACTTTCATAACAACGTAGCCACCGACGGCGCCGGCTCCGAAGCCAGGGGCAAAGATACGCATCGGACGGTCGATCCGCCCTTCGCGCACCGCGTCGTGAACTGCTATGAGAATGCTTGCGGAGGAGGTATTGCCAACGTGTTCGATATTGAAGAAGATACGATCTCCGGAAATACCCGCGGCTTCCGCTAGCGTCAGAACCATGTTCTTGTTGGCCTGATGTGGAACCACCAGATCGACCGCGTCGATCAGTGATCCTCCCTTGCCATTCGGCCCTGGTAGTTTCGCCAACTCACCCATCATTTCCTTTAGGTAGCGGCTTACGAGTGCCTTAACTTCAGGTCCGTAGACGGTAATGTTGTTGTCGAACTCCGGATTTGGCCAGATGATCGAGTTCACCTCTGACCACGGCCCACTGGCGTAGGTTTGAAAGACTTCAATATCCGCCGGAGCCCCCTCTGGGGCGGGACCAATGACCATAGCCGCTGCCCCGTCACCGAAGATCATCCGTGAGGTGCGGACTGTGCCTATCTTGTCGGAGAACTTCTCGGCACAAACCACCAGCACAGGCCGCTCAATTTCCTGGAGCAGGCGAATTGCCTCACCCACGCCGTAGGGCATTCCAGCACATGCCGCTACGATATCGCTGGAATTGTGCGTTTGCAGCAACCCAAGCTCGCCGGAGAGCCATGTGGCCATCGAAGGAATAAGCTTTGTGCTGGTGCATGTGCAAAACAGGACTGCGCCGATTTCGGCCGGCTTGCGTCCTGATTTCTCCAGTGCGCGCCTGGCTGCAAGCAGCGCCATCTCATCCAACGGCAGCTCGGTATATCGCCTCTGCTCGATTCCGGTCTTTTCCAAAATCTCGGCGGCACTCATCCGCGACCAGCAGTAAGCATGGTTCCGGATGATGTCGGTATTGCTGCATACAACTTCACCCTGATAAACGGCGAGCGCTTCAATCTTCGGTAAGACCTTGAACTTCTTGTCGACCTCAACTGGGGGATAAGGGCGAACCGGTTCGCTGAGTGCTAGCGTTTCCGCACTGGCCGGTCGTCTCGGCGCCTGCCTGACTCTCGGCCCCCAACTGTCATCGCTCTTTACCCGCTGAATGAACTGGTAAACCTCCGGGCTACGCGGATAGAGCGCTACCACGTAGTCATCATCCCTTAGCTGCCCGACTTCGATCTGCGTGCTCGAATTCGGATCCCATGGGTACTGGTTATGGAGGATCATGCACTGCCGCATCAAGGCCTCGAGTTCGGGGACTGGATGGAGGCAGTTCAGGACGTCGTCGTTGCTGTACCGAAGGTAGTCGGGGTCGTAGGTTAACAGGTGACGCGTCCGGTTGGTGGGATT